>Ga0207664_10000491_pt1 | contig 28190 bp, 33 predicted proteins | sample LARL83metaG_FD_184349 | JGI IMG/M metagenome (GOLD analysis project Ga0207664, IMG submission 184349) | Corn, switchgrass and miscanthus rhizosphere microbial communities from Kellogg Biological Station, Michigan, USA - LAR L8-3 metaG... | ecosystem: Host-associated > Plants > Roots >... | reverse complement strand
CCGGGCAGCGGGCCGGCGTCGATCGCGCGGACCTCGCGGCGTCCCGCGACGCCGAGGTCGCGCCCGCTGCCGTCGACCGCGACGGCTGGGCCGAGCGGGTGGAGCGCAACGCGACCGCGAAGCGCGCGGTCTTCGGCGCCGCCGAGCTGCGAACGGTCGCGCTCGAGCAGGCCGCCGGCGCCGGGCTCGCGCCGCGCGAGGCGCTCGGCGCGATCGACGGGCTGCGCCAGGACGGGCGCGTGCTGGACCTGGCCGACGGTCGCATGACGACCGCGCGCGTGCGGGCGGCCGAGCAGGAGATCGAGCGGCGGATGGGCGCGATGGCCGGCGACCTGTCGCGCTCGGTCGACGTGGGCGCGATCAAGGCCGGGGTCGAGGCCGTGGAGGCGCGGCTCGGCGCGCCGCTGAGTGTCGAGCAGCGCGCGGCGGTGCAGTCCCTCACCGCGCCGGGGCGCGCTGCGGTCCTCGTCGGTCCGGCCGGGACCGGCAAGGGCGTCGTGATCAACGCTGCCGCGCACGCAGAGCGGTCCGCCGGTCGCGAGGTCTACGGCGTCGCCGTCGCTGGCCGGACGGCGCAGCGCCTCGGCGAGTCGGCGCCTGCGCTCGAAGGGCGCGTGCGGACGGTCGACGGGTTCGTCGCGGCGGTCGAGCATGGCGAGCTGTCGATCGACGCGCGCACGACCGTCTACGTGGATGAGGCGGGGATGGGCGACACGGAGCGGCTGGACAAGCTGGTGCGGGCGGTGGACGAGCGCGGCGGCTCGCTCGTGGTGATCGGCGACGCGCGGCAGCTTCCCTCAGTCGGTGCCGGCGGCATGTTCGAGCGGCTCGCCGAGCAGGTGCCGGCGGCCGAGCTGAGCGAAGTGCGCCGCGCCGCCGATCCCGGCGAGCTGGCGGCGTGGCGCGAGCTGCGCGAGGGCGACCCGGCGGCGGCGATGGCGCACTACCGCGCGGCCGGCCGGCTGCACATCGCCGACACGCGCGTCGAGGCGGTCGAGCAGGCGGCGCGCGCCTACGACCGGCTGGCCGGCGAACTGGGACACGAGCGCGTCGCGCTGATGTCCGACGCGTCGAACGTCGAGATCGACACGTTGAACCTGCGCATCCAGGCGTTGCGGCGCGAGCGCGGCGAGCTGGCGCCGGAGGCCGTCGAGCGTGCGGACGGGCAGCGCTTCCACGGCGGCGACCGGGTGACGTGGACGACGTCGATGCCGGTTGCCGGCGAGTCGCGCGTCGAGAACGGCGTGCGCGGGACGATCGTCGGCGTCGACGCCGAGCACGGCACGCTCACGGTGCGGCTCGACGGCGCTGACCGCGACGTGCCGGTGGTGGGTGACTCGGTCGAGTCGCTGCGGCTCGCGTACGCGGGGCACGTCTACCGCCAGCAGGGCGCGACGGTCGACCGCGCGGTCGTCGTCACCGGCGGCTGGCAGACCTCGCGCGAGAGCGCGTACGTGCAGGCGAGCCGCGCTCGTGACGGCGTGGAGTGGCACGTCGCGCGCGAGGATCTCGACAGTCCCGACGACGCTGCCCGGATCGACGCGCTGGCACGCCGCATGGGCCAGACACGGGCGCAGGAACCCTCGCTCGCCCTCCCCCTCGATGCCCCTGGCCGCGCGCCGGGCGACCCGATCGCCGAGCTGCACGTCGCCCGCCTGCGCCCGCCGGCGCCGACGCCGCCTGAGCCCGCACCGGCCGTGGAGATCGCGCCATGACGGCTGTGAGACGCACGCCGCGCATCGCAATCCCGCTCACGCTCGGCGAGCGCGACGCGCTGCGCCAGCTCGCGGCAGCGGGGAGAGAGCCCGAGGCGCGGGTGGCCGGCCGGCTGCTGCGCGCCGCGCTCGCCGACGCCGGCGCTGCGCTCGACGCCGCCCCGCGTCACCGCGCGGGCGCGCGCCGGGCTGAGCCGGCCGGGGCCGCCGCATGGCTGCCGCCGAGCACGCGCGCTGCCGCGATCGCCGCGCTGCGCGAGCGCTACCCGGCCGAGCTGCGCCACCTGCCGGCAGACCCGACTGTCGACCCGTTCGTCGCCGAGCAGCTCGCCGCGCTCGTCGTGTGGCGCGAGCGCCTCGACGACGGGCAGCACGATGACCCCCGGATGGAACTTGCCTTCGCCCACGAGCTGCGCGACCTCGCCGCGTGGCTCCAGACCTGCGCACGACGCAACCGCTGACCTCCACGGAAGGAGACCCACCCATGCTCTACGAGCACCAGCCCACGTACTTCACGATCGATCCGCTTCGCGTTCACGGGACGTTCGAGCGGATGCGGGTCGAGATCGCACAGGTCCCGTCTGGCGAGCCGCTCGACGACGAGCTGACCCGACACGGATGGCTCGCCATGACCGACCCGTACGCAACGGTCGTCGCACCGCTCGTCGACTCCCACGAGACCGTCGGGCAGGCAGCCGCCGGCATCGACGGCGGCTACTCCCGCGGCGGCGACGCGATCCGCGTCGAATGGGGAGCCACCATCCCCGAGGACGGCCCGCCGACGCTGCGCCTGTTCGCCTTGATCGACGGGAACAGCGACGGCGTCCTCGTCGTCGACTGCGACCCCGTCCGCGACTACCTCGCGCTCGCCGTACTCGCCCGCCGCCGCCGGCTCCTGATCGACTCGACGCGCACCGGGATCGACGGCGTGCCGCTGCACCTCCGGCTGCTGATCGACCCGGTCCCGACCGAAGGGCTGCGCGAGGTCGCGGCCTACCTGCTCGAAAGCGCCGACCGGCAGGAAGAGCTGTGGTGGGCGACGCGAGGGCAGCGGCCATGAGCGCCCGGCGCCCTCCGAGACGGCCGCCGACCGCACCGGAAGACGGCGCCGCCGAGCCGCCCGACCTCCTCGGCGAGATCCTGACCTCCGAACAGGTCGCACAGCTCCTCGCGATGCGCCGCTCGACGGTCGAGGACTACGCGCGGCGCGGCGTGCTGCCGTCGATCAAGCTGGGGCGGCATCGGCGCTATCTCCGGTCTGACGTTGTATCTGCAATCGAGGAGATGCGTACGACCAGTTGACGGCTTATGCGGTCACTCGACCGTCAAGCGCCGATCTGAGACGTCTAGTGAGAGGTTCGATGAGTCGATGCGTTTGCCCCAACCCGTACTCGAGCGTGTTCCAGTTGCGGACATCGAATGGCAGTTGATCCAGCGGGGTAGCGCAGATATGGACAGTGGGCCGGTCGAGAGCATGGGCGAAGCCAAGCTCATACAAGACGTTTGGCTTGGCTTCCGAGAGGTCGCCGATCACTGCCACGCTCTCGGTGATGAGGCTCTTGATCTTCACCACGATGTCGCCGACGTAGTCCTCCTCATCGACCTTCACGCACGCAAGTCCAAGCGCTTGGGCTGCTGCTCGCATCGCGACCCAGTACACATCGCCATATTCAGGTGCGAATGGCATAGCTGCGAAGACGATGCCTGATGGTGGGCGGACGTCCTCGGGAGGCGATGCAATGCGCGGCAAAGCGATGAGACGGCGCAGAGCATGGCGCAGTCCCAGGGTGCCGACGATTCCTTCGTGTTCGAGCGAGCCCTCAAGTCTCGGATAGACGACCAACGCGAGGTCAGCGGCAGTTGCCTCGGCGAGGCGCGCTGCCTGCGCCCGCGCTTGGATTGCCTCTACGAGGCTGGGCGAGGAGCGGGCTTTCACTTCGAGGACCGCCCGACGTCTGTTGTCAGTCTCGACCACGATGTCGGGACGAACTCCCCAGGCCACTGGTTCGCGAACTATCTCCAGCGGAAGGTCGCGGATGGCGTCGATCACGTCATCTACAGCAGAGGATTCGGGGGCCGTGGCTTCAATAGGGCCGCCGCTCGCCAGCAAGCGTCGAGCGAGGTCCGCCCAGTCATGGTTGCTTGCATCCAGATAGCGAAGCGAGCCTATGTCGGGCAGAGCGTTCGCGCCTTCGATCGCGACGGGAACCACCTTCACGCGCTCATGGGGTGCGCGAGTTGCGTCCATTGCCGCCTTCAGCTCGGAAGCTACCCACGGCGACTTCACGCTCGCTTGGGACAGAAGCACCAAGACGGCGTCTGAACGGCGCATTGCCTCCTCGACGGCCGAGGCAGTGCGAGCGACCGCGTTCAGTTCGTCCGGTGTCCATACCTCGGCTCCCCGCGCGCTCAACTCCTGTCGGAGGGCGTCGGCTGCGGTCTGGTCCTCGCGAGCGAACGACAGGAACAGCCGCGGTCTAGTGGCGAACGTGTACACGAACGGAAACTATCCGTACAGACTTCTGGCGGATACTGGTTCTACGAGAGCGCTGTACGCGTTTCGCCGAGTGCCTCGGAGACGAGAGCCAACGCACGTCTTGGGAGGCGTCTGGTGTGTTCGCGGAGGTCGTATGCGGCGTTGAGCGCGGCCACAAGGTCGGCGGCCTCGGGATCTACGTCAACCTTGGCCTTATCGTGCTCGATGAGCCATCGAGCGACGTCAGGCCAGTGCCAGAGCCGCGTCTTTTGGTCGACGTACGCGACGGGTGAGGGGAAGCCGCCCGGGCCACGCCGTTCTGTTGCAAGGAGTCGGATCGACTCCCGTGAGCGTCCAGTCCGTTCGGCGATGGTGGCCATGCTCACGAGATCGTCTGGTTCCACTCGAACGATCGCAAGTCCGGGGAGTGCGCGCGTGAGGTCGTGGATCGCGCTTGACAGGGCCGACTCGAAGCTGGGGGCCTCACGGTCAAACTCGGCGTACTGGGCGCCGTCGCGCGCCCCGAAGGTCGCGTCGTCGCAGCCTGTCTCGAACAGGGCGTCCATGCTGTCGTCGGTGAGGACGTCGATGCCCTGCAGGAACAGGGTGAAGGAGTAGGTCTTTTTCGTCGGGCTCATCGTCGGGTTCCTACGTGGTCTCGTGCGGACACCGCTCGACTGTCTCGCGGATGCGCTTAGCGTGGGTGCTCGGGTTGCGTGGGGTGCTCCACACGGCCACCTCGCATCCGTCGCCGCATCGCAACGTCCCGAAACGGTGGCCTTTGCCTTCGTCCAGCTCCCACCCGGCGTCCAGCGCGAGCTTGAGCGCCTTGCGGATGTCCTTGTCTGAGTGTCGCCTTGCCATGACTGTAGCGTCCTGTTGCAGATTGTCAACGGGTGTTGACGCTCGCCGCTGGGATAGACGACGATACGGACAGGACCGGCGATATTCGGGCGCGCTCACGCGAACGCCCGATCCACGACGCCGGCCTCGTCCGCGGACGGCTGGTAGTGCGCGTACACCTGGGTCGTCTTCGCGTCGGCGTGGCCCATCCACTGCTGCAGCGTTCGGAGCGGGACGCCGGCGGCGGCCATGCGGGTGCCGAAGGTGTGGCGCAGCTCGTGGAAGGTGATCGTCCGCGCCTCGGCGCGCTCGAGCGCCTGGCGGAAGCGGCGGACGAGCTTGGAGCGGTCGAGCGGGTGGCCCGTCTCCGGATGGCAGAAGACGAGGTCCTTGTCGCGCGGGTAGAGGGTGCGGTCGCGCAGCCCGGCGAGCGCGTCGGCGACGCGCTGGGCCATCGGGACCGAGCGGCCGGACCCCTCGGACTTGGGGTCGCCGAACTCGCCGCGGACGAACGGGGAGACGACGCGCACTCGCCGCGCCTCGAAGTCGACATCGCGCCAGCGCAGGCCGAGCAGCTCGCCTTGGCGCAGGCCGGTCATCGCGGCCGTCAGGTACAGCGCGGGCTCGATCGAGCCGAAGGCGTCGTCGGGGTACTCAGCCGCGACGAGCGTGTCGACCTCGGGCTGGGTGAGGAAGCGGATGCGCGTCTCGGTGGTTCTGATGACCGGCCGGTCTGCGAGCTTGACCGGGTTCTGCTGGCACCAGCCTTGGCGCAGCCCGACTTGGAAGACCGAGTGCATCGTGTTGAGGTGGTTGCGGACGGTCTTGACCGCGAGCGTGCGCTGCTTGACGGCGATGTAGCGCTCGATGTCGTCGGGCGTGATGCGGTCGAGCGGCGTGTCGCCGAAGAAGGGCGCGATGTGGTTGCGCAGGTCGGACGCGACGGTGAGCCGGTGCGACTTCTTGCGACCCTTGAGGTCGAGGCGCCGCGACAGCTCCGCGCCGCCCCGCTCCATCGTCATCCGCGCGGTGCCGGCGCCGCGGCGGCCCTGGTCGCTCTCGCGCAGTCTGCGCAGCTCGCGCTCGGCCTGCGCCTTCGTCAGTCCGTCGGCCTTGCCGGGCGTGCGCGCGTCGCCGACCTTGCGCTGCACGCGCCGGCCGTCGAGGCCGTACCACGACGCGATCCACGAGCCGCGCACGATGCGCAGCGTCCCCGTCCCGTACTCGCGGCGGCGGCCTCTGCGCGCCGTGGCTCTGCCAGCCTTCGTCGTGCTCATCGCGTCCGTGCTCCCAGGGTGGCTGTGTACTGTCTGTGTACCATTTTGACCGCATTCTACCTGAGATAGCCTGACAGAAACCGAGCGATTAGCAGGGATTTCTAGAAAGTAGAATCTTTGCCGATCCGGCTGGGGGCCGGGCGGTCGCAGGTTCAAATCCTGTCTCCCCGACCTTAAGGAAGCCCCGCTAATGCGGGGCTTTTTTACTTGGCGCTCCGACGAGTCTCCTTGGTCGCTCATCTCATGCTGCCGGGATCTTCAGCGCATCGGCATGTGTTATGCTGTATGCGTGAAGCGCACCACGATCATGCTTCCTGACGAACTCGACGTGCGACTGCGGCTCGAGGCCAAGCGGCGCAGCGTGTCGATCGCCGACATCGCTCGTGAGGCGATCGACGAGCACGTGCCCCCGGTGCGACCGGAGGGCGCGCTGAGCTTCTTCGCGATCGGCGAGGGCTCGTCGACCGATGCCTCCGAGCACGTCGACGAGATCGTCGGGCGCGCGATGGCGCGCCGCCACGACGACTCGGCGGCGTAGGTGCTGATCGTCGACGCCGGTCCGCTGTACGCGGCCGCCGCCACGCGCGACAAGCACCACAGACGCTGCGTCGAGCTGCTCTCGAACAGCCCGGGCCCGCTCATCGTCCCTGCGCTCGTCGTCACGGAGGTCGCGTATCTGCTCGCCGACCGCATCGGCCCGCACGCCGAGCTGGCGTTCGCCCGCGCGATCCGCGCCGGCGAGCTCGTCGTCGAAGCCGTGATCGAACGCGACTGGACGCGCATCGAGGAGTTGACCGAGCAGTACCTCGATCTACCGCTCGGCCTCGTCGACGCCTCTGTCATCGCACTCGCCGAGCGCCACGGCGTCGATGCGATCGCCACGCTCGACCACCGACACTTCGGGACGGTCAAGCCGAGGCATCTAGCTGGCTTTCATCTGGTGCCCTGAGACGCGCGGCTAGGCCTGTCCAGCAACTCCCCGACTTCTTCAAAACCGGACGGTCGACAGGAGTCGAACGGGACGTCGTCGCGCTGCGGGAGGTCGCCGACGGTGGCCGGAGGGCCGGCCGTGTCAGGCGTGGTGGGGGACGTGAGGGCGCCGACGTCTACAGCACCTCGGACCGTCATCGCCCTTGGCACGACGCTCACGCGCAGAGGCAGGCTGCTGATCCGCAGCGCGGCGAGAAGACGCAAGCACCGCTGAGGGATCGCCCGCCGTTCGGCGGACGATCCGCTGCGGAGCTCAGCTCATATTAGCTTTATCGAGAGTTGCGTGCTGGTGCCTAGCACCACGGGTACGCCGGACGAGCCGGCCAGCATTCCGCTTATGAATTCACAGAAGATGCCCCCGTGGAGCGTTATCCTCAACGTTTCGTCGAAGGCGACGGATTCGAACTTTAATGATTCCCTCACCGTCCATCTCAGGCGGGCGGGGGCTCCGGCTTCGGTGGTCCCGGTGCAGGTCAATTCTGATTCGGTTATCTGGAACGACGCCCTGATGAGCAGGAGGTTGACCAAGGTTATGTTGGGTAGGGTCCCTCTGAAGCTTTCGTATTGGAGGTGCCATGGCAGGCTTCCTTGCACGGCGGCTGCCTGTCCGCCTTCGCATGCCCCCAACGCCGCCCTCGTGACATGGCCGATTAGGGCTCCTCTGACCTTCTCTATGGTCGCGCTGTGAAAGCTGCCTTCGAGCGTCGCGGGGCATCTCACGACCCCTTCGCCCGCGGTGTTTGAGAATTCGAGCGAGTTCCAGATCATTCTGAACGTCGAGAATCTTGCTCGGAGGGAGAGTCGGTTGGCGCTTACGCTGCTGGCGGCGGCGGCGAGCAGGATGCTGGCTGCCAGGCCGACGAGCAGCAGTCGTGTGTGAGTTCGCATGAATATGCGGTCCCTTGACGTGATGGCCCATCTGCTGCGGGCCGATGGGTGGCCGCCGCGGTTGGCTCCGCGCGCGTGGACGCGATGGTGTGGGTCCCGTTCCCCCTCTCGTCTCGAACCCGCGTCCTGCGCGCGGGACTCGGTGTGCGATGCGGCGCCGGCCGCCATGGGTGCCGAGCATTGCGTGCGGCCGGGTCGACGATGGACGGCGCCCGGGCGGCGGGCGGCACGCAGCGTCACCGACGATAGAGAACAGGATTACGGTGTGTCAACGGGCTGGGCAGTCGCGGCACGAGCGCGTTCGCACCGGCGCGGATCGTCTCCCAGGAGCGCCACGTGACGGTAGGGTCGCCGTCACGGCGTCGCCGCGGTTGCGGAACGGGTCGGCGAGCGGCGCGACCGAGTCCGAGAGCGCGAACACGAGCGCCTGCACGCCCGCCGCGACGCCGAGCACGAGCAGAGCTGGATCGCCCGCCGAGCTGCAGGCGATCCAGCGCGCAATCCAGGTCGTGGGCTATATTAGCTTTATCGAGAGCTGCGTGCCCGTCGTTAGCTCCCCGATGGTTTCGGTGGTTCCGGCGAGCATCCCCCTCGCAAGTTCGCAGCCTATGCCGCCGGGCCCGTTCGTGAGCGGTATCTGCGCGGTTTCGTCTGCTCTGACCCTTATGAGCTTTAACGATTCCCTGACGGTGAAGATCAGTCTCGCGGGGTGCGTCGCTTCGGTGGCGGATCTGCAGGTGGCGGTGCCGATGGTTATTAGAAACGTTGCCCTGGTAACTAGGAAGATCAGCGTTTCTATGGCGGGTAGGTCACCGGTGAAGGCGCCATACAGGATTGGCCACGGCAGGGTTTCCTGCGGTATGCTCACCTGACCGTTCATGCAATTCGCGACGGTGACGGCGGCTCTGGTGACATGGCCGATTAGCGCACCTCTGACCTTCTCGAAGGTCCCGCTGTGGAAGCTCCCTTCGAGCGTGACAGGGCACCTCACGATCGTTGCGGTGGCCGTGTTCGAGAATTCGAGCGGTTCCCAGACGACTCTGAACGTCGGGGTTCTCGACCGCAGGGAAAGCTTGTTGGCGCTTACGCTGCTGGCGGCGGCGGCGAGCAGGATGCTGGCTGCCAGGCCGACGAGCAGCAGTCGTGTGTTACTTCGCATGGGGTCCCTTGGGAATGGCCCACTTTGCGTGGGCCTGATCGGGTAGCCGCCGCGGCTGGCCTCCGCGCGCTGGTCGCGTGGATGCGATCGTGTGGTCCCTGGTCCCCCTCTCGGCTCGAACCCGCCTCGTCGCGCGGGGCTCGTGGACGGTGCGGCGCCGGCCGGCATGGGTGCCGTGCAGCGCGTGCGGCGGCCGGGTCGGCGATGGACGGCGCCCGGGCGGCGGGCGGCACGCACCGCCACCGACCTTATAGAACCGAAAGACGGTGTGTCAATGGGACCCAGCGCTCAGTGCGCATGCCCGCCAGCGTGAATCGTCTGCCATGAGCGCCAGGTGATGCGCAGGATCGCGAACGTGATCGCGAGGCCGATCAGCGGGTCGGCGATCGGAAGGCCGAGCGCGACGACGAGCGCGCTGGCGATCACGGCGAGCGAGACGTAGGCGTCGGCGCGCGCGTGGTCGCCGTCGGCGATCAGCGCCGGGCTGTCGAGCCGACGGCCGGCGCGCGTGCGGACGATCGCGGCGAGCCAGTTGCCGGCGACGCCGATCGCGCCGGCGGCGGCGAGCGCGACGAGGTGGTGCACGTGCTGCGGGCGGACCAGGCGGTCGACGGCCTCGAAGCCGGCGACGCATGCCGACGCGAAGATCGCTGCGACGACGGCCATCCCGGCCCAGCGCTCGGCGCGCTCGCTGCGCAGCGCGAACGCGATCCCGAGCGGGAGCGCCGTCGCCGCGTCGCCGCCGTTGTGGATCAGGTCCGCGAGCAGCGCAACCGAGCCGGAGACGGCGAACACGAGCGCCTGCGCGCCCGCCGCCACGCCGAGCACCAGCAATGCGAGCAGCACCGCCCGCACGCCTGCTCGCGAGCGTCTGATCGAGGCGTCGAGCAGGCCGTGGCTGTGGCCGTGCTCATGCTCGTGGTGGCCGCGATGATCGTGGGCGGTGCGGCTCTCGCGGTCGTGACCATGCGGCCCGCTGTGCGGGTGCGCGTGCTCCAGATCGCCGTGGCGGTGGCGCTCGCCTGCGATCGGCGCGTAGTCGACGGCGGAGGGCATCGCGGCGAGGGTAGCGCCCGGCGCGCCGATCGGCCGACGCGCTCGTTCGGCCGCGTACGCGCCCCGCTTCGCGGCACCCCGCGCAGATGGACCCCCTCGCGACGACCCCTGCCGAGTCGCAGCGGCGCCCGCTTGCCGCGGGCACGCCGGCCGCGGTACGCGCCGGCGCCGAGCGCGGCGGTCAGCCGCGTCGCAGCAGCCGCGCGAGCAGGCCGGGCCGCGCCGGCTCGACCTCCTCGCGCAGCGGCAGCCGGCCGGCGCGCCGCGCCTCCATCACGCACGCGCTGTGGGCATGGCGGCGCTCGCCGTGGTCGCCCTCGGGGAAGAGGAGCATGTGCGCGCTCAGCGCGGGCAGCAGCTCGCCGCACAAGGGGCAGCGATAGGTGGACGGCTTGCGGTTCGCGGCCGGGCGCAGCTCGTACCAGCGGGCGTCGGCGAAGCGCGGCATGCGCGCATCGTCGCAGCGTGGCGAGCCATCGGCCGCTCCGCCGCCTCAGGGCGCTGCCGGCACGACCGCGAGCGCGTCCTCGCCGGCGGGCAGCGCGTCCGTGTCGAACGACGGCACGCTCAGCCGCTCCACGCGCGGCGCCTGCTCCACGAACGCGTCGACCGGCTCGAGGAAGTCGATCCGCGAGGTGCGGAAGTGCATCGGCACGACGATCCCCGCGCCGACCTGCGCGGCGATCTCCAACGCCTGCGCGGCGCCGATCGTCGGGCCGCCGCCGACGGGTGCGATCAGCACGTCGATGCGGCCGAGCGCGACGAGCTGCTCGGGCCGCAGCGCGCGCTGGCCGAGGTCGCCGAGGTGCGCGACGCGCAGGCCGCCGAGCGAGAACGCGAACAGCGTGTTCGGGCCGCGCTCGGTGCCCGCGACCTCGTCGTGCTCGGAGGCGATCCCGACGACCTCGCCGACGGGCGTCTCGGCGTAGCGACCAGCTCTGGAGCGCAGCACCAGCGGCTCGCCGCCGACGACCTCGACGCCGTTGTGGTCGAGGTGCTCGTGCGTGACGAGCAGCAGGTCGGCGCGCAGGCCCTCGATCGGCGGGTACTCCCAGCGGCGACCGCGCGCCGTCAGCGCCGACAGGTCGCCGAACGGGTCGATCGCGACCGTGACGCCGTCGTGCTCGAGCCGGAACGCCGACTGGCCGTACCACTCAACGCGCATGCTGCTCCTCCAGGCGGTGGGGGACGGGGGCGCCGGCCGGGACCGGCTCCTCCTCGGCGGCCACGGCACGCCCGCCGCGCATCAGCGACGCCGCCGCCGCCACGAGGCAGGCGACGATCGCGAAGGCGAAGGCGGCGTGCAGGCCGTCGCGGAACGGCGCCGAGATCAGCGCCGGGAAGAAGGTGTGGCCGGTCAGCACCGCGCGGTCGTGCGCCGACAGGGCGGCGAGCGCGTGCGGCCCGACGAAGTGCCCGATCGGGTTGTAGCCGAGGAACGCCGCGAACAGGATCGAGACGGGCGGCAACGTCGCCACGCCGTGCGCCGTCGCGGCCGGCACGCCGTGCGCCTCAAGGCCGCTCGACAGCGTCTGCGGCAGCGTCGCGCTCAAGCCCAGCACGAGCAGCGTGAAGAAGACGCCGACCGAGAGCACCTGCGCCGAGTTCTGGAACGTCTGGTTCATCGCGCCGCCGACGCCGCGGTGGCGCGCGGGCAGGCTGTTCATCACCGCCGCGCGGTTGGGCGAGGCGAACAAGCCCATCGAGACGCCGATCAGCGCGAGGACCGCGGCGAACGCGGGGTAGGAGAAGTCGGTCGGCAGCAGCGTCAGCAGCGCGAAGCCGAGCGCTGCCAGCACCATCCCGCCGGTCGCGAAGGGGCGTGCGCCGAAGCGGTCCGACAGCCAGCCCGACGTCGGGCCGGCGACGAGCATCCCGATCGTCAGCGGCAGCATGTAGAGCCCGGCGTAGAGCGGCGTGCGCTCGAAGCTGTAGCCGTGCTGCGGCAGCCAGATCCCCTGCAGCCAGATCACGAGCATGAACATCAGGCCGCCGCGCGCGATCGCCGACAGGAACGTCGACAGCGTGCCGAACGTGAACGCGCGGATGCGGAACAGCGAGAGGCGGAACATCGGCGCGCGCGAGCGGCGCTCGACCGCGACGAACGCGGCGAGCAGCACGAGCGCGGCGCCGACGAGGACGAGCACGCGCGGGCTGCCCCAGCCGGTCGGGTGGCCGCCGTAGGGGCGGATGCCGTAGGTGACCGCGACCATCACGCAGATCAGCGCGAGCGCGAACGTGACGTTGCCGGGCCAGTCGATCGGCGCGCGGCGCGGCGTGCTCAGCTCGCGCAGGCTGCGGTAGGCCCACACGGTGCCGAACAGCCCGACCGGCACCGAGATCAGGAACACCAGCCGCCAGTTCACCGGCGCGAGCAGGCCGCCGAGCATCAGGCCGATGAAGAAGCCGCTGACGCCGACGATGTTGTTGATCCCGAGCGCCATCCCGCGCTGGTGGCCGGGGAACGCGTCGGTGATGATCGCGGCGCTGTTCGCCAGCAGGCAGGCGCCGCCGATCCCCTGCACGACGCGGAAGGCGATCAGGAAGTCCGCGCCGGCGCGACCCTCCAGCCAGCACGCGGCGAGCAGCAGCGAGGCGAGCGTGTAGATGACGAAGCCGAGGTTGTAGATCCGAACGCGCCCGACGATGTCGCCGAGGCGGCCGAGGCTGACGATCAGCACGCTCGTGACGACGAGGTAGCCGAGGATCATCCACAGCAGGTAGGAGGAGTTGGCCGGGACGAGCGGGTCGAGCTTGATCCCGCGGAAGATGTCCGGCATCGCGATGATCGTGATCGAGCCGTCGAGCGTCGCGAGCAGCACCGCGAGCGTGGCGTTGGACAGCGCGATCCACTTGTAGCGGTCGGGGTCGGCGTGTCCGTGGCGCACTCAGAGGATCATACAGGCGAACTGTTCAGTTTGCCTGTAGACTTCTGCGCATGCCGGCCACGCGGGTCTCGAACGCCGCGCTCGCGCACGAGCTGCGCGACACCGTCGGGCGACTCGTGCGGCGGTTGCGCCAGGAGCCGGGGCCGCCCGTCCCGCAGCAGACGGTGCTCAGCCGGCTCGACCGCGACGGCCCCGCGACGACGAGCGAGCTTGCCGCCGCGGAGCGGATGCGTCCGCAGTCGATGGCGCAGACGGTGCACGACCTCGAGGCGGCGGGCCTCGTCTCGCGCCGTCCCGACCCCGACGACCGCCGCCGCGCGTTCGTCGAGCTGACCGCGGCCGGCCGGGAGCTGCTGCGCACGACGCGTGCCCGCCGAGAGGGTTGGCTGACCGAGGCGCTCGAGCGCGAGCTGGATCCGGCCGAGCGCGCGCTGCTGGCCGAGGCGCTCGCGCTGCTCGGACGCGTCGCGGACGCCTGACGCCGGTCGGCGGCCCGAGCGGGCATCGCGCGATCTCCGCCGGCGCGCCCTCGCGTCAGCGGGCGGACCGCGGACGCAAGCAACGGCGTGGATCGGCGCGGGCATCGGTCGGCGACGCGGAATGGCAGGCGAGGTCCGGCCTCTTCGACGCGAGCGGCAACACGCGCGAAGCCGCGTGCTCGTTCTCGGTGACAACGCTCGTGCCGATGGAATCGAGCGGGCAGTACTTCGAGATGAAGATCAACTCGACCGGCAAGTGCGTCGACGTCACCAACGTCGGCCTGGAAAACGTGGCGAGGCTGCAGGAGTGGGAATGCCTCGGCGCCGGCCAGGCCAACCAGCTGTGGGACCCGACGCCGATCTCCGGCCAGCCGCCCTACGAAGCGTTCATCGCCAAGCACTCCGGCAAGTGCATGGACGTTCCCGGCCTAAGCACGAGCAACGGGACGCAGCTCCAGCGGTGGGAATGCTGGTGGGGCGGCAACCAGCAGTGGTACTGGCAGGCGATCGAATAGGTCGTCACGCCACGTAGTCGCGGCGTTCGATCGCCCCGGGAGCGGAGATACTCCCGGGGCGATGCCGTCTCACCTGGACCTCGCCGCGCTCGCGTTCGAGTACGACCCCGACGATCCGGACGGCTTCCGCGCCGGCATGGCGCGGCTGGGCCCGCGGCTCGGAGCGCGCGACTCGGGCGTCACGGTCTACGAGCTGCCGCCGGGACAGGCCGTCTGTCCCTACCACTACGAGTACGGCGAGGAGGAGTGGCTGCTCGTGCTGGAGGGACGGCCCTCGCTGCGCACGCCAACGGGCGTCGAGCAGCTCGGCCCCGGCGCGCTCGCGTTCTTCCCGCGCGGGCCGGAGGGCGCCCACCAGGTGCGCAACGACGCGCAGGAGCCCGCGCGCGTCGCGCTCTTCTCGACCGTCGTGCTGCCGACCGCCACCGCCTATCCCGACAGCGGCAAGGTCGGCGTCTACACCGGCGAGGAGCGTGAGGACCTGATCGCCGAGCGCTCCAGCGGCGTCGGCTACTACCACGGCGAGGCGTGAGCGCTCAGAGGTCCACGACGCGCAGTCTCGGCGCCCGCTCGCGCAGCTGCTCGGCGACGACGCGACGGTGGCAGTGCGCCGGCTCGGCCTCGAGGCACAGCAGCGCGGTCTTCGGCGCGCCGCGTCTGGCCAGCTCCTCGGCGAGCGCGTCCAGCTCGGCGCCGGCGGTCTGCTCGAGGCGGGGGCGGAACGCCTCCCGCGCCTGTCGCGTCGCGCCGCTTCTGAACAGCGGACGGATGTCCGGCGGCGTGCCGAGCGTCCTGCGGTGCTCGTAGGCGATGCCGTCCTGCGCGAGTCGCGCGGCGAGCTTCGTCTTCGACATGCCCGGCCGGCGCGACTGCGGGCGAAAGCGGACGTCGATCACGCGCTGCACGCCGGCGCCGCGCAGCTCCGCCGTGAGTGCGTCTGGCGTCAGCCGCTCATATCCGATCGTCCAGAGGGTGGGCATCCGCTGTCGGCCTTCTACCCCGCGCCGGTGCGCCGATCCCGCCCGCCGACCGGTCGCCGTGGCAGCATCTGCCGGATGACGGCCTTCCGCGGCTTCCCACCCGGCGCGCTCGAGTTCCTGCGCGAGCTGGAGGCGAACAACGAGCGCGACTGGTTCAAGGCCAACCGCGCGCGCTACGACGAGCTGCTGCTCGGGCCGGCGAGAGCGCTCGGCGAGGACCTCGCGGCCGCCGGCTTCGGGCGGCCTCACACGTTCCGCCCCTACCACGACACGCGCTTCCATCCCGGGCCGCCGATCAAGGAGCAGCTCGGACTGGCGGTCGGCTACGAGGGCGCCGGCGGCTACTACGTCGAGCTCTCGCTCGACGGGCTGTTCCTCGCCGCCGGCCTGCACAATCCGGCGCCCGACCAGGTCGAGCGGATCCGCCGGCTCGTCGCCGACGCGCGCACCGCGAGACCGCTCACGGCGGCGATCGAGCACGCGCAGGCGGCCGGCCTCGCGCTCAACGAGCCGGAACTGATGCGCGCGCCGCGCGGCTACCCGCTCGACCACCCGCGCATCGACCTGCTGCGCCGCCGCTCGCTGACCGTCTCCCGCCGCCATCCGCTCGCCAGATGGGTCCACGGTTCGGGCGCCGGCAGACGCATCCGCGCCGAGCTCGACGCCGCCACCCCGCTCGTGCGCTGGCTGCGCGAGCGCGTCGGCCCGAGCGAGCGGCCGAGACGCTGAGGCGCGGTCGCGCTTCAGGCGCCGGCGGGGCGGCGGTGCGCGACGGACGGGAAGCGCCTCGCGCGCCGTTGTGCCGGCGCGCGTCGCGGGTAGGGTTCCCGCGATGCCACGCGAGGCGACGCAGGCGACGACGGTGACGGTGCAGGGCGTGGAGGTGCCGAAGCTCGGCTACGGCACGTGGCTCGTCGAGGGCGAGGACGCGCACGAGGGCGTGCTCGACGCGCTGGAGCTGGGCTATCGCCACCTCGACACCGCGCGCGCCTACGGCAACGAGCGCGAGGTCGGCCGAGCGCTCGCCGACGCCGGCGTGCCACGCGAGGAGATCTGGCTGACGACGAAGGCGTGGTACGAGCACGCCGAGCCGGACATGCTGACGCGCGTCTTCGAGCAGCAGCTCGCCGACCTCCAGGTCGATCGCGTCGACCTGCTGCTGCTGCACTGGCCGAGTCCGGAGGTGCCGCTCGCGCGGACGCTCGGCGCGATGGAGCGCCTGCGCGAGCAGGGCCTCACGCGCCACGTCGGCGTCTCGAACTTCCCGTCGGCGCTGCTGCGCGAGGCGCTCGCGCTCGCGCCGATCTTCTGCGACCAGGTCGAGTACCACCCCTATCTGCCGCAGGGACCGGTGATGCGCGAGTGCGTCGAGCACGACCTGCTGCTGACCGCCTACTCGCCGTTCGCGCACGGCTACGCGCACGACGACCCGGTCCTGGGCGAGATCGGCGCGCGGCACGGCAAGTCGGCCGGCCAGGTCGCGTTGCGGTGGCTGCTCGACCAGCCGCACGTCGCGACGATCCCGAAGGCCTCCTCGCACGCGCGCCGCGCCGAGAACCTCGACGTCTTCGACTTCGAGCTGGACGACGACGAGCGCGCCGCGGTCGCCGCGCTCTCCGAGCGCCGCCTGCGCACGGCCGATCCGCCGTTCGCGCCCGAGTGGGACTGAGCCCGGCCCCCGCACTCACACAGCTCCCAGGATGCGCTGAGGGAAGGCCCACGCGGCGTCCACCCACGACGCATCCTCCAACAGACGCGGCGAGCGCTCGACCAGGCGCGTGCCCAACGGCGCGCCGCATTGGTCGTGAGCGCCGGGGAGCGTCGGCGCCCGCGCGGCGCAGGCGCCGGCGAGCGGCTGCGCGTCCGCGCCGCGTCGCTCGGGCGCCGTCCGGAGCTGCTCGGCCTGCTCGCGCTCGCCGCCGTGCTGAACCTGCCGTGGCAAGGCGGCGTCGCTCACATGAGGCTCCCAGGAATCTCCCAGGCAGCTTCGCCATGATCCTCGCATGAACGAGAACGGCAACGGCGGCGGGCCCGCGCGCGTGCTCGTCGTCGACGACGAGCCGAACATCGTCGACGTGATCTCGATGGCGCTGCGCTACGAGGGCTTCGACGTCGCCTCGGCCGCGACCGGGGCGGAGGCGCTCTCGGCCGTCCGCGCGCAACGTCCGCACGTGATGCTGCTCGACGTGATGCTGCCCGACATGGAGGGCTTCGACGTCGCGCGCCGGCTCGGCGCCGAGCGCGCGCGCGTGCCGATCATCTTCCTGACCGCGCGCGACGCGACCGAGGACAGAGTGCGCGGCCTCACCGTCGGCGGCGACGACTACGTCACCAAGCCGTTCAGCCTCGAGGAGCTGGTGGCGCGCGTGCGCGCGCTGCTGCGCCGCTCCGGCGCCGCCGAGGGGACGTCGTCCGTGCTGACCTTCGCCGACGTCGAGCTGGACGACGACGCGCACGAGGTCACGCGCGCCGGCCGGCTGATCGAGCTGACGCCGACCGAGTACCGCCTGCTGCGCTACCTGATGCTCAACCCGCGGCGCGTGCTCTCCCGCCAGCAGCTGCTCGAGCACGTGTGGGACTACGACTTCGGCGGCGACGCGCGCGTGCTGGAGACCTACGTCAGCTACCTGCGGCGCAAGCTCGACGAGCACGGCCCGTCGCTGATCCACACGGTGCGCGGCGTCGGCTACGTGCTGCGGCTGCCGCGCGGCGACCGCGGCGCCTCGAAGGCATAGGCCGATGCACTCGCTGCGGGCACGTCTCGTCGCCGGCCTGCTCGCGCTCGCCGCGATCGGCCTGGTCGTGCTCGGCGGCATCACGTACGCCGAGCAGCGGTCGTTCCTGCTCGACCGCGTCGACCACCAGCTGCGCGCGGCGGCGCTGCCGATCTCCGCGGCGCTCGACGGGCGCATCTTCCCGGGCCGGGGATTCGGCGGCGGGGGCGGGGCCGGCGGTCCGGGCGGCGCCGGCGATCCCGGCGAGGGCCCGGGCTTCGGCCTGCCGCGCGGCACCTACGGCGAGCGGCGCAGCGCGAGCGGCGCGGTCCTCACGACGACGATCGTGCGCGGCTACCGCGACACGACGCGGACGGCGCCGGCCGTGCCGTCGCTGCCGGCGAGCCTGCCGCTCGGGCGCCCGACGACGGTCGCCGGCGGCGACTACCGTGCGCTCGCCACGCCGGATCCCGACACCGGCGGCGTCAACGTCGTCGCGATCCCGCTCGCCGACGTCTCGCAGACGCTGCACCGGCTGCTGCTCGTCGAGCTGTTGGTGATCGCGGTGGTGCTGCTCGCGCTCGGGCTCGCCGCGCGCTTCGTCGTGCGCGTCGGGCTGCTGCCGCTGGAGCGGATGGGCCACACGGCCGGCGCGATCGCCGGCGGCGACCTCTCCCACCGCGTCGAGCCGGCCGACCCGCGCACCGAGGTCGGGCGCCTCGGGCTCGCCCTGAACGGGATGCTGGAGCGGCTCGAGCGCGCGTTCGCGGGCCAGAAGGCGAGTGAGGATCGCCTGCGCCGATTTCTCGCCGACGCCTCGCACGAGCTGCGCACGCCGCTGCAGTCGATCCGCGGCTATGCGGAGCTGTTCCGCATCGGCGCGGCGCGCGAGCCCGCCGAGGTCGAGAAGGCGATGCGCCGCATCGAGCAGGAGTCGGCGCGCATGGGCGTGCTCGTAGAGGACCTGCTGACGCTCGCGCGGCTGGGCGAGACGCGCGGCGGCGAGCGCATCGCCGTGGATCTGGGCGCTCTGGCGCGCGACGCCGTCTCCGACGCGCGCGTGACCGCGCCCGAGCGGGCGATCGAGCTGCACGCGGAGGGGCCGCCGGGCGCCGCGACGGTGCTCGGCGACCCGCACGAGCTCACCCAGGTGCTCGCGAACCTGCTGCGCAACGCGCTCGTGCACACGCCCGAGGGCACGCCGATCGAGGTGCTCGTCGCGCGCACGGGCGAGGCGGCGCGCTTGCAGGTGCGCGACCACGGGCCGGGCCTGCCGGCGGGCGAGGACCCGCACGCGCTGTTCGAGCGCTTCTGGCGCGCGGAGGGCGGACGCACGCGCGGGAAGGGCGGCGCCGGGCTCGGGTTGGCGATCGTCGCGGGCGTCGTGCAGCGCCACGGCGGGCGCGTCGAGGCGGCGAACGCGCCGGGCGGCGGGGCCCTGTTCACGGTCGAGCTGCCGCTCGCGCCGGTTTCGAGCGCCCCGCATTCGGGTTATCAGCTCTCCACGTGAGCCGCCTCGCCCGCCAGACGCCCGCCGTCCGCCTGCTCGCCGTCGCGCTCACGGCCGCGCTGCTGCTCGTCGCCGCCGCCGGTTGCGGCGGCTCCAGCAAGCCGGGCTACTGCGGCGACCGCACGAGACTGGAGAGCAGCATCAAGGGGCTGGCCGGCCTCAGCCTCTCGAGCGGTGTGAGCGGCCTGGAGACGCAGCTCAAGACGATCCAGAGCGACGCGAACGCGCTCGTCGCCTCCGCCAGGAGCGACTTCCCGGCCGAGACGGGCGCGATCAGAACGTCGGTCGACACGCTCAAGAGCGGCATCGCCGCGCTGCCGTCGAACCCCTCGGCGGGCCAGATCGCCTCGCTCGCGACGGACGCCGCCAGCGTCGTGAACGCCGTCAGAGGCTTCGTCGACGCGACGAAGTCGAAGTGCGACTGACGCGTCAGTAGCCCACCCGGATCGCGACGCGCCCAGACTGCCGATGCGGGCGGTGCGCGACGGCTGCGAGGCTGACACTCCCATGGCAAAGGTCCTCGTCGCATACGCCTCCAAGCGCGGCTCGACGGCCGAGATCGCGGACGCGGTCGCGGGCGCCATCCGAGACGCCGGGCACGAGGTGGACTGCGTCGAGGCCGGGGCGGTCGCCGAGCTCGGCGGATACGACGCCGTCGTGCTCGGCAGCGCCGTCTACATGAGACGCTGGCGCGGCGACGCGCGCCACTTCCTGCGCAGGCACCGCCGCGCGCTCGAGCGCCTCCCGCTGTGGGTCTTCAGCTCCGGCCCGACCGGCGACCCGGCGAGAGACAATCCGGCCTGGACCGAGCCGCCGCACACGATCAGGAAGGCCGAGGAGCTCGGCGCACGCGCGCACGTCGTCTTCGGCGGCAGCATGCCGGCCGAGCCGCACGGCCGCATCGAGCGCAGCATGATCGAGAGCACCCCGCCCGAGTGGCGCGACCGCCGCGACTGGGACGCGATCCGCGCCTGGGCCCGCCGCATCGCCGCCGAGCTCGACGCGGGCCGCGCGGCCGCGTAGCGTCCGCGAGCGTCGCCCGTCCGATGAGTGGCGCCTGGCACCGATCATGTCGGTGCCAGGCGCCACTCATCGGCGCGGCTCACGCGTGCGCCGCGTCGTGCGCCTCGTGCCCCGCCCGCAGCGGCGTGCCGCACACCGGGCACTCGAACTCGGGGACGTCCTCGTCCGCTCTGAGCACGTGCGGGTCGATCGTCAGCCAGGCGATCAGCCCGCCGAGCGCGGCGAGCGCGGCCGCCGCGGCCATCGCCGCGTGGAAGCCGTGCGTCATCGCCGCGGGCTTGTAGAAGGCGTCGCCGGTCAGCCCGCCGATCAGCGGGAAGATCGCGACCGCGAGCAGCCCGGCCACGCGCGAGACCGCGTTGTTGACGCCCGAGGCGATGCCCGCGTGGCGCGCGTCGGCCGCCGCCAGCACCGTCGCCGTCACCGGCGCGACGACGAGCGTCAGTCCGAGGCCGAAGACGACGACGGCCGGCAGCACGCTTCCGATATAGGAGTCGCCGGGGGAGATGCGCGTCATCAGCAGAAGGCCGGCGGCGATCCCGAGCGGACCGACCGTCAGCGGCACGCGCGGCCCGATCGCGCTCGCCAGCGCCCCCGAGCGCGCCGACAGCGTCAGCATCAGCGCCGTCACCGGCAGCGACGCCGCGCCCGCGGCGACCGGCGACCAGCCCATCGCGATCTGCAGGAACGCGACGAGCAGGAAGAAGACGCCGCCGAGCGCCGCGTAGACGACGACCGTCACGAGGTTCGCGGCGCTGAACTGGCGGTTGGCGAACAGCGAGAGCGGCAGCATCGGGCTCTGCGCGCGGCGCTCGACGAGCAGGAAGGCGGCGAGCGCGAGCACGCCGACGATCGCGGCCGCCACGGCCGCGCCCGTCCGCCCGCCGCCGGGCGCCTCGATCAGCGCGTACGTCGTCCCCGCCAGGCCGAGCGCCGCCAGCCCCGCGCCGAGCACGTCGAGCCGGCCGGCGGCCAGCGGGTCGCGCGTCTCCGGCACCTTCCGCGGCGCGGTCAGCACGACGAACGCGCCGAGCGGCAGGTTGATCAGGAAGACCGCCCGCCACGACACCGCGCTCACGAGCCAGCCGCCGAGCAGCGGGCCGAGCGCCGCGCCGACGCCCGTCAGTCCCGACCACGCGCCGATCGCGCGCGCCCGGTCGGCGCGGCGGAAGCTGCCCTCGATCATCGCCAGCGAGCCCGGCGTCAGCAGCGCCCCGCCGACGCCCTGCAGCATCCGCGCGGCGACGAGCACGCCGGCGCTCGGCGCCGCCGCGCACAGCGCCGAGGCGAGCGTGAACCAGGCGACGCCGATCGTGAAGATCGTGCGGCGGCCATGGCGGTCGCCGAGCGCGCCGCCGAGCAGGATCAGCGAGGCGAGCGTCAGCAGGTAGCCGTTGAGCATCCACTGCAGCTCGCTCGTGGAGGCGTGCAGGTCTCTGCCGATCGCCGCCAGCGCGACGTTCACGACGGTCCCGTCGAGGAACGCGATGCCCGACCCGAGCACGGCGATCGCCAGCACCCAGCGCCCGGGACCGCTCTCGAACGCGATCGTCCCGGCGCCGTCCTCGCTCATGCCGCGGGTGGGTGGGAAAGCGTTCGCCGGGCGACCTCCGCGCGCACGCGCGGGGCGACCTCGGTCCCCAGCAGCTCGATCGCGCGCAGCACCTTCGCGTGCTCCAGGCCGCCCATCCCCATGTGCGCGAGGAAGCGGCCGTGGCCGAACAGCTCGTGCTGGGCGAGGATCTTCGCCGCCACCTGCTCGGGGTCGCCGACGAGCAGATGCCCGCGCGGCGTGCGGCCGGCCTCGAACTGCTGGCGCACGAGCGGCGGCCAGCCGCGCTCGCGCCCGACGCGGTTCATCATCGCCGCGTAGGGCGGGAACAGCTCGTCCGCCGCCTGCTGCGCGTCGTCGGCGAGATGCGCGTGCGAGTTGATCGCGATCCGCGCGCGCTCGGCGTCGTGGCCGCCGCGCCGCAGCGCCTCGCGGTAGAGGTCGGCGAACTGCACGAAGCGCGCCGGCTCGCCGCCGATGATCGCGATCACGAGCGGCAGCCCGAGCAGTCCGGCGCGCACGACCGAGGCGGGCGTGCCGCCGACGCCGATCCACACCGGCAGCGGGTCCTGCACGGGGCGCGGGTAGACGCCGGCATCGGCCAACGCCGGGCGGTGGCGCCCGGAGCCCGACCACGTCACGCGCTCGTCGGCCCGCAGCGCCAGCAGCAGCTCGAGCTTCTCGGCGAACAGCTCGTCGTAGTCGTCGAGCGAGGCGCCGAAGAGGGGGTAGGACTCGGTGAACGAGCCGCGGCCGGCGATGATCTCCGCGCGCCCGTCGGAGAGCCCGTCGAGCGTCGCGAACTGCTCGAAGACGCGCACCGGGTCGTCGGTCGAGAGCACCGTCACCGCGCTCGAGAGGCGGATCCGTCTGGTGCGCGGCGCCGCCGCCGCGAGCGCGACCGCCGGCGCCGAGACCGCGAAGTCGGGGCGGTGGTGCTCGCCGACGCCGAAGACGTCGAGCCCGACCGCGTCGGCCAGCTCGATCTCCTCGACCAGCTCGCGCAGCCGGCGGGCGGGGTCGGCGGAGGCGGGGGCGGACGGGTGGCACGGGTGCAGGTCCGCGAAGCTCGTGACCCCGATCTCCATGGCGAGGAGCCTACGCGCTGACCTTGATGTTGCGCGGGAGCGGCCCGATCGGGGTACCGTCGCGGACGCATGCACGTCTTCCTCGCGGGAGCGGGCGGCGCGATCGGCCGCTCGCTGATCCCTCTGCTCACGGCCAACGGCCACGCCGTCACGGGCACGACCCGCAGCGCCGCCAGAGCGCGGGAGCTGCGCGCGCTCGGCGCCGAGCCGGTCGTGCTCGACGGCCTCGACCGGCCCGCCGTTCTCGCCGCCGTCGCGGCGGCGGGACCCGACGCGATCGTCCACCAGATGACCGCGCTGACGTCGGCTTTCTCCGACCTGCGCCATGTCGAGCGCGCGTTCGCGCAGACGAACCGCCTGCGCACCGAGGGCACCGACAACCTGCTCGCGGCGGCGCGGGCCGCCGGCGTGGAGCGCGTCGTGGCGCAGAGCTTCGCCGGCTGGCCGGCGCAGCGCACCGGCGGCCCGGTCAAGGACGAGGACGCGCCGTTCGACCCCGACCCGCCCGCGCAGCTGCGCGCGGGGCTCGACGCGATCCGCCACGCGGAGGGCGCGGTGACGGCCGCCGGCGGCGTCGCGCTGCGCTACGGCGGCTTCTACGGCCCGGGCACCGGCATGGCGCCCGGCGCCGAGCAGTGGGAGCTGGTGCGCGCGCGCAAGTTCCCGGTGATCGGCGACGGCGGCGGCGTGTGGTCGTTCTGCCAGATCGAGGACGCGGCCGGGGCGACGCTCGCCGCGCTGGAGCGCTGGACGCCGGGCGAGGTCTACAACGTCTGCGACGACGACCCGGCGCCCGTGCGCGAGTGGCTGCCGGCGCTCGCCCGGGCAGTCGGCGCCGAGCCGCCGCGACGCGTGCCGCGCTGGCTCGCGCGGCTGCTCGTCGGCGAGCACGCCGTCGTGATGATGTGCGAGAGCCGCGGCGCTTCGAACGCGAAGGCGAAGGAGCGGCTCGGCTGGACGCCGCGCTGGCCGACGTGGCGCGAGGGCTTCGCGGCGCTCGCGGGGCCCTAAGCGGGGTCCAGCGGCGAGAGCACGACGAGCTGGATCGTGCGCTCGCCCGCGGTGCGCAGCTCGTAGTCGGCGTACGCCCGCGTGAGCCGCTTCGCCAGGCCGAACAGCCGCGCGCGCTCGGCCTCGTCCTCGACGACGCGCGCGCGGTAGCGGCCGGCGCGACCGCTCGCCGCCAGCCGCACCTCCGGATCAGCGGCCACGTTCGCGAGCCAGGCCGGATGGCGCGCGCGCCCGTAGTTGGAGGCGATCACGACGACGTCGCCGTCCGACCCGTCGCTGAAGTAGAGCAGCGGCGTCGTGTAGGTCCGGCCGCTCTTGGCGCCTGTGTGCGTCATCAGCAGCATCGGCACGCCCGGCACCGACCGCAGCCGCCCGCGCGTGCGCGCGCCGAGCGATCGGTCGATCCGCGGCGCGACGTTGATGACGTACCAGCGGCCCGCGGCGCTGAGCGCGAGCGGCTCCAGCAGCGCCTTGCGCAGGCGTCGCGGCGCGAGCGGGTCGACGGGCGGGATCCGCATCGCGCCCAGGCTACGCCGCCGTGCCGGTAGCCTGCGCCGCCATGCCGCGCTACGCCGCGTTCCTCAGAGGCATGAACCTCGGCAGACGCCGGATCTCGAACGCGGACCTGCGCGCGCACGTCGAGGCGCTCGGCTTCGAGGAGGTGGCGACGTTCCGAGCGAGCGGCAACGTGATCTTCAGCGCGCACGAGCGGGAGCCGCTCGCCGCGCTCGCACGACGGCTGGAGGCGGGCCTGACGGCCGCGCTCGCCTACGACGTGCCGGTCTTCGCGCGCGACGCCGCGCGAATGCGCGCGATCGCCGCGCACGCGCCGTTCGCATCCGACGAGCTGGCGGCCTCGAAGGGCAAGCCGCAGGTCGTCCTGCTGGGCGCGGCGCCGTCCGCCAGAGCGCGCAGAGCCGCGCTCGCGCTCGCGCCCGCCGGCGACCGCTTCGCCTTCGACGGCGCCGAGCTGCACTGGCTGCCGAGCGCCGGCCTCTCCGACACGGAGCTGGACCTCGCCGCGCTCGCGAGGCTGCTCGGGCCGACGACCGTCCGCACGAAGGGCACGATCGAGCTGATCGCCGCCAGATGGTTCGCCGGGTAGCGGACGCGCACGGTACGACCGGACACGGTCAGACGCGCACGCGGGCGCGCGCGTCGCGCTCGGCGAGCGCCTTGAGGTTCAGCAGCTGCCGGCGCGCCATCGCGAGGTCGCCGAGCGCCCACGCCGTCATCAGCGGCTCGCGCACGAGCGGCAGCGCCGGCGGCGTCCAGGCGAAGCGCGCGAGCAGGCGCGTGCCCTCGCCGTCCGGGCGCGCCGCGTAGGTGACCGCGGCCTCGCCCGTCGCGCGGCTCGCGTGCAACAGCGTCAGATGCTCGTCGCGCGCGAACGCCGCGACGCGGAAGATCGTCATCACGCGCTGCCCGGCCGCCAGCTCCTCGAGCCCCGACGTCAGCCGCTGCGGGCTGCGGCGCCCGAAGTTGTCGAGCCAGTCGTAGCTGTAGGGCGCGGCGCGCAGCTGGCAGATCCAGCGCCAGACGAGCGGCGCGTCGGCCGCGACGCTCACCGCGCGGTGTACGACGATCGCGGCGTCCGGCAGCAGCGGGTCGCACGGCAGCGCCGCCGCGACTTCGTCCTCGCGCGCGCCCCAGTTGGACGCCCATGCGCGCAGCGCCCTGTCCCGCCCTGCCATTGCACCATCTTTGCGAACCAGTCAGGAGCGTGCGTCGATCGGCCACACTCCAGGGCGATGCTCGCCGCCCGCCTGACCGCCCAGCTGCTCGCCGGCGAGCCGGCGCCCAACCCGGTCACGGCCACCGGGCGACTGCTCGCCGTGCAGGCGCAGGACCCGCGCGGCATGCGGCTCGCGATCCGCGCGCGCATGCCGCTCGGCAGAGCGACCGCCGCCGACGTCGAGCGTGCGCTCACCGAGGAGCGCACGCTCGTCGTCTCGTGGCTGAACCGCGGCACGCTGCACCTCGTGCGGCGCGAGGACTGGCCGTGGCTGCACGCGCTCACGACGCCGCCGCTTCAGACCGCGAGCGCCCGCCGGCTTGCGCAGGAGGGCGTCCCTGCGGCGGACGCCGACCGTGCGGTCGCCGCGATCGAGCGCGCGCTGGCGGACGAGGGCCCGCTCACGCGCGAGGCGCTGCGCGAGCGGATCGCCGCCGTCGGAGTGCGCACCGAGGGCCAGGCGCTCGTGCACGTGCTGCTCGCCGCGACGCTGGCGCTCGGGCTCGTGCGCGGTCCCTTGCACGACGGCGCCAGACACGCGTTCGCGCTCGCGCGCGAGTGGCTGGGGGAGGAGGCGATCGCGCCGGTCGACCGCGGCGCCGCGCTCGCCGAGCTCGCGCGCCGCTACCTCGCCGGCCACGGGCCGGCGGACGCGCGCGACCTCGCGCGCTGGGCCGGGCTGCCGCTGCGCGACGCGCGCGCCGGCCTCGCCGCGATCGCGTCCGAGCTGTCCGAGCGGCCCGACGGGCTCGTCGAGCTGGCGGCCGGCGCGGCCGCCGCGCCGCTGCCGCCGCCGCGCCTGCTGGGCGCGTTCGACCCGCTGCTGCTCGGCTGGGTCTCGCGCCGCGCGGTGCTCGGCGACCACGCCGAGACGAACGTCGTGACCGCGAACGGGATCTTCCGGCCGATCGCGCTCGTGCGCGGCACGGCGGCCGCGACGTGGAGGCTCGAGCGCGGCCGCGTCGCGCTTGCGCCGCTGCGCCCGTTGAGCAGCGCCGTCGCGAACGCGCTCGCGCGCGACGGCGCCGACGTGCGGCGCTTCCTCGGCACCTGAGGAGGACTCCGCGGCGCGAACCCGGGGTTCCCCCGGATGGGCCGCCCGCGCGCACGTGCGAGGCTTGCGCGACGATGGGCGCGCACGATCAGGGGCGGATGCGCGAAGTCGCGGTCCAGGCGATCGACGCCGAGCGGCTGGGGCCGCTGATCGGCGCCGAGCGGATGGCCGCCTACGAGGCGGCCGCGGTCCGGGCGCGCGCGCTGCTCGACGGCCGCTCGGTCGTCAACGTCAACTCGACGGCCACCGGCGGCGGCGTCGCCGAGCTGCTCGAGTCGCTGCTCGCCTACGCGCGCGGCGCCGGGATCGATGCGCGCTGGCTCGTGATCGAGGGCGACGCGGCCTTCTTCGCGATCACGAAGCGGATCCACAACTGGATCTACGGCACGCCCGGCGACGGCGGCCCGCTCGGCGCGGCCGAGCGCCGCCACTACGAGCGGGTCGCGCAGCGCAACGCGCGCGAGCTGCAGGCGACGGTGCGACCGGGCGACGTCGTGCTTCTCCACGATCCGCAGCCGGCCGGGCTCGCGCCGGCGCTGCGGCGCGCCGGCGTCACGGTCGTGTGGCGCTGTCACATCGGCTGCGACGTCGCGAACGACTGGACCGCGCGCGGCTGGGACTTCCTGCGCCCCTACGTCGAGGAGGTCGACGCGGTCGTCGTCTCGCGCACCGCGTTCGCGCCGCCGTGGGCCGATCCCGCGCGCGTGCACGCGATCCCGCCGTCGATCGACCCGTTCTCGGCCAAGAACCAGCCGATGGACGCCGCGCAGGTGCACGACGCGCTCGTCTACGTCGGCATGCTCGCCGGCGAGGCCGACGGGCCGCATGTCGCGTTCACCCGCCGCGACGGCTCGCCGGGGCGCATCAACCGCCACGCCGACGTGCTGCAGACCGGTCCGCCGCCGCCGCCCGACGCGCCGCTCGTCGTGCAGGTCTCGCGCTGGGATCGGCTCAAGGACATGCCCGGCGTGATGCGCGCGTTCGCCGAGCACGTCGACCCGGGACTCGGCGCCCACCTGCTGCTCGCCGGGCCGGTCGTCACCGGCGTCGCCGACGACCCCGAGGGAGGGGGCGTGCTGCGCGAGTGCGTCGAGCTGTGGCGCACGCTGCCGCACGCCGCGCGCAGCCGCGTGCACCTCGCGTGCATGCCGATGGCCGACCCCGACGAGCAGGCGGCGATCGTCAACGCGCTCCAGCGCCACGCGACCGTCGCCTGCTCGTCGGGGTCGGCCATCGG
>Ga0207664_10000489_pt1 | contig 28256 bp, 25 predicted proteins | sample LARL83metaG_FD_184349 | JGI IMG/M metagenome (GOLD analysis project Ga0207664, IMG submission 184349) | Corn, switchgrass and miscanthus rhizosphere microbial communities from Kellogg Biological Station, Michigan, USA - LAR L8-3 metaG... | ecosystem: Host-associated > Plants > Roots >... | reverse complement strand
CATCCAGGCTGGCCGGGGCGATGATCCGGCCATTCTCCCCCAGCCGCAGGGCCAGCCGCCGCACCCAGCGGCTGTCCGGGGTGCGCAGTTCCACCCGCAGCCGCCCGTCACCCAGCTCGGTGACTTCCTCGCACGGGTAGTACTCAGCCACCCAGCGGCCATGCGGGCCCAGTTCGATCACCACGTGCAGGTCCCCGGGCGACGGCCGGAACAGCCCCTGGTCCAGGTCTTTCGGCTCGGCGTCGGGCGGGACTTCCGCGGCCACCGGCAGGACGGCCAGGCCGAGCACCCGGTCCAGCCGGAACAGCCGGACCGCCTCGGCCCGCCAGCACCAGCCCTCCAGGTAGGTGCGGCCCTCGACGACCAGCAGCCGCATCGGGTCCACGTCACGTTCGGTGGCCTCGTCCCGGCCGGGCACGTAATAGGTCAGGTGGACCCGGCGCCCGCGGGCCAGGGCGTCCCGCAGCTGGTCCAGCACCGCCTGCTGGACGATCTTGTCTACCTGCACCGCGACCTGCGCGCTCGGCGCCGCCGCCTCGCCCGCGGCGGCTTCCAGCTTGGCGATGGTCCGGCTCAGCGCCGACCCCTCGGCCAGGCCGGGCACCGCGGCGGCCTGGCCGACCTCGGCCAGCATCCGCAGCGCGACCAGCAGCGCGCTGGCCTCGTCCACGGCCAGCCGGAGCGGCCGGTCCATCAGCTCGGCCTGGCTGACCTCGATCTCGCCGCCCTCGTAGGACAGGTCAATGGGGCAGTACGGATCGGGTGAGCGCAGCTCCACGCACCACAGCAGGTTCAGGTCATCGACCAGCTCCCGCTCGCTGATGCCGAACGCGGCCGCCGTCTCGGCCACCCCGGCCACCTTCCGGCTGACCACGTAGGGCACCAGCGCCAGCAGCCGCTGCAGCCGGGCGGTGCTGGTCCGCGGGGCCGGTCCCGGCGCCGTCATGCCAGCGCTCCCTTCAGCTGGGTGATGACCGCTTCCCGCAGGTCAGCGGGCTCGGCCACGACCACCGAGCGGCCGAACGAGGCGAGGTGCTCGGCGAACCAGGCCACGTCGGAGAACGGCGTCTCGACCAGGTCCCAGCCAGCACCGTCCGGCCGCACCGAGGTGGCGTACCGGCGGATGCCGTGCCCGGCGCCCTGCCGGACCCGGAGCACCGCGGCCCGCTGCGGCGGCGGCTGGGTGTCCCACTCCCGGACGGTTTCCCGCACGTCCACGCCGTCCGGCACGGTCACCGACCCGGCGGGCCCGCTGAACTCGACCGGCCCCTCGATGCGGCTCAGCCGGAACACCCGGACCGCGTCCCGGTCGCGGTCGTGCCCGGCCACGTACCAGCGGCCGTGCCGGTTCACCACGCCCCACGGCTCCAGGTGCCGCTGCTGCGGCTCGCTGCGCCCGGCCGCCCGGTAGGCGAAGGCGACCGGCCGCCGGTCCCGCACCGCCTGCCACAGCGGCCCGAACGCGGCCTCGCCCGCCTGCAGCCGCGGCTCGATGCCCGGCTGCGGCGTCTCTTCCGCATCCACCCCCGCGGCCCGCAGCTTCAGCAGCGCGCCCGCGGCGGCACCGGCCAGTTCAGCCCGCCGCCATACCCCTGCGGCCAGCGAGAGAACTGCGGCCTCGTCGGGCTCCAGGCGAATTTCCGGCAGAACGTAAGCCTGCCGCGGAATGCGGTACCCAGCTTCTTCGTCGAGCGGGGAATTGGACCCCGTTTCCAGCGGGATGCCCAGCTCGCGCAGCTCCTCTTTGTCCCGCTCGAACATGCGCTTGAACGCCTCGAAGGACTCCGGGTAGCCGGGCACGGCGGCCCGGATCTGGAGGGCGGTGAGGTAACGCTCGCTGGACAGCAGGCAGACCACCAGCCCCAGCAGCCGCTCGGTCTTCCGTCGTGACATCGCCGTCCCTCATAGCTCCTGGCCGGGCTGCCCATCCAGGCCAACATATGACGCTACCCTGCGGGAGTGATCAGATGGCGCAGTGGCGTCGTTTTGACGGTGCACCGGGACTGGCCCGGCGCGATGGAACTCGAGGTCAGTGTGCCCGAAGGCACCATCCGGGCGCTGGCCTACCCAGAGCTGACCGGGCCGCCGCGGCCCGGCGACCGGGTGCTGCTGAACAGCACCGCCCTCGCCCTCGGCCTCGGCACCGGCGGGTACGCGCTGGTGGTGGCGGTGCCGGACCGGCTGCCGGCCGATCCGGACGGCCCCGGGCACCTGGTCAAGGCGCGTTACACGCCCCTGCAGGTGACTGTGCTCGGCGCCGACGAGCAGGGCTCGCCGCACCACGACGTACTGCGGGACGCCGACGACATCGCCGGGGTGCCGGTAGTCGTGGCCGACCTGCACTCGGCGCTGCCCGCGGTGCTTGCCGCGCTGCGCGCGGACTGCCCGGTCCCGCCGGTGGCCGGGTACGTGATGCTGGACGGGGGCGCGCTGCCCGCCGCCTTCTCCCGGACCCTGGCCGGGCTGCGCGCGGCGGGCTGGCTGGCCGGCACGGTCACCACCGGCCAGGCGTTCGGCGGTGACCTGGACACGGTCACCGTGCACACCGGGCTGCTGGCCGCCCGGCACGTGCTCGGTGCCGAGGTGATCGTGGTCACCCAGGGCCCGGGCAACCTGGGCACCGGCACCCGGTGGGGATTTTCCGGGGTGGCCTGCGGCGAGGCGGTCAACGCGGCGGCGGTGCTCGGCGGCCGCCCGGTGGCCGCGCTGCGGATCAGCGCGGCCGACCCGCGGCCCCGGCATCAGGGGGTGTCGCACCACAGCCTCACCGCCTACGGCCGGGTGGCGCTGGCCAGCGCCGACGTGGTGGTGCCGCTGCTGCCCGGCGAATTCGGCGCGCGGGTGGCCGAGCAGGCCGCGGCGCTGGCCGCCCGGCACACCCTGGTCAGCGTGGGCACCGACGGGCTGGCCGAGGCGCTGCGCGGCTGCCCGGTGCCGCTGTCCAGCATGGGCCGCACGCTGGACGACGACCCGGCCTACTTCCTGGCCGCGGCGGCGGCCGGCCGCCACGCGGCCGGCCTGGCCGGCGTCAGCCGGCCGACGGGGTGACCGCGCCCAGGATGTCCACCACGAACACCAGCGTGTCCGTGCCCTTGATGCCCGCCTGCGTGCTGCCGGTCTTGCCGTAGCCATCGGCCGGCGGCACGGCCAGCAGGACCCGGCTGCCGACGGTCTGCCCGATCAGGCCCTTGTCCCAGCCGGAGATCACCTGGCTGGGGGTGGCGCCGATGGTGAAGCCGAACGGCTGGCCGCGGGACCAGGACGAGTCGAACACCTTGCCCGTCCGCCAGATCACCCCGACGTACTGGGTGACCACGGTCTGGCCCTTGGCCACCACCGGCCCGGACCCCCTGATCAGCGTCTTGCTGATCAGGTTGGTGGGGGCCTTGTGTGTGGAGTTGACGCTGATGGTCGGGGCAGTGCCGGTCTTGGCGGTGACCGTGGGCAGCGAGCCGCCGCCGTTGGACTCCTGGGTGCCGGTGGCCGACGCGTTGTCCGGGAACGACTTGATCATGTCCACCACGAACACGAGCGTGTCGGTGGCGGTGACCCCGGCCTGTGAGTTCCCGGTCTTCCCGTAGCCCTTCGACGGCGGGATGACGGCCAGCACCCGGCTGCCCATCTTCTTGCCGATCAGCGCGGTTTCCAGCCCGGGCAGCAGCTGGCCGCTGAACAGCGCCGGGCTCTTGGTGGTAAACGTGCTCTCGGCCAGCTTGTGGGTCTTGCCACTCCAGATATAGACGGCGTAATTGCCGACGAATGCGTCCTGCTTGGTCAGCGCCGGCCCGGACCCGGTGATCAGCGTCTTAGTGACCAGGTCCTTGCCCGCGGTCTGAGCCGGGATGGTGATCTTCGGGTTCTGGCCGAACTGCCCGGACACCGAGACAGCAGGGCTGGAGCTGCTCGACGAAGACCCGCACCCGGCCAGGGCCAGGGCAGCCAGCAGCGGGACAGAGAGCGCAGCCGCAATGCGTCGCATGGTCAACCTTGTCATTTCCGGCAGTGAGCCTCGCCAGCCTACCGGCATCACCTGACTGCGGCGCACGTTCGCCATTACGGCTACATGCCGGCGATCAGCTTCTCCACCCGCTCGTCCACCGACCGGAACGGGTCCTTGCACAGCACGGTGCGCTGCGCCTGGTCGTTGAGCTTGAGGTGCACCCAGTCCACGGTGAAATCCCGGCGCCGTTCCTGGGCGCGCCGGATGAACTCGCCGCGCAGCCGGGCCCGGGTGGTCTGTGGCGGGATCGACTTGGCCTCGAAGATGTCGATGTCCCGCGCGGTCCGGGCCACCGCCCCGCGCGCCTGCAGCAGGTAGTACAGCCCCCGGCCGCGGTGCACGTCGTGGTAGGCGAGGTCGAGCTGGGCCACCCGGGGCGAGGACAGCGGCAGGTCGTGCTTGGCCCGGTAGCGCTCGATCAGCTGGAACTTGGTGATCCAGTCGATTTCCCGGTCGACCAGGCTGAAGTTGCCGCTCTCCACCGCGTGCAGGGTGCGCTCCCACAGGTCGAGCACCCGCTGGGTGACCGCGTCCGCGCCGCGCCGGTCGGTGAAGTCCTTGGCCTTGGCCAGGTACTCGCGCTGGATGTCCAGCGCGCTGGCCTCCCGGCCGTTGGCCAGCCGGACCTTCCGGCGCCCGGTCATGTCGTGGCTGACGTCCCGGATGGCCCGGATGGGGTTCTCCAGGGTCAGGTCCCGCATCACCGTGCCCGCCTCGACCATGCGCAGCACCAGGTCGGTCGCGCCCACCTTGAGCAGCATGGTCGTCTCGCTCATGTTCGAGTCGCCGACGATCACGTGCAGGCGGCGGAACCGCTCCGCGTCCGCGTGCGGCTCATCCCGGGTGTTGATGATCGGCCGGGACCGGGTGGTGGCCGAGGACACGCCTTCCCAGATGTGCTCGGCGCGCTGGCTGACGCAGTACACGGCACCGCGCGGGGTCTGCAGCACTTTGCCCGCGCCGCAGATCATCTGCCGGGTGACCAGGAACGGGATCAGGATGTCGGCCAGCCGGCCGAACTCGCCGTGCCGCCCGACCAGGTAGTTCTCGTGGCAGCCGTAAGAGTTGCCCGCCGAGTCGGTGTTGTTCTTGAACAGGTAGATATCGCCCGCGATGCCCTCTTCGCGGAGCCTGCGGTCCGCGTCCACCAGCAGCCCTTCCAGGATCCGCTCGCCGGCCTTGTCGTGGACCACCAGGTCCAGGATGTTGTCGCACTCCGGGGTGGCGTACTCGGGATGGCTGCCCACGTCGAGGTACAGCCGCGCGCCGTTGCGCAGGAAGACATTGCTGCTCCTGCCCCACGAGACCACGCGGCGGAAGAGGTACCTGGCCACTTCGTCCGGGGACAGCCGCCGGCTGCCGCGGAAGGTGCAGGTGACCCCGTATTCGTTCTCTAGGCCAAAGATTCGTCTGTCCATGTGCGCTCACCAGACCCTACGCCACGGCCGGCGGCGGTCCCGCCAGGTGGGGCCGGTCCCGCCCGTGTCGCTCACCAGTCAACGGCGATGTACTTGGTCTCGGTGAACTCCAGCAGCCCGTCGTGACCGCCCTCGCGGCCGATCCCGGACTGTTTCACCCCGCCGAACGGCGCGGCCGGGTCGGACACCACGCCGCGGTTGATGCCGACCATCCCGGCCTCCAGGGCCTCGGCAACCCGCAGCGACCGGCGCAGGTCCCCGGTGTAGACGTAGGACACCAGGCCGTATTCGGTGTCGTTGGCCCAGTCGATCGCATCCTGCTCGGCGGAGAACCGGACGATCGGTGCCACCGGGCCGAAGATCTCCTGGTCCAGGATCTGCGCGTCCGGCGGCACGTTGTCCAGCACGGTCGGGCTGTAGAAGTAGCCGCGGCGGTCCGGCGTGATGCCGCCGGTGAGCACCCGGCCGCCCGCCGCGGTGGCCTCGTCCACCAGGCTGGCCACCTTGGACCGGGTGTCCTCGTTGACCAGCGGGCCGAGTTCGGTGCCGTCCGCCAGGCCCGGCCCGACCTTCAGCGCGCCCAGCCGGGCCGCGAAGGCCGCGGTGAACTCGTCGGCCACCGCCTCGTGCACGTAGAACCGGTTGGCCGCGGTGCACGCCTCGCCGCCGTTGCGCATCTTGGCCAGGAACGCGCCATCGAGCGCGGCCTTGATGTCGGCATCCTCGAAGATCAGGAACGGCGCGTTGCCGCCGAGTTCCATCGAGCAGTTGGTCACCGTGTCCGCCGCGGTCTTCAGCAGCACCCGGCCGACCTCGGTGGACCCGGTGAAGGACAGCTTGCGCACCCGCGGGTCGGCCAGCACGGCCTGGCTGAACCGGCCGGACGAGGACGTGGTGATCACGTTGACCACGCCGTCCGGCACCCCGGCCTCGCGCAGGATGTCGGCCACGGCCAGCGCGGTCAGCGGGGTCTCCCGGGCCGGCTTCAGCACCACTGTGCACCCCGCGGCCAGGGCCGGCCCGATCTTGCGGGTGGCCATCGCGGCCGGGAAGTTCCACGGCGTGATCAGCACGCTGACGCCGACCGGCTGGCGGGTGACCAGGATCCGGTTGGTGCCCGCGGGCGCGGTGACCAGCGCGCCGTCCAGGCGGACCGCTTCCTCGGCGTACCAGCGGAAGAACTCAGCGGCGTACGTGGCCTCGGCCCGCGCGTCCGGCAGCGCCTTGCCGTTCTCCAGCACCATGAGCCGGGCCAGCGCCTCGGACCGCTCGATCATCAGCGCCCAGGCCCGGCGCAGGCACTCGCCGCGCTGCCGGGGCGCGGTGGCGGCCCAGCCGGGCAGCGCGGCGTGCGCCGCACCCACCGCGTCCAGCGCGTCCTCCACCGTGCCGTCGGCCACCTCGGCGATGGTCTCCTCGGTGGCCGGGTCGGTGACGGCGATCTCGCCGCCGCCCTTGACCCACTGCCCGCCGACGAACAGCCCGGTGGGCACGTCGATGCCGGTGATGGCGGCCAGGTCTGCCGTGGTCACTCGTCCTCCAGGGTCTTGCGTATCGTCCCGGTGATCCGTGCCACCGAGGGGAGCACGTGATCCTCGAGAGCATCGGCCGCGGGCAGCGGGATGTGCGGCGTGGTGATCCGGACCGCGGGCCCGCGCAGCGCGCCGAAGCATTCCTCTGCGGCGATGGACACGATCTCCGCCCCCCACCCGCACAGCCGCGGGTTCTCCTCGACGGTGAACAGCCGGCCGGTCCGCGCCACCTCGGACAGGATGGTACGGGTGTCGAGCGGGACCAGGCTGCGCACATCAACGACACTACAGCGGATACCGTGCTCGGCCGCCAGCCGCCCAGCCGCCTCGACCGCCCGCGGCACCATGGCCGCCAGGGCCAGGATCGTGGCGTCATCTCCCCCGGTAACCACCGCCGCCTGGCCCAGCGGGGTCACGATCTCGCCGTCGCCGACCTCGGCTTTGGCCGCGTACAGCGACTTCTGCTCGAAGAAGAGCACCGGGTCGGGATCACGGACGGCCGCGGCCAGCAGGCCGACCACGTCCGCCGGGTTCGACGGGGCCACCACCTTGAGCCCGGGCACGGCCATGGCCCAGTTCTCCACCGACTGGGAATGCTGGGCGCCGAACCGCACCCCGGCGCCGTTCGCGCACCTGATCACCAGCGGGAAGCTGACCTGCCCGTCGGACATGTACCGGCTCTTGGCGATCTCGTTGGCGATCAGGTCCCAGCACACGGCGAAGAAGTCACTGAACATGATCTCGGCGATCGGGCGCAGCCCGGTCATCGCGGCGCCCATGGCCGCGCCGAGGATGGCCTGCTCGCTGATCGGGGTGTCGCGGACCCGGCGCGGCCCGAACTCCTCCAGCAGCCCCACCGTGGCCTTGAACACCCCGCCGGCCGCGGCCACGTCCTCGCCCAGGAACACCACCCGGTCGTCGCGGCGCATCTCCTGGGCGATGCCGCGCGCCACAGCCTCCCGGTACGTGATGACGCTCATTCGATGACCGCCAGCACGGTGCCCACCGGCACCGTCTCGTCCGCGGCCACCTTGACCTGGGTCAGCGTCCCGCTGGCCGGGGCCGGGATGTCGGTGTCCACCTTGTCGGTGCCGATCTCCAGCAGCGGCTCGCCTTCGGTCACCACATCGCCCGGGGACTTGTACCAGACGTTGACGGTGCCCTCGTCCACGGTCTCCCCCATCCGGGGCATTACCACTTCAGTGCTCACGAGTTCCTCCACGCGGCGCCGCCGTCACTCCACACATTCGTCGAGGCCAGGGCCAGGTCCGGCTCCGCGCCGGCCTTGGCTTCCTCCGTGGCCTGGTCCACCTTGCCCCTGGCGCTGGCGTCGATGGCGTCCAGGGTCTCCTCGCTGACCCCGCGGGAGCGCAGCACCTTGCGGTAGGCCGGGATGGGGTCGCGGGCCAGCCACTCGCGCACCTCCTCGGCCGGCCGGTACTTGGCCGGGTCGGCCCGGGAATGCCCGCCATGCCGGTAGGTGAGCGCCTCGATCAGCGACGGCCCGCCGCCCGCCCGGGCCTGCCCGATGGCGTCACCGGCCATCGCGTGGACGGCTTCCACGTCGTTGCCGTCCACCACCAGGGAGGCGAGCCCGTAGGCGGGCGCCCGGTCGGCGGCCGGCCGTTTCACCGCGGTCACCGCCTCGATCGGCGTGTACTCCATGTACTGGTTGTTCTCGCAGATGAACACCACCGGCAGCGACCACACCGCGGCCAGGTTGAGCGCCTCGTGGAACGCGCCGATGTTGGTCGTGCCGTCGCCGAAGAAGCACACTGTGACCTGCCCGCTGCCCCGGTACTGCGCGGACCACGCGCTGCCGTTGGCGATGACCAGCTGGGCGCCGATGATCGCGTACGAGCCGAGCACGCCGCGGGACACGTCGAGCAGGTGCATGGACCCGCCCTTGCCGTGCATCAGGCCGTTGGCCCGGCCCAGCAGCTCGGCCATGACCCCCGCCATCGGGGTGCCCCGGGCCAGCACGTGGTTGTGCCCGCGGTAGGTGACGAACGTGTAGTCGTCGGGCCGCATCGCCCTGGCCACCCCGGCCGCGATCGCCTCCTGGCCGGTGCCCAGGTGGGTGGTGCCCTTGACCAGGTTCTGCAGGAACAGGTCATGGGCGCGCTTCTCGAACAGCCGGATCTCCTGCATCATCCGGTAGAGATCGAGGGCGGTCGCCTCGTCCATGGCACCTCTCAGTACGGGTTGGTGACGAACAGTTCCTGGGACGGGAAGCGGGTGATGATCTCCACGCCGTCGGCGGTCACCACGACCTCTTCCTCGAGCCGGGCCGCGGACACGCCGTCCGTGGCCGGGCAGTAGGTCTCCAGCGCGAACACCATGCCCTCCTGGATCTCCATCGGGGCATCCAGCGAGGTGAGCCGGCTGATGATCGGCCGCTCGTGCAGGGCCAGGCCGAGCCCGTGCCCGAATTGCAGGCCGAACGCCGTCTTCTCGTCGGCCAGCCCGATCCGCTCCGCGGCCGGCCACAGCCGGGCCACCTGGTCGGTCGAGACGCCAGGCTTGATCATGGCCAGCGCAGCCTCCATCCACTCCCGGGCCTGGGCGTAGGCATCCCGCTGCGCGGGGCTGGAACTGCCCACGCTGAACGTCCGGTAGTAGCAGGTCCGGTAGCCGTTGTAGGAGTGCATGATGTCGAAGAAGGCCTGCTCGCCGGGCCGGATCATCCGGTCGGAGAAGTTGTGCGGGTGCGGGTTGCAGCGCTCGCCGGACACTGCGTTGATCGACTCCACGTCGTCGGAGCCCATCTCGTACAGCCGCTGGCTGGCCAGGGCGACGATCTCGTTCTCCCGCACCCCGGGCTTGAGCGCGGCGGTGATGTCCTGGTAGACGCCATCCACCATGGCCGCCGCGGTGGACAGCAGGGTGATCTCGTCGCGCGACTTGGCCTGCCGGGCGTCCAGCATCACCTGCTGCCCGTCGCGCACCTCGATGCCCTGGCGCTGCAGCTCGAACCGCACCGGGATCTCGGCGAAATCGACGCCCACCGGCTCACCAGCCACCCCGGTGTCGGCCAGGACGCCCTTGATCTCGGTGACCGCCTTGGCCACGATGCCGGAGTCCGGCGGGGCGGCCCCGCGCATGGTGCTGTACGAGGCGATGCAGTGCTCGGGCTTGAGCCACGGGCAGTACAGCCGGTGATGCACCGCGGCCGAGCCGAAGTCCCACAGGAACAGCTCGCCGGTGCGCGTGTAGAGCGCGTAGCGGCACAGCTTGTCCCGGGTCCACTCGCCGATCGCCACCCCGGTGAGGTAGCGGATGTTGTTGTTGTCGAACACGAGCAGCGCGCCGAGACCGCTGGCCTCCAGCGCGCCCATGGCCCGGTTCAGCCGGTAGCTGCGCAGCCGGGCGAAGTCCACCCGCTCCTCGAAGTCCACGCCCATCCGGCCCGGCGCGGGCGCTACCGCTAGCTGGGGAGTGGCCATGACGTCTCCCGGGTGCAATCGTTGGCAGGTGTACAGCATGATTCAACGTATGTACAGTGTGGCTGTCAAGAGGCTGGCCCGGAAGGCGGGGCGACATGGCGGGCGGGACCTTCGATCCGGGGGCAGAGCTGGGTCCCCGGCTGCGCCAGGTACGCGAGGGGCGTGGCCTGTCCGCACGCGAGCTGGCCCGCCGGATTAGCTGCTCACCCAGCCTGGTCTCGCAGATCGAGCGGGGTGTCTCAGCCCCGTCGGTGGGCATGCTGTACGCGCTGGCCAGCGAGCTGGGCACGTCGCTGGACTTCCTGTTCGGGGTGGGCCAGGCCACCGGGCTGACGCCGACCGCGCACGGGGCCGGCCACGCCCGGCCGGCGCCGCTGCCGCCCGGCCACGGCATCGTGCAGCGCGCGGGCGCCCGGCGCACCATCGACCTGGCCAGCGGGGTCCGCTGGGAGCGGCTCACCCCGGGCCCGGACGAGCACGTGGACTTCCTGGAGGTCGTGTACGAGCCGCAGGGGCATTCCACCGATACCCGGCGCGCGCTGCGCCACGACGGCTACGAGTACGGCCTGATCATGACGGGCACGCTGGAGGCCCGGGTTGGCTTCGACAGCTACCAGCTGGGTCCGGGTGACTCGATCGCGTTCGACTCGGCCACCCCGCACGAGTACTGGAACAACTCACCCGGCGAGGTGCGTGCCGTGTGGGCCGTGGTGCACGCCCAGCCGGGCCGGCCGTAGCCGGGCGGGGCGGCTACTCCTCGGTGCTGCCGCCGTCCGGGCTGGCGGGCTCGCCGGGCGGCGGTTCCGCGGCGGCGCTGCTGCCCGTGCCGCCCGCCTCGGCCAGCAGCAGCTCGAGCCGGGAGCCGGTCAGCCGGCGGAACGTCCGGTGCACCCGGTCCCGGGCCAGGATGCCGACTTCCAGCTGGCCGGCGTTGAGCTCGGTGGCGTCCCCGTTGCCCTGCCCGGACAGCCCGGCGATGGCCGCGCCGAGCGCGCGGACCAGGGTGAGCCCTTCGGTGTACTGGTCTTTGAGCACCCCGGCGACCTGGTCGGCCTGGCCGCCCATGGCCACGTAGCCGTGCTCTTCGGCCACCGAGCCATCGAACGTGATCCGGTAGATCTGGTCCGCCGCGGGCGTCTCGCCCACCTCGGCCACCACCAGCTCGACCTCGAATGGCTTGTTGCTCTCGGTGAAGATCGACCCGAGGACCTGCGCGTACCAGTTGGCCAGCCCGCGCGCGGTGACGTCGCTGCGGTCGTACTGGTACCCGGTCAGGTCCGCGTACCGGACACCGGCCTTGCGCAGGTTCTCGAACTCGTTGTACCGGCCTACGGCCGCGAACGCGATCCGGTCGTAGATCTCGCTGATCTTGTGCAGGGCCCCGGACGGGTTGGGCGCCACGAACAGGATCCCCGCGTCGTACTGGATCACCACCCCGCTGCGGCCGCGCGCGATGCCTTTCCGTGCGTAGTCCGCCTTGTCCTTCATCGCCTGCTCAGGCGAGACGTAGAACGGCATACTCACCGCGTGTCTACCCCTACTCGTCTGGTGGTGGTTGGGTCCCGGCGCTGCGTGCTACGCGCCTGGCAGCAGCGGGGCGATCGGCCCGGACGGCGACTGCGTGCGTTCCGCGACGACGGCCCGGGCGTACTCGCCGGCCTCGTCGTCGGACAGCCGCCGGAAGCCGTCCGCGGTGACCATGGCCACCACCGGGTAGATCTGCCGGGCCAGGTCCGGCCCGCCGGTGGCGGAGTCGTCGTCCGCGGCGTCGTAGAGCGCCTGCATGCAGGCGGTCACCACGCCCTCGCCGGACAGCTCCTCGGTATAGAGCTTCTTCAGCGAGCTCTTGGCGAACACCGAGCCGGATCCGATGGCGTGGAACGGGCGCTCCTCGTACCGCCCGCCCGCCGCGTCGTAGCTGAAGATCCGGCCCCGGCCGGCATCTTCATCGAAGCCAGCGAACAGCGGGACGACCACCAGGCCCTGCATGGCGGCGGACAGGTTGCCCCGGACGAACGCGGCCAGCCGGTTCGCCTTGCCCTCCAGGGACAGCGTCCGGCCCTCCAGCTTCTCGTAGTGCTCCAGCTCCAGCTGGAACAGCCGCACCAGCTCGATGCCCAGGCCGGCCACCCCGGCAATGCCGACGCAGGAGAAGTCGTCGCTGCGGAACACCTTCTCGATGTCGCGCTGGGCGATCATGTTGCCCGCGGTGGACCGGCGGTCACCGGCCATGACCACGCCCTCGGCGAACCGCGCCGCGACGATGGTCGTCCCGTGCGGCAGCTCCAGCGCTGACCGGCCGCTGGCGGCCGGCGCCCGCCCGGGCACGTGCGGCGGCGCCGCCCCGGCCCCGGGCAGCAGTTCAGGGGCGCACGAGGCCACCAGGTCAGCGAACGACGATGTGCCCGAATTCAGGCACATCGAAGTGAACTTTTCGCCGAAGAAACTCCAAGCCACGCCGAGTCCTTCCGGTTATGTCGCGTCCGGTACCTGACCTGACCTTACTGCCGCCCGGCGGCGGCTGGGCCGCCGGTGGCTGGCTGGGCTGTCAGCCCTCGGCGAACCGGGTGGCTCACTCGCCGCCCTTCTGCACGTAGGAGCGGACGAACTCTTCCGCGTTCTCCTCGAGCACCTCGTCGATCTCGTCGAGGATCGCGTCCACGTCGTCAGACAGCTTCTCCTGGCGCTCCTTGACGTCAGCCGTCGACTGCGGTGCCTCCTCTTCGGTCTCCTCGCTGCGCTTCGGCACCTGCCGCTGGCCGCCGGTGTCCTTCGTCGCCATGCCCGAACCTCCGTGCTACAGGGTCGTCCCTCGGCTTAACCGTATCTTCGCCTGCGGACAGCCTGTCCAACCCTGAAACCGGACATCGGCCTCAGCCCGGGGCTGGCTGCCCTAATCCTGGCCGGTCAGCGCGGCCACTAGCTCGGCCGCGGTCCGGCACCGGTCCAGCAGGCCGCCGACCGATTCCCGGGTGCCGCGCAGCGGCTCCAGGGTGGGCACCCGCTGCAGCGACTCCCGGCCGGGGATATCGAAGATCACCGAGTCCCAGGACGCGGCGGCCACGGATTCCGGGTACTGCTGCAGGCAGCGGCCCCGGAAGTAGGCCCTGGTGTCCTCGGGCGGCGATTCGATGGCCCGGAGCACGTCCTGCTCGCTGACCAGCCGGCTGATCCGGCCCCGGGCGGCCAGCCGGTTGTACAGGCCGCGGTCCGGGCGCACGTCCGAGTACTGCAGGTCGACCAGCTGCAGCCGGGGGTGCCCCCAGGCCAGCCCGTCGCGGGACCGGTAGCCCTCGATCAGCTCCAGCTTGGCCACCCAGTCCAGCTCGCGGGACAGCTGCATCGGGTCCTCGGCCAGCCGGGTCAGCACCGACTCCCAGCGGGTCAGCACGTCGGCCGTCATCTCGTCCACGTCCGAGCCGAACCGGTCCTCGGTGTACTTCCGGGCCAGCTCCAGGTACTCCATCTGCAGCTGCACGCCGGTCATCTTCCGGCCGTCCCGCAGCGTCACCTGGTGCCGGCAGCTGGGATCGTGTGAGATGGCCCGGAGCTCAGCCACCGGCGACTCGACGGACAGATCCCCGCCCAGGAACCGGTCCTCGATCATCGCCAGCACCAGAGCGGTGGTGCCGAGCTTGAGATAGGTGCTGACCTCGCTCATATTGGCGTCGCCGATGATCACGTGCAGCCGGCGGTACTTCTCCGGATCGGCGTGCGGCTCGTCCCTGGTGTTGATGATGGGCCGCTTGAGCGTCGTCTCCAGGCCCACCTCCACCTCGAAGAAGTCGGCCCGCTGGCTGATCTGGAAACCGTCGTCCCGGCCGTCCGCGCCCAGCCCGACCCGGCCCGCGCCGCAGACCACCTGCCGGGACACGAAGAACGGGGTGAGGTGCCGGACGATGTCCGCGAACGGGGTGGCCCGGCGCATCAGGTAGTTCTCGTGGCAGCCGTAGGAGGCGCCCTTGTTGTCGGTGTTGTTCTTGTACAGCTGGATGGGCGCGCTGCCGGGCACCGTGGCCGCCCGCGCCGCCGCCTCGGCCATCACCCGTTCGCCCGCTTTGTCCCAGATCACCGCGGCCAGCGGGTTGGTCGTCTCGGGCGCCGAGTACTCCGGGTGCGCGTGATCCACGTACAGCCGGGCCCCGTTGGTCAGGATCACGTTGGCCAGGCCCAGGTCCTCATCGGTCAGCTGGGTGGCGTCGGCCGACTCCCGGGCCAGATCGAACCCGCGGGCGTCGCGCAGCGGGTTCTCCTCCTCGAAATCCCACCGCGCCCGCCGGGTACGGGCCGACGAGGCCGCCTGGTAGGCGTTGACCACCTGCGACGAGGTGACCATGGCATTGGCCCCTGGCTGACCGGGTACCGAGATGCCGTACTCGGTCTCGGTACCCATGACCCGGCGAACGCTCATAGCAACGAGCCTAGTGCCGGCCAGTCAGCACTGTGACAGGCCACTCCGCGCGACACGGCCTAGAGGTACTGCCCGGTGTTGGCGACCGTGTCGATCGACCGACCTGCCTCCGTGCCCTGCTTGCCGGAGACCAGGGTGCGGATGTACACGATGCGCTCGCCCTTCTTGCCCGAAATCCGGGCCCAGTCGTCGGGGTTGGTGGTGTTCGGCAGATCCTCGTTCTCGCTGAACTCATCCACGCACGCGGTCATCAGGTGCGAGATGCGGATGCCCTTCTGCCCGGTTTCCAGGAACTCCTTGATGGCCATCTTCTTGGCCCGGGCCACGATGTTCTCGATCATGGCCCCGGAGTTGAAGTCCTTGAAGTACAGGACTTCCTTGTCCCCGTTGGCGTAGGTCACCTCCAGGAACCGGTTCTCCTCGGTCTCGCTGTACATCCGCTCCACGACGCGCTGGATCATCGCGTCCACCGTCGCCTCGGGCGAGGAGCCGTGCTCGGCCAGGTCGTCCGGGTGCAGCGGCAGCTGGGTCAGCACGTACTTGGAGAAGATGTCCCGGGCCGCCTCGGCGTCCGGCCGCTCGATCTTGATCTTCACGTCGAGCCGCCCGGGCCGCAGGATGGCCGGGTCGATCATGTCCTCCCGGTTGGAGGCGCCGATCACGATGACGTTCTCCAGGCCCTCGACGCCGTCGATCTCGCTCAGCAGCTGCGGCACGATCGTGTTCTCCACGTCGGACGACACCCCGGACCCGCGAGTACGGAAGATGGAGTCCATCTCGTCGAAGAACACGATGACCGGCATGCCCTCGCTGGCCTTTTCCCGCGCCCGCTGGAACACCAGCCGGATGTGCCGCTCGGTCTCGCCGACGTACTTGTTGAGCAGCTCCGGGCCCTTGATGTTGAGGAAGTAGCTCTTGCCCTCCTTGGCCTGGCCGTCGGCGTCCGCGGCAGGCGTGGCGCTGCGCGCCGCGACCTGCTTGGCCAGCGAGTTGGCCACCGCCTTCGCGATCAGCGTCTTGCCGCAGCCCGGCGGCCCGTACAGCAGGACGCCCTTGGGCGGCCGCAGCTGGTGCTCACGGAACAGGTCGGCGTGCAGGTAGGGCAGTTCGACCGCGTCCCGGATCTGGACGATCTGGGAGCTGAGCCCGCCGATGTCGGAGTAGGTGATGTCCGGCACTTCCTCCAGGATGAGCTCTTCCACCTCAGCCTTGGGGATGCGCTCGTACACGTACCCGGAGCGCGGCTCGAGCAGCAGCGAGTCGCCTGCCCGCAGCACCGAGTCGCGCAGCGGCTCGGCCAGCCGGACCACGCGCTCCTCGTCGGCGTGCGAGATCACCAGGGCCCGGTCCCCGTCCTCGAGGACCTCCTTGAGCATGACGACCTCACCGACGGTCTCGTAGGCCTGGGCCACGACCACGTTGAGCGCCTCGTTCAGCACCACTTCCTGGCCGGGCCGGAGCTTGTCCAGCTCGACCGCGGGGCTGACGCTGACCCGCATCTTGCGGCCGCCAGTGAACACGTCGGCGGTCCCGTCCTCGCAGGCCTCCAGGAAGACGCCGAACCCGGACGGCGGCTGCGCCAGCCGGTCCACTTCTTCCTTGAGCGCCACGATCTGGTCGCGGGCCTCCCGGAGAGTGTCGGCCATCCGCTCGTTCTGGCTGGTCACGGCGCCGAGACTGGCCTCCGACTCACGCAGACGCTCCTCGAGGAGCCGGACGTGCCGGGGCGCGTCAGCCAGCCGCCGCCGCAGCACCGCCACCTCCTCCTCGAGGAAGGAGATCTGCGTGGTGAGGCCCTGTACCTGGTCGTCGTGCCGCGAGCCGCGCGATCCTTCGTCACGAGTGGCCACGCCCCCACCCCCTTCCGAGAGCAGATTTCACTTAGACCCTACCTATCCCCGGCGCTGGCGTAACCTCGTGCCGCCCGCCGCTGAAATTTTCACTGATCAGGCTCGTCCCGGGAAGCCTTGGCCGGCCGCCGCCGCCGCGGGGGCGCCGTGGTGCCGGGGGCCAGCCGCCGGGCCGTGATGAGGAACCCGGTGTGGCCCACCATCCGGTGCTCGGGCCGCACCGCCAGCCCGTCAACGTGCCAGCCGCGGACGAGGGATTCCCAGGCCGCTGGCTCGCCGAAGCTGCCCTGCTCGCGGATCGACTCCACCGCCCGGGCCAGCTGGGTGACGGTCGCCACGTAGCAGCAGAGCACGCCGCCGGGGATCAGCGCGCCCGCCGCCACCGCCGTGTAGTCCCATGGCGCCAGCATGTCCAGAACCACCCGGTCGAAACTATCCGCTTGCGCCGGGTGCTGCGTCCGGGCTGGATCGCCGGCCGCGGTTTCCCCCGCCGCGTCCGGCCCGGCGATCTCCGCCAGGTCGCCCACCCGCAGCTGCCAGGCGGGCGGCGGGCCGCCGAAAAAGCGCTCCACGTTGTCCCGGGCGATGGCCGCGAAGTCCGCCCGGCGCTCGTAGGAGACGAGCACCCCGTCCGGGCCGATCGCGCGCAGCAGCCAGCAGGACAGCGCGCCCGAGCCGGCCCCGGCTTCCAGCACCCGGGCGGAGGGGAAGACGTCGGCCAGCGCGACGATCTGCGCGGCGTCCTTGGGGTAGATCACCGCGGCCCCGCGCGACATGGACAGCGTGTAGTCGGCCAGCAGCGGCCGCAGCGCCACGTACGGCGTGCCGGCCGAGGATTTCACCACGCTGCCCTCGGGCGCGCCGATCAGGTCGTCATGCGACAGGCCGCCGCGGTGCGTGTGGAAGGTGCGGCCCGGCTGCAGGATCAGCAGGTGCTTGCGGCCCTTGGGGTCGGTGAGCTGGACCTGGTCCCCGGGGGCGAACGGGCCGCGGCGCTGATGGATCACGCCCGTCAGGGTAGCGGGACCGGGGCGGGCCGGGGCCCGGCCCGCGTCAGACCCCCGCGAAGGCGTGGTCGAGATCGCTGGCCGCCAGCACGCCGAACACCTGCCCCGTCGGCTCTACCAGCAGGTACTCGGTGGCCGGCGAGCGCTTGACCGCGTCCAGCAGGGCCATCCCGGACAGGTCGGCCGGCAGCACCAGACCGCTGTCCAGGGTCCGGGCCAGCGTGCCCGCGTCGATCCAGGGCCGGCGCTGCGGCGGGGTGGCCATCACCGCGCTCTCGTTTACGATCGCTATCGGCTTGTCGTCATGATCCACGATCACCAGCGCCCGCGCCCCGGCCGCATCGGCCCGCCGGATGGCCTCGGCCAGCGGCAGGGTGGCCGGGATCGGGATGGCCCGCCGGGCCAGCGTCCTGGCCTGCAGCCCGGGCAGCCGCTCGCGGGCCCGGGTGGCCCGCAGCGACTGGCTCGCCCCCACCCACATGAACGCGGCGATCACCCCGAGCCACACCACGTCGAACAGCTGGATCTGGTCTCCGGCGGTGCTCAGCAGCACCAGCGGGACGGCCAGCACGGCCACCGCCAGGACCCGGCCCGCCCACGCGGCGGCGATGGTGGCGGTGGATGGCCGGCCAGTCAGCTTCCATATCCCGGCGCGGAGCATCCGGCCGCCGTCTAGCGGCAGCCCGGGCAGCAGGTTGAAGATCCCGACCAGCAGGTTCGCCCAGACCAGCTGCTGGACCAGCAGCCCGGGCAGGCCATCCAGGTCGGTCCAGCGCAGCACCCCGTAGCCCACCGCGGCCAGGACCAGCGAGAGCGCCGGCCCGGCCGCCGATACCAGGAATTCCCGGGCCGGGGTGGGCGGCTCGCGCTCGATCTCGGAGAATCCGCCGAGCGGGTAGAGCAGGATCCGGCGCACCGGCAGGCCGAATCCGCGGGCGACCAGGGAGTGGCTCAGCTCGTGCACCAGCACGGACACGTACAGCAGCACCACGAACGCGGCCGCTACCAGGTAGCGGATGCCGCTGGAGGCAGCCAGCGCGGCGTTGTTCCCGTACAGGATGATGAACAGCCCGGCGATCAGGAACCAGTACGGCGATATGTACACCGGTATCCCGAACGGCCGGCCGATCCGCATGCCCGGGCCAGGCGCCTGCGGCGGCGTCTTCCCGGGCGTTGTGCCTGCCACAGGTCGATGCTACGTGCTAGCCGGGCCCGCCGGACGCGCCCTGCGCGGCCCAGCACGCCAACAGGCGGTAAAGCCGGGCAACTGTCGGCGGCTTCCCCTAGCCTCCAGACATGGCCGACGAGAGCGCCGCCCCCGCGGAGGCCGCGGCTGACCCGCCGCGGCACCGGTCCCTGTCCCCGTCCCGGGCGGGTGATTTCCTGACCTGCCCGCTGCTGTACCGGTTCCGGGTGATCGACCGGCTGCCCGAGCCGCCCAGCCCGGCGGCGGCCCGCGGCACGCTGGTCCATGCCGTGCTGGAGCACCTGTTCGACCGGCCCGCCGCCGAGCGGACCCCGGAGGCGGCCCGGTCGCTGCTGGACCCCGAGTGGGAGCGGCTGCTGGCCGCCGAGCCGGAACTGGCTGGCCTGTTCCCGGCGGACGCGGAGCGCGCCGGGTGGCTGGCCGAGGCGGCTACCATGCTGGACCGCTACTTCACCCTGGAGGATCCCCGGCGGCTGGAGCCGGCCCACCGGGAGCTGTGCGTGCAGGCCGAGCTGGCCTCAGGCCTGCATCTGCGCGGCTACATCGACCGGCTGGACGTGGCGCCCGGCGGCGAGATCCGGATCGTGGACTACAAGACCGGGACCGCGCCGCCCGCTGAGTTCGAGGCGCGCGCGCTGTTCCAGATGAAGTTCTACGCGCTGGTGCTGTGGCGGGCCGAGGGCCGCCTGCCCCGGCTGCTCCAGCTGATGTACCTGGGCAACGGCGAGATCGTCCGCTATCAGCCCGACGAGGCCGATCTGCTGGCCACCGAGCGCAAGGTGGAGGCATTGTGGCAGGCCATCGAGCGGGCCCGGACCGGGCGGGACTGGCGGCCCCGGCCCGGGCGGCTGTGTGACTGGTGCGCGCACAAGCCCATCTGCCCGGCCTACGGCGGGACTCCCCCGCCGCTGCCGGAGGAGGAACCGCCGGTGGCGGACGGCAGGCACCCGTGCCTGCCTGACCAGGAGCCGTCCCTCCAGGACATCGCCTGACCGGGACGGGCGCGCTCAGTGGATGCCGTGGCGGCGCAGGATGTCCGCTACCTCACCGAGGTCGTCATCGTCGGCCGCCTTGCTCTTGGCCGGGCTCTTGGCCGGCTTGAGCGCCTTGGTCGGCGCGGGGCTGCCTGGTACCGGCCGGGCTTCGGGCCCGCCGTCACGTACCTGCTTCGCCCTGGCCCGGCCCCGGCGCAGCCCGCCGGACACCGCGAACAGCACGCCCGCGGCCCCAGCCACGATCACGCCGGCCCATACCCGCGGGGAGAACACGAACGACGACGCGAAGTCGCCGATGGCCGTGCCCATCTGCCAGAGCATCTTGATCGCGCCGGTCAGGTAGGCCGCGAGCGGCAGCAGTGACCAGGCCACCCCGCGCAGGCCGGCCGCCACGCCGCGCCGCCGCCAGGCCAGCCAGCTGAGGATGAGCCCGAGCAGGGTCAGGCCGCCGGCCAGCGGGAACCAGGCAATCTGGCTATAGGTCGACATGGCGGCTCCCCTCGGCAGCGTTCCTCACCCCATCGTCGCATACTGCCGGGGGTGCCCTGTGCAGGTCGGAACCGGGCAGCCGGAAGGGGCGGCTACTGCGCGCTGGCCGCCGCTGTGCCGCCCGCTGGGGTGTTCTCCGGGAAGTGGCAGGCGACCTGGTGCCCCGGGTCCAGCTCGGCCAGTGGCGGCTCCTGGGTGCGGCACACCTCCTGGGCCTTCCAGCAGCGGGTGTGGAACCGGCAGGCGGGCGGCGGGTTCAGCGGGCTGGGCACGTCACCGGTCAGCCGGATGCGCTCCCGGCGCTGCCTGCGCCCCTCGCTGCGCACCGGTGCGGGCACCGGCACCGCCGACATCAGCGCCACCGTGTACGGATGCCGGGGCCGCGCGTACAGCTGGTCCCGCCCGGCCAGCTCGACGATCTTGCCCAGGTACATGACCGCGACATGGTCGCTGATGTGCCGGACCACCGACAGGTCGTGCGCGATCACCACGTAGGTCAGGTTCAGCTCGTTCTGCAGGTCCTCCATCAGGTTGATGACCTGCGCCTGGATCGACACGTCCAGCGCGGACACCGGCTCGTCGGCGACGATCAGCTTGGGCCGCAGCGCCAGGGTGCGCGCGATCCCGATACGCTGCCGCTGCCCGCCGGAGAACTCGTGCGGGTACCGGTTGTAGTGCTCCGGGTTCAGCCCGACCAGCTCCAGCAGCTCCTGGACGGTCGCCTTGATCCCCTTCTCGGGCTGCACCTTCTGCAGCCGCAGCGGCGCGCCCACGATCCCGCCGACGGTGTGCCGGGGATTCAGCGACGAGTAGGGATCCTGGAAGATCATCTGAACGTCGCGGCGCAGCGGGCGCATCTTCCCGGCCGACAGATGGCTGATGTCCCGGCCGTCGAAGATGATCTGGCCCGCGGTGGGCTCCAGCAGCCGGGTGAGCAGCCGTCCGGTGGTGGTCTTGCCACAGCCGGACTCCCCGACCAGGCCGAGGGTCTGCCCCTGGCGCACCGAGAAGTCGACCTGGTCGACGGCCTGCACCGCACCGACCCGCTGCCGGAAGATGATCCCCCGGGTGACCGGGAAGTGCTTGGTCAGGCCAGTCACCTGGAGCAGTGCGTCGCCCGCACCGCCGGTGACGCCGGCCGGCCCGGCTGTGCTCACTGGGGTGCTCACCCGTCCCCCTTGGTCATCCGGGCGGCGGACGCTTCGGTCTCCTCGAGATCCAGCTGAGTCCGGAACCTCCGGCGCTGATCGCCGGTCAGGTGGCAGGCGACCAGGTGCCCGGGCGCCACCTCGCGGAGTTCGGGGACCTCGGCCTGGCTGCGCCCGTCGGTGAACCCGGCGTACCGGCACCGCGGATGGAACGCGCAGCCGGACGGGACGTTGATCAGGCTCGGCGGAGTGCCCTTGATGGGGACGAGCCGTTCCAGGCGCGCTTCGTCGATCCGCGGCATGGACGCCAGCAGGCCCCAGGTGTACGGGTGCCCGGGCTGGTCGAAGGTGTTCTCGGCGCTGCCGTACTCGGCCATCCGGCCCGCGTACATGACCAGGATGTCGTCGGACAGCTCGGCGACCACCCCGAGGTCGTGGGTGATGATGATCACTGCGGAGTGGTACTCCTGCTGCAGGTCCCAGATGAGATCCAGGATCTGCGCCTGCACCGTGACGTCCAGTGCGGTGGTCGGCTCGTCGGCGATCAGCAGTTCCGGATCGCAGCTCAGTGCCATCGCGATCATCGCGCGCTGCCGCATGCCGCCGGAGAACTGGTGCGGGTAGTCATCGGCCCGGGTAGCGGGCTGCGGGATGCCGACCCGGCCCAGCATCTCGACCGCGTGCTTGCGCGCCACCTTCTTGCCCACCTGGTTGTGCACCAGGTACGCCTCGGCGATCTGCGCGCCGACCGTGTAGAACGGGTGCAGCGAGGAGAGCGGGTCCTGGAAGATCATCGCCATCTTGCTGCCGCGCAGTTCCCGGATCCGGTTCGCCGTGGCGCCGACCAGTTCCTCGCCGTCCAGCTTGATGTGCCCGGTGATCCGCGCGTTGCTGCCGTGGTGCAGGCCCATGATGCCCAGGCTGGTCACGCTCTTCCCGGAGCCTGACTCCCCCACGATGCCCAGGGTGCGCCCCCGGTCCAGGCTGAACGAGATCCCGTCCACCGCCTTGACCAGGCCGTCATCGGTCGGGAAGTGGATATGCAGGTCATCGACTTCGAGCAGGGTGTCCGGCATCAGTGCCTCACCCTCGGGTCGACCACGGCGTACAGGATGTCCACCACCAGGTTGGCGATCACGATGAAGAAAGCGGCCAGCATGGTGACACCGAGGATCTCCGGCAGGTCCTGGTTCTGCACCGCCTCGACGGTGAACAGGCCCAGGCCGTGCAGCGAGAACGTCACCTCGGTGATGATCGCGCCACCGAGCAGCAGGCCCAGGTCCATGCCGAAGATCGTGACGATCGGGGTCAGCGTGGCCCGCAGCCCGTGTTTGAAGATCACGGTCCGTTCCCGCAGTCCTTTCGCCCGGGCCGTCCTGATGAAGTCCTCGCTCATCGTCTCCAGCATGCCTGCCCTGGTCAGCCGGGCATACAGGGCCGCATAGAGCAGCGCGAGGACGATCCAGGGCAGGACCAGGTTACGCGCCCACAGCAGCGGGTTCGTACTGAAGGACACGTACTGCACGTTCGGGAAGATTGGCCATTTGTAGCTGAACAGCTCCAGCGCGATCAGCCCGGTGAAGAAGATCGGCAGGGACACGCCGACCAGGGCCAGGCCCATCGAGAACCGGTCGAACAGGGTGCCGCGCTTCAGCGCCGAGATGATCCCGATGGTCACCCCGCCGACCAGCCAGATCACGGCCGCGCCGATGGCCAGGGAGAGCGTCACCGGGATGTCGCTGACCATCTGCGGCCACACCGGCTGCTGGGTCTTGAACGAATAGCCGAAACACGGCGGGGGGCAGTACGTGGTGCTGGTTCCGCTGTTGTAGTGCGTGCCGAACACGATGGCCTTCAGGAACCGGGCGTACTGCAGGTACACCGGGGCGTTCAGGCCCAGCTTGTCCTCGATGGCCAGCACCGCCGCCCGGGTCGGGTTGCGCCCGACGTACTGGGTGGCGAGCTCATAGGAGTTCTGCCCGGCCAGCCTGGGAATCAGGAAGAAGATCGCGAACGTGATCATGCTGACCACAATCAGCAGGAAGATGGTCGCGAACAGCCTGCGGACGATGAATGTGATCACTGCGGTCGGCGCTGGTGCCCGGCCGGGACATCCCGGCCGGGCACCAGCCTCCTCACCTGCTCTCTAGGTCGCGGCTACTTCAGGCCCAGCACGGCGTAGTTGTACATGCCGTAGTAGGGCTGGACGTAGACGTTGGTCAGGTTCGGGCTGCGGTACAGCAGCGACTTGGCGTACACCTCGGGCAGGATGGCCGCCTGCTTCATCACCTGCATGTCGATCTGCGCGGTGTAGGAGTTGCGGGTGGTCGCGTCGTTGGTGGCCGCCATCTTGTTCAGCAGGTTGTTGACCACCGGGTCGTTGAGTTCCTCGATGTTGGTGTTCCCGGCTGGGCTGATCGTGTCACCCGCCGTGATGAAGTCGAAGAACCCGTAGCCGTCGGGCCAGTCCGGCGCCCAGCCACCCATCAGGATGCCCAGGTTGTGGTTGTGCACGTACTTCGGCACGCCCGCGAAGTTGCTGAAGTAGGTGCCCGACGGGTAGCCGTGCAGCGAGGTCTTGATCCCGACCTGGCTCAGCGCGGCCTGCAGCGACTGGGCCGCCTGCACTTCCTTGGGCCGGTCACTGCGGTAGGCGATCCCGGTGCTGAACCCGTTGGGCTGCCCGCACGCCTGCAGTTCCGACTTGGCCTTGGCCAGGTCGCCACCAGGCTTGGTGGTCGCCTCGTACAGGTCGAAGTGCTTCTGCCCGAGGACGTTGGGCGGGGCCACCGTGCTGGCGATCGCGCCGCCCGCCACCGGGCCGCCGTACGCGGTCTGCTGGTTCGTCTTGTTCGCCCCGTACTCAACCGCCATCCGGCAGTGCACGTTGTTCATCGGCTTGACGACCGTGTTCAGGTAGGCGAACCACAGGAAGCCGCTGATCGGGTCATCGGAGGACGCCTTCAGCGTCGGCGAGGACAGGATCTTGGCCCGCGCCGCCGCCTGCACGCCGGTGCCCGCCGCATCCACGTCCAGGTCACCGGCCAGCAGCCGGTTGTCGAGGTCGTTCGCGTTCACGTTCCAGTTGATAACGATCTTGCTGGGCAGCTGCTTGGCCTGCGGGTCGGTAGAGGCCTTCCAGAACGTGTTGGGCACCAGGGTCGTCTGCTTGTTCAGCTGGTAGCTCTGGAACTTGTACGGCCCGGTGGACCACGGGTGCAGCTGGTAGTTCGAGCCGGTGTCCTTGTTCGGCGGCACCGGCGCGGTCTGCGGGATCGCGACCACGTAGTTGAAGTCGGCAAACGGCTTCGCCAGGTGGAAGACGATCGTCGTCGGGTTCGGCGTCTGCACCGCCTTCAGGCCCATGATGTTCTTGGACCGGTCCTTGTACGGACCCGGGTAAGCCGGCTTTTGCGGCTTGAGCAGCAGCGAGAAGTAGTTCGGGCCCAGGGGCAGCTTGGCCCGGTCGAAGGTGCGCTCGACCGCGTACTTCACGTCGGACGAGGTGACCGTGGTCCCGTCCTCGAACTTGACGTCGGGCTGGATGTGGTAGGTCCAGGTCAGACCGTTGTCGGTGACGACGCCAGGTCCCGTCGCCAGGTCCGGGACGACCTGCAGGCCGCACTGGCCGGGGCAGGACTTATAGGTCATCAGCGGCATCGTGTAGAACCTGGTCAGGTTCCACGAGAACGCGTAGTAGGTGTTGCCCGGGTCGGTCGAGTCCGTGGTGCTGCTGTCAGCAAAGGTAAGCGTCCCGCCCTTGTGGTTGGACGGGTTGACGACCTTGGTGATCGCGGCGTTGAACCCGGCGGCCGACGATGAGCCGGAACTGCTCCCGCTGCCTCCCCCGCTGCTGCCGCCGCCACAGGCGGCAAGCGCGAGCGCGGCGGCCGCCCCCAGCGCGGCCAGCCCAATGGTCCTGCGTCTCCTCATGAGGTGAACGCCTCCCTGTCGTGATTCGGTTACTGAGTAAAAGCCCATCTGGTTATCTGCCGCTTCTCGGGTCCAGGGCGTCCCGCAGCCCGTCGCCGAACAGGTTGAACGCCATGACCGTGATGAAGATGGCCAGGCCCGGAATGATCATGTACATCGGGTCGATGGAGTAGTAGCCGTTGTTGACCGCGTCGGACAGCATTCCGCCCCAGCTCGGCTGGGGCGGGATGATACCCACGCCGAGGTAGGACAGCGCGGCCTCGAACAGGATGTTGGTCGGGATCAGCAGCGTGGAATAGACCAGGATCGGCGCGACCAGGTTCGGCAGCAGCTCGCGGAACAGGATGTACGGCCCGCGCGCGCCGATGCTGCGCGCGGCGTCGACGAATTCCCGCTCGCGCAGGGACAGCGTCTGGCCGCGGATGATCCGGCCCATGTAGGGCCAGGCGAAGAAACCGATCACGAAGACCAGCAGGCCGATCCGCAGCGAGTTGCCGGATAGCCCGAACGCCGACGACGGGATGACGCCGACCAGCGCGATCGCGAACACCAGCAGCGGGAAGGCCAGGAACACGTCCATCGCCCGGGCGATCACCGCGTCCACCCAGCCGCCGAAATAGCCCGCGATGACGCCCATCACCACGCCGATGCCGACCGCCAGCGCGGTGGACAGGAACGCGATGAGCAGCGATACCCGGGCCCCGTTGACCACCCGGCTGAGCACGTCCCGGCCGGTGACGGGCTCGACTCCGAACGGGTGGGCCAGGCTTATCCCGCCGAACGGCCCATTCGGCCGGCTGAACGTCGGGTTGATCAGGTTCGCGTGGTAAATGGTCGGGTTCTGCACCAGGAAGGGCCCGAAGATCGCGACCAGGATGAGGAACACGACGACGGCGCCGCCCGTCATGGCGATCTTGTCGCGGCGCAGCCGCATCCAGGCGATCTGGCCCAGCGAGCGGCCCTCGATGGCCTTGCCACTGACGCCGGAGAGTGCTGCCTCCGGTGCGACTTCCCCCCCGGACGGGGCGACGTCGAGTGGTGCTGCCATCAGGCGGTGCTCCCCTGCTGCAGGTGACGGGAAAATTGCCCGGCCATCATGGCATGAAGCCGTGCGGAAGCCCGATAGTGGGGCTCCTATCGGGAGGATCTACCGTTTTGCCTGGTCCGCGCCAGGGTTAGCGCGCGGTCGTGCCTGGATTGTGACCGAATCAAGATTCCGCCGTCATGGCTGCCCGGCCACGACCTTGTGCAGTGTGCCGAGATCGACGTCGCGCAGCGAGGAGACGGTCAGCCGGGCCAGCCCGGGCGGCGGCGGCACGCTCGGCACCGCGATGACCGCGCAGCCTGCTGCGTAGGCCGACCTGATCCCGCTGGGTGAATCCTCCAGCGCGGCGCAGCGGCCCGGCTCGGCGCCCAGCAGGCGGGCGGCCCGCAGGTAGGGCTCGGGATCCGGCTTGCTCCGCGTCACGTCGGCCGAGCACACCGTGGCCGGGAAGCGGGCGCCGATCGCGTCCAGCGCGGCCGCCATGATCTCCGGCTCCGCCGAGGTGACCAGGGCGTGCGGGATCCCGGCCGCCGCCACCGCGGCCAGCAGGTCGGCCGCGCCCGGCATCATCCGCACGCCCTTGGCCCGGATCAGGTCCGCCATGCCCTGGACCAGCCAGCGCCCGATATCCTCCCGGTCCACCGGGACCGTGGCCTTGCTCTGCATGTACGCGGTGGACCGGGGCAGCGAACCGCCGATCAGGTGCTCCTGGTCGGCCGGCCCCCACGGGCTGCCCAGCCGGGCCATGATCTCGGTCTCCGCCTCGAACCACAGCGGCTCGGAGTCCACCAGCAGCCCGTCCATGTCGAACAGCACCGCCTGCAGGGCATCACCCGTCATGCCGAGAAATATTTCGCCTCGGGGTGGAAGGTGATCAGCGCGTCGGTGGACTGCTCCGGGACGAGCTGGAACTCCTCGGACAGCTCCACGCCGAGCCGCTCGGGCCGCAGCAGCCGGACTACCTTGGCCCGGTCCTCCAGGTCCGGGCAGGCCGGGTAGCCGAACGAGTAGCGGCAGCCGCGGTAGCCGACCTTCAGGATGCCGTCCAGGTCGCCTGGGTCGTAGCTGGCCAGCCCGGTCTCCTGCCGGACCCGGCTGTGCCAGTACTCGGCCAGCGCCTCGGTCAGCTGCACTGACAGGCCGTGCAGCTCCAGGTATTCGCGGTAGGCGTTCTTGGCGAACAGCTCGGCGGTGGCCTCGCTGACCGCCCGGCCCACGGTGACCAGCTGGAAGCCGACCACGTCGGTCTCCCCGGACGCGCGCGGCCGGAAGAAATCGGCCAGGCACAGGTGCCGGTCGTGCCGCTGCCGCGGGAAGCTGAACCGCTCCAGCTCGGCGCCGGCCTCGTCCAGGACGACCAGGTCGTTGCCGTCGCCGACGGCCCGGAAGTAGCCGTACGCCACGCCCGCCGACAGCAGCCCCTCGGTCTGCACCCGCTCCAGCCACATGCGCAGCCGCGGCCGGCCCTGGGTCTCGACCAGCTCCTCGTACGAGGCGCCGCCGCCGCGGGCCGGCTTGAGCCCCCACTGGCCCATGAACGTGGCCCGCTCGTCGAGGTAGGCCGAGTAGTCGGCCAGCGGGATGCCCTTGGCGATCCGGTCGCCGAAGAACGGCGGCGCGGGCACCGGGCTGCCGGTGGCCACCTCGGACCGGGCCGGCATGTCCCCCGGCTCGGTGACGGCCAGCCGGGCCGCGCTGCGGACCCGCCGCTCGCGCAGCGGTGGCAGCTGGGCGCCGGCCTCGCCGCGCTTCACCGCCATGAACGCGTCCATCAG
>Ga0207664_10000488_pt1 | contig 28266 bp, 36 predicted proteins | sample LARL83metaG_FD_184349 | JGI IMG/M metagenome (GOLD analysis project Ga0207664, IMG submission 184349) | Corn, switchgrass and miscanthus rhizosphere microbial communities from Kellogg Biological Station, Michigan, USA - LAR L8-3 metaG... | ecosystem: Host-associated > Plants > Roots >... | reverse complement strand
CATCGTTGAGCGACTGCATTTCGACCACGGCCGTTTTCACTCCGATTGCTTGCAGACGCTGCGGTGATAACTGAATCGGAGTGAGATTGGGCGCCGCCTCTTCTGCTGCACGATCTTTCGCCAACATTGGCTGCGTTGTGTTTTCGGGTCCCTTGGCAATCACGGTGTCGTTTTGGTCCGGCGCAACAACCATGCGATCGCGGCGGGAAACGACATATCCAAGGGCCACGGCCAGCAGAATGCAGAGAGTAAGAACTGCGCCAAAGGCGCGGCGATACTTTTGTTCACTCATTGCGTCACCTCCGACTTGGATTTCTGTACTTGTTCAATCGGTACGCCTACCGCGAGTTCGAGATCGGCCAGGCGCGCCTCAAAATCGGCGACCGCCTGCAGATATGCAAGATCCAGATCAATGACGGTCATCTGGCTGTCGAGCAGATCCAGAAACTCAGTGCGATTGTTCTCGTAGGCGATCACCGTTGAATGCAACGTGGCTTCGGCCTGCGGCCGCAGGGATTGTTGGTAGACGTTCGCAAGCTTCTGTGCCGCTCGCGCTTCGACGAGAGCCTCTTGAACTTGACCGAACGCCGCGTTGCGCATCGCTTCAAGCTCGGCGTCTTGTTCTGTGACCTTGGCGGCGGATTCGGCGATCTCCGCATCGTGTTTACGCCTGTTCAGCCACGGCAAGTTAATTGACCCCTCGACCATGTAGTTGTTCCGAAACTCGGAACCGCGCGGCATGAGCATGTAACCCGCCGACACAGTGAAGTCCGGGCTGTAGCTCTTTTTGGCCAAAGCTTCTTCTTTGTGGCTCTTGTCGAGGGCAGCTTGCATCTGGACGAGGTCAGGTCTGGATTGAAGCGCGATCTTTTCCAGAGTTTCGATGGACGGTAGTTGAGTCGAGATGATGTGCTCTCCACGAACCTCGATGGGGGCGCTGGGGTCTCGTCCAAGCAATGTATTCAAACGGGCGCGAGCTATGTCGGTATCCTGGTCAAAGTGAATCAGGTGCTCGGCCAATCGCGTTAGTGAGACTTGCGCTTTGAGAACGTCCTGTTGCGCCACTTTCCCAACGGCGTACTTGATCTTGGCCGCCGCGACAGCCTGTTGGGCAATATCGACATGCTCGTCGTGAATCCGCAGGCCGTCTTCGGCACGCAACAGGTCGTAGAAGGCTTTGCGCACGCGAATTCGAACATCAAGCCTCGTTGCATCCAGCGCGGCCTTCTGCTCTGCAACGTCACGTTCCGCCACGCTGGTTCGCAGCCCACGTTTGCCTGGGCCTGGGAACGTCTGGCCGATCATGAACATGTTTTGGGCGGCGTTGTAGTTCCAAGGCTGACGCAGAGGAACTTGCCAGCCGCGGTACATGAGCGACGGATCGTCCAATGCACCCGCAGACGGCACGTGCGCCTGAACAACAGCGAGCTTTCTGGCGGCAACCCGGATTTCTGGATTTGCAGCCAGGGCCATTTCTTCGATCTGATTCAAGGTCAAGGCAGGCGCGGACACTTCCGGATGGTGATGCTGCGGAAGCAACGTCGCGACAGCAGACAACTTGTCACTGTCATCGCTTGGTAATTGTGCGCGCGAAAGAATGACCGATCCCGGAAAAAGGGATAGGCAAAGAATGACACGTAGTGCCTTCATTACTCCTCCATCTTGATTTGAGAAACAAGAGAACTCAGCCGCAGGTCAGCCCAAGCGCACGAATGCGCACGGACAGCCGACAGCCAAATTGGAGTAAGTAAGGGCTCTAGATTCGCAGAACGGACGTACCGCCTGGAGACGATGTCGGGGGTGGAGCCTCCAGCGCCGGTGACAGAGACAAGGTTAAGGCGGAGTCAACAGGGACAATGGTGCTCGGCGGAGCAATTGCCAGCGCGAAAGGCCGGTTCGGCGGATACGTCGGTACAGGGCTAACGGCTGTGTCCCGCTGATGTCCCTGACAGCACGAATGACTGGAAGGCATTACCGATGAACCGCATTGTTGCGCCATCTTGACGCAGCACTCGTGCTCGGCTGGCGTCATCTGACGCGTTGGCACCAGGCAGGCAATGGCTGGAGTCACGGCCCATAGGACCGCGATGAAGGTCATCGTTGCTGCGCCTGCTTTGCTCACTCTCATCAGTGTACTGCTTTCCACCTAGAGTAAGCATCTCTTGGCGCTTGCTCAAGTGCAGTGACCAAAATCACACGGGGCTGTACGGCAGGGCAGACTTGCAGGCCCGAGGCGTCGCAGGAAGTAACACGCAAGCGTTTCGAGATTTTTTAGTTCTTTGGTTCTGGAGCCGCAGCGCCCCACCAGCAATATGACCCAGACTTTGGAAAAGGAGAAAGGTACCCTGAGTTGATCTGCTCGATATTGAAGCCGCCTTTGCCGATGAGAAAAGGAATGTCACGGGTCACGTGGCAACCTTCGAAGGCCCAGCGAAAGAGCGGTTCTGATCGCTTTTGCCAACGCTGTACGGGAGGATCGGGCGACAGACCATGCTCAAAGAAGATGAGCTTGCCTGACGGCTTGAGGACCCTGCGTACACCTTGAATCGCCTCTGCCACGCCAGGGATCGTGCATAGCGTAAAGGTACTCACGACTGTATCGACGCTCGCGTCTGGCAATGGAATGTGTTCTCCGGGCAGATCGAGAAACTCGATCTGTAACTCCGTTCGCCGCCGCTGCTCCTCCGCTCGCCGCAGCATTCCCGGATTGGGTTCGAGGGCATAGACCTTGTTTACCTTTCTCGGATCGTAATGAACGAAGTTCACGCCTGGACCCACGCCGATCTCAAGGACGTTCCCTTGGGCCAGCGGGACGATGCGCTGCCGAATTTCTTCGATCGGTTTCGGATTTCCCAACAGGCTTACGAGATGAGGATAGACATGGTCCTTGTAGAAAGACATACCTGCTCCATGCGTAACGTTTCGCCCACTCGCCCCACGTCTCCGCTAATTTCGGCGCAAACATCGACCAAAACGATTTCACTGCCTATGTATCGGTGACGAGCCTATCATTAACGGATAATGTATCAATACAGGGCGGTGATAGATATGAGTACACTGGACCATCACGGGGTTTCAAGTGCGCGCGTCGGCAACTTCTCCTCCCTGGTAGGAATAAGCCGCCTCAAAGAAGCTCGCGCTTGAGAGCGTGTGCTGTTCGATGGGTAGATTCTGGAACTGTGTCTTAAATTCCGTGGTCTGATGCGCGCTCTCCCAAGCCTGTTTGCTTTCCCATGTACCGTACACCACATACTCCTGAGGGTTCTTCAGCGACCGATGAACCCTTACCGCAATGCAGCCTGGTTGGCCGCTGATAAACCGTGCAAGACCGCGATGAAGAAACTCAAACTCATCGACCTTGGACGGCTGTACATGAAAAGTCACCAGAGCATAGATCACGGCTTTCCTCCTTTGCGGCTTCTCCGCTTCCAAGCCGCTGTTGTTTGCGTAACCGGCACGTCGTGCAGGTCATCAAAAAGGGGCACAAGGTCGCCGGACGAGGCCCGGCGCAGTCGTCCTTTCCATCGAACGAACACCCTCCTCAACTGGGTGCGCAGATTCGACAGTTCCTCAACCTGCCGATCCAGATCAGTGAGTTTCTGCTGGAGTAGATCTCGGACTGTACGGCATGGGGCACTCCCTGCGCGGTACATCCGAAAGACTTCCGCCAACTCATGAAGCGTGAACCCAGCTCGCTTCGCTGAGGCTACCCACTTGAGGTACTGGACTTCTCGCGCAGTCCAGAGCCGGTACCCGGCGGGAGATCGCTCCGCCTTCGGCACCAGTCCGATTCGCTCATAGTGCCGGATACTGTCCGGCCCCACGCCTGCGATACGAGCAAGTTGGCTGACGGTTAATTTCTGAGGCGACATGCTTGGCACCCCTCTTAGTAATCATGCTAGACCTTGGAACCGTATCCAAGGTCAAGAGTTTTTTTCAATAAGTCCACAAATGACTGCCTGCTATAAACTTCCGATATGTTCCCCGACCGCATTCCGCTACTTGAACATCCGTTGAACCTGCCGAGCGCTTTTACTAACCTTTCGGGGGCGTTTGCCCTTTCTTGGCACAAGTGACCGCGTCCGCGAGTAGATAGACCTTCACCTGCGCCGAAGCCGCCAGAAGGGCATGCGCATAGCGCAGGCCGTTGTATGCGCGTTCATTACCATACGGAGCATCATTGAGGATTACGGTGACTGATTTCATTACAACGTGGAAACTTTGATTGAAGGCATCGTCCGCCGCGGCGGTACCGTTCACGCTTGAACGAGTTGCTCACAAGCGCGCGGTCTGCGCGCCGAAGAATTGGCAGAAGCAACGGCCTTCGGAACTATGAGCGAACTGGCCCAGTGGACGGTCGAGAGCGAGGGCGTAGCGGTTTTCTAGCATAGACAGGATCGAATGAACCGCTGAATCGCACATTACGGAAGAATTGCGGCGGTTCCAGCTACCGCGCCGACGGCTAATACAAGCGCTGGATGCACTCTCCACCGAATCAAAACCAGGAGAGCAAGACCCGCAAACACAAAGGCTCGCCACGAGTGGAGTGTTGCGGAGGCCAGCAATATGGCAGTGCTCAGCACAAGGCCAATCACTGCCGGGATGACACCCGCCAGGAACAATTGCGCCTCTTTACGATCCTTCAGCCGTTCGTACTGATTGGACAGCACGAGCATCAGAACTACGGCCGGCAAGTAAAGGGCACCGGTTGCGACCAGCGCTCCCACTATTCCCCTGAGTCGATAGCCGGCAAAGGTGGCCAGCACGGAGATTGGGCCTGGCGTTAGATTGCTGATGGCAACGCCATCGATGAATTCCTGCGGGCTCAGCCAGCCTAGCTCCCTGACGAGCGCATGGTGCAGAACGGGTATGAGGACGAATCCACCGCCGAAAAACACAAGTCCAATCTTCAAGAACGTGACGCAGAGCTTCACCAGGGAAGCACCTACGCCTGTCGCTGGAAGCGAGACAGGCCACAAGAAAGCGCCCGCACCCCATTCCTTCGTCACTCGATCTGCCTTGGTTTTAGCAGGAGCGGGCGTGTGGCGATGCATTCCACCGACGCGTGTTCCGAGCGTCACGCCGACAATGCCCGCCGCAACGAGGACGTAGACAGGATTAACTTTGTACAAGCCCGCAACCGTAGCTGCCGCGCATAGCAGCGCCGCAATCCATGATTGGAAAGCTTTCCTGCCTATCGACCAAGCTGCGCTCAATATGAGCGCGATTACGACCGGGCCGAGGCCCGCGACCGCGCCTTGCAAAGCAGGAATCGCATGATAGGAGAAGTAGAGCCACGAGAGGATGAGAACCAAGACGAGCGATGGTGCCATGAATGCACACGCGGCAATCAGTCCTCCGAGAGTTCCGTATAGCCGGTAACCAGTGAACAGCGCCGTGTTGACTGCAAATGGCCCCAAAATCTGGCCGAGTCCTACCCCGTGGAGAAACTCATCTGCCTCGATGACCCGCCGCTTCCTGACGAGTTCATGCTCCATGAGAGCGATGATGGCCATCCCGCCGCCAAATCCGATGGCCCCGATCTTCAGGAATGCGAGTGCGAGAGCTGGAAGTGAAAGCTGTTGCCTTTCGAGTTTGAGTTCGGTCAGGCCTTTCACTTTCACTCACGCAGTCTAGAACGCAGGAGTCGGCACTCTACCCCAAGCCGTCTCGACCGGGAGAGTTTTCAGATCGAGGATATTGAGGCTGTGTACATCCAAATCGACCATGAACTCGGGCGTTCGCACGGCGTTCATGGCAAATACGTCAGTAGGCTCGGCGACGACGACGTTAGACACGTTCAAGAATATCAGCCGTCTCACCGCGCCAGCAGCCATGCTGTGTCCTGAATGATCGGCTTGGTCGAAGACAGAATGATGGGCTCCGCCCAAATGACTAAAAGGATGAAATACCCAGTCCGTGAACCTTCCGATGGAATGATGCCGCTTGTAGAGCTGCCAGTCGCCTCCAGTGTCCGCAATCAGTCCTTGCATCACGTAGTTGGTGGGCAGGAAATAGACGACGTAGGACTCGTTCTGATTCAACCTTGAGCGGACCTGTTCCACGCTGAGGATTTCGGGCATTCGGTGCTGCATCATCTGTTCATCTTCAGGCAGGACCGCGAGGGCAGTCACGTTCGAGCCTGTCCAAAGCGGAAGGTGTCGAACAGTATAGGCCCGCAGGAGAAAAGCTCCTCCAGCCGCACCGACGGCGACCAGGACGAACAACGCGACTTTGCCTGCGACAGTTGAGAAGGCAATCGAAGCTTCGAGCCTCTTCGGCATGAACATTCCTGTTCGTTCCATGTATCCGCGATAGGCTTCTGGGTCTTGTCTCAGCATGCGCTGTTCTTCGTCTTTCGACAAAATGTAGTAGACCAAAATCATTAAGAGCCACAAGATAACCACGATGAATCTTGGCCAAAGAATTGCAAGCCCAAGGCCAGCAATGCTCAGTCCGACATACTGAGGATGTCTTATCCAACGATATGGCCCCTTCAGAACGGCCCCTCTCTTAAGAAACTTGTGCGAATAAACCTGAATTGCACAGACGAAGAATTGGGCGATCCCTAAGAGGAAAAGTACCGATCCCATCACGCGTACCACTTTGAGAGGCCCGTTCGGCGGCACGACCATATGTGTGAAGAAGAAAGAACTGAGCCATTTCGTAGCCGGGTATTTCGCCAAGCCAAGGAGAACCGGATTGAATGCGGAATAGAAGAACCCGGCGAAAGGACTGATCATGATCAGAATTTCAAAACAGATCACGAAATAGAGAACGATCGCGCTGCTCAAAACTGCCTTGGTCTTGCTCACATCGGGACCTCCAAAGGAGCAAATTTGGCCAGTGCTCCCTTGAACAGAATTTACTTGGCTGGGGAGTCTGGCGGACTCATAGGATCACCCGTCTGGTGCTCAGTAATTTGAAATCGTAGGAATTCATGAACAGCCAGCAAGGCCCGCGTATTGGTTGTGCGAATTCGGACCCTGCCTCCCGAGTCCATCGGCTCAAAGTCGTAGTGAATTTGATCACGGAGTTCGGCCATCGTCGGCACTCCAGGAGGCGTCTTGTCGTGAATGAACATGGGGATCTCGAAATTACCATCTGAAAACATTTTGGCGATGTGCGAGAGATGCTGGCGAATTTGATCCCGCGTAGCGGTGTCCTTCGGGTCGTTCGCTCCTATTTCGATTGCACCGCCGTCCGTGAGCAATCGGAAATGGTGAGTCGTCGTCTCCTGCGAAAATCCCATGCCCTTCTCGCCGCGCTTCATCATCTCGCAGTGGGGCTTGGAAGACCCTTCCTGATCCATTTTTTGCTGGGCCTGAACTAACGATGTAAACAGTAGAAGAGCCAAAATCAGAGTCGCCTTCATAAACATTCTTCCTTTCTCGTTTTCTTGGTGAACCGAGAGCGTAGGCCGTTTCCTCTAACCTCCGTGGGCAGGTCCTCCAACAGTCGCGCTGGCTGTCCCCGCCTGGTGCGAGCCAACTTGACGCTCCAATGCTTTAACATTGTCTCCAGTTGATTTCGCATTTCGATAAGACTTTCGATCTGCTGCTTGACCTGCCCCAACTTGGACTCTGCCATTGCCTGAACTCGACGGCACGGAACTTCTCCTCCGTCGCGCATTTTCAGGATTGTTGTTAGCTCGGGCAGCGAAAAACCAACGCTCAGAGCACGGCGAATCAAGCGAACCCGCTCCTGGGAATGCGGAGGGTAATCTCGATATCCGCCGTCCGTTCTTGGTGGCTTGGAAAGAAGCCCTAACCGTTCATAATGCCTCAACGTATCAGTGCTGACGCCCGTGAGACGCGCGAGTTCACCGGATTGCACAGAGGCTCCCTTTCGAATCGAGCTTACACCCTGGAACCTGTTCCAGGGTCAAGCCTTTTATTGTTGCTATGGAAGAGATGGCGACCTTTGCCATGCCATAATGCAGCCAAATGGCCTCGATACTCCAAACGCCGACAGACGCTACCCTGCGAAGGATTCATCAGATCCAGACCATCACGATTGTCTGGATGATTGCAGAGGCTTGTGTCTCTCTGTGGGCAGCATGGATGGCGCGCAGCCCCGCATTGCTAGCCTTCGGCGCCGACAGTGCCATCGAACTCCTTTCGGCTTGCGTCGTGGTCTGGCGCTTTCGTGAGCAATCCGAGTCAGAGCGCCTAGAGCGACAGACCGCCCGAATCGGCGGGGCGCTCCTTTTCGCGGTCGCGGCATGCGTTGCGGTCGTTTCGGTCGCCTCGCTCCTCGGGTATCACGAGCCTCAACCCTCGTATCTAGGAATGGCAGTTTTAGCACTTGCAGCTGTGATCATGCCGTGGCTTGCTCGGCAGAAGCGCCGATTGTCGGCGATCACCCAGAGCGCTGCTCTGAGAGCCGATGCCGCCGAATCCGCTCTCTGTGCTTATCTCTCCTGGGTCGCTCTAGTCGGCATTGGATTGAATGTGATCTTGCATATCGGCTGGGCTGACTCCACGGCGGCGCTAATCATCGTTCCCCTGATCTTGCGCGAGGGTTTCCAGTCGATGCGCGGCCGTCCATGCGGCTGTTGCTGAGAATGGCTTGACCTCTATAAAATTTGCCCGAATTTACCAAAGCACACCGAAACGCGACGTTTTTGTGAGAGCTTTATTCATGAATTCCACACTGCTTAAAGGACTTGTCGCACTAGTGCCAACGTGTATGCTGCTTTCAGGGTCGGCAGTTTTGTTCTTTCGAGCAAAAACATCAGCGGCTTTCTTACAGCTATTCGGCGCAGGATGTCTGACGGTCGTTGCTCTCGCTCATGTTTGTGAAGCTATCCAGTTATTTCCGTGGATGCATTGGGGACTGGAGCACAGCGTAGGTCATTACCTTGATCTATCGAGCGCTATCCTCGGGCTCACATTGTTTCCCGCAGGATATCTTTTCTATGCGCTGAGCCGGCGGCACGTTTAAGAGATTGACTCTTGTGTCGCTGGAGACTGACGACCAGTTCCAGACGTTAATCCGGCAGAAGTGCGTTTCTGCAGAATGTGCCCACTGAATAAATGATCTGTTGGACTGCAGGGACCAAGACAAAATTAAGAAGCTTCCAAACTCGCCTGTCCTTTAACTGTCCAATAACGATTCCCAAGCGTTCCTTACAAGGCTTTTAGGTAGCCACCCGCGTCTTGTAAGTTGTTGAAATTCCTAATTCCTGTGGGCTCATAACCTCACGCTCCTTGGGATTCCTTAGAGTTCCCTGGACATCCTTATTGTTGGAGCTTTTGCCAAATTGGGCGTCCGGCGCAGCAATGCACCGGAAGATCACTCGTCAAAGTCGGTGGAACCTACGTCGCGCGAGCGATACGGCAATACCGAACCAAGCCCCTGAAACTGGGGGAAGGCGTAGAGACTGGATGGCGAGCATCCCTAGTGGATGAAGGTACAGTCCGACTCTCACCGAAAGGTGAGTCAGATCGCATAACCCAAAGGTCGGCGGTTCAAATCCGCCCCCCGCAACCATGAACGCCACTGCCGAAATGCAGTGGCGTTCGCCTCTTTCCAAACTTCCGATCTCCGAATACCGCCCCCAAGATTTTCTCCGAAGTGCGTGAATGGTATTGATTCGCACAAATTGTTTAACCGCTGCCGTGACAGGCGAACGCGATGAATTTGCCTGCACGGGCGTGAGAATACCTTCCCCTCAACGGGCTGCCGTTCCAGCTTTTACTCGCCGGTGGGTTGTGGAGTTTGCGGTGTGCTCTTCGGTAGTTCCGGTGCTTTGACGTAGCTCGCCGGGATCTGCCCGGTCAGCGAATCCATCCAGATTTCAATCGACTTGACCTGGGCGTCCGTGAGAGTTACTCCACGCTGGTGCACCGCCATGTTGCGGATCGCCTCATCCAGCGTCGCAACCGAGCCGTCATGAAAGTACGGTCCCGTTTTTTTGATGTTGCGCAGCGATGGGACCTTGAAGACCATCTTGTCCATATCGTCCTTTGTCAGCTGGTAGACCCCCTGATCGGATTGGTTGGGCCACGGTTTCACAACACCGAGTTTCTGATACGCCGACCCGCCGACATAGGGACCGGAGTGGCACCATTGACACCCAGTTGCTGCAAATGTGTTGAAGCCCGATTTTTGCGCGTCTGTCAGGGCTGATTGGTCGCCTTGGATGAAGGCATCCCAGGCCGAGGGAGTCACGAGTCCGCGCTCGAACGCTCCAATTGCCAAAGCCATGTTGTTGTAAGTTATCGGGTCCTTGTCCTGAGGAAAGGCGGTGTGGAAAAGCGCAACGTAGTCAGGCATGGACTTGATCACTTCGACGGCCGCGGCATTGGAGGGCATCGCCATCTCAACTGGGTTGGTGATTGGGCCTTTCGCCTGCTCCTCGACAGTGGGGGCCCGGCCATCCCAGAACTGCACAAAATGCCCGGCGGCGTTGTACACGGTTGGCGCGTTGCGCTTTCCTTGCTGGTTCTTGAAGCCGGTGGAGACGCTCTTGGATTCCGCACCGTAGGCATCGAGCGGGTGGCAGGTGTTGCAGGAAATCTTCTGGTTGGCCGAAAGGCGAGGATCGTAGTACAAGATTCTGCCGAGCGTCACTTTTGCGTCCGTAACCGGATTGTCGGGTGAGCTCATCACCGCAGGAAGTGGCGCAAAGAGCTGTAATGCCTCGGCGTTGACCTGCACCTTGCCGGATGCCGACAGAAGGTAGGTGACAGGGATGAGGACGAGTGCGACTACCAGAACAAACCATTTAACTTGGCGAGAATTTAGGTCTGACATAAGAGCCCCCTCGAGGGATGCCCAACAGCTGGTGGGTAGAAACCAGGCACTTTAGCCATATTTATAGGGAGCATCAGAATACTCAAGGACATCAATCACGTTGGCATGTGCACACAGTCACATCCGGTCGAAAGGGATACAGAGGGCATCGTGGGACCTGCATTCATAATGTCATCGGCGGCCGGTTTCGGACTTCTTGCATCACACTCGCGTTTCGCTCCTCGGACCGGCCAGTGCCGAGAAAGGCCGCCACTCGCCACGGGTACACAAGCCGGTCTGGATCGATTCTTTCAGCTTGTGCGTGTCCTCTTGAAGAATTTCTTCTCCTTTGAAAGCCCGTTGGAGAAACTCAAAGAGCTGCTTCGTCGTGCCAAACCCGGCCTCGGCGAGTCGGTAGAAGATGCGAGGGCCGTCACGCCGGTCCAACACGAGCCCACAATTCTTGAGATAAGTTAGGTGTCGCGACACATTCGGCTGGGACATCTCCAAAACGTAGCGGATATCGCATCCACATAGCTCCCCATGCAACAGCAGGTTGAGCACCCGCAAGCGAGTTATGTCGGCTAGCCCTTTGAAGTACTGTTCGAGCTTCATGTCTTCTTTTGACCTCGCGAGACTCGGGATGCAACTTGCACCCACCTGCGGCACGCTCAGCGGTCTGCCGTCGCTGAAGACAAGGCGAGCCATCCTTTGAGCTCGTCTTCTTTCGGAATACGACCTGAGACTTTGACAACTCCATTGACCGTCACTGCCGGAGTTAGCAACACACCCGCCTTCGCCATACCCTGCGGGTCGTTTACTTTTTGCACTTCTGCCGCGATCCCCATCTGCTCCACGACCTGGCGCACCACCCTTTCGGTTTCCACGCACCGCGAACAACCAGGACCATAAACAACGATGTTCAACATCGTTTCCTCATTTCAACGATCCCAGGGCGGAGCCTGCTCCCTTCGCGACCTTCTCGCTAATGACAATTTCGGGCTCCACCATGATTTCCGACTTCACCGAATTTGCGACCAGGCTGTACTTTTGCGCAGCTTCCAGCGCCCGGCGAACCCTTTTTTCCACTACCTCCCGCGACTCTTCTCCGCAGGCGACACGGATTACTGGACGAAAGTACAACCGCGTGAAGAGTTCGGTTCGGTCAAGCTCGATCACCTTAGTACCTTCGGTGCGGCACTCATACGACAGCAGGTTGAGGTGGAACCGCTCGGCAGCCCAAACGAACATCAGCATCACGCAGGTGTTCGCCGCCGCGACGAATGCATCTTCGGGAGTGACTACGCCTGCGTGTCCCTGCGCATCCGGAGGAGCCGAGAACTTCATCTCGGGACCGTTCCCAAGCGTCAGGTACCCCCAGTGCTCGCCCGTCCAGCGAACCGTGGTGTGATATGTGGCCGTTCGGCTCATCGGGATTCCTTGCGGGCACAAAACGCCCCGTACTCGCGAAGGATCGCCTCGCGGTAACTCGCCTCCGCTTCCGGCGGAACGTAGTTGTGGATCTTCACGTTTTGGACCAGATATTCCCCGGCATCTTCAAGCGCGAGTTTCTCTTCCTGGCAGTGCCGAAAAACCAGCGGCAGCGCCAGCAGTTCGACGGTTTCTCCTGCAATCAACAACTCGGTGACCGAAACACCAGACTCGCATGAGCACGCAGCGACCTTGGCCTCATTCGTTACCGGTACAGACTCCGTGGCACGTTCGCTCGTCTCTCCCTTTCCGACGAATTGATCGACTAATTCCGCCAATCTCTGTGCAGTCACGTCCACAGCTTGCTTGCCGGCCTCATTCAGGCAACGCCGTCCCTCGATCTTGCCTACCCCGCGCTTTTCTGCGAGTTCGTTGACCACGATGCTTGCGGCGGGCTTGCCGGAATACATCTCGGTACCACGCGCAGCGCAGCGAAGCTCACATCCATCGACCGTGATCGTCGGGTGAAAGCGGGCGAAGGCCCGATCTCCTTCGCCGCCCGCAAGAAATAGCGGCAAGCATATGGTGACCGTGTTCGCAGGCCGCAACTCATGCAACACCTTCAGAGCCGCCAGTCGAGTCACGGTGCCCTCAGCCAACTCCTCGCCTGAGCAGGCGACAATCCCAGCCTTTCTTTGCACCGGATTAGGCATGGGAGCCTCCTTCAGAGATCTCATCGATATAGGCGGCAATCTCTTCGGCCAGGGCGCCGGCAAGTTGCTTGCCGGCCGCATTCAATTCGGCGATGCCTTCGGGCTTCAGTTCTTTGTAGCGGCGGAACACCTCGAACACGGCGACTTCACGCGCGATCTTGCCTCCACTGTGCTTCACCAGCTTGGCGGCGCACATCTGCTTGCAGCCGTCGATGGTGACAGACAAACCACTGCGCACTCGTTCCCGCGCCTGTTCTTCGCCGAGCACCAGCTTCGATAGCGCGACCAATTGCGTGCGATCTGGGCGTAAGGTGTCGCAGAGTTCGTAGGCAGCTTCGCGGGTCACGGATCCAAGCGATTTGCCGATGCCGCTGCAGGGGATGACTGGCACTTTTGTGGAATTCATGATTTCAGCTCCTCCTCGGCTTGTGATTGCATTGCGGCCAGATAGGCTTTCGCGGCGAGCAGCCTGGCGCGATCTGCCTCCCAATTCGTAGTCTCAATTTCGGCCAGCCACCCTTTGCCATATGGGTCTTCGTTGATGGTTTCGGGCTTGAGAGTGAAGGCCTCATTGACTTGAACGATGGTGCCCGCCACGGGTGAGGCAACGCTGATCGTCACCTTCATCGTCTCGATGTCTGCGAATTCGTCGCCGACCTTGATTGCAGTTCCCGTAGGCTTAAGAGACACAAAGGCCACATCGCCGTTGTGCTGTTGCATGAAATCGCTGACGCCAAGCCGGACCCGGTTCACCCCCTGTAGCTGGATCCAAAGAGCCCATACGCCCTCAGCCGTGTACAGGCGGTCGGTCGCTACTAGAAATGTGAACTTGTCGATGGTGGTGCGAAGAAACTCAGGTATGGTTTGCATCTCCTTGACCACCCGCTGCACTTATGATGTATGCGTATACATGTATACCCGTATGACACGAGTGCCGGCTGTGATTCCCGTCATGGCTCTATGTGATTAGCCCACACGAGGGCGACGCTTTGTTGTAACAAAATCCGTGTTTTCTGCATTCTTTCTCCAGAGGTCAAAAACCGTGACCGAGACTCTGGGCGATTTCGTCTGCTATGGCTACATAGCCCTGCCACTCTGGGTGTTCACTGAACAACTCGGCGTCCCGATACCGGCTGCACCAATCCTGCTGGCGGCGGGCGCCATAGCCAGCACGGGCCGAATGAACCTGTTTTTCCTCACCGCATTGGCCTTGGCCGGGGCGCTTACCGCCGATCTGATTTGGTACCGAGTCGGGTACGCCCACGGCTCGCGAGCGCTTGGCCGACTGTGTCGGGTATGCCTGGAGCCAGATTCTTGCGTCCGCCGGGTCTTCTGGAGAAACATGGGTTGCGTTCGCTCCTGGTCGCCAAATTCGTACCGGGCCTGAATGCGATGGCAGCACCTGTTGCGGGCACTATTCGCATACCTTGGTGGCAGTTTGTGGCTGCGGACAGCCTGGGAATCATCATCTGGGCTTCGACGTTTGAATTGTTAGGTCTTGTCTTCTCGAAGCAACTTGAAAGACTAGCCGTCTACGCATGGCGAATGAGCGCATTCTTGGTAGCCGTTTTAGTCGTCGCTGCACTGGTTGCACATTTGTTCCGCAAGCATGCGCGGCGGAAGCAATTTCTCCGGGACCTGCAAATGGCCCGCATCAGTCCTGAAGAGCTAAAGCAAAAGCTGGACCGGCATGAACCGGTCACGGTGATCGACCTCCGACATTCTCTCGATTTCCTGCCCGAGCCTTACACGATTCCGGGGGCGCTTCGGATTCCCATGGAAGACTTGGAGAAGCGCAACCACGAGATTCCCAGAGGAGAGGAAGTGGTGTTGTACTGTACCTGCCCGAATGAAGCCAGCAGCGCCATGACTGCGGTCAAACTACGGGAATACGGCGTTAGTAAGGTTCGTCCATTGCACGGGGGCTTCCACACGTGGCGTCGACTTGGATTTCCTCTGGAGTCCGAGTTTGGGCCGGTGCCTCGGACCATAGGAACGCCTGCTCGTTGTGCGACGTGTGAGGAAAGTTCCGCTCCCTGAGTATCGGGAGACGGCGCCAACACGTGGTTATTCAGGATATGAACTGAGGCGAGAATCTATGTCATCTCAACCAGGAAATGCGTTTGAGGCAATGAACCGCGAGGATCTATTGCGGGCACTGGAAATGTTCGCCAAGAACTGGCTCGCCCACGATGGCTGCTGGTTCCTTGCAGCAGAGGAGCGTTTCGACATGGAGATCGCCATTGATTTGGACGCTCGCTCATGGCAGCGCTTCGCCTCCGCGGAGGCCCGCCGCATCATGACCACATTCAACGTTCCGGCTGGAGGTGGGCTTGAGGCCCTGGAAAGAGCCCTGAGTCTGCGCCTCTACGCCATCATAAACTCGCAGCGCACAGAATGGTCCGACGACCGCAGGCGTCTGCGCTTCTTCATGGATGTCTGTCGAGTGCAGGAAGCCCGGCGCCGCAAGGGTTTGGCAGATTTCCCCTGCAAGAGCGTCGGCATCATTGAGGTCGAAACGTTCGCTGCCACTATCGATCCGAGAATTCGTACGATCTGCCTGCACTGTCCTCCTGACGCAGCTCCCGGCCAGTATTGTGGGTGGGAGTTCACGATTGCGTGACCGGCTCCCTCGCGTACCCCCTACACTGGGGATTCTGACTCTCGTCGCTGCGTGATCCGGGTCACCAACGGCGAGCGGTGCGTCAGTTACATTAACCTCAGACGAGTCAGCCGAGCATTGGGTATTGGATCGCCGTACATGTGATTTGACGTCGGGAGCTCGATAGCGTTCACCTTGGAGAAAGTTGAGCCCATTCTGTAACAAATTCCGTAGCGTCTGCATTTCTTGTTATGAAGGAAGTGAAATATGAATAATAGCTACAGCTTTGAATCGTCAGCTCGTTGGACGGGCGGCCAGCAGGGCGTGGTCGCGGGACATGAAGTCAAGCCACTGATTAACTTTTCCGCTCCGCCGGAATTTCACGGCCAAGCAGGGGTCTGGACGCCTGAACACTTCTTCACCTCCGCGGTGGCCACGTGTTTTATCACTACATTTCAGGCCATTGCGGCGTATTCGAAGTTCGAAGCGCACGCTCTGGAAGTGTCGGTAGAAGGCCAGGTGGAAAAGACTGAGGGTGGATTCCGGTTTACCCGCGTCACGATCCGTCCGTTGTTGGCGATCAACGGTGAATCGGATCGCGAGCGCGGGTTGCGCCTGCTTGAAAAGGCGGAGAAGGCGTGTTTGGTTTCACGTTCCCTGAGCAGCGAGATTATCCTCGAACCGAAAGTTCTGGAGGCCTCAGCGGTACCGACCGTGTAGATCTGACTGCGCCCAACAGCCTGAGGGGGGTTAATACTTTCTGGAATAGGTGAAAAGTCACTGATGCCACTCTACGAATATCATTGCCGCCGCTGCGGGAATACCTTTGAGATGCTACGCCGTATCAAAGACTCCGACAGTGATCTGGAATGCCCAAGGTGTAGGTCCACGTACGTTGAGCGCCAGTTCTCGACATTTGCTGCAGGTGGATGCGGATCGGCACGCGGATTTACCTGAGCGAGATAGAGCGACCGGTCGGTTGCAGATTAGGGTGCTGCGGAGTCCTGAGGAACTTCTGTGTCGTCGACGCCGTGGGTCGACTTTGCCCATTAAGCGGTGAGATCAGTCTACCGTTTCGAACCGCAGCAAGATGATCCGGCTCTTCGCCTCCCAAATTGCCGCTGGAACAGAGCACGCTAGCAGTTCGATTTGACCTACAATCTATGCATGAAGCTGGTGGTCCTGTTGACGATACTACTGAGCTGTGCGATGGCTCTCGCCCAGCAGGCCGTTGACGTCGAAGCGGAACCGCATTACCACCTCCTGCTTGGAAACGATCAGGTTCGTGTCTTCCTGTTGAGGTTATCCACTGACGAATCCGCGCTCGTTCATTTCCGGCACAGTTTTCTAACGGTCGCCCTCCAGGATGGCGAAGTGATTATTTGGGACGAAGGAAAATCTCCGATCCAGCACTTCCAAGTGCACAAGGGAGAATCGAGCTTTGTCTGGCTGACACAGGATCAGCAGACCAAAGGAGTTTCAGGCGGCTTCCGTAACGACCGGCCGGGCAATTATCGAAATATCACGATAGAGTTTCTCGATCATGCCGTGGGCTGGGCACAGATGGGGAATGGAACCATCAGTCCGCCAGCCTCGATGTTCCTGGGAGGGGCGCTGGTGGCTGACGTTTTGTTGCAGCCGGGCGACGAATTCCCTGCTCCAGAAAAGCCTGGGGCGGAACTAGTGATCCCGTTAAACGAGGTTCATTTGAAAGGTGCGAATACTGTTCGCGTTCGCAACTCAATCGGCGGAGTTGCGTGGATTCCGGCGGAGACGCCCTCAAAGCTCACCAACACAGGAAGGGAACCTGCGCGTTTCATCGCCGTGCAGTTGCGCCCTGGCGACTCCACAAATCCTCCGGCAGCCCCATAACAGGTTCGCGCTAGCTCGGCCATTCCCTGCGGATCGCTGCGCGACGAGGCTGGGGATACGAGATGAGATTCGGACCTACCCTCGTCGTTCCTCTAGCAAAGAACGCCAACGCGTCAACAACGAGAGCGGGGTCACCAAGCGCGACCAGGACGCACAGCTTTACCTGAGCCCGATAGTCCGCGGCCGGTCGGTCGCAGCATCAGACCTGGAGTACGGTTCCCCGCTACTGCGGCTTGGTTTCGCTGGGTTTAGTCGGGGCTGGTTTCATCGGGCTCATACCGCCACCCATTCCCATGCCGCCCATCATCATCCCGCATCCCATGCCTTTGGCTTGAGCATCTTCCATGTGTTTCAGCATCTGGTCGTGGTGGTCCAACATGGACTGCCACATGTCAATATTGGCTTGCCAGCGTGCCTTCTCATCGGCATTGCTGATGGAGGCAACGTTGGCCTTCATCTTGTCAAAAGCGGAATGCATTTTTTCCGCATCCGCCTTCATGGCTTCGATGTGTTCCTTGCACATCGCCTGCATCTGCTCATGCCGTTGTGCGCGCTGGCCCGCCCGTACGCCAGGTACCGGCGGCGTTCCCGCTTGTGCCCCGCTTGAAGATTGCTGGCCAGACGGTGCGCTCTGAGCCAAAGCCAACGAAGTCAGCATCAATAAAAGAATCGGTAACAGTTTGTTACGTTTCATGGCATTTCTCCCTTTGAACCCTTTAGATTTACAGAACTCCACGAAATTCGAATGATCATCTGTCCTCATTCACTGCTCGGCGGTCTTACTCGCCCCCATCCTCACGGCTCGAGGTATGTAATCGTCACTTTCAACTCGATATCATTGCGGGCCATCACCTCCAGAACTCCGATTGGAGTGGGCAGTTGCTATTCGATTCCGGCAAGAGCCTGCGTGACTGTCCTCACCCAGAGAGGTGGATCGTCGGCCCGGCAGTTGTAATCAACGGTGTTAAAGTCGTCATCGCGACTGCACAGAAGTGCCATAAGCGGAACGCCCGGCACGGCCTTCCGGAAGTAATTGATAAGGGCTTGGCGTTCTTGCCGAGAGGCACCATGCCCGATCACGATGACTCCAGGTGATCGATTCGAGAGATCAAGATTCCGTGCAACGCGCGAACCCACGACAGAAATCACCGGGTGCCCGAGCGATTCGAGAATCTCTTGGCGAATCGACATTAGACTGAGTCGATATTCGACTAGGACGATGGATGTCATTGGTTCCGTCGAATCGTCTGATCCCTCAGCCTTTCGAGACAAGTGGTGACGACTCGCGCAATCCCAACTTTCGGAGCACGAACATCGCGGGGCACCAGTTCGTCAGTCCGGATTGGAACAGGTTCAGTCCAACAAACGCAGTGAACAGATACCAGTAGGGGCTGATCCAGTATCCCAGACCAAGCGAGATCAAAATGAACGCACCCGCCATCAATCGAAGACCACGTTCTACCGTCATACTTGTACCTCCTGTAAGTGAGATTCCGCGGCGCCCAGTTTCGTCTGGTTCCTCCGCTCGCTCATGTAGTAGAGAACCGGCACCGCCATGCGCGAGAGCACTGTGGAAGCCACTTCGCCTGCCATCAGGGAGAGAGCGAGCCCCTGGAAAATGGGATCGAACAGGATCACGCTTGCACCCACGACTACCGCAGCGGCGGTCAGCAGCATGGGGCGGAAGCGCACCGCTCCGGCGTCCACGACGGCTTCTTCCAGCGGCATGCCCTGCGAGCGCCGCAGTTCGATGAAATCGACGAGGATGATTGAGTTGCGCACGATGATTCCGGCACCGGCGATAAATCCGATCATCGAGGTCGCGGTGAAGAAGGCGCCCATCATGGCGTGAGCCGGCAAAATGCCGACCAAAGTGAGCGGAATCGGAGCCATGATGACCAGTGGCGTAATGAACGAGCGGAACCAGCCCACTACCAGAACGTAGATCAATACCAGAACAGCCGCAAAAGCCAGTCCCAGGTCACGGAAGACTTCCACCGTGATGTGCCACTCACCATCCCACTTCATGGAGAAGCGGTCGGTACGTTCCGGCATGGTCGTGCCCTTGTATTGCTTCACCCCGTAGCCATCGGGCAACTTGATCTTGTCGATCGCGTCGCTCATCTTCATGATGGCGTACACTGGGCTTTCCTCACCACCCGCCACATCTCCCGTCACATAGACCACTGGCTGCAAATTCTTGCGATACACACTGGTATCGATGGTGGTCTGTTGCAGATTCGTCACTTCTTGCAGCGCGATTTGACCACCGGAAGGAGTCGGGAGCTTGAGGTTTTCAAGGTCCTGAATACCGGAACGATCGGGCCGTGAAAGGCGCACCTCAATCGGAACATCCTCGCGCGACTGGGGATCGTGCAGCAGCCCGGCATCGGCTCCACTCAGTCCCACTTGCAATGTACGAGTAACATCCGCGGCGGAGATTCCGTGCAGCGACGCCTTGTCGAGGTCCACTTTCAGGTCGTACTTGGTTTGCGGGTCTTCGACGTACCAGTCCACGTCCACCACGCCCGGTGTCTCTTGGAAGACTTTCTTGATTTGAGCTGCCAGTTCAATCTGGCCTTTGTAGTCGGGTCCGTATACTTCGGCGACCAGAGTTTGCAGGACCGGCGGACCGGGCGGCACTTCAGCAACTTTGATGCGAGCGCCAAAGGGCGCGGCGAGCTTGTCTAACTCCGGACGCAAGCGGCGCGCTATTTCATGGCTTTGCGCTTTGCGGTCATGACGGGACAACAGATTTACTTGAATGTCGGCCTGATTGGGCTGCCGTCGCAGGAAGTAGTGGCGGACCAGGCCGTTAAAGTTATAAGGCCCTGAGGTACCAGCGTAGATCTGGTAGTTGGTGACTTCCGGCTGCTGCGTAAGATAATGCCCCAGCGTCTGTGCTACCCGCGTCGTTTGCTCCAGCGGCGTGCCATCGGGCATATCGATCATGACCTGAAACTCGCTCTTGTTATCAAAGGGCAGCATCTTGACTCGTACCCACTTCAACGGGACGAAAGCAACCGCCGCGAGCAGCAGAACTACTACCCCACCGAAGAACATCCAGCGGCGTCGCGCATCGAGAATCAGCGGGTTCATGATCCTGCGGTAGAGGCGCGTGGTCCATCCCTCGGACTCGTGGTGGCCGTGTCCACCGTCTCCAGCGTAATGCCGCAACAGCCGCAATGCCGCCCAAGGTGAGACCACAAACGCTACGATCAACGAGAACATCATCGCGGCCGATGCTCCGACCGGGATCGGCCGCATGTAAGGACCCATGAGGCCGCGGACAAACGCCATCGGCAGAATCGCGCCAATCACCGCAAATGTTGCCAGAATCGTGGGGTTTCCCACTTCGTCCACGGCTTCCACTGCCACGTCCACCAACGAACGCCCGCGACTCTCGGGCAACCGGAAATGGCGGACAATGTTCTCGACCACCACGATGGCATCGTCGACCAATATGCCGATGGAGAAGATGAGCGCGAATAAAGTCACCCGATTCAGCGTGTAGCCGAACAGATAGAAGATTGCCAGCGTGAGAGCCAGAGTCACCGGCACGGCCAGCAGCACTACGCCAGACTCGCGCCAGCCCAAGGCCAAGGCGATCAACACAGTGACTGACAACGTTGCGATGAGCAGGTGTTTGAGGAGTTCGTCCGACTTATCCTTTGCGGTCTCGCCGTAGTTTCGTGTGACCGTGATATTCAGGTCTGCAGGCAGCATGTAGCCGCGCATTGCGCTCACTTTTTCCAGGACATTGTCAGCGATGATGCTCGCATTTGTACCCTTGCGCTTGGCGAGTGTGATGGTCACGGCGGGATGTTCAGAGTTGGCTGCCTGCGCACTCGTCCCCTTGGCATTTGCGAAGAGCACATAGTCGTCGGGCTCGGCCGGGCCGTCCTCGATCTTGTCCACCACGTCGCGCAAATACACGGGCCGGCCCCCGTGAACTCCAACGACAACTTGCTGCAAGTCGTCGGCCCGAGTGAAGAATAGGCCCGCCTCGACTTGAAATTCGCGGTTGTCGCGGGCGAAGCTGCCCGCCTGTCCGCGGGTGTTTGCACTCTGCAACTGTCCGACCACTGCTCCTGGCGTGAGGCCGTAAGCAGCGAGCCGTTGTGTATCCAAAACCACACGAACCTGGCGGGGTTGGCCGCCGATGATCGCCGTTTCCGAAACATCGTCGAGTTTCTTGAGCGAGTTCTCCAACTCGCCCGCGACTCGCCGTAAACGATAGGAATCGTAATTCTTTCCCCAAAGCGTTAAGGCCATGATCGGAACGTCGTTAATAGAGCGAACTTTAATGATTGGTTGCGAGACGCCGGGCGGGATTCGGTCGAAATTCGAGTAGAGCTTGTTGTAGGTCTGTATGATCGCGTCTTCTTCTTTCGTGCCCACATAGAAACGCACGATCAACATGCTCATACCGGGATGGCTGATCGAATAGATGTATTCGACCCCAGGCACTTCGCGGAGCAACTTCTCCATCGGCAGACTCACGCGCTGGGCAACCTCCTGCGAGGAAGCGCCCGGCATCTGCACAAAGACGTCAAGCATCGGGACCACAATCTGTGGTTCCTCTTCGCGGGGTGTTTCGAGGATTGCGAATGCACCCAGGAGCAGGGCGGCGACAATGACCAACGGAGTCAGCTTTGAATCAATGAAGACATGCGCGATTTTCCCTGCCAGGCGAAGCGCTGGGTGCTGGTTGGCCCGTCCGGAATTCTTGTTAGCAATGCTCATCCATGGCTCCTAGCGTGACTCAATCTTCTTGCCGCTGAGTTCCTGGCTACCCGGATCGGAAATTAGCGTTTCGCCCGCTTGCAAGCCGGCAAGCACCTCCACCTGGGCGCCTGATGGTTTACCGAGCGTGATATAGCGCAAGCTGGCAATCTTGTTCTGATCGAGCACGTAGACTCCCTGCAATTGCCCGCGCTCCACGACGGCAGTTCGCGGGATCAGAAGGGATGATTTTTCCCCGCGAGAGAACTGCGCCCGGCCAAAAAGCCCCGATCGCAGCGCCGGATCGGGTGGTATTTCGATCTTCACCAGGAAGCTGCGGCTCGCCGCGTCTGCCGCGGGAACAATTTCCACAACCCGTCCTTTGAGCTCTCTATCGCCCACGGCGTCGATGATGACGGGAGCCTGTTGTCCCATGCGGACGTACCGTAGATCGGTCTCGTTGACGGTGGCTTCCAGCCGGTAGCGGTGAAGGTCCTCCACGGTAAAGATTGGCATCCCAGGGCTGACGAGCGCACCGACATCCGCTTTCTTTTCGGTCACAAGGCCATCGAACGGAGCCAGGATACGGGTGTACCCGAGAGCGGTGTGCGCCTGTTCGAGGGCCGCCTTCGCTTGCGTCAGCCCGGCACGGGCCATGTCGCGGCGAGCCTCCGCGGCCTGGTAACGGGCCTTCACTTCGTCAAACTCTTGCGGGCTGACCGACTTCTTCTCGTACAAGGTCTGATAGCGCTTGAAGGTGGCTTCCGCCAAGGCAAAATCGGAGTCGGCTGCCGTGATTCCCTGCTGCGATGCGAGATCTGCCGCCGTTGCGCGGTCGACAGCCGCACGTGGCTGGGCTTCGTCGAGGACGGCCAACACCTGTCCGCGCAGGACCCGGTCTCCTTCGTGTACCCGAATCTCAACGATGTTCGCCATCATCTGGCCGGCAAGTTGGCTCGTCTGCGCCGCGCGGAGCGTCCCCACGGCCTCCACCAGGTCCGGAACTTTCGCCGGTTGCACAGACAACACGGACACGTTGCTTACGGTCTCCGGGGCAGCGCTGGCGGTTTCACGCTCGCTTGAGCAACCGACAAGGGTCGCAAGAGCGAGCAAGAGGAGACTCGCTGTCACCACGGGCGCGAGTTTCATTCGGTTTCTTTCTTTCGCAGCAGAAATCAGATTCATGGATTGACCACCGGTGATTGCAGATTCAAGGTCCCGCTCGCCAACTCAAGGTTGGCGGAGCTGATGTGAAACTGATAGACCGCCTGCCAGTAATCGGTCTGGCTGTGGCGGGTCACTTCCTCTGCGCCAAGAAGGTCGGTAATGGTAATAAGGCCACCCTCATAGCGATCCTGGTTGATGCGCAGACTCTCTTGTGCCTGCGCAATCGACGAGCGTGCTACACCCACCTGATGGCGGTTGGAGTCCACGTCGTAGTAGGCCTGGCGTACCTCCAATCGCACTGCGTCACTGGCCGCTTGCTTCAGCGCCGCTATCTTTTCGGCGATGGCATGCTCTCTCGAAAGAGCGGCCTTTTTCGCGCCACCCTGAAAGAGGTCGACCTGCAACTCAATCCCCCCAAGCCAGTTGTTGCCGCCACCACCGGCCAGCAGCGTAGGATTGTCCATCTCCCACCCAGCAAAGGCATTCAGGCGCGGACCGAACGATGATTTGGCGATGGCGACACTCAGTTGTTGCGCGGACTGCTCGGATTCGATCCGCTTCAGATCTGGCCGGCTCGTCAGTGCTTTTTGCTCCACGTCAGCCAGCGAGGGAACCGCGAGACTCTGGTCGGCAAGAGGGTCTGCGGGCTGATACACAGCATCCACAGGAACACCCATCGCGGTATTCAGTTGGGCTCGGGCGAGTTCCAGATTGCTTTTCGCGCGAATGAGTTCTTGTTCGCGGCTCGCCAGACGGACCTTCGCGGTAAGCAAGTCCGACTCCACAACCAGTCCGCTGTCGAATCGCACCTGGCTGCGGTCCATGATCGACTTCGCGGTCTTCTCCGATTGTTCGGCGACCTCCACTTGCTTTTTAGCAAGGAGCACGCCGTAGTACGCCTGTACAACGCGAAACAAAATCTCCTGGTCGGTACGTTCCAACTGGTGAGTGGAGGCGGCATTGATCTCCTTGGCACGACTGACCGCGTGCCAGGAAGCAAAGGAATCAAACAGGTTCCAGGTTCCACCGAAACGGGTGCTGAAGTTTCCGAAAGGCAGTGGTGTATTTAATTGGTTCAAGGAGAAATCATTCATGGTGAAGCGCTGCTGCCGAAGCTTGCTGCCAAACACGTAGACCGGATCGTTACCGCGTGTCCCCGTTTCTGAGAAGGTGATGTGGGGCATGAGAAAAGAACGGGCCTCCTGAATGCCAGCCGATGCAGCTTTCGTATCCGCCAGCGCCGCCTTGCGCAGTGGGTTCATTTCCATGGCGATGGTGGCGGCCTGCTGCAACGTGAGGGGGGAGGCCTCCGGCGCTTGGGCAAATATCATGCCACTGGCACAGAGGACAGCGACCACCAATCGCAGAATCGGAAAAGAGCTTCGAGGAGCAATATAGATACGCATAGGGATAAGACCCGCTTGAGAAACCAGTTGGTATGCTCCTTTTATCCTGCACTCAGGACCGGATCTCAGGCCGTGACCTGGATCACCAAGTTGGTGTGGAGACGGTTGTATTAGCAGTCCCTTATGCCTGGGCTGCGGCTGGCTCTGCCTGATTCGCCCACTCTGTCTTTTCGGCGACGATTTCAAACGTGGTGTGGAAGCTGGCCGTCTTTTGCACCATCGCGCCGACTGAACAGTATTTCTCCTCCGACAGGCGAATCGCCTGTTCGATGGCCGAAGCATCAATGTCAAAACCTCGAACAACATGATGAATCCGGACCGCGGTGAACACCTGCGGCGGGCGCTCCGCTTGGTCAGCTTCCACCCGCACTTCGTAGCCCGTGACTTTCTGGTGATATTTCTGGCGGAGAATCGTGACTACGTCGAAGGCCGTGCATCCAGCAAGCCCGGCCGCAACCAGTTCAATGGGCTTAGGCCCGGTTCCCCCCGCACTATCGTCCAGCAAGAAATAGTGTTCACTGCCGGTTCGAGCAACGAATTGTCTTTGCTGGGCAAGCGCCTGTGTCAGTTCAACTTTTGCAGAAATCATGGGTCTCCCTCACGGGCTCCTCCATGGGAGCCACATGAATAAATGCAAACCCCACGAATTTGTTACAGGAAATAAAAAGAGAAGAATGGAACTGCTATGAAGAGGCGACGTAGAGCGGCCTAACAGTCTTTGATCCAGTCACTTCCCGCTGGTCGCGAGTGCCCGGCTGTAGGTCGCGAGCAGCTTCTTTCTCAAGGCCGCCGTCTTCTCCCGATCCGGGCAGTCAGCCGGTGACTGCTGGCAGCGTTGTATGGTCGACTCCAGACTGCGGAGGAATTTCTTGCATGGTTCACAACCGTTCATGTGGGTCTCGATTTCCTCACAAGAGAAATCGTCCAGTTCACCATCAAGATAGTCCGAAAGCCCGGCAAAGACCTTCCTGCAGCGACCGGTGCCAGACGAAGCTCCCGCATCTTGCTGCCGTCGTCCCACACTACCGTGCTTCGCTCCCTCGTTCATCTTCGCGAGCTCCCTCCGCACGAATAAGCGGGCCCGGTGGAGTCGGACACGTATCGTCCCTGGGCGCAAGCCGGTGATCTCCCCGACCTCTTCATCGGTGAAGCCTTCCATATCACGGAGTACGAGAATAATGCGATAGTGCGGTGGCAGATACCGAATCGCCTCCCGCAACCGCTGCCGCTGTTCACCACTAATGGCCGAACCTTCTGGAGTGATACTAGTGAGCCGGTCGAGCCTCTCGAAGTCCTCCTGGTTAGGCATCAACTCCTCTAGGGAAAGTTCCTCTTTCGGTGCGAATGTGCTCTTGCGGCGGTTCATGAGACAGCGGTTCTTCGCCACTTTGTACAACCAGGTCGCTAAAGCTCTGGAGTTGTCAAACTTTGATAGGTAGGGCAACGACTTCACCAGGACTTCCTGCATGGTGTCCTCGGCATCTTGCTGTTGTCCGCACACTCTCATACTGAAAGCAAACACGGCCCTTTGCAGCAGCTCTACTGCTCCCTCAAGCGCACCGTCGCCTCCGCGCTTCAGCAAGACGATGGCTTCGTCGATGTCAGACCGCATTCGGGCAACTCCATGGCTTCTGGCGATGTGCAACTATATGCATGTATAATTATATAGTGAATAAGTCCTTTGTCTGTTCGGAAGGCGGACGATGATCCACGAGAAGATGGTCGAGTTGGTCGCCCGCCGATTCCAGGTTCTCGGGGAACCTTGCCGCCTCCGCATCCTGCAAACACTTCAAGACGGTGCAATGACCGTTAACCAGATTGTCGGCGAGTTGGACGGGAATCAGCCCAACATATCGAAACACCTTCAGATCCTCTTCGACGCAGGCCTCGTCGGCCGCCAACGTTCCGGCAACAGTGTTTTCTACAGCATTGCTGATCCGGTCGTGTTTAGGCTCTGCGAGCTGGTATGCCGTAGCTCTGCGCGGCAGGCCGCTCATGTGCAACGATACGCTGCTGTTGCATCCCGTAGGAACGGAATTCGCGCACAAACGGGGCATCACAGATCGAAGCGTTCGTTGGAAGGAGCAAACTGAAATGCCGCAATGGGTGTGGGTGATGGTTTTCATCGCTGCTTACCTGGTATTAACCCAATGGCTGCTTCCCAAGCTTGGTGTGCCGACTTGACGCACTAACTCCTGTTCTGTCGAGTCTCGACGGAGTGAAAAACCAGTACACAAAGGTAGGAACTGAACTACTCGAGCGAATGTCTTTTCAAGCCCCCATGGCGGCGTGAAAACTCCTTGCTTAACACAACAGGAGGAATTGATTGACCTGGCAACATCTGGGAGCTCTTCTGACAGGCGCAATCATAGGGTTTCTCGGCGGCCTCTTCGGAAAGGGCGGCAGCGCGGTAGCCACTCCATTGCTCAGTCTGCTGGGCTTCCCTGGGTTTGTCGCGGTCGCATCTCCACTTCCTGCAACCGTACCGAGCACCCTGGTTGCTTCCGCGGAATATTGGCGCTCTCGGCTGTTGGATTGGGAGATCGTTTGGTGGAGTATAGGCATCGGAACCCCCGCCATCGTGGCCGGTTCCTTCTTGTCTCACTCTGTCGGTCCCAGACCGTTGTTGGTTGTAACAGGGGTTCTTGTGCTTGGATTCGGCCTTTCCTTTCTGTTTTTTCCCAAAGACCGTTCGCTCGCCAAAGAAGCTGCAGATAACCCAGAGGGTCTGCGCCCATCCTACTGGCGAATACGATTAATCACGGTCGCAACTGGCGTGGGATTTATTTCGGGATTGCTGGCGAACGCCGGGGGATTTCTCTTCGTGCCAAGCTACACGGAATTTCTCAAGCAGCCGATGAAGAAGGCTTTCGCATGTTCGCTGGCGGTTTCTTCCGTCCTAGCCATACCAGGCACAATCGTTCACGCTTACCTTGGCCACATTTCGTGGCTCGTTACCGGCTTGGTCGCACTGGGCGCAGTCCCCTTCTCTCATCTGGGGGCTCGTCTGGCGATCAAAACGCGGGCGGCAAAGCTTGAACGTTGGTACGGACTTGCGTTGACCGGGTTAGGAATCTTTTTCCTCTTTCACGTGTGACGAAGACAAAACCCGAGCCCAGTTGCGCAACTGCGTTTTCGATTCGCCCTTCTCACATGCGCCCCGGCTCGGATCCAGCTATTTTGCTTCGTTGACGATTTCCAAAACCATTTTCTCGACCGCAGCCGCAATGCCTTGAATTCCTGAGTCCGGATAGAAATCAGCAAGCGCAGAAGGTCGCATGGTGCTGATGAACGTCTTGCCATCTTTGATATAGACCGCAATCGGGCATGGCAACATGAGTGCCACGCTGACGTCCTTGTTGAGAACCTCATTTGCATAACGGGCATTGCAGATTTCAACGAGCTTGAGAGGTTCGCGTACGAATCCCTTTTCTGCCAAAGTGCCTGCGAAATCGTGCGTATGCAACACGCGAAAGCCCTTCTCCGCCGTCTTCTGCTCCACAGCGCTGACCGCAGCATCGAAGGACTTGCTGCTGTTAACCGTATATTGAAAGTCTTTCATGGAAACCTCCATGTGTCTTTGCCCCATCGCCTATCGGCATCAACCCGT
>Ga0207664_10000487_pt1 | contig 28268 bp, 20 predicted proteins | sample LARL83metaG_FD_184349 | JGI IMG/M metagenome (GOLD analysis project Ga0207664, IMG submission 184349) | Corn, switchgrass and miscanthus rhizosphere microbial communities from Kellogg Biological Station, Michigan, USA - LAR L8-3 metaG... | ecosystem: Host-associated > Plants > Roots >... | reverse complement strand
TCAATGCGGCGGGACTCGTGGCGCTCGGTGCCGAGGATATGCAGACCGCCAACAGAGGTCACCTCGTCATGCTCGACGTCGGTCTGCGCTTTGTAGGTGTTGAGCGCCGCCGTCCACTTGTCGGTCGGAACCGTGTACTCGTTGCCGTTGTAGTAGAAAATGGACGTCTCGCCGTCTTCCTGCGGCCCTTCGATCTTGCCCTGCGCCACGCGCAATTGCTGGGCGATTCCCTTCTTCACCATTTCCTGCTTCGCCATGAACTCCGGATTTCCACCCAGCAGGATGTCCGTGCCGCGGCCGGCCATGTTGGTCGCGATGGTGATGGCGCCCTTGCGTCCGGCCTGGGCGACGATCTCGGCCTCACGCTCGTGGAACTTGGCATTGAGCACCACGTGCTTGATGCCTTTTTTCTTGAGCAACTCAGAGAGGCGCTCAGATTTTTCGACCGACGTAGTGCCCACTAGCACTGGCTGGCCTTTCCCCGCCAGTTGCTGAATCTCGTCCGCCGCGGCAAAATACTTTTCCTTTTCCGTCCGGTAAACGATGTCGGGATGCTCCAGCCGCAGCATCTGTTTGTTCGTCGGAATCACGACGACTTCCAGCTTGTAAATCTTGTCAAACTCAGTCGCTTCCGTCTCCGCCGTGCCGGTCATGCCAGCCAGTTTCTTGAACATGCGGAAATAATTCTGGAAGGTGATGGTCGCCAGCGTCTGGTTCTCGCGCTCGATCTTGACGCCTTCCTTAGCCTCGATCGCCTGGTGCAGGCCGTCGGACCAGCGACGCCCCGGCATCATGCGGCCGGTGAACTCGTCGACGATGATCACTTCGCCTTCTTTGACGACGTATTCGACATCTTTGCGATACAGCGCATGCGCCTTAATCGCCGTCTCGACGTGGTGTTTGAGCGGCCAGTTTTCCGGGTCCGCAATGTTCCCGATGCCGAGCAATCCCTCGACTTTCACCCACCCGTCGTCGGTGACGGTGATGTTGCGGTGCTTCTCGTCCACTACAAAGTCGCCGGTAAGCTGTGCGGGTTCGCCGGGAGCAACGTCAAGTTCCTCGCCCTTTTCCAGCTTTGGGATGATGCGATTGACCTTGTAGTACTTGTCGGTCGACTCCTCGCTGGCGCCGGAAATGATCAGCGGCGTACGGGCTTCGTCAATCAAGATGGAATCGACTTCGTCGACGATCGCGAAATTATGGCCGCGCTGCACGCAGTCCTTGATGTCGAACTTCATGTTGTCGCGCAGGTAGTCGAAACCGAACTCGTTGTTGGTGCCGTAGGTGACGTCGGCGGCATAGGCGGCCCGGCGTTCCTCGTCATCCAGATCGTGCACGATCACGCCGACGGTGAGCCCGAGGAAGCGATAGAGCCGGCCCATCCACTCCGAGTCGCGTTTCGCCAGGTAGTCGTTCACCGTGACCACGTGCACGCCACGCCCGCTGAGCGCGTTGAGATATACCGGTAGAGTTGCGACCAGCGTTTTTCCTTCACCGGTCTTCATTTCCGAAATCGTTCCCTTGTGCAGCACCATGCCACCGATTAACTGCACGTCAAAGTGGCGCATCTTGAGCACACGGCGACCGGCCTCGCGGACCACCGCAAAGGCCTCCACCAGGATTTCGTCGAGCACTTCCTGCAGGGCGTCGTACTCGTATTTTTCAAATTTCTTCTGCTGGTCGACATCGGGATCGTCGTCGGTTCCGGGCTCTCCGGCCTCGGGTTGCGGACTCTTGGCGACCTTGCTCAGGCGCTCCTGAATGCGCTGCCGGAATTCGTCCGTTTTGGCGCGCAACTGGTCGTCGGTGAGCTTTTCGATCTGCGGCTCCAGTGCATTAATAGCCCGCACGTTCGGCATCAGCGCCTTGATCACGCGCTCATTCTTGGTGCCAAAAACCTTGCCTAATAGCTGATTAATCAACCGGAAATCCTTCAGAGGGCAGCACGCCCAGTATCACTAAAAGCCGTATCTTTAAAAGCCTAGCACATTCGATGCGGGCGCAGTCCGCAACGACGCACGCTCGTAACACCTCCTAGTATAATGGCCTCGTCCGACGCTGGTCTCACGGAGGCTCCCATGACTCGCCTCTCCTCGCTACTGCTTCTCGCCGCGCTGCTCACTGCTCCCGCATACGCGAAGGATAAGAAGAAGCCTGCCCTGCCGGAATACGTATTGAGAGCAACCACGGTCCTGGTGGTCATCAACCCGGACGCTGGAGAACCGGTGGACGAGCCTACGGCTAACGTCACCGCCCGCGAAAATGTGGAGAGGGCTATGGAGGAATGGGGCCGCCTAAAGCCCGTGAACGAATGGCAGAACCCCGAGTTGATTATTGCAGTAAAGACTGGTACTGGAAAGCTGGTACAGCGCAGCCTCAAGGGGAGCCCCATTGATAATCGCACTGGACTCGGGCAGCCCACGGATGGCGGCATCCGCGTAGGTGCTCAGCAGGGCCATCCCCCTTCACCGATGGACGATCCCGGCATGGGGCCGCAGAACACGGGTCCGCGCACCAGCAATGAGATTGGCGCGAACCAGGACACATTTGAAGTCTATCGCGGCGGCCCGACTCATCCGCTCGACTCAACGCCGGTCTGGCGCTACAGTGCTAAGGATTGTCTGCGTGGGGACAAGCTTGCCGCGGTAGAGGAATTCCGCAAAGCCATTGCCGACGCTGAAAAGCAGCAAACATCGAAGAAGCCCTGAGGATCCGCCCGACGTTCCGATACCCAGCGTTCAAACACTGCGGCCCCTGCCGCTTTTCGTGTATATTCGCCACGACCCATGCCCACGTTCTATGACCGCTTTGTCGAATGCTCCGAGCGCTGGCCCGACAATGTTGCGCTGGAATTACAGCGCCACGACCACCTTGAGAGCTGCACCTACGCCGAGCTCCATCGCTGGGCCGAATCCGTTGGACGCTGGATTACGGAAAACGGCTTCGCCCGCGGTTCGCGGCTGGCGATCTTCGCAGACAATCATCCGCGTTGGGTAGCGGCCTACCTGGGAATCATCGCCTCAGGCTGCGCCGCCGTTCCGCTCGACACGGCACTGCACGCGGACCAAGTCACAAAGCTTCTGAAAGACAGCGGGACGTCGGCAGTCTTTGTCGACGCCAAGCACGTTCCCGTGGCGCGCGAGGCGGCCAAGTCCCTGCGTCTCGGCCTCATCCTCATGGATCCGGAGCGCATGACCAACCACTCCATCCAGGAGAATTGGCTGGCGAACATGCCGGCAATCTTCAATGCCGGGCCTGGCAAGTTTCAGCCCGCCCCCGCGAACGATGACGACCTCGCTTCCCTGCTCTACACCTCCGGCACGACCGCCGACCCTAAAGGCGTAATGCTGACGCACGCGAATTTTCTGGGCGAGGTCGAGGCCGTTTTCAACTGGATCGACCTTGGGCCCACGGATGCGCTGCTGGGCGTGCTCCCCTTGTTTCATGTGCTGGCGCAGATGGCCAATCTGCTGCTTCCCTTGGTTAAGGGATCGCGCGTCGTTTATCTCGAATCGCTGAATACGACCGAACTGATGCGCGCATTGAAAGAGCGAAACATCACCGCATTCGCGGTCGTCCCGCAGTTCTATTACCTGATTCACGAGCGCATCTTCCAGGAAATCGAAAAACGCGGCGCGGTGACCAAGAAAGTTTTCGGCGCTATGGTTGCTCTTAACCGCTTCCTGCGCAAGATTGGGATCCACAGCGCGGGCAAGATTCTGTTTGGCAAGATCCACGACACGCTGGGACCGAAGATGCGCTACATGGCCACTGGCGGTTCGCGCTTCGATCCTGAGATTGCACTGAGCTTCCACGACCTCGGGATTGACGTGATGCAGGCCTTAGGCCTGACAGAAACAACCGCCGCCATCTTTGTCAATTCGCCCGACAACAACGTAATCGGCTCCTGCGGTAAGGCCATGAAGGGAGTCGAAGGAAAAATCGTCGACCCCCAGCCGCAGGAAGAAGGGCCGCCAGTGGGCGAGGTGGCCGTGCGCGGCGCCGTCGTGATGAAGGGATACTGGAACCGCCCCGATGCGACTGCCGCCGTCTTGCGCGACGGTTGGTTCATGACCGGCGATCTCGGTTACTTCGATGCGCATGGCAACCTGTTCCTCACCGGACGCAAGAAGGAAGTTATCGTTCTGAGCAACGGCAAGAACGTCTATCCCGAGGAAATCGAAGCCCATTACCTGAAATCCCCGGTGATCAAGGAAATGGCCGTGATGGGACTGGAAGGCAAGCCTGGCGAGGGCGGGGACCGCTTGCACGCTGTCATCGTGCCGAACTTCGACGTCCTGCGACAGCGCAAGATCGTCAACGCGAAAGAGGTCATCCGCTTCGACATCGAAGGCCTGTCGCCGCAGATTGCCTCTACCAAGCGCATTGGCAGCTACGAAATCTGGCAGGACGACTTGCCGCGCACCACGACGCGCAAGATTAAGCGCTTCGAAGTCGAGAAGCGTGTGAAAGCGAATCTAGCTCGAAAGGGATCTGACGATGGCGAGTTGCCCGCGGAGAAGCCCTTAACCGAAGAAGAAAGCGCGTGGCTCGAACAGCCTGATGTGCAGCGCGGCCTGAAAATCGTCCGCGACACAGCCCGCACCGCTCCGGCGACAATGCGGCCCACGCTCAACCTGGAGCTCGACCTTGGCCTCGACTCCATGACCCGCGTCGAGTTGCTCAGTCGCCTTGAAGAAGAACTGGGCGGTGACGTGGAAGAGTCGCAACTAGCGGAGATTTACACCGTCCGCGACTTGCTTGATGCAGTTCTGCAAAGCGCGGCCAGCGGCGCTGGCAAGGCCGGAACAAAAGTTACCTTCGCTGGATGGCACGCCATCCTCGCCGAAGATCCCGACGACCCCGACATTCTCGCCTTGACGCATCCCAACCGCTTCAACGACGCATTTTGGTATCTCGTGTCGCGGCTGATCCAGGTGATCGCCCTCGACCGCTTTCAGTTGAAGGTCAGTGGGATTGAGAAATTGCCCAAGAGCGGTCCGTACATTCTCTCTTCGAACCACCAGAGCTATCTCGACCCTCTGATCCTGGCAAGCGTTATACCACCCGACGTATTTCGTCGAGCTTTTGCCGTGGGCACCAGCGACATCTTCGGCAAGGGCTTCATGCGCAAGTTGGCGCGCTCCATCAAAGTCGTGGTGCTCGATCCAGACGCCAATCTGGTTCCCGCCATGCGTGCAGGAGCCTACGGCCTGAGACATGGGCAGGTTCTGATTCTGTATCCGGAAGGCGAGCGCTCCATTGACGGCCTGCCCAGGATCTTCAAGAAGGGCGCGGCGATTCTTTCGATTCACTTGCAGGTGCCGATTGTACCGATCGCGATTGAGGGATTCTACGATGCGTGGCCACGCAATCAACCATTCCACGGCTTCGTGCCGTTGAAGATGGAGATTGGCGACCCGATTTTACCTCCGCCGGAATCCCAAGCCTCGGAGGCTGTCTACGAAAAACACACGGCCGAGGTGAAAGCGACGATCGTCGGTATGTGGGAGAACCTGCGCAAACCTCAGTAAGAACTCGGTATTCGTTCCGATATCAGAAAGCGGTGTCATCCTGAGTGGAGCCGCTTTTCAGGCGGAGCGAAGGATCTCGGTCTCATCCGGCTCCACGCGTGAGCCAAACCGCACCACCCATCTCACGCACCTGCTCCCGCAGCCTGTCCCCCGAATGCCTTGGTAAAACCGTCGAGTACGAGCGAGTCGTAACGTCCACCCGCGCGCTTCATCACTTCCTGCCCCGCCTGCGCAGGCGAAACCTTTGTCCCGCGTTGTCCGCTGATCAAGGATTCGTACTCCTCCGCCAGCACGAGAATCTGCACTTCAAACGAAGTCTCGTCAGGCTTTGCCCCAGTCTGGCGCAACTGCCGCTCCGAAAGAAAAATCGGGATCGCTCGCCGCAACGACCCGCCCATCGCGCCGCCCTTCGAGGGGGCTTTGACGGTCTTACCTTGCTGCAAGTCCTCTTGCGACACCTGCGCCGCCTTAATGAGAACCTCGTTGGTGATTCTCATCTCTTTCATGTTGAACAGTAGCGCGGCCATACGAATGTCTTCGATGCTTCCCGCATCTAATCCAACTGCTTCGGCGATCTTGGTGGCAGACATCGAAATGCGGTAGGCGTGCGCCTCGCTGTATTTCTGGTTGGCCAGGAAATTCTGCAGGATCACCAACATCCCGTCGTAGCCTTCTTCCATCTCTTTGAGCGTCTTCTGATTCTTCTCGTACAGCGTACCCGTGGAATAGCCTGCGACAATCAACACGCCACCCCAAACCGCCAGGTCAAACCAGCGCGAATCAAAGGGCACGTCCACCCGCCGAGTGAACATCCATGGATTCACGTACACCATCAGAACAACCAGCACCACACTGGCAAACGCGGTGAGTGTGGCATGCCGCCGTCCCAGGTGATACGCGGAGTAAAGAGTTGGCAGGAAGTAGAAGACCAGCGCCATCTTCTGCGATGCGACCAGAAAATTCAGCATCGCAGCAATCAACACTAAAAACAGCAGGAGCCATAGCTCCGGATTAATCTTGCGCACAGTGCCTCCCGGGGGCAGAAGGTACTGAAACCAGAGCTGACAAACAGGCGCTCCGGTTCCCAAGCATTCCCGTTCATCTATTTTCGGGGCGCAGCTTACGAGATCCAAATTACGGAGGTAATTGGAGTGACCTTACCATAGACCGTCACGATGCGCTCTCCGCGGCCTTAGAGCCGATGTTCCAATTCATCTACCAGGTGCTTCACCACCGCATAGAACTCAATTAAGCTGCCCTTCTGGAAATCAATGTCTTTGCGGCAAATGTCGTCCTCAATCGAGCGGCATAGCTGATAGGCCGCCCGGATTCGTTCCGACGCAAGAAAGCTCGCTACCGTCGCCGTACCTTGTTCAAGAAGCGGCGCCGCGGCGGATTGCTGCGCCGCCCAGGCAGTATTGCGCACGCGATTGAGAGCATCGCGGAAATCCGTCAATATCTGCGGATCAACTTCGCCTGCTAACAACGGCTCCTGCAATGCCCGCAACTCCAGGACGGCTCGCCCCACCCGCTCAGCAACCTTTTCGCGCGAGGTAATTTCACACTCCACGATAATTTCCTCCACTTCGTCCGAGGCTAATACAATTCTGGTGGAGCGAACAGGCGACTGAAGAGCACCCTCCTTCGTAAGTGTTCGGATTAGTGAGAAATTAGAAATGAGAATTGTCCTCAGCAGAGTCGTGACTCAAAAAGCGCACTGCGCGCTCCTGGAAGCCGGTGCTCTTGATGAATTCGCTCCGCGGATTGTGATTATTTCGCTCGGGGATGCGTCTGGTCGTAGACCTGCAGCACGTGCTTCATCGACAACTGCGTGTAGCGCTGGGTTGTAGCGAGGCGCTCGTGGCCGAGTAACTCCTGGATCGCGCGCAGGTCCGCGCCCTCTTCCAACATATGGGTACCGAAGGCATGCCGCAGAGTGTGAGGATGCACATCAGGCGAAAGCCCTTTGGCGACGGCAATCTTTTTGATAATGCGTCCCACGCTACGTGTGGTCAGCCGACCGCCGCGATGGTTGATAAGCAGGGCGCCTGTCTTATTGCGTGTTTCTGCGAGCGTCGCTTGCCGTGCAGGAAGATACGCGGCCAGCGCGCTGGTCGCCGAACCGCCGAACGGAACGTAGCGTTCCTTCTTCCCTTTGCCGCGGATCAGGATCGCCTCCGCGCTCAGTCGAATGTCGTCGAGGTTGATTCCAGTAAGCTCGGAGTTACGGAGCCCGCATCCATAGAGCAATTCGAGCATCAGCCGATCACGCTCGGGAAACGCGGCGACCTCCGGCATCTTCCCATCGAGTACTGAATTCATCTCCTCGATCGTCGGCACCCGGGGAAGTTTCTTGGGCAGTTTCGGCGTCGCTACGAGCTTTGCTGGATTCTGCTCGACGACACCCTCGCGCGCCAGCCACTTATACAGCGATCGCACGGCAGCCAGCGACCGCGCCACAGAAGTCTTGCTCAGCCCTTTCTCGTAAAGCTGGGAAAGAAATCCGCGAATCGCAATGTGGTCGATGTTCTTCCATCCACGCGAACCGGCATAGGCAGAAAAGTTGGCGAGATCGCCGCTGTAGGCTTTGATCGTGTGCGGCGAGGCATTGCTCTCGCGTAGATGGAGGAGGAGATCCGCTACGGCCTTGCCGACGATAGTGTTCGTTTTCGACATAACAGATTCCGATTTCAGATTTAAGATTGCAGATTTTGAAATTCAGACTCTCGGCCGCGCCGGTTTTCAATCCGAAATCTAAAATCAACAATCTGAAATGGTTTCTACCTCGCCTTCGCCCTCGGATGATGCTTCTGATACACGGTTCTCAGCCGATCGAGCGCCAGATGCGTGTAGACCTGCGTCGTCGAAATATCCGCGTGCCCGAGAATCGTCTGGACGGTGCGCAGGTCCGCGCCGTTTTCCACCATGTGGGTTGCGCACGAGTGCCGCAGCATGTGCGGCGATGCGTGCCGGCCCGAGGCAACTGAGGCGGCACCGACCATTTGCCACACTCGCTGCCGCGTGAGCATGCGGCCTCCACGAGCAATAAAAAGTATCGGCGAATTCTTCGAGGCTGGGTGTCCCATATCTCGCGCGTTCTGCGGGTGGGGATTTCTTGCGGCCTTCATCCCCGCCAGCACCGGACGCCCGTGCGCCAAATATTCCGACAACGCGTCCTGCGCCGGCTTGCCCAGCGGCACGATGCGTTCCTTGTCTCCCTTGCCCCGCACCAGCATGTATCCGGACTCCAGTTTCAAGTCTTCAAGCGTCGCGGTGACTAATTCAGTCACCCGCAGCGCCCCGGCATACAAGAGTTCCAGCATTGCGCGATCACGAACCGCCAGTGCGGCGGCATCTTTCAATTCGCGGTGTCGACTCGCCAGCAAATTCGCGGGGGCCGCGAGCGCCGCCTCCACCTCGTCGCGTGCCAGCGACTTCGGCAAGACTTTCCATTGCCGCGGCGATTCGATATTCAGCGTGGGATCGTGGTCAATGCGCTTATCGAGCAATAGATAACGATATAACTGCCGCAGTGCCGAAAGCTTCCTCCCCACGCTGCGTCCGTCCACACGGTTCGAAAAGAGCTGCTGCAGGAACTCGCGCACGTCCCCGCGCCGAGCGGTGAGCAGCAGGCGCTTGCGCTTTTCAAGAAACTCCGCAAACTGGCAGATGTCGGTGGTGTACGCGCTGACCGACAGCGGGGCCAGCCCTTTCTCGATGCGCAGGTAGTCGAGAAATGCAGACAGCACGCGCGAATTGGCCTCAGAAGCCATACAGAAGAGATGTAGTATGCGCGTTATCGGACGCTGGGAAAAGTGCCGAGGAAGATGCGCAGTGAAGCGTAGAGGCGTATCTTGCTACGTCTCACTAGCCACATCACCACCCGCTGACGAGCAACCGGTGTGCCGCACGCGCGCCGCATTTCTGATACTTGTCGTACGCCCCGGCCGCTCGATCGCGAATCTGCTCGTTGCTCTCCCCCGCGATCCATCCGTCGAGCGCGCTCTTCAGCGTGTAGGCCTCAGGAGCCATCAGTCCGGTAGTCCAAAGCAGCGGATACGCGCCGGAGACGCGCACCGGTTCGGAAAAATACTGCTTGCTCGCGCAGGCCAGAAGAACCGCGTCTCGGTGAGTTTCATTCTTCTGCCGCGGCAACAATGGAAGCTCGAAATCCATCAGCCCGTCATGACCGATGTAGGCCACGAGGTTCGCCCCGCCGCGAACCAACAGCTTTATCGGGCCAGACGCGCCCGGCACGCTGATCGTTTGCGGCCCCTGTCCCGCCGCCGACGAGAGAAAATCGAGAATCGCCTGGCGAATTTCGGTTCCTCGATACGCGTCCGCGACGAGATATACATTGGCCGTCCGGTACTTGAACACACAGCGCTCCAGAATTTCAGCTTTCGGCTTTTCGCCGCAACTGATGCGAGCCCATTCGGCGGATCGTGCGAAGAACGTTTTCATTCCGTACGCCGATCCCCAATAGAGGTTCCGCGCCGCATCCTCGCCGTTGCCAAGTGTCGCGGCAACCGGAACGATACCCTGATGTTGATTGTCGGCCAGAGCGACGAAGACGTGCACCGTGCGCGGCGTTGATTCTTGCGCCGCAACGCCGGCGCAGAGGATCACGAAGCAAACAAGAATGCAAAAACTATATCTGCGAATCAAACGCCCACCGTGCCGCTGACTTCCCGCAGCAACTCCCTCGCGTACAGCGCACCCTCCGGCGTCTCTTCATGCTTGAAGTAGGCAAATACGTCGAAACCCGTGGCCATGTGCTGGCCGATGCGCTCGATCATCGAGCGTCGCTCCTCCCCTGTATAGCTGGGCTTGCGGAACCGGTAATAGACGAAACCCGCGGTCGCCACTTCCGGCGTGGTCATCGTCTCGGTTTCGGCAACGCACAGAGCGACGTTGCTCGACCTGAGCAGATCCCAGGTCGAGTCGGCGAACCATGATGCATGACGAAACTCGAAGGCGGCTGGCACGGTTCGCGGCAAAATCGCGAGAAAGTCCTTGAGCAGTGCCTCATCCATCTTTAGGTTTGGTGGCAATTGAAACAGCACCGGACCGAGCTTTCCTGCAGCCGCCAGCGGTTCGATGGTTGCCAGAAAGCGCGGCACAAAATCTTCAGTCCCCTTCAGTCGCTTGATGTGCGTGATGACCTGGTGCGCCTTGATGCCAAACCGAAAATGCGCAGGCGTGTCGGCGAGCCAGTTCTGGATGGTCGTCTCTTTGACCAGCTGCCGAAATGTGAAATTCACTTCAACGGTGTTGAGCTGCGTGGCGTAGTGGTTCAGGAATTTCTTCTGCGCCAGCTTGGCAGGATAGAAGTCGGGCTTCCATGTCGGGTACGCCCATCCAGAAGTCCCTGCGAAGAATCGCGGCATAAAGATGTAGGGTCGCCCATTCTAACGTCGCGCACCTTGCGACGTTAGAGTGGGGAAGTTCCATGCTCCACGCCGCAAGGTCGGGATTATACCTTGCGCGGCGTCTTCTTCACCGTCGGTTTGGCTGCAGATTTCTTCTTCGCCGCCTTAGGTTGATCCTCATCCCCCTGCGCCGCGATCTCGATAGCCTCGGGCACCTTCGTCCCGGCCGCCGCCTTCAAATCCGGCAGCTTCTGCTTCAGTTCCACCATCGGCTCGAACAAATCGCCCATCTTTTCGAAGCGCGCCACGACCTGCGGCGCTTCAAACACGAGCAAGGCGGCGTCCTTCTTTTTGAAGCAGCGCTCGACCTCCTCCCACGTCACCGGCGTCGACACCGTGGGATGCTCCCGCGCCCGCAGCGAATACACCGCCACCGTCGTCTTGTGCTCGTCGTTCTGGCTCCAGTCCACAAACACTTTGTTGGTGCGGGCCTGCTTGTTCATCTCCGACAACACCAGATCCTTGTGGTCATGCTCGAGCAATTGCGCCAGGGCGTGCGAAAACATTTTGGTCGATTCATACGTCACCGGCGTGTTGAGCGGAACGTAAATCTGCAGTCCCTTCGACCCTGAAGTCTTTGGAAAACTCTTCAGATCGAAGTGCTCGAAAATCTCGCGCAGCCACAGCGCCACCTGGCAGCACTGCACAATCGTCGCCGGTGGCCCCGGATCGAGGTCAAACACCATCTCGGTCGGACACGTGATGTCCTCTGCCAGCGCCAGCGATGGATGGAGTTCGAGCGCCGCGAGATTCGCCAGCCAGATCAGCGTGGGCAGGTCATCCGCTACCACATAGTGAATCGTCTTCCGGTTGCGACCGCTCCAGATCGGTGCCGTCTTCACCCACTCCGGCCGATGCATGGGGGCGTTCTTCTCGAAAAACGGCTCGCCCTCCACGCCGTCGGGATATCGCTTGCGGGTCAGCGCCCGCCCCGCCAAATGCGGAATGATCGCCGGAGCGATCCGCGCGTAATAGTCGATCACCTTCTGCTTGGTGAATCCGACCGCGGGATACAGAACTTTCTCGAGGTTCGAGAGCTTGAGATGCCTGCCTTGGATGTCTACGGCTGAATCAGTCAAGTGAAAACTCCGGCTGCCATTGTGCAACACGAACGGGTCTTGCGTCTGTAGGGCGGAATCAGCAGGCTCAGTTTGATGGCGTCATTCTGAATGGAGCCGTTCTACAGGCGAAGTGAAGGAGCTCGCGCACTTCGTGACCCGTCGGAAATTCCGTCGCCTGCGAACCCGTGCTCGGCTTTGACTTTGCCGCTCTCCGGATGCTAGTGTCGCTCGCGGTATAACTCCAGGAGAATCCAATGAAACTGTCCGTGATCGCGGCTACTTGCCTGCTGATGCTGGCGAGCGCTGTCGCGCAGGAAAAACCACACGCGGCCAAAGTCGCGGCCGCCGCTCCCAGCTTTGAACCGCAAGTCAGCAAGTTCTGGGAAGCCTACAAAACCAAGAACAAGGCCGCTTTGGGGGCGATGCTGTCCGAGTCCTACCGTCAGGTCGAAGAGGGAGACAGCAAGTTTGGCGACAAGAAATCTGAAATCGCCTCGGTCGATGATTTTGAGCTCATGAATTATACCCTCAGAGATTTCACGGCGAAGTCGCTCGGGCCGCAGAGCGTGCTGGTGACCTATCTTGCGCAATACGAAGGCAAAGCTGGCGGCGAGGTTTCAAAATCAAACAGCGCCTTCAGCCAAATATGGGTTCGCGAAGGCTCTGTCTGGAAGTCGGTTTACCTGCAAGAAACGGCGCTGAAGTAGGACACGCATCACAAGTCCCGCTGTCTGGGCGGGCCCGGCGCCTTGCTCGAAGCCTTCTTCTCCGTTTGACAACCTCCCTGCCTCCCACGTACTTTCAAACTTCTGCCCTGCATGTTCGTCTAAAAGGATGTCCGTCCAACCTATGTCCATGCCAGGCCCGACCCAACTCGGAGGTCCGATGAAACGCCGTCCTGTCAGTCATTTCGCACCAAAACTCACCGCTCTCCTTTTGGTCTTGGCCGCGTGCGCCGCCGCTCAGGATGTCGAGTCTTTCGCGAAGCGCATTACGGTCAAGAAACTCCAGAACGGACTGACCGTTATCATTTGCGAGCGGCCGGAAGCTCCCGTCTTCTCCTTCTCAACCTTGGTGGACGCCGGGTCCGTGCAGGATCCCATGGGCGCCACCGGCCTGGCTCACATGTTCGAGCACATGGCGTTCAAAGGCACCGACAAGATTGGCACCACCGACTACGCCGCCGAAAAGCCCGCGCTTGCAAAAGTCGAAACCGCCTACGCCGCCTACATTGCCGAGCGTGACAAGACCGTTGGCCGGGATGACGCGAAGTTGAAGCAGTTCGAAAAAGCCTGGAAAGATGCCATCGCCGCTGCCGACAAATACGTAAAGGCGAATGAATTCGGCAAACTGATCGAGCGCAACGGCGGCGAGGACATGAACGCCAACACGAGCTACGACGAGACCGCCTACCACTACTCCCTGCCGGAAAACCGGCTCGAACTCTGGGCCTACCTCGAATCCGAGCGTTTTGTGCATCCCGTGCTACGCGAGTTTTACAAGGAACGTAACGTGGTCATCGAAGAGCGCCGCATGCGCACCGACAGCAATCCCATCGGACGCCTGCTCGAGCAGTTCATCGCCGCCGCCTTTGAAGCGCATCCCTATCATCGTCCGACCGTAGGATGGATGGCCGATCTCAACTCGTTTTCCGCGACCGACGCGCAGAAATTTTTCGAAAAGTACTACGTGCCCTCGAACATGGTGGTCGCCATCGCTGGTGACGTGAAGGAAGCGCAGGCCATGCCGATCCTCGAGAAGTATTTCGGCCGCCTGCCCGCGCGTCCGCGGCCCGACGAAGACGCAACCACCGAGCCTCCGCAGAACTCCGAGCGTAAAGTGGTGCTCAAAGAGAAGTCACAGCCTCTCTATCTCGAGGGCTACCACCGGCCCGACTTTCGCAGCAAAGACGATGCCATTTACGACGCCATCACCGACCTGATGTCGGAGGGCCGCACCTCGCGGCTGTACCGGTCGCTGGTGCGAGATAAGAAGATCGCCTCGTTCTCCGCTGGATTCAGCGGTCTTCCCGGTGTGAAATATCCACACCTGTTCGCTTTCTACGCGTTCCCGCTTCCCGGGCACACTACGCAGGAAGTCGCCGACGGCATACACGCGGAAATCGATCGCCTGAAGAAAGAAGACATCAGCGACGACGAATTGAAGATGATCAAGACGCGCACCAAAGCCAATCTGATTCGTGGCCTCGCCGATAACGAAGGCCTGGCCACACAGCTCGCGACCTACCAGACCCGCTACGGCGACTGGCGCGAGTTGTTCAAATCCGTCGATCGCATCGACCAGGTGACCAAGGCGGATATTCGCCGCGTCGCCAACCAGATCTTCGTGGATACGAATCGCACCATCGGCGTCATCGAGAATGCCGGCGGCGGAGGCGCTCCTACTGGAGGCGATGAACCCGGAGGCCAGGACTCTGGCAATGCGGGAGGTGCGCAATGAAGCCACGCGCCATGAACCTGAGTCTTCTCATGATGACGGTGGTGGTTGCTGCGAGCCTCGCGTCGCTGCCCCAAGCAGGAGCACAAGTTACAAGTTGGCAGCAGATTCCCATCCCACCGCTGCCTGCCTTCAAGCCGAAGCAGCCCAAGCGCATCGAACTCTCCAACGGTATGGTGATTTTCCTGCAGGAAGATCACGAACTCCCGCTGATCGACGGTACGGCGCGCATCCGCGGCGGCTCGGTCAACGAACCGGCCAACAAAGTCGGCCTGGTGGATATCTACAGCGAAGTCTGGCGCACCGGCGGCACGAAAACACAAACTGGAGATCAGCTCGACGACCTCCTCGAAGTCCGCGCCGCGAAGGTTGAGACCGGCGGCAGTTCCGACTCGACGACAATCAGCTGGTCGTGCTTGAAGGGCGACCTCGACGATGTCTTCAAAGTCTTCGCTGACGTACTGCGGAATCCCGAATTCCGCGCCGACAAGATTGATATCGCCCAGAAAGAAGAGTTCGACGGCATCTCTCGCCGCAACGATCAAGCCAGTGAAATTGCCCACCGCGAGTCCGTCAAGCTGGCTTACGGGGCTGACAATCCCTATGCCCGCGTGCCGGAATATGCATCCGTTGCAGCCGTCACACGCCAGGACTTGCTTGACTGGCACGGCAAATACGTTCATCCCAACAACATCATTCTGGGCATCAGCGGAGACTTCGACTCCGCAGCGATGGAAGCCCGTCTGCGTGCGGCCTTTGAGTCCTGGCCCAAAGGCCCGGCCGCTCCGAAGAATGACATTCAATACTCTCCGGCCAAGCCGGGATACTATCTCGTCCCCAAAGACGATGTGAACCAGAGCAACATCCACATGGTTGGACTCGGCACCACGCGCGACAATCCCGACTATTACGCCCTCAGCGTGTTCAACGAAGCGTTCGGCGGCGGGTTCTCCTCGCGCCTGTTCAACGACATCCGCACCAAGCGCGGACTCGCCTACGGCGTAGGGGGCGGCGTCGGCACCAACTTCGGACACCCAGGCATCCTGCAAATTTCGATGGGCACGAAGAGCCAGAGCACCATTGAAGCCATTCAGGCCGTTCGCGAAGACATTGATGATCTGGCGAAGCAACCGATTACCGACGACGAAATCCAGCGCGCCAAAGACGGCATCCTCAACGCATTCATCTTCCGTCTCGATTCGCCAGACAAGATTCTCAGCGAGCGTATGACGTACGAATACTACGGATATCCTCCTGACTGGCTCGACAAGTATCAGGCGGAAATCAAGAAAGTCACCGCTGCGGATGTGAACCGCGTCGCCGCCAAGTATCTGCACAAAGATCAGCTCGCCGTCCTAGTCGTCGGCAACACGAAGGAATTCGACAAGCCTCTCACGTCGCTTGGGAAGGTGAAGGAAATTGACATCGCGATTCCACCGCCTCCGGGAGAGAAGGAAGACACTTCGAAGCCCGCCGCGACTTCGAATCCTGAAGGCAAAGCGCTGGCCGCGAAAGTCGCGGCAGCCATGGGAGGCTTGCCCAAACTCCAGTCCATCAAAACCATGCATGTCAGCATTGCCGAAAGCGATGGCGGCGGTCCGCCAAGTCCGGTCGACGTGACCCTCGCCTTTCCCGACAGCATGCATGTCGAAGTGCAAACGCCGCAGGGCGCTTTAACGATTGTCGCGTCTCCGGATACCGCTTACATGAGCATGGCGGGCATCGGCACACGCAGCATGCCGTCCGCGCAGAAGACTGAAATGATGTCGCAGATGCACCACGACATCGTCTACGTCGCGCAACATGCGGACGATCCAGCGGTCACTTTCACCGCCGCGGGAACCGAGAAGATCGGCGACGTGGAGGCTGCCATCGTTGACGTTGGCGGAGCGATCCCCTGGTTGCGTTGGTACGTCGACCCCAAAACCGGCTACATTCTCCGCGAGAAATATAAGGCCATGGGACAATCCGGTCCCTTCGACGGCGAAACCAATCTCGCAGACTGGCGCACCGCCGACGGCCTGACCATGCCCTACAAGCATCAGAACAAGCAGGACGGCAAAGAAACCAGCAACGCCGAATTCAAGAAGATCGAGATCAATCCGGCGGTTGATCCGAAACTCTTCCAGAAACCAGCCGAGGAAACGAAATCGGCGCAATAGCCCCTAATCGCGTACGTTCGAGTCGCCTAGCGGCAGAATGTGAAAGCCCGGCACGGAAGGCGCAACCTCCGAAAAACCTCACTCCTGCTCACTCCGCTGCATACCACACGTCTAAGCTGTCTTTAGGGACTGTCCGAGGAGGAATGTCCGATGAAAGCGTGCGCACTGTTATGGATTCTGGCTTTTCCGATTCTGGCCACCGCGCAAGCGACGCCGTCGGCTGCGGACTTGCTTCACGACGGTTTGGCTGCGATGGGTGGCGAGAAGCAAATCCGCGCACTGAGCGCGCTGCACATCCAGGCCATGAGCATTCGCAACATGCTCGAACAGTCCGAGCGCCCCGAAGGCCCGTACATCCTTGAGAACGATCAAGTCGAAGAATGGCGCGATCTGGCTCACGGCAACTGGAAGAAAACGATCAAGGCCCACGTCTCGATGCAGCCAGAGTTCACCATGACAGCGACCGCGTCCGACGGCGCGGCATCGCTAACCTTCGATAACCAGCCCGGCCCAGCCTCAGGCGAGCAACTACAAGATGCAGCCGAAGCGCTGGCCCTCAGCCCCGAGCGCGTCATGATCACCGCCCTCGCCAGTTCCGACCTGCACCGGCTGCCCGACCTCACCCTGCAGAGCGTTCCGCATCACGAAGTAGAGTTCACGTGGCAGGGGACTTCCGTTCGCGTTTTCCTGAATGCCGATACGCACCTGCCCACCGCGGTCGAATGGACGACGGCGTATCCCTTCGGAATCTTTTGGAGCATCTGGGGAGACGTCACCACCCGTATCTATTACTCCCTCTGGTGGCTGCAAAACGGCATTCACTATCCCCTGCAGAAAGACATTTTCCGCAACGGCCTTCCCGACCTAACTGAAAGCATCACGAAAATCGAGTTCAATCCCATCTTCACTGCAGATGATTTCGAAATCAAGCCGGAAGCCCGCACCGCCTTCGCCGCCCGCGCCAACAAGACCGCGGACGATCGCGGTCCCAATGTTGCTACCGCTTCAGAAATCGTGCCCGGCGTGCTCTTCTTTCCCGGAGCATGGAACACCACCTTGATTCGCCAGGACGACGGAGTTGTGATTCTGGAAGCGCCCATCTCCTCCGGTTACTCCGGGAAGGTTCTCGACTTTGCGAAAACCAGGTTTCCCGGCGCGCCCATCAAGGCCGTCATCACCACGTCCGATTCCTGGCCGCACATCGGAGGCGTGCGCGAGTACGTCGCTCGCGGAATTCCGGTCTACGTTCTCGACCGCACCGCCCCACTGATCGAGCGCTTCGTACGCGCTCCCCGCACGAAGTATCCCGACAGCCTTGCCAAAGCCGCTCGGCCCGCCGATCTTCGCCCTGTATCCGCCAAGACCACCATCGGCACCGGGGCAAATCGCGTCGAACTCTACCCCATTCACGGCGAAACCAGCGAACGCCAAATGATGGTCTACTTTCCGGAGCACAAACTCCTCTACGGCAGCGATCCTTTCCAGCAAATGGAAGACGGCAAGCTCTTCTACCCGCAAACGGTCTACGAGCTGGAGAGTGCTGTCGAGCGCGAGCATCTATCCGTCGACCGCTTCTTCATGATGCATATCGGGCCGAACCCGTGGTCCATGGTGTTGAAGACCGTGCAAGACGCGAACTGAGGTGTCATCCTACCCCGAGGAATACCCAAAATTCTGGAATGGTTACAACAGCATCGGAGAAGCTTACATGAAGGCGGGCCAAAAAGATTGGCGATTGAGAACTATCAGAAATCCGTCGAACTGAATCCGCAGAATCAGGGCGGCATCGAAGCCCTCAAGAAACTGCGCGATCAGAAGTAACGACTACGGAGTCGCGAGTGCCATCCCCAGCGGCTCAGTGCCCGTTGCAAAGGGGGACCCAACCACTGCAGTCAATCCTCCGCTCGCGCTAATTGTGAAGGCCGTCACCGTATTCTGCGAGGGATTCACCAAATAAAGAAATTGCCCCGACGCGTCCACGACCGCGGTAAACGGAAAAGAGACGCCTGTGACCGGCGAGGTCGCCAGCGAAGTCAGGTTGCCCGTGTTGGTATCCACGCTGTATCCAGATACGCTGCTGTTCCCTTCGTCGGCGGTGAACGCATATTGGCCAGCCGGCACGGCGCCGATAGCGAATACGCCTGTTCCCGCGGGCATGTTGGTGACCTGCCCCGGCGTTAGCACTCCGCTGGTCGAGTCAATATTGAATGCCGACACGGTCTGTGTCCCGATCGTGCCCACATATAAATATTTTCCGCTGGGATGCATCGCGGTGCACTTTGGACCGTGCGCCGTAGGCGTCGGGCTTCCGATTGGAGCGAGAGCGCCGGTCGAGCTATTCACGCTGTAAGTGGAAATCGTGTCGTCAAGATAGTTCGTAGCGTAAATGAAATTCCCACTAGGATGCACCGAGAGCGCGCCCGGATACGAACCCGCGGCGAACGGTGAGCCCGAAACCTGCGCCAGCGCACCGGTCGAGCGATCGATCATGTAGACCGAAATGTTGGGTGAAGCCGAGTTGGCTGCGAACAGGAAGTTGCCCGACGGATGAACCGCTAACGAAGCGGGCTGGTTGCCCGCAGAAAATGGCGATCCCGGAACCTGTGTCAATGCGCCGGAAGAAGCATCGATTGTGTACGCCTCAATGAAATTCAGCGAGTTGTCAGCGACAAAAACAAACTTGCCCAGCGGATCGGCCGCAACTGCCGCGCTGCTGATGTTCGCCGCAAACGGAGATCCGGCAACCGTCGTGAGTGCGCCGCTGGTGGCGTCAACTGAGTAGGCCCAAATGTCCTTCGACGTCTGATTGATCACGTAGGCATACTGGACCTGCGGTGGCGGAGGCGGATTGTTCGTGCTTTGAAAGAGCTTGGACAAGCCCAAGCCACAGCCCGACAGAATCGCGGAAAGTATTACCGCACCGACAAGAGCAACGGACCAACGCAGTTTCATGTGAAGAAACTAACATTGGCGGGATAGTTAACAGTACGTTTGTCAGCGATTTTAGGGCACGAAAGTAACACCAGCCCAGGCCGTCGCACGTCCTTACTTATACATTGTAAGTGCGCCGCACGCGGTTGGTTGCGTCGTAAGGCTCGGTGTCGGGCAATTCGCAGTGTTCGGTTGATACCCTTGACCGCCTCCGCCCACAAAGATTTTTCCGTCCGCAATGGTCGGCGCCATGAACTTCACGCTCCCTGGATTCCCCGGAATCGTCTTGTTGTAAGCCGACGTGTCCCACAGCGACGCCCCAAGCGAACCGACACCCGTCCCAGTGGGAATCGCCTTGTAGGCATAGAGCACGGCGCCGCCCGCGGCGTTCGTGAATGTTCCGTAAGTGCTGGTGTCAAGGGCCCAGACAATCGCATTGCTGATGTTGCTGCCCTGCGCACTATTCCAGGTCACGGAAGGCGACGCTCCCGGGAACGCAAACTTGTGCGCGGTGGTCGGCACGGCCGGGACGGTGTTGAACACTCCCACTCCGCTCGCATTCTGCATCTTGAAAGCCTTCAGACTGTCGATGATCCCTACGAAATAGAGATAGTTATATTGGGTCGTTCCCACGGCAGCCGAGAGAAACGCCGGCGCCCCCCGGCTTCCACGATCCGTATCGTTTGCCATGCCGGGCAAGCCGGCAAAACATTGCGCGATCGATCCTGCTGCCGGACTCGTCGCCGTCGTGCACGCAAATTGCGAAGGATTTGCGGCCTGCTTGTCGGTGTGTCCCATGTTGCTCGAGTACACCACGTAAACCATGCCTTGCTTACCGGCCGCCACGATCTCGGGATTGTTCAGCTTGAAACTCGGCGCAAGCAGCACGACTCCACCGGACCCGAGATCCAGATCTCCATTGGTCAGACTGAGTTGGCAATAGTGACCGGTAGTGTCGAGCGAGCAGGGAGTCGGGCACCTTGGCGGATTCGGATTCGTGCACGCCACCACGCTGTGTCCGCGGTTCAGTGCGTCGTAGTCGGGCGGCGAGTAATAATCCTGAATGCCTGCTTCCGAGAGCCGGACCACGCTGTTGCTGTAGTCGCCCGAGCCCTGTGACTTGTCTGCTCGGTTGCCGACCGCGAAATATACGTTTCCATTCGCATCGATAGCGGGCGCGGCGCCAGCCATCCAAATGCCGCCAATGCAGGGCTGCTTCGTACACGCCGCTTCGGTATTGAACACGTGGTACGTGCTCAGAAACCCTGATGCCTGGTAACTGTAGGTAAACCCAATTTCAAACCCGGTGTGCGGACTGCCATCGCAGTGCGAGGCCCACGACACCCATATCTTCGCCGTGCCGTCGCTCGCGTGATACAAAGCGATTCCAGCGCGCTGCAAGTCCAGCAGCGGATCGAATCCCGGAGCGCTGTTGGTCGCAAAGGCCGTGTTCAAAAGAAGCGGGCTCCCGGGAATATCCTGCAGCGTGTCTACGGCGAGCGCATGCAGTTTCTGCCGATAGGTTTTTCCGCCCGTGCTGTCAATGTCCTCGTGCTTGCTCACCACATACATCACCGGAGGCGTGACCGACGCATCAATCACCGGCGTCCCCGTGATGCCAACCTCCGGTTGAATGTTCGGATCACCGCAACTCGGCAGATCGGTATAAGGCACCGCGATCTCCGTGATGCCTGATCCGAGGTCGCTGGCGTCATTCAAATTCACCTTCGCGAGCACCGCTCCCGTGCTGATGGCCGAGTCGGCGTCCCAGGCATAGACGCTGTTATTTTCCGTCGCCCCGTATATGACATTCTTCGCAGATCCGTTGACTTGCAATTGATAAATGTAGAGAGGCTGCGCGTAGATTTGCCCGTCGGCCACTGCCATCCATTGCGGCGCGGGATTGGCCGATGTGAGCGTCGCCGCCTGCAGCACAGTCTCATTGCGGTTCACGCCGTCGCGATTGTTGTCGTTGTGGTACGTCAGCACGCAGGGCATCGAGCCGGCACAGTAAGTTTGCCCGGGGGAGACCGGAAGGGCGTGATGCGTGCCGCTCGTCGGAGAGTGCAGTGAGACCGCGCCCACGATCAGCAACACGAGAAATGAAACGGGTGACGTTCGCTTCATCGACTCCTCCGGGGCCTGCTGAGAACGGCGTTCGACTGGGATACGGCCGCCAAGGGGGGTCGGCTACTTCCGGCTGCGCGCACTTGATTATGATTCGGAGCGCGAAACCGGTCAACCGCAAAACCGCCAAGAACTAAAGTTAGAGAAGAAAGTATCTAGACACGAAGCGGGCGAGCCGCCACTGGCTCGCCCGCTCGATTCCACCAATCTGGAAAGGACGCTTCTAGTGCTGCGCCGCCGTCAGATCGTTCTTCAGCAGGTTGACTTCGACGCGTCCACCGCTGTTGTGCCGCGCGGCGGTTCCTTCAGTCACGGCATTGCCCATGGCGACCACGTAAATGCGGAACACCGGAATCTGATGGCTCTGTACAAGGTACCGCGCTACCGAATCCGCCATTTTCTGCGAGGCCGCGATTGCTGCAGAACCGTTGCCCGCTGCGAATCCACGCACTTCGATGATGTAGCTGCGCTGGTCTTTCAGCGGAGCAGCCATCTCGTCGAGCGCATCCTTGGCCTGCTTGCTCAGCACGGTTTGCCCTGCGCGAAAGCGAATCTCGGTCTGCGCGCCGGCCTTGTACTGATCCAGATTGCTCACCATCTGCTCCGCGCTCGAAACACGCGTGTTGGCATCAGTCGCGGCCAGTTGCGCGGTCTGCGCTTTGGTGCCAGCTTCTGTGGCATGCTGGTCGGCGACGCTGCTCTTCTCCGAAGCTAGCTGAATGCCCTGCTGGGCGCGGGAATCCACGTCCTTGATGGCTTTGCTGTTGTCCGCAGTGATTCCGTCCAACTCATTCACACGATCGCGAATGGGTACAGTCAACCGCTGCACATACTTCTTGCTGGCAAACGGATGCGTGATCAGATTCACAAAGTTCGGATCGTCGCCGTCCCAGAAGTCTGTGCTGGTCGGCGCCTGCAGAGGATCTTTGCTGGCGGTCTGCGAAGCGGGCGGGGTTTGAGACCCCGGTTGTGCCGAGGAATTGGTTTGCTGCGCGAACCCGGGAAGGGCCATTGCGGCGCATAAAAGCGTTATTGCGAGTATCTCGTTTTTCATTCGGAACCTCCTACGAGTGGGGGGCGGCTCCACTCCAGCCAGATGGGAGTTCTCTTGACCATTGATTGTGCTCTAAGCCGCGGAAACCTGCAACAGGAAAGGGATCTCGCGATCGTCTCCACTCGCCCGTTTGCCTCGATTTTCCCCCAAGATAACGCGTCCGGGGCTACAAGACGCCCCGTGAAGGGCAGACGCATTCGTCCCCCCGCGCAGCGTCCATGTCACCATCTTTCGAATTTGCCGATTGAAATAAGGCAATTGCTGGAGTAATCTATGGCGAATAAAAGGCGAACACATGGAACTCCTTCCCCTTCTTCCTCTTCCTGACAAGCCCCGCCTCATCGGTATCGCCCGTCTGGCCTCCGAGGGCGAAACTCTGCGCGAGGGCCACAACGTCGAATACTTCACCCTTCCTTCCAAGTCCCTGCTGAACCGCTGCGTGAGCAACCGCAATATGCCCTTCACCTGGACCATCAATCCCTACCGCGGTTGCGAGTTCGGATGCCGCTACTGCTATGCCCGCTACACCCACGAGTTCATGGAAATGCGCGACGGCATGGAGTTCGAGCAGAAAATCTACGTCAAGCAGCACGCTGCAGGACTGCTGCGCAACGAACTCCGTCGCGTTAAGCCCGACGAAGCCATCGCCCTCGGCACCGCCACCGATCCTTACCAGCCTGCCGAACGCCGCTACGAAGTCACGCGCGCAATTCTCGAAGAGTTCGCTCGCCACCGAGGCTACGAACTCGGCATCGTCACCAAGTCAAATCTGATCGTGCGCGACCTGGAACTGCTGCAAGACGTGGCGAAGACGAATTGCCTGTCGGTTCACGTGACCGTGACCACGCTTGACGTGGACCTCGCGCGGATTCTCGAGCCGCGTGCGCCGCGCCCCGACCTGCGCATGGATGCTGTGCGGACGCTGGCTCAGGCTGGATTGCGCGTAGGGGTTAGTTGCTCGCCCGTCGTTCCTGGAATCACCGATTCGCCGAGGGATTTGGAATCCTTGATTCGAGTGGCCGCCGAAGCAGGCGCCGACTACGTTTTCGCGAACCCGCTCTTTCTGAAACCGTGCTCGGCGGCCGTATTTATCCCCTTCCTCGAAAAGAATTTCCCGCATCTCGCCGAAAACTATCGCCAGCGCTACCAGGACCGCGCCTTCCCTCCCCCGGCTTACGCCAAGCGTTTGTCGCTCCTCGTCAAGAAACTTCGGGTGAAATACAAAATCACCCGAGAGCGTCGCCCCGCGTACGCTACGAAGTGGCCGGTGCAAGCCTTCGATGAGCAGTTGAACCTGTTCTGAGGATTTCAGATTTTTCGATTTGAGATTGCAGATTGCAAACCCATAAGTGTCCGCTCGAGGGACTTCAATCTGAAATCTGCAATCTACCATCGAAAAATTGATTTCTTCTTTTCCTCTATAATCTCTGCTTACCGAATGGCCACCTCCTCCCCACCCGCCGGAAACCCCGCCCAACCCGTAACTTTCGGCGTGCGGCTGCACCAATTCTGGCGCCGCGTCACCGAAGGACTCGAGGTCAGCCAGCTCTGGTCACAGTTCGAAACCGAAGCCCGCGCCAGCTATCGCCTCTACTCCAAAGACGTTGCTGCCAAGACTCCTGAAGGCCTCACCGATCGCGGCCGCCATCTGCACGTGGTCAAGGAATTCTTCTGGGCTGTGTTCGAGAAGCTCTCGCCGGCGCGACGCGTCATCCTTCTGGTCGCTCTCATTCTTCTGATCATTCCGCACGGCGCATTCGAATACACGGGCCAGGCCGGCAAAGTCTACGCCGTCGAATTCGACTTCCACTTCTGGGCGGCGCTGCTCCTGCTCCTCGTATTGATCCTTGAAATCGCCGACCGCGTCGTGATGAAGCGCGATCTGCAAATCGCGCGCGAGATCCAGACGTGGCTCCTGCCCGGCGTCCCGCCGCAGATCCCAGGAATCTCGATTGCGTACACTACGCGCCCGGCGAACACCGTCGCCGGCGATTATTACGACGTCTTCCCCCGGCCCGGTAAAACCAACGAAGACAACCGCGTCGTGCTGGCTGTCGCGGACGTTGCGGGCAAAAGCATTCCGGCGGCCATGCTCATGGCCACATTCCAGGCAAGTCTCAAGACTCTCTCGACGGCGCAGGTACCGCTGCCCGAACTTGCGTCCAACATGAATCGCTACGCCTGCACCAACAGCCAGGGCGGATTGCGCTTCACGACCGCGTTCCTCGCTGAGTACGATGAGGCCAAACGCACCGTCTGCTACATCAATGCGGGCCACAACAACCCAATCCTGCGCCGCGCCAGTGGACAGATCGATCGCTTGGACGTTGGCGGCCTGCCCTTCGGCATCACGCCCGAGGTGAAATACGACTCCGCGACCGTCCCTCTAGCGCCGGGCGACTGGCTGATCATCTTCACCGATGGATTAGTCGAGGCCGAGAACGCCCGCCAGGATGAATATGGCGAAGCCCGTCTGCTCGCCGCCATCGAAGCGGGCAAGACCTTCACGCCTGCCGAGATGCTCAAGAGCCTGATGTCGGGAGTCGATCTCTTCGTCGGTAACACGCCGCAGCACGACGACGTGACCTGCATGCTGATCAAAGCGGAGAATTCTTAACCGCAGAGAATCGCAGTGACCGCCGAGAACTTCTCAAAAAACAGAGCCACGAACTTTATCTTTAAACCTTTCTTGGCGTTCTCTGCGTGCTCCGCGATAGTCCTCACGGGAAGGAATACTGAAACGCTCGTAACTCATTGAGCCTTCGTGCAAGTTGTTGAGCCTTCGTAGAAGTGATTGAAAAATCGTAGAAGCGTCCTGGCGAGCCGCAGGATGAAGAGTTTTTCCGCGGACGACCTGTGGCCTAGGTCGAACGCCGATCGTCGATGCTAGGGCCGTTTCCGCCTCCGCAACCGGCATCGTGACAAGGCATGAGCATGCCTCAAGAAGCTTTCCGTGAAAGCACGGCCCTGTTTGTCTCATTTTGATACCACTTCAATACGTATTTGACATTACATTTTTGTATGGACAAACAAACTACGAAACATTAAGTGCTCGCCATCATTTCCCCGTACATCCGGTGGAAGGCATGCACGCCTTTCTCCTGCTTCGCGCTGAATCGTCCACGCGAATAACTCCGCGACCGCAGATTCTTCTGGACGGTCTCGCAGATGCCCACATCCTCGATCTGAATCTGGTCGCTGAATTCGACTGATGCTTTCGCCGCCGGGCCCGCGTGATCTTTTTCCGGCAGATACCACTCGAAGATCGCCAGGGACCGCTCTGGCTCAACCGGCAGCACGATGTTCAGCGAAACGTTGTCGGGATAGCAGTTCAGCATCCAGTTGGGAAAGATCCAGAAGTAGTCGGTCGTGAGGTCTTCGCGCGACTCCTGGTAGCGTCGCGGCGTCGCATCCCCGGGCTGCGCGCCGCGGATCGGGCTGAACTGCCGCACGTGCCTGTGATAGTGCTCGACCACATAGGCGTTGTAGTCCAGTTCTCGGTTCAGTCCAGGATGCACGCTCGGCAGGTGATATCCCTCGAGATAGTTGTCCACATACGTCTTCCAGTTGCACTTCATGTCGTAGGTGCGCCGCTCGAACAACTTCATATCGGAAAATGGGAACTTCGCCGCCTGCTTCGGCAACTCACCGAGGCTTTCGCGCAAAGGCCGCGCATCCGGATCAAGGTTCACGAACACCAGGTTGAGCCATTCCTCGGTGCGCACTGGCTTCAACGCGAAATCTTCAGGACAAAACCCCTCGACGCCCTCGATCTCGGTCGCACCGAGGAGCGCACCATCAAGGCCGTAGGTCCAGCCGTGATATCCGCAGCGAAACAGCTTGCGCGATCCGCAGCCTTCTGCCGGAGGCCCGGCGCGGTGGCGGCACACGTTGTAGAAGCCGCGCAGTATTCCGTCGAGACTGCGCGCAAATACCAGGGGCTCGCCGATTAATTCAGTAGTAAAAAAATCACCCGGGTTCCGAACCTGGCTGGCGCGGCCGACGACCTGCCACGTCCGCGCGAATAGCTTTTCTTTCTCGACCGCAAACACGCCTGCGTCTGTATATAGAGGACCGGGCAGTGTCCAGGCGCGGGCGATATCGGCCTCCACCTGAAAAGCATTTTTAGAAATGTCCATGATGGCTCGTGAACTACGCGAGACATTCTAAGGCACGCATCGACGGGAACATTCATTTCCGCCGCGAATCTAATGCGTCAAAAATCGTTGCGGTTCATGAACTTCTGATGCAAATGGAGGCTGCGCGTGCGTTCTAAAATGGAACTCGAACCAGTCCCAGACTGACACGAAATGTCAGCGGTTCCGACGCAATTTGCCAATGGAACGGCGAAAGGGCGAGTCCAAAGAGGACGGAAGTTTGCCCCCGTACTGAAAATAAAGCCGTTCGCGAAGCGTTCGGTGGAACGAAGGTAACTAACCGCTTTGGCGAGGCAAGTGCAAATATCAGTCACGACTGCGTCATCCGTGACCAGACAAAATCGAGTTTAAAAAACGAGGGGAAATAGAGATGCGGAAACAAAAGGGTTTCTCACTGATCGAGCTGCTGATCGTGGTGGCAATCATCCTGATCATCGCAGCTATCGCTATTCCGAACTTGCTGCGCGCTCGCATGGCGGCCAATGAGTCGTCTGCTGTCGCGTCCATCCGTACCATCAACACAGCTCAGATCACCTACAACTCCACCTATCCGACGACCGGTTTTGCCGGCTCGCTGGCGGTTCTCGGTGGCGTTGCTCCTTGCACGCCGACTTCAACCACCGCTTGCTTGATCGATAGCGTGTTGGCTGCGGGCACCAAGAGCGGCTACCTTTTCGTCGCCGCCGGTGTTGCCGGTACGCCCAGCGTGTCTTACTACGCGAACGCCAAGCCGGTCACGCTGAACCAGACCGGTATTCGCGCCTTCTGCTCGTTTGAAGACGCGGTTGTGCGTGTCGATCCGGCCGGTGTAGGCGCAACGTCGGTTGCTACCTGCCAGGCTTTCCTGCCCCTGAACCAGTAAGCTGGTTTGATTCGGGCGAGTTAGCTACACCTTGGGGCAGCGAACGCAAGTTCGCTGCCCCTTCGCTTTTTTTGCGCGCGGATCACTCCCGTTACCTTCCGTTTGCCAATTCTTGGCAGCTTTGACAGAACGTGTCAGCCAGATCGTGAGATCTTCCTCCACCGTCCCATCTTCCTATTGATAATGAACCTCTTAGCTCAGGCTCGGGGAGTAACAAATATGGCCCAGGGCGTGCAAAGAAAAGAGCAGGCGTCCACATGATTGGCCGCAAGATTTGAAACCAAAAGGGAGAAAGTTTACAAATGCGCAAACAGAAGGGTTTCTCACTGATCGAGCTGCTGATCGTGGTGGCAATCATCCTGATCATCGCAGCTATCGCTATTCCGAACTTACTGCGCGCTCGCATGGCGGCCAATGAGTCGTCTGCTGTCGCGTCCATCCGTACCATCAACACAGCTCAGATCACCTACAACTCCACCTATCCGACGACC
>Ga0207664_10000486_pt1 | contig 28275 bp, 33 predicted proteins | sample LARL83metaG_FD_184349 | JGI IMG/M metagenome (GOLD analysis project Ga0207664, IMG submission 184349) | Corn, switchgrass and miscanthus rhizosphere microbial communities from Kellogg Biological Station, Michigan, USA - LAR L8-3 metaG... | ecosystem: Host-associated > Plants > Roots >... | reverse complement strand
GAAGACGGTACCGTAATCGAGGTACGGAGTACCGCCATAATTACCAGACCACTTAACCAAGACATTACAGGTAACGTCTGAGCCAAAGTCGCAGCCCAGCTGATCGGCAGGCATAGATAATCTATAAATGCCCTGCTCGTCACCGGAATTACCGATTGGCTTGCATCCATAAAGGTCGGCTCTTGTGCCAGTCTGCCCAGTTGTAGGATCAGTTACTACGGTTGAGCAGTCACCGTCATTAGACGGATTTCCGGCTGCTTGGGCTCCAAGCGGCATTGCGATAACCATCGCTAATCCGGCCAGGCCGAGGCCAGCACCTGTGAGCGCCAGACTGGTTTTAGTTTTGATTTTTTTCACACCCGTTCGAATATTGTATGAGACCATTATTAGTCCCTCCTTACTTGTAGCCTCAGTATAACAGCAACAGTATGTCAACCCACTAGGGATGGTATCTGTGAATAAATCAATCAATCGGGTCGGTGAATTCGCTGAGGGGCAGCAGGTGTCCTTGTCTGATCATATTTAAAACTTCTTCGGTTTTGCGCCAGCCGGCGTTCTCTAATATATCGTTACGCAGAAAAAATAACCGCTGGTCTTCCTCTAGGGCCACGAATAGCTGCTTAGGAATATCTTGTCTATGCTCTGGGGCCGTGACCTGGATCCAAAAATTAAAGCCGGGAACCTCCTCCGGAAATAGCGGTCTGCCAATTAAGAGATCATAAGGTTTGTAGCGAAGGTATACCCTCAGCCTTTCGGTGTTGCCTTCTATATCCAGGAATTCGCTGGATTGATCACCTTTCTGATAGGCGCGGATATATGCCTCTTCTAAATCGGGCCACCTGATAATCGGTTCTTCTTCTGGCTGCCGGTCCAGGTCTGGTGTGTTGCGCATAGGCATACCTGAGCGTGAGCAACCGGTAACCTATGGTTCCCGGTCTTGGTGTTTCTTGACCGTCTCTTTGATGGCTTTTGCCAGATTCTCCAGGTCCTCAAGACCGTTTAGCCGTACGGCCGAAACTACGTCGCCGTGCATATGATCTTCGTGCTGTTCACGGGCTTGGAAGAAAAGGATTGTCGGCACGCCCTGATCGCTGATGGTCACGACATTGCCGTCGGTGGTCACTATCGGTGTGGCGTACTTGAGATTGATGTTCTGCGGTTTAGGTTCCATATACTTTTAGTATACTCCTGCCGTTTAATTCGGACAGTCGTTACTAAGGATTGATTACTACTTGTGTTGCCGTGAACTTTCCACTATTGGTAGAACCAAACGCTACGACGCTGTCGTTTACTTTGACTTGACTGCCATTGCGGTACTGGGTCGAGCTGGTTGTCTCAACATCGTTGGTGGCGCCGTTGCCGGCTACTGTGAAGGTAGAACCGTTCACGGCTGTGACTACACCGCGAATACTGCTCTGACCGGTATTGTACCGGCTGCCGCCCATCATTCCGCCGTTTCGCGGTGCCCTCATCGTCTGAAAACCTTTGCCAACCATATCATCGCCAAAACGGCCTTCTCGGTGAGCACCCTGCGCCAGTAAACCTAATAGAAATATGGCTATAAGGCCAAGCAGGGTTGGAATTATCCAGCTGCGTCTATCGCGTACGTTATGAATCTCTGTAGGGTTGTCGTCCTTAGTTGTGCGTGTTTCTGTTGTCTTTGGCATTATCTTCGCTAGCTCCTTGTTATATATCTAAAATCTAACAGCAACAGCTGAAAAACACCTTAAAATAGACTGAAAATTGGCTGTAAGTTTGCGATCAAATAATTTGCAAAATGACGGCTACTGCCATTACTACTGCGCCTAAGATTCGGCGAAACGGACTTATGCCCTCACTTATCTCACGCCATGACCAGATGAAGATAGTGCCGAAGGCTAACGTTGACAGAATCTTGTTGGCTGTACCGTGTTTAGCCACGGCGCTGGCTGCCAGGAAGAAAAAGAACAAGACCAGATTAAAATTCGGCTCCTGCCAGATGGCCCAGCGGCCTTTTTTGTCCTTAAAGATATTACGCATATGGTTGATTATAAATTAATAGGCAAATTTATAAAAAACGTCGGAAGCAGAGCCCCGACGTTTTTCTGCTAAGAGCCAATACTACAGGTTGCCCTGTCTATTCCCGCATAGAGTAGAGTTGTTGATACCTGTCTGGTAACCGTTGGCTCCACCAGCCAGGCTATTATCTTTGCCAAAGGCGCCAAAAGCACCGTGACCGGCGCATTGGGTATTGCTCATCGATTGTTCGCAGCCGTTAGCCGATGCACCGCAGTAATCGTTGGCCGCGAATGTTGGTGCCGCACCGATGACTGTCAGGACTACGGCCGCGCTGGTGCCGGCCAAGAACCTCTTTACATAATTCTTTTTCTTTTGCACGCCAGTACGGTAGTTGTACTTCATAAACTCGCTCCCCTTCTTTATCTTTCCGATACTAGCAGATTTATTGCTGCAGCGTATGTAAGATTTAAGACTTTCCGGTGACCAGCGCTACTGAAGCTAATCGGGCATCAGGGTACTGTTGTTTTTGGAGGTAAAAATGCCGGGGGAAAGTTTGACTGCCGGTCCTGAGAGTAGTGCCCTGGAGCAAATGATTACCGCGTGGGGTGCGTTTGAAATCGAGACGATTATCTCATTTATCACTGTTCATATAGAAGGTCATTTGATAGATCTGAAGTCAGGAGCATATGACCATATGCTGCCAGCCGAATCTATAATTAAGTTAGTTGGCTATAACGAAGATTTACTGACTGGTTTTAGACAAGCGGATTTCGGGGCTATGTCTAAGGATGCAATCATCGCCAGAGTTTATGCCTGTACCAATGAAGAAAATGACTATATAAACGGCGTTCGCTTTGACCACTGATGTCTTAGTGTGGTGGGGTTGCCGGGGCGGGCTGCGTCTGCAGTGGCTTGCTTCTAAAGCAGCTTAGAGAATACGGAAAATCTTGGGTCATCACATAGTGATAAGTTGTAAGATTCTTGCCGTCGAGGACTACTTGGCTGGTCAGGCCGTGGCATTCGTCTAGGTCTGATGTGGTCAGGATATTACCCGAAGAAACTTTCGGCCCTGTAATCGGATAACCGTCCAGCGCGAAGCCGATGACGGTTTGGACATCTATATTCTGAATACAGCTGCTAAGGGTGTGGTAATGGTACATACCATTCTTCTCCGGATGGCCGCCGCAGCTATCTTGTACTTCCCAGGCCCCGGCGTCACGGCCTTCGGCGTCAAAACCATTGAACAACACCACGCCGGTCAGCATCACGCCTACCTGACCTCCCATACACTGTGGGCCGCCATAAGATGGGCTGGCATTAAGCGCATAGTTTATCGTCTGCCCTTTTATGGCATTGGGGTTGCGGTCATAGGCGTAGGCTGGGTCTTTGGCAGAAATCGGGAAGACGCCGGTAGTATGATCCGGCAGATCGTTGGTGATAATCGTTCTGGTAGTGCCGCTAACTTTGTTGCTAAAACTGGCTTGCCAAGTTACGTTGCCCTGGACCCGCAGTTTCTTATTTACGTCATAAGTCGTTCCGTCGCTGGAGAACCACGGTCCTTGCCGTCCTGCACCACCGTTCTGGGTCGTAGAAATGTTCCTAGCATAGCCGGCGCAAGTATAGATGTAGCCCTGCTTGGCCGCATCGGCACTATACTTCTTGTCACCCACCGGCAGCACACCGGAGGCATATTTATCGCCGTACTTCTTAGATTTATCCAGCTGGATGCCGGGCAAGCTTGACGCCTTTGATGATGTACTACTGCGCTGCGAAATTTGTTGGACCTGCGCCGTAGATAGAGGTTGCTTCTTGGGGTATAGGTAATAAATTGTGCCAACCACGATGGCTAGGATTATCAACGCAGCCATTAATAGTTCGATATGGTATCTGCTGTTCGGATGTTTCACCGGCACAGAGACGATGTTTTCATTCTCTGGCGGTGTTTGCGATTCGGGTTGCTGGGGCTGCATTTGCTTATACCTCTTTTGCTTAACTACAGTATAGCCGCGCGGCAAAAATAATCCAGGAATATCCAGATCTTAAAATTCTGAAGCTAGCGCTGGAGTTGGGCGGCGACTTCTTCGGCGGCTTTGGCAAAAGTAAAGTCGTTCTTGCTAAGGCCGTGGGCCGAATGGGTAGTTAGAGTAACCAGGACGCGGTTATATGAGTTGGTCCACTCCGGGTGGTGATTAAGCTTCTCGGCAATCGGCACGAGGCGGTTCATAAATTCGATAGCCGTAGTAAAACCTTTGAAGCCAAAATCTTTTACTATGGTTCCATTTTCTAGCTTCCAACCTGGCAGTTCAGCCAGCCGGGAGTCGATTTCCTCTGTCGACAACTTCTGCATTACCTCTTAGTGTATCAGTAAATGCCCAGTTACCCTAAGGTGACACCTGAGACGAGCCTGGCTCGGGCCCAGCAGTGCCGGTCGTGGGAGGAGCTGCCTGCTGAAGGTCTGCCCCTGAGAAGTTCGTGGTCGTCTGGCTGCCATCCTGACTGACGCTAAGCGGATTATATCCACCTGATGCCTTCGTATCGGGGAGAGTCTCGTGCGCGCGGCTGTGGATTAGGATGAAAAGTAACAGCAAGGTTACGGCCAAGGTAATGATTATCGGTAAAGTAAGAAATCGCTTGAGCATACGTTAGGAATTATACGTTAATAACCATTCACGGGAATCGGGAAACTTAATAGAAAGTCGGCCAGCTGATTCTCGTCTTTGAATAGGTCGACCTTGATAAAGTTATCCAAAACGTCATACCGCTGCAGGACTACTTTTTCTTCTAGGAAGAGATCGTCATCGAACCACAGGAATGGACGGCTGAAATCTATACCATCCGTCTTAGCGGCATCCCAATCCGTGGCCTGCACTTTATTTAGCAGAGGTATCATTTCTGGTTCGAATACTTCGGCCAACCTTTTTACGGCAGTGGCGGCATCTCCCTTGCAATGCGTAGTCAGCCAATAGGTCGGGTAATGATTTATAACCAGCTTCAGGAACTCTCGGGCGTAGTTGGCCGGATTCAGATCGTTGGCCAGTATTACCCCGTCGATATCAAGGTAGACATCAGGTTTCATCGCCTGGCTCTAATACTAAGCTTTGCATCATAGTCAGTGGAACCCTTATAGTCCGTTCGGCCTCGGCTAAGATTTCACCAGTTTCTTGATCGAAAGCGGTCGTCAGCTCGGCAAAAGGAACATCTGAAAAGCGGTCACCGTAGATACCGATTCCCTTGCCCATCAGTAATCTTTTAAACTCGCCGTACAAATAGCGCCCATCTGCCCCGCCGTCTTTATCGCTGAAATGGATAACTTGGAACTGGTGCTCGAGCGGCACCCCTTCCGGCGAGATTTTCTGCTGCAATAGACCGCTGCAGTACAGTGAGGTACGATATCCGGCCTCACCATAGGCTTGGTTGACCATTTCGCACCAATCATCATCTGGATCCTCATATATGCGCACGAATTCGGAGCTTCTTGAGAAATCTGAGGGGCTTTTTTCTGAGTTATGCAGAGACATATGAATTTAGACTATATCATTTTTTACAGATGACGTAATGGAGATATTCCGTCGTGCTGCTAGCCTTATGATTACGGTTCTCTAGCTTATCGGCCCGGAAACGACCATGCTCTTTTTTGAAAACACCATATTTACCGCGTTGGCTCATTATCTGCTTAACATCCTGCGGCGTCATTAAACCTTCATTGTTATAGCTAAGGAATATGTATTTGACCCTGGCGCTCATAACCAGCTCGGCAAAAGCTTCCTTCACCTGCCCACGCGAGGCATACAAAGATTTCTGATGAGCGTATTCGCGCAGCCCGGTCTTGCCGTGGATCTTAGGATTGTCATATAGAGCGATAGTTTCCAGAAGATGGTAATTGGTAGCGTACTGCCGGTGGTTATAGGGTGGGTCGAGATAAAGGATATCGCCTTTAACTTTACGGGCTAGCTGGTTTATGTCTTGCATATAGACTTTTTGGCGCTTGCGGCTCAGGATTATTTCGGCCGGTTTGATTACCATACTCCGAGCTGCCGAAGCTTTGAGATGCTTTAAAAACGCGCCGTAAACCGAAGCCGTATTGGCATAGCGGTCGATAGATTCAATCAGGCTGGTAAGCAAGAAAAAATACTCATCGTCCGTAACCAGTTTTCGAGTTTTCCATTTCTCTATTTCCATCCGCACAGCGTCGGTCCGCATGCCGTTTTCATCACTGTAGTACTGCCGCTCGTAGGCCTTGCCTTTGGTGCCACCAAGGCAGTAGTTCTTATAAATAAAGCCTTTCCTGCCCTTCAAGACCGATAAATATTGGCAGACAAAATCGGCCCTATGCTCGGGCTTCATCGTTTTTAGGGCTGGTATCTCAGCGCCCAATTTTTTGAACTTCAGAGGCTTTCTGGTACCGATGTAATGACGATTTAATACATAGCTGTAGTATTGGAAGTCGTTGGCTATGACTTGGAAGCCTTTTTTCTTGAAGTGGGCGCCGACAGCGCCGGTACCGGCGAACAGATCCAGGAATGTCTTGCTGTCATTGCCGGCCACCTTGTCGATAGATGTCTCTAGGAATTTCAGAAGTGAGTATTTACTGCCGATGTAATTCATAAGGGCGTTTAGTTATGTAGAAGGATTACGAAGCAGGAAACCTTATACTCGGTGCTGCCCTGCACCTTATGGTCAAATGTAAAGGTTATCTCCTGTGGCTGCTGTAAGTCTGTAGAATTGATAATCTCTCTGATCTTTTCGCTGGTGACGTCCTCGTCCAAATAGACTACCAATAAGCGCGGATCAGCGCCGAAGCGGCCCTCATCTTGATATTTATAAAGATATTCAGCTACCAGACTCGGCTGTTCTATAGCCTTAGCACGCCAATGGTCGCCGTATTTCTTTTTGAACTGGGCGGTCGGGCTCTTGGCGACCTTTTGGTCGAATGATACTCCGTCGATATAGAAATCCACGCCGCGGCGATGATTCAGCGTCGGCAGAATGTTAAGGTTCTTTTCAAAGATTAATGTTTCGATGAAATCATTGCGATAGGTATTGATCTCTTTGATGCGGCGGTATTTCACGGCCGCCAACTTTGTCTCTTCGTCTTTGGCCTGGGCTTCAACTGTCCGGGAGGAATTAATTCGCTGCACGAAACCATCAAAATCCCCCTGAGAGAATGGCCAGCTGATGTTTCCTAGGCTCAAAGCATCCCAATCCTCTTTCAATTGAGCCAGAACTTTCTCAGCGGTAGAACCCCGCGCAAACTTATCTGATTGAGTGAACATCTTTCTGATAATCGGCAGGGCCTTTTCGTAGTCCCAGTTATCAACTACGGCTTTCCAGGTATCTTTAGAATTCAATCCGGCGAATCTTAAAGCGCCCATAAGGCTCAGGAATTCTTTGGCTCTGGCGGTATTGCCAAGAATCTTCTTGGCGATGTCCTCACTCATCTGGAATTTGATGTTCATCCCACCCATTCTATTACAGTTCCCCTATTTAAGGCTAATCTGTCAGACTATTGCCGAAGAGGTAGAATCATCTTATAATAATCAGGCTTTTAATAAGGAGACAGAGGAAAAGCCTGATGCCCAAACGTACTCCTCATACTGAACTTCAACCACCAAGGATTTATAGGACCGTTAATGACAATCCTGACATATCGTATTTCCTCGACTCGTTAACGCCGTATATAGAGTCTGGAGTCTTTGAATGGAAAAAAGACCCTTTGGAATTCGATGTGCTGAGGCTGGCGGAAACCAGGCTTATCAGTGGTCTGGGAGCAGTGGCCATCAATGATTTCTTTGAGTTAGCGCCGGTCGGTCTGCGTGAAACCGCACCTTTCGAGATACCTGTATATATAAATGGCGTTCGGGCCGTAGGCGGAAAACCGACCAAAAAGAGACTTTTGCTGGATGTGGTAGCCAATCAGAAGCTACTGGAGGAATATTCCAGAGCTCGAAGTATCGTAGAACTGATGAGTCGCAGGCACCTCCCCGACCCGACTCCAGATAGGGCCATAGTTGCCGCTCGCTTTACGCCGATCAAAGACACAACCGAAATCATCGAAGCTCTGCGGCCCTCTATCCCGCATAAGGTCGTGCTCGGTCCATTGAGGATAGAATCCAGTGAAATATAATCTTTCGGATTTTGACTTTGAGTTGCCGAAAGAACTGATAGCCCAGACGCCGGCTAGTCCGCGCGACCACGCCAGACTGTTGGTATACGACCGCAAGATCAAGAAAATCAAAGATGACTATTTCTATAACCTGGAGAAATACCTGCTGCCCGACACCACTTTGGTGCTGAATGATTCGAAAGTTGAAAAAAGCCGTCTGCGGTTCGGCGGCACCGAAATCTTCGTGTTGGAAACAGTCAATCCGACTACGCTGCGGGCGCTTGTGCGGCCTGGAAGAAAATTTATACCCGGCAAGCTAACTAAGCTTGATCTGGCGGATGGTGAGCTGGAGATTGAGACGGTAGACATCGACGATGAAGGAATCAGAACGCTGCAGCTGAATATGCCGATTGATGACGCTTTGCTGGATCCTTACCGCCTCACGCCCCTGCCGCCATATATCGCCCAAGACGAAAGCTTGAGCGAAGAATACCAGACAGTTTATGCTCATCCACCGGGCAGCAAGGCGGCGCCGACGGCCGGCCTGCACTTTACGGCTGAGCAGCTGACCTTGTTAGCTAAAAAGCATCCGATAGCTAAGCTGACGCTGCACGTTGGGCTGGGCACCTTTGCTCCGGTAAAGGGCGATATTGCTAAGCATAAGATGCACTCCGAAGAATATCTGATCAGTTCTGAGGCAGCCAGGCTCCTGAATACCGCCAGCTCCACGACGGCCGTCGGTACCACATCGCTAAGGACTCTGGAGAGTGCCGGCCCGAACTTCAGCGAGACATCAGGGGCAACTGACATTTTTATAACGCCCGGATATGAATTCAAGGTAGTAGACAGTCTGATAACCAATTTTCATCTGCCCAAAAGCACTCTGCTGATGCTGGTGGCAGCCCTATTGGGCTCAGTTGATGAGATGCACCAGATATACCAGCACGCCATCAAGAATAAATACCGGTTTTATTCTTTCGGTGACGCTATGATTATTATTTAGAGGGTTTGATTCTGCGCTCTGGCAAAATCAGGACCAGATAGGTCCAGGCGACTGTAGCCAGCCAGGCGGCCAGCGCCAAGGTACCATATGTAGCGATTCGGTCTTCTGCCTGTGATAGTGATTGACCGGTGATTATAAAGCCGTGGTTGTCGGCGTTGCCGTATGTCATTACGCGGGTGGCTAAGCGGACGTTATCGGCTGGTTGCCAGGTGAAATGATCGGAGCCGTTGGCCGAGGTAAAGTCGAAAACACCTTTTGGAGGCAGCGGATTCTGCCCGTCAAGCGTAGCTGAGCTGGCAATGACGTGCCGGCTGGAATCGGTGACGACCGCGAACACGTTGGTGTTGGTGCGAAGGTTGGTAGACTGGGCTGGAACGACATCATTCGGTGCTGCGCCGTTATCCAACTGGGTTTTAATAGTCTGGGCCATTGCCAGAGGCGCATCGTCGGCGGCCAACCTGGTAGACTGTTGGACCATCGTATAGCTGGCGCCAATCACAAGAGTGGCGGCCCCTACGATAGCTAGCCATTCTCGAACTGCTTTGACTCTCAGCAGCTTATGCATACGTTTATTGTATCAAAAACTGCTTTAATTATCGGTTTTATCGCCGATACGCTGGTATTGGCAGACCTCAAAGTCAAATGGCCTATCCGGTACCTCATTCTTCTTGAATAGCTCACAGGAAATCATTTTCCACTGTTCCGGTCGGTAGCGAAAAAATGTATCGCCGTCTACTGATGTGTGCACTTTCGTCAGGTATAGCTTATCGGCCGAAGGCAGGGCATCTTTAAAGACTCTCTCTCCGCCGATCACGAAAGCCTCTTGTGCCCCGCTATTCTCAGCTATGGAAACCGCTTCTGAAAAAGAGGTGGCCAATTTACTTCCTTCGCTGAGCTGCAAGTTCGGATCCGAGCTGATGACTATGTTCAGCCGGCCTGGTAGGGCCCGACCGATGGATTGGTGGGTATTGCGTCCCATTATTACCGGATGGCCCATAGTAATGGTTTTGAAACGGGCCTGCTCACCGCGTACGAACCACGGAATCTTGCCGTCCTTACCGATTACCCCGTTCTCGGCTGTGGCTACAATCAGTGATAATATCATCAGCTTTACCTCCTAGACGGCTATCGGTGCCCGTATGGCGGGATCCGGATCGTAACCTTCCAACGTGAAATCCTCTAATTTAAAATCAAAAATATTTTTAACTTCCGGGTTCAGTTTCATCGTCGGCAATTTCTTTGGTGTCCGGCTTAGTTGCAGCTCGACTTGTTCCATATGGTTACGGTAGAGGTGTAAATCGCCGAAAGTATGTACGAATTCGCCGACTTCAAGACCTGTCACCTGGGCTATCATCATCGTCAGAAGCGCATAGCTGGCGATATTGAACGGTACGCCCAGAAAAGTGTCGGCACTGCGTTGATAGAGCTGGCAAGATAATTTACCGTCGATGACCATGAACTGGAACATCGTATGGCAAGATGGTGGCGCGTGGTGGTGGTTCTTGATCAGCTCCTGAATTTCGCCAACATTCCAGCCGCTGACTATAATGCGCCTGGAGGTGGGGTCGTTTTTAATAAGATCTATAACGTTTTGGATCTGATTTATTTCTGTGCCGTCGGCGGCTTGCCAGCGGACCCATTGCTTACCATAGATCGGTCCCAGCTCACCCCAGCGGGCAGCGAACTCATCATCGGTCTTCATTTTTTCGACGAAGTTTTCCATCTCGGCTTTCCAGGCATCCGAGTAGCGCTCCAGCTTCTTATCCATACCATTCTGTTCCAGGTAAACCTGATAAGCCCACTCGTTCCAGATCCTCACGTCGTTATCAACCAGGAATTTGATGTTGGTATCGCCGCGCAGAAACCAAAGGAGCTCGATAATAACGGCCTTGATAGGCACTTTCTTAGTCGTCAAAAGCGGAAAACCTTGGCTTAGGTCGCAGCGTATCTGGCGGCCGAAAACGCTGAGCGTACCTACCCCAGTACGGTCCTCTTTTATGACACCGTTCCGCTTGATGTCTTTCAACAGCTCCAAATACTGCTTCATCTGCTTCAGATATTAGCATATCCATTGTGCCCGCCAGCGTTGTAGTTTTGGACGCTTTCCTGATAAGCTTTAGGGGAATGGACTTATTCTACGAAACGCTAAAACAAAAAGGATTTGAAGGTGAAATAGACACCACCGACGAAAGTCGGCAGTTCTATAGCCACGACGCTTCCTTGTTTGAGCTTTTGCCCCAAGTCGTGGTTTTCCCAAAAAACAATACCGACCTGGAACGGTTGGTGGCGGCCGTCAATGAATGCCGCGATAAGGTTCCCGGACTGTCTATGACTGCCCGGTCCGCCGGCACGGATATGAGCGGCGCGGCCGTGGGCGAATCTATCATCATCGACTTTACCCGGCATTTTAACCAGATAGAAGAGATGACCAGCAATAGCTCCCGTACCCAGCCGGGTGTACTCTACCGGGTTTTTGAGAAAGCCTCGTTAGAAAAAGGCGCTCTTCTGCCAAGCTTCCCTGCCAGCCGTGAGCTGGCCAGTGTAGGCGGAATGGTAGCCAATAACTCCGGCGGCGAGAAATCATTGGAATTCGGCAAGACCGAAAATTTCGTAGCCAAACTCAATGTGGTCTTGGCCGATGGCAAATCATATGTACTCGAACCCTTGGATAGAAAAAATTTGGAAGTAAAATTAGCAGAAAAAGGGCTGGAGGGCGATATCTACCGCCAGATGTATGAGCTGCTTGATAAGAACTACGAGAAAATCAAGGCCGCTAAACCGCACGTCACCAAGAACTCGACGGGCTACAATCTGTGGGATGTCTGGGACCGAGAGACAGGTATTTTCGACCTGACGAAACTGTTCGTGGGCAGCCAAGGTACCTTAGGGCTGGTCAGCGATATCAACTTCCGCCTAATAAATGACAAGCCGCATAACGGCGTACTAGTGGCTTTTATGAAGAATACCGATAACCTGGGAGAAATCATTAACACTGTGCTGACTCAAAAACCGGCCAGCTTCGAATCATTCGACAATCACACCCTGATACTTTCCATCAAATTCTTCTTCTTCTTTCATAAGACTCTTGGCTGGAAAGGATTGTTCAAGCTCGGCCTGCAGCTGCTGCCGGATGCTTTCCTGCTCTTCCGCGGCATACCCAAATTGGTGCTGCTGATAGAGTTTACCGGTGAGACGCCGCAGGAGGTCGCCAATAAGGTGCATGCCATGAAGATGATATTGAAACCCTACAAATTAGAGGCCACCGAAGAAGATTCTACCGAAGCCAAGGCTTGGAAGTTCAGAATTATGCGCCGCGAGAGCTTCAACATCCTGCGCAAGAAGGTCAAAGATAAGCACACAGCTCCTTTCATAGATGATTTCGTAGTACCACCGCCGCACTTGGTGGAATTCCTGCCTCAGCTGTCGGACATCATCAAGAAGTATAAGTTAATGGCGACGATCGCCGGCCATATGGGTGATGGCAATTTTCACGTCATTCCTCTGATGAAGATCGAAGACCCGGCCGAGCGCGCCAAACTGCGTCCGGCTATGACGGAAGTCAATAATCTGGTCCTGAAATACGGCGGCAGCATATCCGGTGAGCACAATGACGGTATGATCCGCGGCCCGTGGCTGATCGAGATGTATGGACCCGAAGTGATGGAATTCTTCAAGCGTACCAAACAGATCTTTGACAAGGATAATATCTTCAATCCGCATAAGAAAACCGACGCCACCTGGGACTACACCATGTCCCATATTAGACAACATTTTTAACTTGCCGAAAGATTATTTAGCTGCGATACTCACAATCAATGAGTGAGTTTAGACGTATCGAAGCCCAGCCGGTCACTGGCGAAGAAATTATGGCCAAGGTAATCGAGCAGACACAGACTTTTTCAGCATTTTCCATACTCAAAGAAATGGTCGGCGAAGCTAGGGACGACCTAAGAGAAGCTGTATTTAATCCTGAATCCGGGATTGATGCCTCTGCTGCAGCCCACCGTATCGGCGAGTTGAGCCTAAGTTTGGCCTATGCAGAAAAGGACTACCGCAGCGAAAGTCCACGGCTACTACAGGAAATCCGTGAGATGGTCATGCCTGCAGATACGGAAGCTCCGATATTCGAATTTCGCGACCTGACAGGTGGTGGTTTGGATTATCATAGTGAACTGGCCGAAAGACGACAAGACCAAGCCAAGGTAATCGGCCAAGTTGCCAACGTCGGTGAGTATTGGTGGATGGTAAAAACGCTGGACGGCGATATGGAGCGGGTCTTCCCCTCACATCCCGTGACTGGCGGGCAACATGTTGAGATAAACCTATTCCCGCAGCACGAACCACAGGACCAAGAACTAGCCGCTTAAGAATAAATGCTCTAGTAAGATCTCTTAGGTTTTATGAGCTGGCGAATCAACCTGAGGATGGTTATCAGCAGGAAATATCGCCGCAGTAGTCTAAGCATATTAAACATAAGCTAGAATTATAACCATCCCTCAGTGGTTAGCTGTTAGATAAACCACAAGCGCAAGCATTATTACGCCGGCCGGTTATGGTATATATTGACAGATATGAAAATAGGCATCATTTCTGCCGAGAGAACTCCGGACGACCGAAACGAGAATTCCCGGCTGGTCGATGAGATTACTGCCCGCGGCCACCAGCCGCAGATTATCAATTATTTGAACACAACTGTCTGCATAGAAGGCGATTCCGCCGAACTGATGGAATACTCCGGGGACCTGACATTGACGCCTGTGGAAGCAGATATTGTCATACCGAGGATAAACGAGGGTGATTTTAGCTCAGTAGTGCTTGGAATAATGGCCCTTGAGACACTGATGCATAACGGTTCCCGCTCAACAGCCGAGCCGAACGCTATGCTGGTCGCCAAAGATAAGGCCCGAGCACAGCTAGCCTTTGTGCGGGCCGGACTCCACACACCGCAGGCAGCTATCCCCTTGGCCAGCGGCGTTCCTCATCCGGAAACGATTCTACAGCACGTAGAACCTGATCCTCATTACAAAGTCGTCATAAAAGACCGCTGGGGCACACTGGGCGATGAAGTCCGCATCTTAGATTCCAGAGCTTCCGCGGTAACGGTTACAGGCAGCATCTACACACCGCAGGTAGTGCAACGCTTCATCGAGTCTCCCGGCTATCCGGAGCTTATCAGCGATCATCGGATTATCGTCATTGGCGGACGGGCGGTAGCTGGTTTTATAAGGCAGGTGTCCTCCAGCATAGACCTCAGGGCCAATGTCTCGCAAAACGGTGAAGCCATTGAATACGATCCATCGGACGAAGAGAGGCATCTGGCGGAAACGGCCGTCAAAGCCGTAGGTCTTAAGGTTGCCGGCGTCGATGTCTTTCCGCCGACCGACAAACACACCTTTTTAATCAATGAAGTAAACGCCTCGCCAGGATTTGGCATAGGCGACGTACCAAAGTTGAACATCCCGGGCGCCATCGTCGACTATGCCCTGAGCATAGCCGAGCATTAGGTTATCCCTGGCGTTTGCGCTTAGTTGGGTCTAGTTCTTTTTTGCGCAGGCGCAGAGCTTTTGGAGTAACTTCCAGCAGCTCATCATTTTCGATAAAGTCCAAACACTGCTCCAGGCTGAAAACAGTCGGCGGAGTCAGCTGCACAGTTCCGTCGCTAGAGCTGCTGCGCATATTCGTCAGATGCTTGGCTTTGCAGACATTAAGTTCCATATCATCGCTGCGTCGGTTAAGACCGATTATCTGTCCGGCGTAAACCTTTTCGGCCGGACCGACGAAGATGGTGCCCCGGGCTTCAGCCGTTTCCAGACTGTAGGCCATAGTAGTGCCGGTTTCGTAAGCGATCAACACACCGTTACGTAGTTTCTGCAGAGGCGCGCCTAGCGGCTGGTAGCCGACCATCAGGCTGTTCATAATAACCGTGCCCTTGGTATTGGTTATCAAGATGTTGCGCAGACCCAGTAAAGCCCTGGTCGGCAGTTCATAAATAAGCTTGGTCACGCCCTTCGGGCTGGCGAACTGCTCTTTCAAAACCGCCCGGCGAGCTCCCAGCTCCTGTTGTACGGCGCCGACATGCTCGGCAGGGACTTCTATGATCAGTTCTTCTACCGGTTCCACGGTTTTGCCGTCTTCTTCATGTGTCACCACCTGCGGTCGGCCGACTTCAAACTCATAACCTTCGCGGCGCAGTTCTTCGATCAGAACCGACAGGTGCAGCTCACCGCGGCCGGAGACATTGAAACCAACATTATCCTCGACTACACGCAGACCGACATTAGTTTCCAATTCTTTTTTTAGACGGTCACCGATTTGGCGGCTGGTACTGAACTCGCCCTCGGTGCCTTTGAACGGACTGGTGTTTGGTCCCAGATAAATTTTCAGCGTTGGTGCTTCCACCTCCATCACCGGCAATGCCTCGGGCTGTAGATCGTCAGCCACGGTTTCGCCAATCTGAGCTTCGCCGATGCCGGTCAGCTGTACGATATCACCGGCTACCCCGGCCGGTACTTCGGCCTTGCCAGTGCCGTGGTTTATCAGCACGCTGTCTACTTTAGCTTTGGCTTGAGTGCCATCTCTCTTGCATAAGGTTACCCGGTCGCCAGATTTCACTATGCCGCGGTTGATCCTCCCGATAACATATTTACCCTTAAAATTGTCATAGGCTAGCGCCGAGATCAGCATTTGGAAGGGTTTATCGCCTTCTACATCGGGCGCCGGTATCTGGTCGCGGATAGCATCAAAAATTACCTCTAGATCACCTGGAGCGTCTATGTCGGTTGGCGGTTTTGCCCAAGCTTTGCCGGAGCGGCCGATAGCGTAATATACCGGGTAGTGCAGCTGATCTTCGTGTACAGCTAATTCTAAGAACAGATCAGCCAACTCATCTTCCACCTCGGCGATTCGGGCACCCTGCTTATCGATTTTGTTGATAATGACGATAGGCTTCAACTCATTAGCCAGAGCAATCCCTAAAACGAACTTGGTTTGGGGCATCGGGCCTTCCTGGGCGTCCACGATCAGCAGGCAGCCGTCAGCCATATTGATGGTGCGCTCCACTTCACCGCTGAAGTCGCTGTGCCCAGGAGTATCGATGATGTTGATCCGGTAACCGTTATGCTGCACGGCTGTTACTTTGGCGGTGATAGTGATGCCTCGTTCGCGTTCCTGGTCGCCGCTATCCATAATCAGCTCCTGGCTCATCTCGGCCTGGTTGTCCCGGAAAGTATGGGACTGCTTTAGAAGCCCGTCGACAAGTGTGGTCTTGCCGTGGTCAACGTGAGCGATGATAGCGATATTACGGATTTTGGAGGAATCTTGATTCATATAAAAAGGCGCTCATCTTTCTAATAGCGCCTAAGCTCTAGTAACTATTACAGTTATTATAGCATAAGCGACCCCAATAAGCAATAACGCTAACGGCTAATTGAACTGGCTCAGGGCTTCTTGGATGTCAGTGTAATCATTTGTGCCGGCCGCCGGTATGAGTGCTCCACCGTAGTCTGTCAGATAGTTCTTGCCGTTCAGATTACGCAGACTGATTGATTTCAGCCCGCTATTATTGACGCTGGAATAAAGGCGGTATAGCGGCAGGACATTGCCGGTGCTTAGATCTGTCTTAACATTGTTGGCCATCCCGTCAAAAAGATGAGCCGAGCGCCGAGGATCCAGTATTAACCGGCTGCTAGAGGATTTCTGCTTTAAGGCCAGCAGCATCTGCCTTTGGTGCTCAGTACGGTCAAAATCCGCTTGACCGAAACCATACGAGCCGTAGGCATCACCGCGGGCCCGCGCCAAGTTGAGTGCCTGTTTGCCATTAAGTGTCACCGGCCCATTGGGATAATCCGCTAAAGCGCAGCAGTTGTATGACGTGTAGTCTAAGCTTGGGTCGTAAATACCGCGGGGATCGTTGCTCTTGATGTTGATAGTGATACCTCCCACGGCATCCACCGTGTCCCGGAAGGCCGCGTAATTTATCAAGGAATAATAATCGATGGGCAGATTGAATTTATCGCTAACTATGCTCTCCAGCAGACCCATACCTCCGGCCGGATACCCATCCTGATAGAAATTGTCGCGTTCGCCGTCCTGGTAGGCTTCATTTATTTTGGCGTAGCCGTTTCCGGGTATTTTGACCCATAGATCGCGCGGAATACTAAGGATATAGCCGGATTTATTGGAGCTATCCAAACTGATCAGCATTATGGAATCAGTCAGCGTAGCTCCTTGGTGACCGGCGTCGTCGGCTGAGTAGCCAACCAGCAAGATGTTTGTCCGTCCATTATGTGAAGCCAGATCGCCCCCGAATAAGCTGAAAAGATTCCCCGAACCGAACATCTTCTTACTGGCATTAGACAGCTCCACCGCGTCCCAAATCCCGATAGTCAATATAAAAAGGAACAATATCAGCAAAGTGGATGCGAATAGCCGCTTGAAGCTAATGCCTCTTTTCTTTTTAACTGAAATTTCTTGAGCAGCCCGCTCGGCCTGTGAGAGCCTGCTTGGTGCGGATCTCTGATCTTTTGGCGGCAGCGTCTTGTGGATATCGAAGACTTCTTTTCCTGAATGCTTGTTTGCCATAGTCTCTTATTATGCTTGAGGAATTACTACAGTGAAAGTCGAACCTTTATTTGGCGCGCTTCGGACTTCTATAACACCGTTATGTACTTCGGCGATACGCTTGGCTATCGATAAGCCCAAGCCGTAGCCGTCCGAGCCGCTGCGCGAAGACTCAGCCTGATAAAAGCGCTCAAATACTTTCGGTAAATCGGCGGCGGCTATTCCCTTGCCTTTGTCGGCGACGGTGCAAACGATATTGCGCCCTCGTCGACCGGTAGATATGATGACCTCACCGCCCTTCTGGTTATATTTGATGGCATTATCTATCAAAACCGATAGCAGCTCTATCAGACTGTCACTATCGCCTCTTACCTTGCCTGAGCTCAGGTTACTGGTCAGCTTTATCTTCTTCGCAGCCGCTGCTTTTTCCCAGCGGGCAGCAGCCTCAGCGGCCACGTCTTTCATATCCACTACGGTCTCCAGCGGTGTCGTACTATCGAAACTGGACAGTTTCAGCAAGCCGTCAGAAAGCATCTTCAATTTAGCCACCTCCTCCAGATTGCTTTTCAGCTGGTCTACGGCTTCCTGCTTCGTCAATTTTGGATTTCGCAGGGCCACCTCATTCTCGGTCTGCATTACAGCCAGTGGCGTACGAAGTTCGTGGCTGGCATCCCCGGTAAAGCGTTTTTGGGACTCCAGAGAGTCTTCGATGGGCTGCAGGGTCCGGCGGGCCAGTGCGTAGCTGGCAGCGCCGCCACCGATCAATACCATCAGATTGAATAGCAGCAAATTGCCGCGGAGGTGGCGCATCGCATCATCAAGGTCCTGCTGGCGCAGGTAGGTGAAGCTATTGAAATTACGCTGCGGCAACCTATCGTTCAAAAAGTAGGTCTGCCTTTGATTGTTCCTGAATAATTCATCGCTGGATAAATGGTAGATGGCCACACTGAACGCGATGCTCAGAGCCATAATGATTATCAGATACCACAGCGTAAGTTTAAGGGCGGCGGAGTGAAACATCTAAGAAGCCTTAGCTAGCCTTTCTCGCCGAATCTGTAGCCGAAGCCTCTTAGTGTATGTAGCAGCTCGGGCGATTGGAAAGGTTTATCAATCTTGTTACGCAGGTAACCCATATAGACTTCTACAGTATTGGGTAAGACGTCAGAGTCAAAATTCCAAACGTGGGCAATGATGTTCTCTTTGCTCAGGATCTGGCCGGCGTTACGCATCATATATTCCAAAAGGGCGAATTCCTTGGCGCTTAATTTGATCGGCTTGCCGGAGCGGCTTACGTCGTATGAGATAGTGTCTAAAATTAAATCCTGCACCTGCAGTCTATTGCCTATGGCATTTTCTGGCCGCCGCAGCAGAGCGCGGACACGGGCTAACAGTTCTTCGAAAGAAAACGGCTTGACCAGATAATCATCGGCTCCGGCGTTGAGGCCTTCCACCTTATCTCTGATCTGGCCGCGGGCGGTCAGGATTATCACCGGCGTATTGATGCCTTTGGAGCGGAGCTTGGCAACAATGTCCATTCCTTCCATAGATCCTGGCAGCATCCTATCGATGATCATCACATCATAGCTCTCATTCAGAGCGGCACCCAGCCCACTGTCGGCGTCATATTCGACGTCTACGGCATACTTTTCCTGTGTTAGGCCTTGAGCTATAGCATTAGCTATCTTAGATTCATCTTCTATAACAAGTACTCTCATCAACCTTATTTTACGCCATATGACCTGAGAGACGGCTGTAATATCTGCCAGTGCTAAAATATGGATGATGACACTCAATAAACAAAAAGCCTATCAAATTATCGGCGTGATAGGCGTATTAGCCTCAATTGCCGCTTTCGTTAAATCGCCCAGCTTCCCGACGCCCGACAAACTGCTGGTCTTTATGACTTTTGTCTTTATGATACTTAAGCAGGCGCTCAGTATGCTCCGGCGTTTCCTGCCTTTCGTGGCGGTGCTTTTAATCTACGAATCTTTCCGAGGGCAAGTGAATAAATTCAACAGCCATATAGACTATCTGACGGCCCCGCATTTCGATCAAAAGGTCTTTGGAAAGTTGCCGACTATCTATCTGCAGGATTGGTTGTGGCGAGGCCATGTTATGTGGTACGACTTCGTATTTTATTTTGCTTATCTGCTTCACTTCATTCTGCCGATCACTTTGGCTCTTATAATCTGGAAGTTGCGGGAGGAGCAGTACTGGCGGGTGGTCAACACCTACTTGGTAGTGGCCTTCGGCGCTTTTATCACATTCTTCTTGTTGCCTGCCGCGCCGCCCTGGATGGCTTCAGACCTTCATTACATACCCCATATAGACCGCATCAGCAGTAGTGTCTGGGCGGCTATGGGTCTTCATAATTTTCCATCTGTCTATAACCACATATCGCCTAATCCGGTAGCGGCCATCCCCTCGCTGCATAGCGCCTGGGCGACGTTGCTCGTGATATTCGTTTTTAAGAACTTCGGCAAGCGCTGGGCTGCGGTCGCGGCAATCTACCCGTTTCTGATCTACGTCGGCACCATCTACCAAGGCGAACACTACGCCTTTGATGTCATAACTGGAATCCTATACGCCATTGCCGGATATTTGCTCACGCCTTGGCTGATGCGCAAATACTGGAAGCTGCATAAAGCTATCAAGCCAAAGATCAAGCAACTTTTGATATAATTGAGCTTGAAGTTCTAAAAATAAAAACAAAATTTAAAAATGAATCAGCAGCGACCATATAATTCATATACTCCAGCTCCGCGCCGAAATGGCAAGGCTGAATCGAAAAAACCGGTTTCTATTAAACACCTAGGCCTAATTATCTTTATGTTAGCTCTTGTCGTGGCTGTCTTCGGGGTGCAGAACGCCCAGCGGGCCCACGCCCGGGCCGCGGCTGCCGAACAGACGGCTAAACACAGCAGCTCCGTAAAAGCCTTCAATAGCCGCCTAGCCGAATTGTCGACGCGTGACCCTTTGGTAAATTTCTCGGTAGCAATAGCCGATTCCAACTACCCCCAGAGCAGCAGCTATAACGCTGAGATTAAGAGTGATGCCGCCTCTACTGCCAAGTTATTATCGGCCAGCCTTTTCTTAAAAGAGGTAGAAAATGGTCGCTATCGTCTCTCGCAGAGTATCGGAGGAGCGCCGGCGCTTAGCCAGTTGAGACTTATGGTTCAGCAAAGCGACGATACAGCCTGGCAGCAATTTAACGATCTGCTGGGGCATAAGAAACTCAGCTCTTTTGCCGATGAGCTAGGGCTATCTAGCTACGATTCTGAGACTAATACTATCTCGGCAGCCGATATGAACAAGCTGACCCGTCTGCTTTATTCGGACAATTTGCTCAACCGCGGTCACCGGCAGCTTCTGCTGTCGATGATGCAGCATACCAACTACGAGGATTTTATCTCGCCGGCCGTCAGCAAGGATTTCTCGCTGTATCATAAGGTGGGCATCAATGACGACCAGGTGAACGATGCCGCCATAATCGACAACGGCTACGACGTACTGTTCATTACGATATTTAGTAATGGCGGCGGCAGCTATAATTGGCCGCACCGCGCCGAGCTTATGCAAAGCATTACTAGGGCGGCTATTAACGCATATCTGCTTTGACTGGTATGATTCTAATATTATGAGAAGCAACCCTAAGGCGGACGAGAAAATCAGCATCAAGAAGGTAATTTTTTTGCTTCTGTTTATCGTGGCCTCTATCGTGATCCTCAATCTGCATAAACCTGTACCCAACGCCAATAACAGCTCAGCTAAAGTAACCAAATATCCGACCAATTCTGCCAATAGCCTCTGGGCGGTAGTAAACAAGGGCCGCGCCCTGCCGGATAACTATGTACCTTCGCCGCTGGTCGCTCCAAACGTCCCACTGCGCCTGTCGAAGACAGACCCTGAAATGTTGATGAGGGCTGATGCTGCCTCGGCATTTGAAAAATTGGTCAACGGTGCTAAAGCCGATAATTTAAACTTAGAACTCGGCAGCGGCTACCGATCTTTCGCTGCCCAAAAACAGCTATATCAATACTATGTAGATAATGCCGGCCAAGAAGCTACGGACTCAGCCAGTGCCCGGCCCGGCCATAGTGAGCACCAAACCGGTTTGGCTGTCGATGTTCAATCCCCGGACCAGCCGGATTGCCAGATCCACCAATGCTTCGGTGATACTCCAGAGGGTAAATGGCTGGCCGCTAACGCCTACAAGTATGGCTTCATAATCCGTTACGAAAAGAATAAATCGTCTCTGACAGGGTTCAAATACGAACCTTGGCATATCCGCTACGTCGGCACCGACTTAGCCGCGAAGATACATAAGAACGACGTGACTCTCGAGGAATACTTCAACTTACCGGCTTATCCGGATTATCCAAAAGACATCCTGACTCTTAACCCCTAAGAGTTGGGGTTTATGATATGTCCGCCAAACTTATTGCGCATAGCGGCCAATAATTTGGTAGCGAAATTAGTTTCTCCGGTTTGGCTTTGCTTGCGGACATCGAAGGCCACCTGGATGACCGGCAGAGGTATACTCATTTCCTTGGCTACCTCAAGGGTCCAGCGCGTCTCGCCGGATTCGGCTACCACGCCGTCAATTCCTTCCAAGGTCGGATTCTCGGCCAGGGCTTGGCGCGTCAGTTCGTTAAGCCACGACGTTACTACGCTGCCGTGCTGCCAGACTTCTCCGGCAGCTGCCAGGTCTAATTCGCTATAAGGCCCCTCTTTGAGCATCCTGTAGCCTTCGGCCAGGCTCTGCATCATTCCGTACTCAATGGCGTTATGCACCATTTTTACGTAATGCCCCGCCCCGCTAGGGCCAAAGTACTGGTAGGCGCCACTCGGCGCCGCCAAAGTCTTTAAAACTGGCTCGATTATGCGAAAAGCCTCAGTCTCTCCGCCGACCATCATAGAGAAGCCATTCTTATAACCCCAAACCCCGCCGCTGGTACCTACGTCGAGAAGGATTGAGCCGGCAGCTTTAACTTTGTCTGCTCTGACTTTAGTTAGGCGGAAGTCAGAATTTCCGCCGTCGATGATAATGCTGCCTTTAGGTATGAGCTCCAGCCATTTATCCAATTCCTCGTCAACCGCGCTGTCGGTAATCATTAGCCAAAGGACGAACGGATCGGCGCCTACCATAGCCACGGCCTCCTCCTTGGTGTAGGCAGCTTGGGCCTTATGCTGCAGAGCCACATCGATTGGCCCTCGGCTGCGGTTATTGGCTATGACCTGGTGCTCACTCTCGGCTAATTTCTGGGCTATCTGGGCACCCATCCGACCTAAACCGCTGATTATTATTTTCATAGAGCACCTCCTTTATAGTCGTTAATAAAAGTTACTTTCTTCATCGATTTTATAATCTGAACCGGTTGCTCCTCCAAGAGGTTATCCGTCGATAAATCATCAATAGCTTTATGCTTACTGCTTCCTATAGCATACACAACCGCCTCATCGATCTGACGCAGATAATGCGGAGTAGTGGTTATCCGCTGAAAATCCGGGCCTTGATAGCTGGCGGCATAGGCTCGCGACTCGGATAACCCGCTATTTGGCAATATCCCAGAGGTGTGTCCGTCGGCACCCATTCCAAGAAGCGCGAAAATATAGTCATATTGAGATAGTGAACCAGCTAAAAAGGCGTTGAAGTCTTTGGTTGTTTCTTCGAAGTCCCTACCTTGAAGAACTGGAAAGGTTCTGATGCCTGTGACATCAAAGCCTTGCTGAGTCAGCTGGCACCAATTGGAAGCAATATCGCCCACCGGCACAAAACGCTCATCGCATAGGCTAACGCTCAGGCTTCCAGCTAGCTGCAGCTTCTGCCTGGCAGTTACAGCCAGCGGAACGGCAGAACCGCCTGACAGTAACCATAATATTTGGCGGCCTGCTGTCAACTGTCGGTTAAGGCTTTCGGCAATGTAGTCTACGGCCTCGTCTGGCTGACCAATTTTTCTAAAATCTATTGCCGGCATCTAGCCATTATAACAATGCGACATCCGACAACCTCCGAGTAAGTGTAAAAATATTTACATTTTTGAAGCTTAGATTCTCACAGCTACTCTTATTTCCAACGCTTATGATTAAAAGCGTAAACACTAAGGGGGAAAACGGGAATGCAAAAGCACTACGCGTTAAACAACGGTAAACAAAAAAATGACGATGTAACGAAGCTCTACATTCTGACCAAACCGACGAAACTGTCTGATTTAACGCTTGATGATATGTACGACCGTATAGATAGTGGCCGCTCTAACTGGCGCGCGCAGGCCAAAGCTTTCCGTGAGCGCAAAGAACGTGAATTCATGCACGAGTTCTAATATCTGCTAGGAACATCAATACTGGAACGGCTCTTACTTATCACTGAGCTTTATAAATAGCTGCTCAGCAAAGAATAAAGTTGATAGGTTAAAAAGAGCCGTTTTGTTTGTGCAGTAGAATGCCATTATATATCGGCCGGCACATCTCGTAGGCGTAATCCCTGCTTCGGGGCTTATTTACTAGCTGTCCGCCACTTATCAATGATACAGACCCACCTCCGTCCAGGTTCAAAGCGAACCTGGCGCCCAACGATATGAAAACATCTGCCAGATCTGCCAACCTGATACCCCAGCAATCTTTGTTATAACCGTCTACCGCTACAGTAAACAGGTATTTGCTATTTACGCCTATTGCTCCTCTGGGGTTAAGACTTGATGTGATATCTGAGTCGAACTGATGGTTCTCAGACGAGAAACCTTCGTGATCTGATATGCCGCTTATCAGGTTTTGACCGCTATAAACCAGTAATGGTCCGGCTTGCAGTAGACAATTGTCGGGTTTGGCTGGCAATTCGTGCCTGGGAGCGATATGGATATGTCCGCTGCGGGTGATAGCTAGACCACCGCGGCTTCTGTGCCAAGGTTTAGCGAACGGCGTATGGTCCTTAGATTGACCGTCTAGCCAAAGCTCACCGAGCGGACGGGAATTCTGCCTATCGAAAAATCCACCGCTTATAGCCTCTTGGTGGCCGTTCTGCTGGCACCATTCATCCAGCCTAGTCGGTTGGTTGAAGCTCACCAGCTGTGGTCTGTAAGAAGCAAGTCTGTAGGTTGCTATATGAATAGTTGGTTCGGTCGTGCCAAAACGGTATTTGACGGACTGAACACTGACGCCGCCGCTACGTAAACGCATTTTGTTTAGCATTTTTGTCTCACCATTCGATACTTCCTAGGATTACATACATATAGGCGTAAGCGCAATATATTTTTAAGGTTAAATCGGCTATTATGTACGGAAGATAATGACGCTAAAAAAACTTAGGAAATCGATTACTGGGCGTTATCGTCATGAGTATGGCTTATTGTTGATTGCCGCATTTCTGGTCGTCTTCGTGGCTGCCTATCTGATAAACATAAACCATCAACTGGCTCATCCGAAGCAAAATACCTATATTCAAGGCCGGGCTGAACCCGATGAAGCCTATAAGGATATGAATCTGAGCGTGGCGGCCAAAGCTACCTATACCAGTACGGCCATCACGAACTACAAAGATCTAGGTATGGTGCGCGATGTCCGGCACATCATAGTCCGTTTTAAAGTTCCCAAGGATGATCTGGTAGAAAGCGCTATGCTCACCTTGCCAACTACCGCCCAGCCGACCAAAGGCTATCCGGTCATTATCCTTTGTCACGGATATGTGAATCCGGTCTATTATTCTACCGAAAAGGCCTATTTGGGCGATATGGAATTCTACTCTCAGCACGGCTACGCCGTGGTAAAACCGGATTTCCGTGGCCAAGGCTTTTCGATTTCTGCCGGAGCTCCAGAAGGCGCGTACTATTCTATGGCTTACAATACCGATGTTATGAGTCTGATAGCGGCTGTTAAAAAAACCCCGTATCTCGACAAGAATCACATCAATCTATGGGGGCACAGCCTTGGTGCTTATATAGCGATGAGGGCCAGTGTGCTGTCTCCGGACATCAAGAATACCATTCTGCTAGCCGGACCGGTGGCATCATTCAGAGATATGTATACGGCTTATGTGGCCATCTCTGATACGAATAACGCCGTGGCCGCCGCTATCCGCGCGGCTCAACTGACGCAGCACGGCACACCTATATCGAATCCTCAGTTCTGGGATAACGCTTCGCCGATCAACTACGCCGGTAAAAGTAAGTCTTTCTACCAGATCCACGTCGGTACGGCCGACGCTACCGTTCCGCCTCAGTTCTCTAGCGATCTCGATCGTGCTTTGGCTAAGGATGGTATAAAGCACGAATATTTCGTCTACCCTGGCGCAGACCACGGCCTGGTGGCGGAGCGTGACAGTATATGGTCACGGTCATTGGACCGTATGAACAGCACTAAGTAAACAACAACTAGTTCTTAGCAGTTTCGGCTTTGCTGTAGTATTTCTGGTTCGCAGCTTTTCTAAGTTCGGGATGCTTAGCCCGCGCTGTCAGCCGGACATAGTTATAGGTGATGACTACTAGAAGAGCTAGTGCCGAGGCTGTAATCACGAAGTTCTGGTAGATATTTGTATTGTTTGGGATAAACAGTTTGAAAGCGAAAACGATAAAGGCGTGGGTAATGTAGACGAAGAGGCTGTTGCGGCCCAGGGTCTCAACCACACCCTTCGTGAGTCTGGTAATGGTATGTTCGTAGCGTCTGACGACCATAAACAGGAATATGAACCAGATTACGAACAACATAATCCTTAAAGGGCCCATAGTCCATTTCTGGGCATACAGCCACACATATTCATTGGCTGAGTTCCAATGCAGCGTCAGTGATTGCCACCACGGCGACAGGGACTGCGGGTTACCTAGCAGTCGCTGATTCAATTTTGATAATAAGAATACGCTGGCGTAACTTAGCGCGAACGTCGTCAAGGCTGTAGCTGTTATACCTAGCTTCAGGCGTTTTCTGGCTACAGGTTTGAGGTGCCGGAACCAGTAGTGTATTTCGCCCCAGTAAAAACCACCAACTAGTCCCATCATGAAGATTATTTGCCAGTTTAGGATGTCCATCGGGTTTCCATCTCCTGGCAGTGCCCAAAGCACTAGGCTGCCAAGTCCGACCAGCCACCACTTCCCTTTGCTGAGCAGATAGAATGCCAAGGGGGCGATCAGCATAAGCAGGGCGAAACGGTACAGAAAATCGGCCCAGCCGAAACTGTATCGCATAAGCAAAGTCTGGCCAACGATACTTGGCCATCCGATGTTTTGGGTCAGGCCCTGTTTGATATTGGGGTGGTTGAAATGCAGGGCCAGTGCCGTAAACAGCAATGTAAAGGCGACGGACGCTATATATAGCAATCCGGCTCGGCGCCACATTTTCTTAAGTATGAATCTCATTCCCAGATGTAGGCGGCGTTTATAGACGATTCCGACCAGCAGGCCGGCCATAAAGAAAAAGCCTTCGGCTGCCGACACTAAAAGTCGGCCGCGGCCTGTGAAAAAGTCGAAGAAACTCGGGTAAAGTTCGATATGGTTAATCAGGATAACTATCAGAAAGTAGCCGCGGATAATATCAAATGCCCGGATTCTGGGCGACTTCTCATTGGTTGTAACAGGTATATCTTGTGTCATATCAAACCATACTAGTTTATCATTGCCCTCAGTTGAGGCAATGAAACTTTCCCGTTACGCGTCCGCGGCAAGGCATCAATGAAGATTATCTTATCTGGTCGCCAGATCGAAGGCAGGCTGGATTTGGTGTAAGCTCGAAGCTCAGCCTCACTCACCTCACCGCTGATAAAATAGACTATTTGGTCATCACTGCTGCCATCCCCCGCCCCGACGACCGAGCATTCTCTAATGCTCTTATTCTGCAGCAAGGCCCATTCGATGTCCCGGGGCGACACGCTGTAGCCTTGCTTGCGGATAGTCTCCTGCTTACGGCCTTTTAGCGTCAGCCGGCCATCATTTATTTCAGCAATATCGCCGGTGTGCCAATAGCCATCTTCGCTCAAATGCTGCTTAGTGGCTTCTTCATTCTTGAAATAGCCCGGGAAAAGCCCCGGTGATTTTACTAGCAACTCACCATTCTTCGACAGCTTGGCGTCAACCTCGCGAAGAATCCTGCCCGGTGAACCTGGCACCCTATCATCCAGGGAGTTGGCGGCTATCCTGCCGGTTTCCGATGAACCGTAACACTCGATTATCTTATGCCCGAATCTTTGCTCAAAGCTGTGCCAAAGCGCTGGCGGAAGGGCCGCGCTGCCAGATATTAGTACTCTGACCTGACTTAGGTCGTATTCGCCTTCAGTTTCCATCATTTTGGCGAACGCTAACGGTGTGTGGGTAAAAAACGATATCTTGCCGCTGGCCAACTTCGTTAAGGTTTGTTGAGCGTTAAAGTTCTCTTCTAGATACAAAGTGTTGGAATGATAAATACTGCCGCTTAAGCCCAAACAGATGCCATACCAATGAGACAGCCGCAGCGACAGTAGCATAGTGTCCTGGGGCGACCAATCCCATACTTCTGAGCAAGCTTTTATGTTCCATAAATGATTGGAGTGGCTGTAGGTAGCCATCTTGGGTTTGCCGGTGGTTCCGGATGTAAAAACTAAGCTGGCTATCTGCTCATCGGCTGGCAGGCGCAGTCTGGGCTGTTTTGGCTG
>Ga0207664_10000485_pt1 | contig 28318 bp, 37 predicted proteins | sample LARL83metaG_FD_184349 | JGI IMG/M metagenome (GOLD analysis project Ga0207664, IMG submission 184349) | Corn, switchgrass and miscanthus rhizosphere microbial communities from Kellogg Biological Station, Michigan, USA - LAR L8-3 metaG... | ecosystem: Host-associated > Plants > Roots >... | reverse complement strand
GCGCGCGCGGCGCGCAGCACGTTCTCCAGCGAATCGGGCGTGTGCGCGTAGTCGACGAGCACCGCGAACGGCTGGCCCTCGTCGACCGGCTCGAAGCGGCCCGGCACGCGGCCCGCTCGCGGCAGCGCAGCGGCGATCGCCTCCAGCGGCACGCCGAGCGCGCGGACCGCCGCGACGGCGCCGAGCACGTTGGCGACGTTGAAGCGCCCCGGCAGCGGCGTGCGCAGCTCGAGCGCGCCCTCGGGCGTGAGCGCGGTGAAGCGCGAGCCGCCGAAGCCGCTCTCGACCTCGACGGCGCGGTATGTGGCCTCGCGCTCGAGCGCGAACGTGACCGCCGGGCGGCCTTCGCCGGCCAGCTCGTGCGCGAGGCGGCGGCCGTACGCGTCGTCCACGTCGACCACGGCGACGCGCGGCGGCTCGCGCTGCTCGTCGGCGGAGGGCAGGAACAGCCGCCGCTTGGCGGCGAAGTAGTCCTCCATCGTCGCGTGGAAGTCGAGGTGGTCCTGCGTCAGGTTCGTGAAGACCGCGACGGCGAAGCGGGTCGCGTCGGCGCGGCGCAGCTCCAGCGCGTGTGACGACACCTCCATTGCGCACGCGACGTCGCCGCCGTCGCGCATCGCGCGCAAGGCGCGCTGGAGGTCGATCGCCTCGGCGGTCGTGCGCGCCACCGGGTGCTCGACGCCGCCGACGAACGACGTCACCGTGCCGAGCAGCCCGCACTGCCGCCCCGCCGCCTCCAGCAGCGCCCGCACGAGAAACGCCGTCGTCGTCTTGCCGTTCGTGCCGGTGATCCCGACGACGTCGAGCGCCGCCGTCGGATCGCCGTTGAAGCGCGCCGCCGCCGGTGCCATCGCCGCCCGCGCCGAGCGGACGAGCACCTCCGGCACGCCGAGCCCGAGCGGCCGCTCGACGACGAGGGCAGCCGCCCCGCGAGCGACCGCGTCGGCGGCGAAGTCGTGCCCGTCGGCCGCATGCCCCGGAACGCAGAAGAACAGCGACCCCGGCTCGACGCGGCGGTTGTCGTACGCCAGCGAGGAGATCTCCACGTCGCCGCCGTCGGCGACGTCCGCGCCCATCACGTCGCGCAAGTGCATCGGCGCCCGAGTCTAGCCCGCGACCCAGACCGGCCCGGGTCAGCTCGGTCTGATGCCGAGATACGGCAGCGCGAACGCGACGATCTTCTGGAACGCCGGCGCCGCCACCTGGCCGCCGTAGATCGCGCCCTGCGGCTCGTCGACGACGACCGAGACGAGCAGCTTCGGGTCGCTGGCGGGCGCGAAGCCCATGAACGAGGCGATGTAGCGCGTTCTCGAGTACTGGCCGTCGGGGTCGACCTTCTGCGCCGTGCCCGTCTTGCCGGCGAGGTCGTAGCCGGGGATGCTCGCCTCCGAGGCGGTGCCGCCGGCGGCCAGCACGCCGCGCAGCATGTCGCGCACGCTCGCGGCGGTCGACGGCGAGATCACGCGTCTGCCGAGCGGCGTCCGGACGGCTCTGCCGTCGATCGACTCGACGATCTGCGGCGTGCGCAGGATCCCGCCGTTCGCGATCGCGGCGTAGGCGGCGAGCATCTGCATCGCGGTGACCGCGAGGCCCTGGCCGATCGGCAGGTTCGCGATCGAGGAGCCTGAGTACTGCGCGTAGGTCGGCACGATCCCGCGCTCCTCGCCGGGCAGCTTGACGCCGGTCGGCTGGCCGAAGCCGAACGCGTCGACCCACTGCGCGAAGCGGTGCGCTCTGAGCATCAGCGCGATCTGGACGGCGCCGATGTTGCTCGACTGCTTGAGCACGTCGGCGACGGTCAGCGTCTCGTCGCCGTGCGCCTCGGCGTCATGCAGGATGCGGTCGGCGACGTGCAGCTCGTAGGGCACGGGAATCGGCGTCTGGGGCGTCACGACGCCGTCCTCCAGCGCGCCGGCGACGGTGATCGCCTTGAACGTCGAGCCCGGCTCGTAGGTGAAGCCGACCGCGCGATCCTGCTGCGCGTAGGGCGGCGCCCCGCCAGGGTCGTTCGCGTCCACGCGCGGCCAGTTCGCGAGCGCGAGGATCTGGTCGGTCCGCGGGTCCATCACGATCGCCGTGGCGCCTCTCGGGCGGTAGACCTGGCCGACGCCGTCGAGCACCGACTCGACCTTCTCCTGCACGTTCGCGTCGATCGTCAGCCGCACGTCCTCCCCCGGGATCGTGGGCCGCGCGTCCTGGATCGAGATCGGCTGGCCGAGCGCGTCGCTGACGACCTTGCGGATGCCGTCCTGCCCGCGCAGGATGCGGTCCTCGCCGTACTCGAAGCCGCTGCCGCCCCCGGGCGCGTCGCCCGCGTTGCCGAGCAGCTGCGAGGCGAGCCAGTCGCGCGGATACGTGCGCCGCGAGCTGGGCGTGAGCGTGATGCCGTCGAGGTGCAGCGCCGCGACCTTCGCCGCCCTGGCGGCCGGGAGCCGCTTGGCGAGGTAGACGAAGCCGGTGCGCTCGGAGAGCTTCGCGAGCACGGTGCCGGTGTCGAGCCCGAGCAGCGACGCGAGCTGGCCGGCGACTCTCAGCGGACCTCTGATCAGGTAGGGCGTCGCGCTGACGTCGCTCGCCGGCTCGGAGATCGCCAGCACGGCGCCGTTGCGGTCGGTGATCGTCCCGCGCGGCGCGGGCAGCACGACCGTCTGCACCTGCTGGGTGGCGGCGGCCTTGCGCAGCGCCGGAGCGCGCACCGCGCCGAGCCAGCCGGCGCGCAGCGTCGCGACGCCGAGCGCGACGAGGAAGACGAGGAAGAGCAGTCCGATGCGGCGGTCGGTCACGGTCGGCACTGCGACCGGACCCTAGCCCTGGCCCCCGACGGGAGCGGACGCGCCGCCGGCGGACGCGGTCGGGGCCGTCCCGGCGGCCAGGCCCGGAGTCGTGGTCGCGGCCGCGCTGGGAGCCTGCGTGGCGGGCGTCGGGGTCGTCTGCGTCGCCGTCGTGGGCGTCGCGCCCGCCGGCCCGACGACCGCGGGCGCGACGGGCGTCGTGGCGGCGCTCGCGGGCGGCGGCGCCGGCGTCGCGTTCGGCACGCGCATCGTCACGAGCGCCCGCGCGGCGTCGGCGGAGCTGGCGGTCAGGTAGCGGGGCGAGCCCTGCGGCGGCCACACGTAGCCGAGCTGCGTCGCCTGCGCGACGACCTGCTCGCTGTTGGAGAGCTGCGAGACCTGCGCCTCGAGCGCGGCGTTGCTCTGCTGCAGGGCGGTGCTCTGCTCGATCGCGCGGCCGATCCCCGCGTTCATTCTCAGCAGCGTGAGCTGCAGCGTCACGATCCCGACGAGCAGCGTGCCGAGCAGCGCGATCCAGACGCGGCCGCCGATCAGGCGGTCGAGCAGGCGGTGGTCGGGCAACCCGCGCAGCCCTTCCAGCACCCGCGCGCCGAGCGGCAGGTCGGGCCGGCGCGCGGGCCGCGGGACGGCCGTCGGACGCCGTCGCGGCGGCGCGGAGGGACGCGGGGCGTGCTGCGGCAGCGCGACCGCGGCGGCGGCAGCAGCCGCCATGCGACCGCCGAGCGCGGCGGCCGGGCGGGCGAGCGAGGCGGCAGCGGACGGCCGCGCGGCGGCGCGCGAGCCCGCCGACCGCGAGGCGGCGGGACGGGCCGGGCGCTCGGCCGCGGGGCGCGCGGGGCCCGAGACCCGCCGCGGCGGACGTCCCGCGGCGACGCGGCTCGATCTCGCGGGGCGCAGGCCGCTGCTGCGGCGGCCGGCGACGGTGGCGGCGGGTGGCGTCACGAGCCCTCCTTCTCCAGCTTGCGGATCCCGCGCAGGTGGGCGGACTTGGCGCGCGGGTTGTGCGCGACCTCCCCCGGCGTCGGGGCGATCGCGCGGCGGGAGAGCAGCTCGCCCTCGGGTTCGCGGCCGCATGCGCAGACGGGCAGGTCGGGCGGGCAGACGCAGCCGCGCGCGCGCTCGGCGAGGAAGCGCTTGACGCGCCGGTCCTCGAGCGAGTGGAACGAGATCGCGGCCAGTCTGCCGCCGGGCGCGAGCAGCTCCCACGCGAGCGGCAGTCCGCGATCGAGCTGCTCGAGCTCTTCGTTGACGGCGATGCGGATCGCCTGGAAGGTGCGCTTCGCGGGATGGCCGCCGGCGAACTGCGCGGGCGTCGGGATCGCCGACTTGATCGTCTCCACGAGCGCGTGCGTCGTCTCGATCGGTTCGCTTCTGCGCGTGCGCACGATCGCACGCGCGATGCGCCCGGCGTAGCGCTCGTCGCCGTACTCGCGCAGCAGGCGCGCGAGCCGGCGCTCGTCCCAGCCGTTGACGACGTCGGCGGCGCTCAGCTCCTGCGCTGGATCCATGCGCATGTCGAGCGGCGCGTCGTAGGCGTAGGAGAAGCCGCGCTCCCACGTGTCGACCTGCATCGAGGACATGCCGAGGTCCATGTAGAGGAGGTCCGCTCTGACGCCCTCCTCGCGCAGCCGCTCCAGCCCGCTCGCGAAGTCGGCGCGGATGAAGCGCGTCGCGCACGGCACCTCGGCCGCGAGCTCGGCGAAGCGCTCCTCGGCGATCGGGTCGCGGTCGATCCCGATCAGCGTGCCGGCGGGGCCGATGCGGTCGGCGACGAGGCGCGCGTGGCCGCCGCCGCCGATCGTGCAGTCGACCGCGACGGCGCCGGGCCGGGGGTCGAGCAGCTCGATCAGCTCGCCGGCGAGGACCGGGATGTGGATGGAGACCATGTCAAGCAGTGTGGTCATCGGCGGCGGTCACCCGGCGGACTCGAGCCCGGCGGCGATCTCGGAGACGTTCTCGAGCACCTCGCCGTTGTAGGCGGCCCAGTTGCCGCGGTCCCAGATCTCGAGGCACTCCCCCGCGCCGACGACGCTCACGTCCTTCGTCAGCTTCCCCGACTCGAGCAGGAATCTCGGCAGCATCACGCGGCCCGCCCCGTCCAGCTCCGTGGGGTGCGAGTTGGCGGTGAAGTGGCGCTTGAGCTTGCGGTACTCGGGCGAGAGCGGGCTCTTGCCCTCCAGCGCCGCAGTCGTCCAGGCGTCGTAGTCCTCGGGGCGCCAGATCGCGACGCAGTCCTCCAGCCCGGCCGCCAGCACGGCGCCCTCGGCGTACGCGGCGCGGTAGCGCGTCGGAACCGTGAGGCGGTTCTTCGCGTCGAGCGTGAGGTCGAAGGTGCCGCGGAAGGTCATGGTCGCCGCTCAGAAGAAAGGCGGACCGGGGTGGCTGGGTGGGAGGAGCCCTGCCACCCCGGTCCGATGGGCGGGCAAGCTATCCCACTCTCTCCCACTTTGCAACCCATATGTCACAGGAACTCCCACCTCTGGCGCGTACGGGCGCCTCTGTGGCGCGAAATCGCCCGTCCAGCAGGGCATCGAGAGGTGGGATGGAGTGGGACGCCATCCGTCCACCAGGGCGCAAGCGGACGTGCAGATCGGCCGTCTGCACGGATCGCTGCGGGTTGCGACCGCCCGACGGTCGGAAGTGGGCTGAGGTGGGCGGCGCGCGACGGGGCGGCATCGTCGACACTTCCTCGATGCCAGAGGAGCGCATCGAGCCCGGCCCGTTCTCGGCGCACCTCGGCTTCCGCCTCGTGCGGGCAGACGACGACGGCGCGCTCGTCGAGGGCGATCCTGCGCCTGAGCACCTCAACGGCGGCGGGATCGTCCACGGCGGCAACCTGAGCGCGCTGCTCGACACGACGACCGGCTGGGCCGTCCATCGGCGCATGCCGCCCGGGATCGCCGCCCCGCACGTCTCGATCAGCGTGCAGTTCGTGCGCGCCGCGCTGCCGGGGACGACGCTCGTGTGCCGCGGGCGCTGCGTCTCCGCCGGCCGGCGGATCGCCGCGGCCGAGGCGGAGATCACGCAGGGCGAGCGCGTGATCGCGCGCGCGGTCACGAGCCACGCCGTGCTGTCGCGCGACTGAGCGGGCAGCGGCCGGCGGCTACGCGCCGGCGCGGGCAGCGGCGCTCCGCAGCGCCGCGCGCGCGTCGGCGGCGAGCCGCGCGACCAGCTCCCCCGCGGGCAGCTCGCGGGCGAGCGCGTGCGCCTGGCCGGCCCACAGGTTGATCGCCTCCGCGTCTCCCCGTGCGCGCGCGGCGGCGCGCAGCGGCGCGGTGAGGTGGTGGACCTGCGGATAGGCGGCCGGCGCGTCGGCGTCGTGCTCGCGCAGGAAGCGGTTGACGATCCCGCGCGCGGTGCGGCCGCTGAACGCGCGCGTGAGCGCCGTCTCCCCCGCGCCGGCGAGCGCCGCGCGGTGCGGCGCGGAGGTGCCGGCCTCGGGCGTGAGCATCAGCGCGCTGCCGAGCTGAGCCGCGCTCGCGCCGGCCGCGAGCACGGCCGCGATCCCGGCCCCGTCCATGACGCCGCCGGTGGCGATCAGCGGCAGCGCGACCTCGGCGCGCACGAGCGCCAGCAGCGCGAGCAGGCCGATCGCGCCCGGCGCGGCGTCGTCGAAGGAGGCGCGGTGCCCGCCGGCCTCGGCGCCCTGCACGACGAGCGCGTCCGCGCCCCGCTCGGCCGCGGTGCGCGCCTCGGCCGGCGTCGTGACCGTCACCCACGCGGCGATCCCGGCGGCTTGCAGCTCGGCGACCAGCTCGGGCCGCGGGCAGCCGAACGTGAACGACGCGACCGCCGGCCGAACCTCGCGCAGCAGCGCGAGCTTCGCGTCCCAGTCGTCGTCGTCGGCGCGCGGCTCGCCCAACAGCGCACTCTGGCGCGCGGCCTCGTCGGCGAGCGTGGCGGCGTAGCGCGCGACCGTCCCGGCGTCGGCGGGCGCGCCGCCGGGGACGAAGACGTTGATTCCGAACGGCGCGTCGGTCGCCGCGCGCACAGCCGCGACGTCCGCCGCGACGGCGTCGGCGGTCTTGTAGCCGGTCGCGAGGAAGCCGAGCCCGCCCGCCGCCGAGACCGCGGCCGCGAGCGCCGGCGTCGAGGGGCCGCCGGCCAGCGGCGCCTGCACGATCGGCAGCGCGAGCTGGTCCAAGCTGAAGCCGTCCACGAAGTGACCGTACCGCGCGCGCGAACGGGACGCTGGTCGTCATCGCGTGAACGTCGCCAGCAGCGCCGCGGCGACGAGCAGCAGCACGGAGGGCACGAGCAGCAGCGCGACGACGAGCTGGATCTGCGGCGCCGCCTTCGCGGCGCGCTCGGCGAGTCGGCGCGCCTGCGCGGCGCGCGCCTCGGCCGCCTGCGCGGCGAGCGCCTCCGCGAGCGGCGAGCCGTGGCGGGCGCCGCGCTCGAGCGCGCGCACGAGCGGCACGATCCCCTCGCACGGGCAGCGCGCGGCGATCCCGGCGAGCGCGCGTTCGCGCGGGACGCCCAGCTCGACCTCGACGGCCGCCGTGCGCCACTCGCGCGCCAGCAGCCCGTGATCGCGGCGCGCGACCTCCGCGAGCGCCCGCTCGAGCGAGAGGCCCGCGCCGAGCGCGACGCGCAGCAGGTCGAGCAGGTCCGGCAGCTCGCGCGCCATCGCCGCCCCGCGCCGGCGGGCGCGGCGGCGCAGCCACGCGTCGGGCGCGAGGAACGCGCCGAGCGGCAGCGCGAACGGCGCCAACAGGCCGAGGCGACCGGGCAGCAGCGAGCCGACCGGCAACGCCGCGAGCAGGCCGAGCGCGCCGGCGCCCGCCTGCGCGGCGATGACGTCGCCGGCGCGCAGGCCGAGCGGACGTCCGGCCGCGGCCAGCCGTGCCTCCAGCCCGCGCGTCGCGGCGGGCGCGCCGACACGGCGGCCGAGTCGCGCGAGCAGCGCGAGCGCTCCCGCCCACGCCCGCGCTCGCGGCCGGCCGGCGCGCCGCCGCGGCGCGAGCTGCGCCAGCGCCAGCAGCGCGAGCGCCGCCGCGCCTCCCGCCACTGTCGCCGCCGCGCTCACCGGCGCGCTCCCGCGGGCATCACGCCACCCGCGCCAGCCGGCGGATCGCGAGCAGGCCGACGAGCTGCAGCACCAGCGCGAACGCCGCGAGCCACAGCGACAGCGGGCTGCGCAGCACGGCGCCGAGCGCGCCGGGGCTCGCCAGCTCCGCGAGCGCCGCGGCGCCGGCCGGCATCACTCCGACGAGCAGGCCGGTGAAGCGCGCCTGCGCGGTCGCGGCGCGTGCGTCCTCCGCGCCGCGGATCGCCGCCTCCTGGGCGCGCGCCAGCTCGCGCAGCAGCGCGACGAGGTCGCCGCCGGCGTCGCGCTGCAGGAGGATCGCGGTCGCGAGCGTGTCGTAGGCGCGGCTGCCCGCGCGCGAGCGCAGCGTCGCGAGCGCCGCCTCGAGCGTCGCGCCGAGCGCGAGCGCCCGCCCGAGCGTGGCCAGCTCGCGCCCGGCCGCGCCCTCGAGGCTGCGCGCCGCCTCGGCGAGCGCGCGAGAGATCGCGTGCCCGGCGGAGAGCGCGTCGGCGACCGCGCGCGCGAGCGCCGGCGCGGCGCGCTCCAGCTCGGCGCGGTGGCGACGCCGGCGGCGGCGCACGAGCGCGCGCTGGCACCACGGCCCGACGGCCGCGAGCGCGACGCCGAGCGGCGGACCGGCGAGCAGCCATCCGCCCGCGAGCAGCGCGAGCGCCGCCACGAGCGTCAGGCGCCGCCGCTCGGCGGCGCTCGGCTCCGTCCCTTCGCGTCGCGCCCGCACGAGCGGCGCGCCGACCGCGCCGCCGCGCGCGGCCCGCTCGACCACGCCGAGCGCGTCCCACAGCGCGAGCACGCCGAGCGCGGCCGCGAGCGCGGCGAGCGGAGCGGCGCTCACGGCGCCGCGTCCGGCGGCCGGACCGACGCGTGCAGCCGTCGGCGCGCCGACTCGAGCCGTGCGAGCGGGTCGGCCGGCCGGTCGGCGCCGGCCGCAGCGGCGACAGGCGTGCCGGCGGCGCCCTCCCGGCCGGACCTCGCGCCGGCCTCTGCCAGCCGCGCCGCCAGCTCCGCGGGCAGCGGGGTACGCCAGCACGCGCGCTCGCCGCGCAGCGCGAACAGCTCGCGGGTCTCGATGCCGTCGGCCGCCGCCCGCACGACCTGCGCGACGGCGGCGATCCGCCGCCGCCCGTCGGGCTCGCGCCGCTGGTGGACGACGAGGTCGATCGCGCCCGCGACCAGCTCGCGCACAGCCGCGTGCGGCAGCGCCACGTCGGCCATCAGCGCGAGCGTCTCGACACGCCGCAGCGCCTCCTCCGGCGAGCCGGCGTGGACGGTCGAGAGCGAGCCGTCGTGGCCGCTCGCCATCGCGCTGAGCATGTCGAGCGCCTCGCCGCCGCGCACCTCGCCGACGACGATCCGGTCCGGCCGCATGCGCAGCGCGTTGCGCACGAGGCGGCGGATCGTCACCTCGCCGCGGCCCTCCAGCGACGCCGGTCGCGCCTCCAGCCGCACGACGTGCGGCTGGCGCAGCCGCAGCTCGGCCGCGTCCTCGATCGTGACGATCCGCTCGTCGTCTGCGACGAAGCTGGAGAGCGCGCCGAGCGTCGTCGTCTTGCCCGAGCCGGTGCCCCCGCTGACGAGGATCGTCAGCCGCGCGCGCACGCACGCGGCGAGCAGGTCGCACAGCTCGCGCGTGAGCGTGCCGCGTGCGACCAGCTCCTGCGGCGCCATCCCGCCGGCGCGGAAGCGGCGGATCGTCAGCAGCGGCCCGTCGAGCGCGAGCGGCGGCAGCACGACGTTCACGCGCGAGCCGTCGGCGAGGCGCGCGTCGCACAGCGGCTCGGCCTCGTCGACGCGCCGGCCGAGCGGCGCGAGGATCCGCTCGATCGCATGGCGCAGCTCCGCCTCGTCGCCGAACGCGACGTCGGTCGGCTCGATCCGCCCGCCGCGCTCGACCCACACGCGCCCCGGCCCGTTGACCATCACCTCGTCGACCGCCGGATCGGCGAGCAGCGGCTCGAGCGGTCCCAGCCCGAGCGCCCGCTCGCGCACGATCCGCTCCAGCGCCGCGCGCTCGGCCTCGCTCAGCAGCGCCGCCTCGCGCGCGACGAGGGCGGCGACGCGCTCCCTCGCGTCGCCGCCGTCCTCGTCGGCCGAGCGCACGAGCCGCTCGCGCAGCTCCCCTGCCACCGGCTCGAGCCCTGCCGCGCGCGCGTCCACGAGGGCTCCGAGGGCGCGGCGCTCGAACATTCGCCCCCGGCCCGAAAGTCCGGCGTCCCGCGGCCGATCACCAAGTCGATGAACCTCGACGCGCCCCCCGCCGCCGCCGTGCCCGACGAGGCGCCCGTCGCGATCGCGCGGCAGGCGATCCACGACCGCTGGACGCGCGTCGTCGGCTACGCGCTGCTGCTCCGCGATCTGCGGGAGGCCGGTCCCGCCGACCACGACGAGCAGGCCGCCACGCGCGTGATCGTCGAGACGTTCACCAGCATCGGCGTCACCGCGATCGCCGGCGAGCAGCCCGCGCACGTGCGCGTGCCGCGCCGCTTCCTGCTTGAGCTGCACGCGCTCGCGCTGCCGGCCGAGCGCGTGGTGCTGGAGGTCGCCGACCCCGGCGCGGAGGACGCCGCGCTGCGCGCCGTGCTGGAGCGACTCGCCGCGCAGCGCTACCGCATCTCGCTCGCGTGCGACCCGCGCGGCCCGGCGCCGCTGGAGCTGGCGCGCGTCGCCGACAGCGTCAAGCTCGACGTGAGGGGCCTGGACGACCGCGAGCTGGAGGACTGCGCCGCGCGCTTCGGCCGCGTCTGCGGCACGCTGATCGCGACCGGCGTCGACACGCCGGCGCTGCGTCAGCGCTGCCGCGCCGCCGGCTTCGACCAGTACCAGGGCTTCTTCCTGTCCACCCCGGATCTCGTCGCCGGCGGCGCGCCGCCGAGCGAGCGCGTCGGCGAGCTGCGCGCGCTCGCGGGCCTCTACGCGCAGTCGACGTTCGAGGAGCTGGAGCAGACGATCGCGCGCGACGTCGGGCTCAGCTTCCGGCTGATGACCTACCTCAACTCCGCCTACTTCAATCTGCCGCGGCGCGTCGCCTCGGTGCGCGAGGCGCTGGTGCTGCTCGGCATGCAGGCGGTGCGACGGTGGGCGACGCTGATCGCGCTCTCCGGCGCCCAGGACGCGCCGCACGAGCTGACGGTCACCGCGCTCGTGCGCGCGCGCCTGTGCGAGCTGATCGCGCGCGAGCTGGACCCGGCGCTGGAGGTCGAGCCGGAGGCGTGCTTCACCGTCGGCCTCTTCTCCGTCGTCGACGCGATCGTGCGGGCGCCGCTGGCGCAGGCGATCGAGACGCTGCCGCTGACCGAGCCGGCGCGCGCGGCGCTGGTGGAGCGGCGCGGACCGATGGGCGACGCGCTGGCGGCGGCGATCGCCTGGGAGCGCGGCGAGCTGGACGAGGTCGCCCGGCGGCTGCCGGGGATCGCCGTCGCGGACCTCTACCTGAGCGCCATCGCGTGGGCGGACGCGACGTCCGGCATGCTGCGCTCGACGACGCGCACGAGCGCGGAGACGACGTCGGGCGCGAACTGAGCGCCCGCGCACGCGCGCAGCTCGGCGACGGCATCCTCGACGGAGCGGGCTCTGCGGTAGGAGCGGTCGGTCGTCATCGCGTTGAAGGCGTCGCAGACGGAGACGATCGTCGCCTCGCGCGGGATGCGCGCGCCGGCGAGCCCGTCGGGATAGCCGCCGCCGTCCCAGCGCTCGTGCGAGGCGCGCACGACCAGGCCGACCTCGCGCAGCACGCCGCCGACGCGATCGAGCATCCGCTGACCCTCGACCGTGTGCGTCTTCATCAGCGCCCACTCGTCGTCGCTCAGCGGCCCCGGCTTGTTGATGATCGAGTCGGGGATCACGATCTTGCCGATGTCGTGCAGCAGCGCGGCCAGCTCGACGTTGTGGCGCTCGCGCTCGTCGAGCCCCATCTCCTCCGCCACCTCGATCGACAGCGCGACGACGCCGCGGGTGTGATCGCCGCCGGTGTACTCGTCGGCCTCCTCCAGCAGGTCGCCGAGCAGCATCGCGATGCCGCGGTAGGCGCCGCCCAGCTCGAGCGCCTGCTCGAGCCGCTCGTTGCGCTCGCGCGCGAACAGCGTCAGCAGCGCCGCGAGCGGCAGCACGAGCAGGAAGGCGTAGGGGTGGTGGTCGGAGGCGAACGCGGCCGCCAGCCCGAGCGGCGCGAGCAGCGCGTCGACGACCCACACCCACGCGAGCGCGCGCAGCTGCTCGCGGCCCGGCACGTCGAGCGCCAGCCGGGCGCGCACGGCGTAGACGGCGAAGTCGAGCGCGAACTGCGCCCCGAGCGCGAGCAGGTACCACGGCCAGTCGCTCCAGCTCGGCGTCGTGGCGCCGGCGGCGAGCAGCACGAGCGCGGGCCCGATCGCGTGCCACGCGTCGCCCGGCAGCATGAGCGCGCGCCCCGGGTGCAACCGGCCGATCGCGTAGTCGGGCAGGTTGCCGACGAGCATCCCGAGCAGCACGAGCAGCGGCACGAGCTGCGTCGGCGCCAGGAACAGCATCGGCACGAACGCGAGCTGCGTCGGCACCGTGTGGCCGACGCCGGCGTGGAAGCGCACGCGCGAGAGCAGCGCGTAGGAGAGCACGAGCGCAGCCGCCGGGCCGGCCTGGAGCGGGATGCCGGAGTGGCCGCGCAGCGCGAGCGCGGCCGCGGCGAGCAGGAACGGCAGGCCGACCGCCAGCTCGGCGCGGTACTCGTGCCAGGTGGGCGCCTCGCCGCGCGCGGGACGGTGCTCGGCGAGATGCGCCGGGTCCTCCACGGGCAACGCCGCCTGCGGGACAGACGGCGCGGACGGCTTCTCGAGGTCTCCGATCAGGGCCATGCGATCGGCGTGGGGTCGCCTGGAACCCAGGAGATCGGCGGCGCGAACGGCGGGTAGGGGTTGTCGATCGGCGGGTGCAGCGAGCACGTCGGCGAGGTCGGGTCCGGCAGGCAGGGGTTGAACGGCTGGACCATGTACGGCCCGCGCTCGACCTCCTGCGCGTTCGTCCAGCCGTCGTGGTCGACGTCGTCGGCCCCGTCCGGGAGCCCGTCGCCGTCGCTGTCGGGGTTCAGCCAGTCGGTCCCCTCGTAGGCGAGGGTGTACGAGGCCTCGCCCGGGAACGCCGCTTTCCACCAGCCCGGCTGCATGCGGCCGTGCGCCTCGTCCCAGTTCGTCAGGCCGTCGCCGTCGACGTCCTTCTCGTCGTCGGTGATGAAGCCGTCTCTGTTGAGGTCCTCCCACGCGGTCTGCGGCGTGACCGGCTGCGGGCCGCCGCTCGACTGCGTCCCGTCGCTGTAGTTGAGCGGGAAGCTCGAGTGGCCGTACATCACCCAGGCGGCGTACTCGTCGGCCATCGTGAGGCCGTCGCCGTCGTAGTCGGTGTTCGCGTCGGTCGGGTCGAGCGGGTTCGGATAGGGGCGCTTGCCCGAGTAGGGCAAGGCGCGCGAGTTGTAGTCGAGCGCGGACTCGTACTCGTAGCCGTCGGTGATCCCGTCGCCGTCCGTGTCGGCGTTGCACGGGTCGGTGCCGATTCTCAGCTCGAGCGCGTTCGAGAGCCCGTCGCCGTCGGCGTCGGCGTCCGGCGCCGCTCTCGCGCTCGCGAGCGAGCAGGTCGGCGCCGTCGGCCCGGTCGCGCCCGAGCCGCCGCCCCCGCTCGTCGGCGCGAGGGCCGGCGAGACGATCGGCGAGAGGCGCGTCGGCGTGAAGCTGGCGCCGAAGCGCTGCGTCAGCACGCGCAGGCGGAAGCGCGTCGGCGCCTTCGCGCCGTCGCTGCGCGTGAGCAGGAAGCGGCCGAGCTTGCTCGTCAGCTTGACCTTCATGCGCGTGCGCGTCGAGGTGGTCGCGCGCAGGAAGACCGCCGGCGCGCCGCCGCGGAAGAAGACGACCGTGTCGCGGCCCTTGCCGGAGCGGAAGTTGCGGCCGCTGATCGTGAGGGTCGCGCCGATCGCGAGTCTGAGCGGCTTGACGCCCGTGATGACGGGCAGCGGGACGGACGACAGGCTTCGCGCGATCGCCGCCGGGCTCGCCGCCGTGGCGTGGAGCGGGCGCAGGCCCGGGACGCGCGCCCTGGGCACGTGGGCGCCGGCGCCCACGGAGGGCGTCAGCAGGCAGCCGGTCGCGAGGACCCCGATGACGAGCTGGCGTCGGGACATGCGCTCCCGGCCAGCATCGGCCGCTGCGGGGGATCCCTTGAGCGCTGCATGCAGCTCCTGGGCGGGACGGGCCTCAGCGCAGCCGCTCGTCGACCGTCAGCCCGGTCTCGCCGGCGGCGCGGTCGCCCGGGGACCGCACCAGCAGTCGCAGGTCGCTCGCGAACGCCTGCGCCGCGGCCAGGTAGACCGCGTCGCGCACGCGCACGCGCAGGTCGGCGACGACGCGGGCGCCCGTCGAGGCGGCGTCGCCGCCGCCGTCGACCGGCGCGGCGTGGGCGTCGAGCACCTCGACGTCCGCGAGTGCGAGCACCGTCGTGCCGGCGCGGCCGGCGTCGCCCTGGCGCGTGACGAGCACGTCGACGCGCGCGCCCGGCACGACCGCGCGCGGATCGCCATGCGCGACGACCTCGGCGACGCGCTCGCCGGGGCCGACGTCCGCCGCGCTCGGACCGTCCGCGCGGCGCAGCACCGCGGCGGTCACGATCGAGCCGGCTGGCAGGGCGACAGCGATCCGCGCGCCCGCCAGCTCGCCCGCGTCGGCGACCGCGTCGGGCGGCGCGTAGCGGCGCGGCAGCGATCGCAGCAGCGGATGCGCGGCGGCCGGGGCGGCGCCGGCCGCGACCGGCGTGCGCGTGACGAGCACCTGGACGCTTGGCCCGAGCGCGCGCGCCAGCGCCAGCTCGCGGCGGCGCACGCTCGCGGCCGCCAGCGCGCCGAGCAGCAGCGCGAGCGCGAGCAGCAGCAGCGCGCGGCGTCGGGGCGTCACGCCGCGCGCTCCCGCCGGGGCGCCCGACCGGTCATGTGCGCGGCAGCGCCGTCGGCAGCTCGAGCACGAGCCGCGCCCCCTGCTCGCATGGCGCCGCCGCGAGCCGTCCGCCGTGGCGCGCCGCCACGTCGGCGGCGATCGCCAATCCGCGCCCGCGCGCGCCGCGCCCCGCCCGCGGGCGACGCACCAGCTCGGCGACGGGCGCCGGCAGGCCGGGACCGTCGTCGAGCACCTCGATCCGCACCGTGTGCGCGCTCGCGCGCGCCCGCAGCCGCACCTGCCCGCCGCCGTGCTCGATCGCGTTCGCGAGCAGGTTGCCGCACGCCTGCGCGAGCCGCAGGCGGTCGCCGCGCAGCAGCACGCCCGCGGGCGGCGCCTCGAGCGCGAGGCGCACGCCCTGCGACCAGGCCGTGGCGCGCCACGCCGCCGCCGCGTCCTGCAGCAGCGGCGCGAGCGCGAAGGTGCGGATGCGCTCGCCGGCGCGCGCCCCGTGCTGGGCGGCGCCGAGGTCCGCGAGCGCGAGCCCGGCGCGGCCCAGCTCCTGGTCGACGGCGGACAGCAGCCGGCCCGTCCCGCGCTCCGAGCCGCGCGCCGCCAGGTGCAGGCCGAGGCGCGCCGAGGTCAGCGGCCCGCGCAGCTCGTGGCAGGCGCGCGCGACCAGCTCCATCCGCCGTGCGAGCGCGACGCGCCAGCCGGCCGCGACGCCGAGCGCGACGACCCAGCCCGTGACGGCCACCGTCGCGCTCATCGTCCCGCCTCGGCGCCGGCGCGATCGTCGTCCGACGCGGGGCCGTCGACGAGCCGGTAGCCGACGCCCCAGACGTTGACGAGGTAGCGGTCGCCGTCGCGCGCGAGCTTCTGGCGCAGCCGGCAGGCGTGCGAGTCGAGCGTGCGCGTCGAGCCGCCGCTGGAGCTGAGCCGGTAGCCCCACAGGGTGCGCAGCAGTTCGTCCTTCGTGAACACATGCGCACAAAAGGGTCGCTATGTGAGAGGGTACCGGCCGGTGACGCCGGAAGCCGGAAGAACAGCGCTCGCCTACCTGCGCGTGAGCGTCGTCGGCAGTCGCGCGGTTCGCGGTCGCCTGGAGAGTCCGGAGCTGCAACGCAACGCTATCGACCTGTGGTGCCAGAGTCGAGGGATCGAGGTCGTCGGCGAGTACCGGGACCTCAACCGCTCCGGTGGCACGCTCACACGACCCGGCCTGATTTCCGCCGTCGAGCAGCTTCTCGCCGGCGTCGCGGATGGGATCGTCGTCGCCGAGTCGAGCCGTGCCGCCCGAAACGTGATCGGCGCCCTGGACCTCATCGACCGACTGGAGAAGGCGGAGAAGTGGATCGCCGCGACGGACGGGACGCTCGACACCTCCGACGCGACCCGGCGTATGGCGACGATCATGTTCATGGCCCAGGACGAATTCCGGATCCGTCGCCAACGCGAGCAGTCCGCGGTGATCCACGAGCGGGCGGTCATGGAAAAGCGGGTCCACATGGGACCAACCCCGTTCGGCTACCGGCGCCTCAGAGACGGCCGCCTCGACCCCGATCCGGTCGAGGCGCCGTTCCTCGTGGCGGCGTTGCAGATGCGCGCCGACCGGATCGGCTGGGCGACGATCGTGCGGTCGCTGAACGCACAGGGCGCCAGACAGCGCAACGGACGCCCGCTGAATGCCGGCATGCTGCGCCGTCTCGCGCGCCGGCGCGTCTACCTTGGGGAGGCGTATCACGGCAGCCACGTCCTCGCGGACGCGCACGCGCCGTTGATCGACGAGGGCCTGTACGCGGCGGTGCAACGCGCTGAGGGCAGTGTCAGCGCGAGCCCGCAGATCGACCGGGTGCATCCCGAGTCGGTCCTTCGCGGGCTCATGCGATGCTCGGGCTGCCGGTACATGCTCAAGCGTCTGCGCACTCGCGGCAGCCCGGCACGGTGGAGATGCTGGGTGCTGGTCTCCGACGGATCGGTCGCGCACGACTGCTCGCGTCCGGCCGCGCTGACCGGACGCGAGTCCGAAGCGGTCGAGCAGCTCGTCATCGACCAATTCTTCGCGCTCGCCGGCGAGCAGGGCGCGACGCGAGTCGGCGACGACGCGAGCCTGTCGGATCTCGAACGACGACTCGCCGACGCGGAGGGACTGCTGGACGAGCTGTCCGACCTTGAGGTGCGTCGCACACTCGGCGCGACCCGCTGGCGTGAGATGGTCGCGGCCGCGCGCGGCGACGTCGACCGGATCTCCGTGGAGCTTGCCGCCGCACGCTCGCGGCGATCGGCGTCGATCGGCGACCGCCGGTCGCTTGAGCAGGCGTGGGCGGGCATGGTGCTCGCCGAGAGACAGCAGGCGCTAGGCAACGTCATCAAGGCGGTCATGGTCGATGCCGGTGACGGGCCGCTCGCTGGTCGGGTTCACGTCATCCCGATCTGGGAGGAGATCGACATTCCCCGACGCGGCCAACGGGACTTCGTCGCCCGCTCCTGGACGCCCGGCGAGGTCTGAGACCCACACGCCGCCGTGCTGCCGGGCGAGGCTACGGCACATCACGCGGCCGAGACCTGCGAGTGCCTGCTCGCGCGTGACGCTCACGACTGCTCGCCCTCCCCCGCGCCCTTGCGGACCACGACCGATCCAAGCGCCCGCTCGCGCCGCTCCGCGAGTCTGTCCGCGAGCGACAGGGGTCTTGGAATGCCCCGGTAGAGATCAAACCCGACTCTCTCAATCTTGCCCTCGGCCGCGAGCTGCTCGCAGATCGCGCGGATCTCCATCACCTCAAGCTCGTAGCGAAGCTGCGCCGCGCGGCTCCGGTCCTTTCGTGCGATGCGACGCAAGCGCACAGCCTTCCGCCGCTCGGCTCGGTTTCGACCATCCGGGACCGACGCCGGCACGCGGTCGTGCAGCGGCGCGCGGCCGACGCGGACGCCACTCGCATCGACGAGCGTCACGAACCCGTGCTCGTCCGTGGTGATCGGCTCGGCACTCATCGCACCATCCCCGCAGCCTCGCGACCTGCCGGCGTGAGATCCCAGATGCCATTGCACTCGTCAACGAGGCCACGCCGCTCAAGGCCCTTCGCGCACGAACGAACACCCTGGTCGTCTACGCCGAAGTACATCGGCTGCCGACCGCGAATCACGTCGCGGTCGTACAGCTCGCGCATGACCTCGCCGATCTCGCGGACCGACTTCGAGCCGTCTTCGAGGATCAGCAGCAGCTCGGCCTGCTTCCAGGAGAGATGGGCGGCGAGCCCGCGCGTGGCGAGCGCTCCGCCGCGAGGCCGTGCCGCCAACGCGCTCACCGCGTCTCCTCCCCGGCGGCCTGCACGAACACGAAGCCGTCCTCGAACCGCACGGCGATGCCTCTCAGCCCGAGTCGATGCGCCCGCTGACGGATCGAGGCGCCCACCTGTCTCGGCGTGCCGTGGAAGTCCTCGCCCGGCGTGAGCCGCCACACGCGGCCATCGAGGAAGCGGTCCCAGTGGTTCGTCCCGAGGGAACCGCGTCCTCTCCCGCTCTGCTTCGGCGGCAGCACGTCGACAACCTCAGCCACGGTCGCCCTCCCCCTCGCGGCGCACGCGCTCGGCGATCTTGCGCTGCCAGTACTTGATGTATCTGAGCCCGAGCGCGTTTCTGAGGAGGCGCCGGAGCCGATCCTCGTCCAGCTCCCCGGCCTCCAGGTAGTGGTGGATCTGGCTCAGCGCCGAGCGGTATGTCGCCGCCTCGCGACGGAGCGCGATGTTCTCGCTCCGGCTCATCGCGCTGCGAAGCTGTCTGATCTCCTTGCGCTGGTTGAACGATCTCTTGCGCAGCGCGTCCATCTCCGCGTACACACGCTCCTTCTCGCTGGCGCTCATCTCGAACCACGCCCTTTCAGTTGCGACGAGCGCACCTGGCCCGTCCGACCGGATCGCGACCGGTGGGTCGGCTTGGCGGCCGGGCCGAATCTCAGGACGGCCCGCGTCTGCCGGCGCTGCTTCCGCGTGCGCCGCTTGTTCGACTTGGCGCCCATCTAGCCGCCCTCCCCCTCGTAGCGTTCCCGCAGCCAGTCGTCGAGCGCCAGCGTCATTCTCCGGGCCTGATCCTCGGTCACGATGACGGTGGCGTCCCCTAGCTCGTCGCCCACGGAGAGCCGCAGCCACGGCTTCCGCTCGCCATCCTTCGCTGCCGCGTCGTCGCGGCCGTCCCGGGTGACGTGGTCAGGGATGCACGCCATCTCGACCCAGCCGCCGCGCGGCGAGTCCTCGTCGGACGGCAGGACGTGCGAGCCCTCGTAAACGAGCGGCCACCACGGAAGGCCGCACGAGCACTCTCCGTCGGGCTCGAAGATGCCGTCCTCGACCTCGACCCAGATCGCGCAGTCCTCGGTGTGCTCGTCGTCGAGCAACAGGATCGTGCCGTAGATGCTCACGACCCGCTCCGCTCGTAGCGTTCCATCGCGTCGGCGACCCGTGGCGTCCGCCCGAGCTTGGCGATCACGCGACACGCCGACTCGTCAGGCTCCTTCACACCCGCGATGCCGTGCTCAGCCGCCTCGCGCCCGGATCCCCAGAGCGGCGTCGTCGTGCTGTAGTCGATGAAGGCCGCGAGGTCGTCGACAGATCCACGAGCGACGGCGAGGCGCAGCGCGAGCGAGTGCCCCATGTCGTGGACCGCGACCCAGCCGGCGCACGCGCGCCCGTTCTGCTGGTGGCAGAGGAACACGCCGGTCGGCTGGTGCGTCGTCTCGGCGTCGTAGGGCGGCAGCTTCTCGTACTCCTCCACAGCCCACACGCCAGCGGGAACGTCACGGCGATACGGACAGGACCCACATGGGTGCGCTGCCGGCGGCCGAACGCAGCTCGCCTCTGCGCCTCTCGGGACGCGGGCGTTCACGCCGTCCTCCTGGCCGCGATCGGCTGCCGCCACCTACGCGGCGGCGTTCCCGTCGCCAGCGCCCGCGCGACCTCGTGCTCTGTGAGCGGAGTGCCAAAGTCGAGTCCAAGCACCGCCCCGATGCGCGCTCTCGGCAGGCCGATTCTCGCCAACGCCTCCAGCCGCACCATCCGGTACTCGACGGTCGCGTCTCTGCGCAACCACGGCTCCGTCGAGAGGCGACGCCGTCGCGCCTCGCGCTCGCGGCCACGACGCCGGCCGTCCTCACGACGCCGCTCCGCGTACTCCGGGTCGATCCACTCCAGGACCGTCGACTCGGACACAGCGATGTCGCGATGGCGCATCAGGCGATGGATCGACGTGAGTCCCCACTCGCCTTCCGCGAGACGGCGCGCATAAGCCACGTCTTCTGCTGTCGGCTTGCGACCACGGGCGGCGACGGCGCTCACGACGCGCCCCCATAAGCGCAGGCGACGAACTCGTGAGAGCCGACGGTGGCCTCGAAGATCCCGGGCTCGTGCTTGTCGATGACGAGCTGGAGCATCTCGCGACAGGCGCTGGGGTTCTTCGTGGCGAGGACGAGCCTGCCGTTCGGTGACGGGTGGAGGTGGACGTTGGCGAGGAAGTGCGCTGCGGTCTCGCCGAAGCGGCGGCCGAGGGTTCCTACGGCATTCGTCCACCGCTCGCGTTCGTCGTCGCCGGGCGGGTTGTCCTTATGCCAGGCAGTTGACTCAGCAACGAATCTGGCAAGGTCGCGTCTACGCCCCCCGCTTGCGGGGGGTTGGGGGGGCTGTTGTTTTCCCTTCTCTTCTCTTCCCTTAACTTCAGTGGCGTGACCGCGTGACATGTCACGCCCTGTGTCACGCGTGACATCGGCGTGACCTGAAGGTGTGACGAGCGCGGCCGCTTCGGCCTCCAGCCGCTCGCGCTCGCGCTGCGCAGCCTTCCGGGCGCGGCGGGCCTCTCTGGAGTCAGACGGCTTGTGTCTCGGATCGCGTTGGCGGTCATGCCAGTCGGCGATGACCTCAACGCCGTCGTCGTGTCTGACGATTAGACCCAGATCGCGCATCTTCCTGACCGTCGAGCGCGCCACAGCGACCGTTACGCCCTCACCGGCCTGCGCCGCGAAGTCTTCCGGCTCGGCAGCGACGCCCTCGGCGATCAGCAGGCAACCGCGCTCAGGAGCCTTCGACGCGATGGCCTCTACGCCGAACACAGCGCACCACCGTTCGGGGACGGAGAGACGACTCCAGCGGCGATCCGTGCCGCGATCATGAGGGACGAGAAAAGCATCGAACGCCACCTACTCCTCCACCCTCTGGAACTCCCGCCACTCGCTTACGAGCTGCTCGCCGAGATCCGTGGTAGCAAAGGTCTGGTGCCTCGGTTCGTTCCACGAGTCGCTCCAGCCACGCTCGACAAGCCCGTAACGCGCCAACGTCTTGAGCCGGCCTCGCATCGATCCCTCTGGCACGCCGAGCTGGTCGGCGAACAGGCGAGGGTGCACGGCTCTACCGACCGCCACGAGTGCGCGCAGCGTGTCTCTGCACTGCGGGCTGACGCGCACCATCCCGCCACTCGCGGCCGTGGGTCGGGCACGAGCGCGCGGGTGGAGATGGGGAGACGAACCGGCCTCGTCGTTCCGATGGTGGACCCCGTCCCGAACGTGCTCCCATCGCTGCTCACCTGCCGCGCGTCGGCGGCTGTCCGTCCGTGGACGGCGTCCTTCCCCGCGTAGCGCTCGTGCCCGACCTCGCCAACGCCCATCTACGTCGCCCCCATGTCGGACGGGGGGGCGCATCGTCTTGTCGTGAGTCCCCTGCACGACGCGCCTATGCGCCGTTGCGGAAACGGATCGGCATGACCAGGTGCATCGCGTCGGCACCCTTGAGAAGCATCGGACGCAGCGGCGAGATGACCTTGAGGACGATGTCCTCGGGTGCGAGCGCCCGCGCGGCGGCGAGCAGGAAGTCGGCGTTGACGCCGATCGGGTCGAGCACCACTTCGCTTCTCGCCGCGGCCGTCACGTCCGCGTCGAGCGTGACCGTGCATCTCGGGCCGTCGCTCCCTCGCACCGCGAGCGTTGCGCCGCCGCTCTCCGCGAGGGTGAGGACCGCGCATGCATTGCGAATCGAGAGCCCGGCAATCAGCGCGGCGGCGTCGGCCAGTTCTGTTGCATTCAGCTCGACGACCGCGTTCCAGTCCCCCTCGGCCGGGAGGAGGTCCGCGTAGTTCGGATAGACGCCGTCCCCTGTCGCAACCGACCATCGCTGGTCGCCGAACGTGAACGTCGCGTGCTTCGCGCCGAGCGCGACCTCGACGTCGCCGCCGACAGAGGCGAGCGCGACCGCAAGCGGCACCACGCCGTCGATCCGCAGCAGCAGTGGCGGCGCGCCCTTGCGGCGTCTCAGCAGCTCGGGCGCGCCGCAGATGGCGAGCCGGAAGGAGTCGGTCGCGACCACGTTGCCGCGGTGCATGTCGAGCGCGACCGACGCGAGGGTCGGCCGCGATCCGTCGCGGCTCGCGAACGGTTCGGTACGCAGCAGTGTTCGCGCGAGGGCGCGGGCGTCCAGCGTGAGCGTCTCCTCGCCATCGAACGGATGCTCCCGATCCTGGCGCGGGTCGATCCGCGCCTCAGGGAGCACGACCGTTGCACGTGGAGCGTCGATGCAGAGTCGGCCGTCGTCCTCTCCGATCAGCACGTCACCGCCGCCGACGCTTCGTACGACATGCGCGAGGTCCCCGCGTTTGACCCTGACGACTCTCCCCGATCCTCTGGTGCCAGCGAACGGCAGCACCGCCGCGAGCGTGGGCGTGTCGAACCGCAGCGTGCGGTCCTTCGGGTCGATCTTGACGACCTGCGCCTTGGCGCTGCGGGCTGGGCCGAGCGCCCGTCCCAGGTCACGTGCGGCAACCCGCGCCTTCGGCTTGGACTTCGCTGGCTTCTCGGCTGTCGCGCTCATGCGCAACTCCTCTCCGTGAGTTCGAATTCCCATTACGCCGCTTCTACGTCGTAGGGGCTGAGCGGCCTCGTCTTCGCGGCGGCCGGGTCGAACAGCGGCTGCGGCTCGGGCTCAGCCTCGACTTGAGGCTTCGACTCCGGCGGCAGCAGCATCGTGTAGCGCTTCTCACCAGACAGCCGCAGCTCGTCCTCGCGGATCACCGCACCGCGTCTGCGCGACCGCTGCACCTCGATCTCCACATGGGTGACACCGCGGCCTTCCAGCTCGCGGCGCGTGAGCCCTCGTCTGCCGGCGATGGCCAGCTCGCGTTCCAGGCGGCTCACGCCGTCACCTCGCGTCCCACCGCGCGCGTCATCTGCGCCTCGGCCTCCGCAGCCCGCTCCCCGTCATGCTCGCCGTCGCACAGCACCCGAAAGTTCCCGGAGACAATGTCGATCTGCTCGACACGGATGCCGGGCAGGATCTCCTCCCCGATCTCCAGGCCGAGCCGTTCCAGGTCGAAGCCGCACAGGCCGATCCCGTAGGCGGTGTGGGTCGGGTTCTCGCGGTCGTGGGAGGCGACTCCTTGAGCGAAGCGCTCCAGGTTCTTCACGATGCGCGGGTCGGGGCTCATGCGGACGCGCCTCCATCGCCCTGCGCCGTCGCGAGCGCACAGTCCACGCACAGTCGTGAGCGTCCCGTCGTGTGCAGGCGGAACTCCTCGATGATGCGCTTGTGATGGAAGGCGCTCATGCTGTGAGCGCCTCCGTCTCAGCAAGGCGTCTGCGCGCGGCCTCGGCGATCTGCTCGGCATCTTCGGCAACGCGCCGCAGGCGGTGACCGAGACCCTCGATCTGCGAGTCCCCGTCGAGCACGGCGCGCACGGCTCGTCCGACCGATGCCGGATCGTGCCCACCCCAGTCATAGCAGCCGAGGACGATTCCGGACTCCTGCTGGAACGCCTGGACCTTAATCGACAGGGCCTCGTACATCTCCTGCCAACGGCCGTTGGATTCCAGCGCGCTCTCGCGACCTTGCTCGAATGCCCTCGCCTCGGCAGTAGCAATCTCCTCCGGGGTGACCTTCGCGCGGGCGGTGCCGTTGCGAAGGAGGCTGACGAGGAAACCGCGACTGAAGCCGGGCGGAAGCGGACACCGTCTGCGGCCGTCGTCGTATGTGACGATGAGGTCGCGCAGCGGCTCGGCGGCGCGTGCCTGCGTCAGCCCTCTGCCGCGCGCGACGAGCAGTCCCCAGCCGGGCGGAAGCTCGTGCTCGTCCACGATCCCGGAGCCGCCGGCGACGATCCAGAACTTGTCGAGCATCGGAATGAACTGCTCGGCCTTGCTCGGGTCCTTCAGCTCGCGCTGCCAGTCCGACCGTGACGCCTTGCACTCGAAGCCCTCGATCAACAGTCCGCGTGACGGCCAGAAGCCCATCGCGACCGCGTCGAGTGAGCGACGAGCCTCGAACCCGGCGGCGTCACGCACTTGCGCGATGACGCATCCGGAGACGCCGTTGCCGGCCTCCTGCTCGTAGCGCGAGCGGAGCATCTGCACCAGCTCGCCCTCGGTCTTCGGAGGTTTCGTCGCGCTCACGCCGCTCGTCTCTCCTCTACCGGCCGAGCACCGGTCAGCGCCTCAACCGCCTGGAGCCACTTGCGCTCCGCGTCCTCGATCTCGTGCTTGTGCATGCCCGGCTGGCCGCGACGGTCGCCCTGTTTGATCCAGTCGTGGACCTCTCGGACGATCGCGCTCGCGCAGCCCTGGTCGCGACGGATCGACTCGGCATGGATCAGCACCTGGCCGGCCACGTCTTGGGAGGCTCCGGTGAACAGCCGGTCGATCGCGCAGCGGGTCGCGGCGACGAACACGAACGGCGCGACATCGGTCACGGCGTCATCGCCTCCTGCTCGCGGGCTGCCTGAACGTCGGCGAAGTCGGCCGCGTCGCCGCCATGGTCGGGGTGCGTCGCTTTCAGCGCGTCGCGCACGCTTCCATGCCTGCGGATCAGTTCGCGGCCCCGGTCGGCGCTCGGGCCTCCGGATTCCAGCTGCTTCCAGCCGGCGTACTGCTCGCCGCGACGAGTGATCCCGTAGCGGTCAACGGCACGCAGAGCCTCGAGGCCGAGCGCGATCGAGCGGACGTTGTGTTCCCAACGCTCGCACACGTCGGTCGCGTAGACGAGGCGGCCGTGCGTTGGCGTCGTGAAGCTAAGCTCGATGCCGGGATGCGCCGGGGTTCGTGCGCCGGCGCGCGGCATCCCGTCGAGGCGAAGATCGGACTCCTGGAAGCCGGCGCCGATGACGACGTTCGACGCTCTGAGGTGCCGCAGCTCGCGCCGCAGCAGGTCAAGCGTGTCCTGCCAGGCCGCCTTGAACGTGTACCGTGATCGGCGCCGACGCGTATCCGGATGCGGCCACGCCGAGAGCGGGCGGAGCGTAACGTTCACGCCACCTTCTCCCAGGTGCCGGCCAGCATCTGCTCGTAGGGAGTTCCGAGGCGTGCGGGCTCGTGGCGACTGGCATCGCCCGGACTGCGCGAGGGGAGATCGACGCCCTGCGTACGCAGGCGCGCCACGGTCTTGCGGACCTGGCCGCCGGAGAGGTCGACGACCGACCCGATCTCCTCCGAGGACGCGCCCTGACGCCAGAGCCGCACGATCAAGGCCTCTCGCTCGGTCACGCCACCCGCTCCAGTCTCTCCGTCACGGTCGCGATCCGAGCGAACCGATACACCTCCGGATCGAGCGTGGGCCGGTACTGCGCGACCCTTCCCTCGGGGATCGGATCGCCTTCGGCGTAGATCGAGTCGCGCCCGAGCGTGAGCATGAGACGCCCGTCGAACGGGCCGCCTTGGAGCAGGACCGTGCGGGGCTTCATGCCGCTCTCCGTCGTCCGAAGGTTGGGTTGGTCTGCTCGACGTAGGCGTCGAGGTCGATGCCGGACTCGCGGGCGGCGAGATCATCGGCGAGACGCTTCTTGTTGAGCTTCGTGCCGGGTCTGGTGCCAAAGCCGATCTCTTGGCCGCCGAGGGCGAGGGCGCGCTCACCTATGTGCTCCAGGTAGCCGCGGATGCGGCCGACGGTTGCGTCGCGTCGTGCGTCGAGGACGAGCAGCGACTCGAACTCGGCGACCGCATCGCCGTGCGTTTCGATGGCGGTCGTCTCGCGCGCCCAGTCGGGCACCGGGCACGAGCTGGCGACGGGGCAGCGTGAGGGAGAGGAGCAGATCGAGCCGGGCTTCGCGGTCAGAGCGCCGTGGGCGTAGGCGTCGGCGATCTTGTCGATCTGCGCGCGCAGGTACTCCTCGATCGCGGGCAGCTCGTCGCGGTAGATCACCCAGGGGCCCGAGAGCAGGCCCGTGCGTGCGTGATCCTCGGTGTACCGGACCTCGTCGACCCCGGGGTGCTCGACGAGGATGTGCCAGGCGTAGCGTCTACCCTGCGGCGTGAGCGCGTCGGCCGGGTCGGCCCACCCGGTCTTGTGGTCGCCGACGTGAGCGACGCGACTGTCGATCGCGAGCCGGTCGATGCGGGCGGAGAGGACGCGGCCGTGGAACGGGATACGCGAATCGACCTCGAACCGCTCGTCGGCCCGGTAGAACGACGACGGCCGACCGAGCCACCGGTCGAGCAGCTCGAGCGCCGTCTCCCACGCGGACATTGGCATGGCGCCCGGCTCGTCAGGGCCAGCCATCGCACGTTTCGCGATCTGCATGGCGAGGTCGCGGCCGGGGCGTTCGATGCCGCGCATGACGCAGCCGAAGCCGACCGCTGCCTGCGCGCAGTGGTAGAGCCGACCGACCGTGGCGTCCTCGCCGGCGAGCTCGACGTGGCGCTCCATCTCCGCACGGCGAAGGCAGCGCTCCGCGGAGCGCATGAACGACATCGACATGCGTCTGGGCTCGATGAGGAGCGGGGCGACGGTCGCGGTCATGACGGTGCTCCTGCCGCGATGATCGGAGCGTCGCGGATGAGCGCCCGAACCTCGTCGTCGCCCAGCACCTGCTCGATCGAGAGGACGGCCTCGCCGCCGTGCGCGTAGATCGCGTCGCGGTAGCGCTCGGCCAGCTCCCCGTCCGCGATCACGTCCGGTCGCTTGCGGCCGGTGACCGTGACGACGTAGACGGTCATGTTCCCTGCTCCACGGCGTTGGCGTCCATCCGGGAGATGAGCGCATCGAGCGCTCGCTCGTCCGTGCCGGCGTCCTTGAGAAGCCGGAGCGCTTGGCCGGGCGGCATCCCGAGCTTCGCGGTGCCTGCGGCGAAGTAGGCGCGCTTTCTGGCGAGCGGGCTGTCGATCGCGAGGTAGGCGGCAAGAGCCTGCCCGGGGTCCTCGTCGGCGGCCGCCGGAGCGGTCTGAGGGGCGGTCCGCTGCGCTTCGATGGCTGCGGCTTGTGCGGGCACGTCCGGGTCGCCGACCGAGTTCTCGTCGTCGCCGTGGTCAAGGGGCTGGCCGAAGCGCTTGATTCCGAATTCCTCCAGCCACTCTCCGTAGAGCTGTCGAAGTCGCGCCTCGCCCGCGTCGATGAGTCTGAGGGTCTGTCCTCTGTTCGATCGCGCGGGCGCGACGTGTCCGTCGCTCACCTTCAGGAACATCTTCGGGATCGCGTAGAGCGAGACGCCGACCCCGAAATGAACCGCGGCACGCTTGAACGCATCGGAGACGAGGCCCTTGCCCTGCCAGGTGTCGCCCATGTCCGGGCGCGTGAGCCCGTCGACCGTGAGATCGCACCACGTTCTGCCGCCCTCGTCGCGGAATCTGTGCTCCCACAGGTGCGGGCAGACGAGGTTCAGGCGCTCGCTGACGAGCCGTGCGTCGATGTGCGCGACGCACATCGCCCAGCCCGCTTCGGCGTTCGCGGTCTGCACCTTCCACTTGACGGCGTTCACGGTGAACGGCCGCCGCAGGAACGGGCGCGCGTCGCGCAGGCTGTCGACCGGGAGGAGACCCTCGTCGGCCGTCATCTCCCTGGGCTCAGGCTCCGGGACGACGCCGTTGCGTGACGCTCTCGGTCTGGCTACAGTCGTGCTCATCAGGGCCTCCTACTGGTCCTGGTCGCGGGCGCCGGCCATTGCAGTGGTCGGGCGCCCTTCTTCGTTCTCAAGTCGTCCACCGTCTTCGTCGACCTCGAACAGCACCTCGCAGCTCGGCGCCTTGAGCTTGTCGTCGAGGAGGACGACGGATCTCGGATCGACCGCGCAGGCGAGGAAGCGGGTCGCGTCAGCGAAGTAGCTGCGAGCGATCACGGGATGCGGCGAGAAGTGCAAGCCGTTCCCGCACGCGGCGACCGGATCCCAGTCGAGGCACGTCACCGTTTCCCCGATCCCGTAGCGGGTCCCGTAGACGCTTCTCAGGTCATCATCGACCGCCTTGTAGACGCAGAGACGCCCGTCCTCCAAGGCCACGCCGTGGTACTCGGCCCAGTCCTCGACGGTGGTCTCCGGTCCGATCGTCTTGACCTCCAAGGCGCCGGGCAGATCGACCGTGCCGCCGTGCTGCTCGACGACCGTGATGGTGAATCTCCCGACGGCGCCGGTCACCTGCGACGAGTCCCAGGTGTCGATGCGCGGCTGCGACGAGCCGTGGGTGTCGATGCGCGGCTGCGACGAGTCCCGCGTGTCGATGCGCGGCTGCGACGAGTCCCGCGTGACGATGCGCGGCTGCGACGAGCCGTAGGTGACGATGCGCGGCTGCGACGAGCCGTAGGTGACGATGCGCGGCTGCGACGAGCCGTAGGTGACGATGCGCGGCTGCGACGAGTCCCGCGTGACGATGC
>Ga0207664_10000482_pt1 | contig 28331 bp, 29 predicted proteins | sample LARL83metaG_FD_184349 | JGI IMG/M metagenome (GOLD analysis project Ga0207664, IMG submission 184349) | Corn, switchgrass and miscanthus rhizosphere microbial communities from Kellogg Biological Station, Michigan, USA - LAR L8-3 metaG... | ecosystem: Host-associated > Plants > Roots >... | reverse complement strand
CCGGGCGATCGGGCTGTGCAACGTGGCAATCGGGTTCCAGCGGAACTTCGCCGCCCTGCTCGGCGTCGATCCCTCCCTGGTGCTGCTCGACCACGTCGGGCTGAACCATCTGACCTGGGAACGGGCGGCCGTCGTGGACGGCAGGGACGTGCTGCCCGACCTGATCGCCAAGCACGGCGAGGAGGTTGCGGGCCACACCGGCCTCCCGGCGTCCGTATTGCATGACACCGGTGCGGTGCCGTCGTACTACATGCACTATTTCTGGGAGCATGACGCTGCCGTGGAGCGGCAGCGCCACGAGCCGACCCGCGCGGAGGAGGTCTCGCGGATCGAGCGCGAACTGCTGGCCGCCTACGCCGACCCGGCGCTCACGCACAAGCCGGAGATACTCACCCAGCGCGGCGGGGCGTTCTACTCCGAGGCGGCGGTCGCGCTGCTCGCCTCGCTCACCAGGGGCACCGGGGACGTGCAGGTGGTGAACCTGCGCAACCGGGGCACGCTGCCGTTCCTGGCCGACGACGCGGTCATCGAGGTGCCCGCGGTGATCGGCACGGGCGGGGCGGAGGCGGTGCCCGTCGCCCCGCTGGACCCGGTCATGCGCGGCCTGGTGGCGCACGTGTCCGCCTACGAGGAACTCGCGCTCGAGGCCGCGCTGCGCGGCGGCCGGGACCGGGTGGCGTCCGCGCTGCTCGCCCACCCGCTGGTGGGCCAGTACGAACTGGCCGGCCGGCTCGCCGACCGGCTGATCGCGGAGAACGCCGGCTATCTTCCCTGGGCCAACGGTGGCTCCTGAACTCCCGGCCGTCCTCGCGGTCGACGGCGGGAACAGCAAGACCGACGTGGCGCTGGTCGCCGCGGACGGCTCGCTGCTCGGCACCGCACGGGGAGCCGGCGCGACCGGCGCTGAAGAGGCGGAGGTAGCCGCCTGGCTGGCGGAACTGGGCGAGCTCATCGGGCAGGTCCAGGGGCGGGCCGGCCTGGCCGGGCAGCCGGTCGCCCGGCACATCAGCGCCTGCGTGGCCAACGCCGACCTGCCCGATGAGGTGGAGCGGCTGGGCGCGGCGCTGGCCGCGCGGGGGTGGAGCCAGACCACCGACGCGCGCAACGACACGTTCGCCGTGCTGCGCGCCGGGCTGGACGGCGCCGCCGCGCCGGGGGCGCCGCACTGGGGGGTCGCCGTCACCTGCGGCGCGGGGATCAACTGCGTCGGCGTGCACCCCGACGGGCGGACCACCGGGTACCTCGCGCTCGGCGGCATCAGCGGCGACTGGGGCGGCGGTCACGGCCTGGGCGCGGCGGCGCTGTGGTGGGCCGTGCGGGCCGAGGACGGCCGGGGCCCGCAGACCGCGCTGCGCGGCGCGGTGGCGGGACATTTCGGCGTGCCCACGGTCCGCGACGTCACGCTCGGCCTGCACCTGGGCAAGATCAGCCATGGGGCGCTGCTCGGGCTCGCGCCGGTGCTGCTCGCCGTCGCGTGGGAGGGCGACGAGGTCGCCCGCGACCTGGTCCGGCGCCAGGCCGAGGAGATCTGCGTCATGGCGGTGGTCGCCATGCGGCGCCTGGGCCTGACCGCGGAGCCGACCCCCGTGGTGCTCGGCGGCGGGCTGATGACCGCGCGGGACCCATTGCTGCTCACCGAGATCACCGAACGGATCACGGCCGCCGCGCCCCAGGCGTCCGTGAAAGTCGTGGCCGTGCCGCCGGTGGCGGGCGCGGCCCTGCTGGGGCTTGATCACGTCGGTGCGGGGGCACAGGCCGAGCGGCGGCTGCGGGCCGCCTACGTCGGAAGGGCCGGGTCATGAAGCACGGGCACAGGTTCACACTCGTAGCCGGGAGCGCGATCGCGTCGGTCAGCCTGCTGTGCGGGGCTGCCGCGGTCGGCGCGGCCGCGCCCGGCCTGCGGGCCGGCGGGACCGCCGGCGCCACCGGCACGCCGGCCGAGGTCAGGGTCAACCAGGTCGGGTACGCCACGGGCAGCCCCAAGGTGGCGTTCGTGATGCTGCCCCGGCGCGCCGCCCCGGTCAGCTTCACCGTGTCCGGCCGGCACGGCGTGGTGTTCCGCGGCCGGTCGAGCACGGACGCCGGAAGCTGGAACGCGGCGTACGGCGCGGTCTACCGGCTCGACTTCACCGGGCTCAACCGGACCGGGACCTACCGGATCACGGCCCACGCGGGCGCCGCCACCGCGGTCTCCCCTGCCTTCGCGGTCGCGCCCGCGGCCACGCTGTACCACCGGCTTGTGCTCAACGGGGTGCGCTACTTCACCTCCGAGCGGGACGGCGCGACCGTACGGTCCTCCGTACTGGACCGGCAGCCCGCCAACCTCACCGACCGGTACGCGACCGTCTACAAGGACCCGCGCTACGACAGCAACGACAACCTGCTCGGCACCTTCCACCGGATCGGCGGCCCGGTGAACGTGTCCGGCGGCTGGTTCGACGCGGGCGGCGGGTACGAGAAGTTCGGCTACACCGCCAGCTACGCCGACGGCCTGCTGCTGCTCGCCGCGCGCGACTTCCCCGGCACCTACCCGACGCTGGCCAGCGAGGCCGGGTTCGGGCTGCGCTGGCTGCAGAAGCTGTGGCGCCCGGAGAAGAAGGTCCTCTACATCCAGGTCGGCATCGGCACCGGCAACGCGAGCAACACGATCCAGGGCGACTACAACTTCTGGTTCCTGCCGCAGGCCGAGGACCACCTGAACGTGCACCGCGGCGCGCAGCCCGGGCACAGCGCCTACTACGTGAAGTACCGGCCGGTGTTCCCGGCGGCGGCGCCGGGCGCGAAGATCGACCCGGATTTCGCCGGGCGGTTCGCCGCCGACTTCGCCCTCGGCGCCCAGTTGTCCGCGGCGACCGCGCGGCACCACGCCGAGTACCTGCTCGGGCTGGCCCGCGGTATCTACGCGATGGCCAAGACCAGCCACGTCGGGCCCATCGTGACCGCGTTCCCGCACGACTTCTACCCGGGCACCGAGTGGAAGAGCATGATGCTCTGGGGCGCGGACGAGATCGCGCTGGCCGACGAGGCGCTCGGCGCACCGGCCGCGCGCGTCCGGGCCGACCTGGCCGTGGCGGCGCGCTGGGCGAAGGCCTACATCGCGCAGGGCCACCCGGCCGGCAGTGACACGCTCAACCTCTACGACAACGGCGCGATCGGCGAGGCGGAACTGCTCCAGGCCATGCATCAGGCGGGCGGCACGCCGGTCATCGCGCCGCACGTGCTGCTGGCCGACATGGCCGCGCAACTGCGGGTCGGGGAGGCCCTGGCCAAGGGCGACCCGTTCGGGCTGGGCATCGTCCTCGGGCAGGGCGACGCCACGCCGCACGCGTTCGGGCTGGCCATCACCAACGCGCTCTACCAGCACTACGGCGGGTCCGGTGCGTACCGGGCGTTCGCCCAGGAGCAGCTCAACTTCGCCCTCGGCGCCAACGGCTGGGGGAGTTCGTTCGTGGTCGGCGCGGGTGACACCTACCCGCACTGCATGCAGAGCGAGATCGCCAACCTGGCCGGGTCGCTCACCGGGCACGGCGACATCCAGGTCGGCGCCACCTCCGACGGCCCGAGCAACATCGGCAACTTCGTCGGCCTGGGCACGGTCACGGGCATGCGGGCCTGCCACGCCGGCAACTTCAAGCCGTTCAACACCAAGACGACCGGCTACGAGGACAACGTGGTGAGCTGGCCGTCGGTCGAGCCGGCCGGCGACTACACGGCCAACTCCACCCTGGCCTTCGCCCTGGCCGCCGCGGGCTGATCCTCTTCATGATCACGGACGATCCCTTGCGTTTTGCGCGGGGCGATCGTCCGTGATCACGGTCAGCGCGGGTACCGGGCGCCGTTGAAGTTGACCAGGATCGAGTACAGCGACGTGGTCGCGGTGATGAACAGCCGGTTGCGCTTGGCGCCGCCGAAGGTGAAGTTGGCCACGACCTCGGGCACGTGCAGCTTCCCGATCCGCGTGCCGTCCGGGTCGAAGCAGTGCAGCCCGTCCGGCGCCGCCGCCCAGATGCGGCCGGCCTCGTCCAGGCGGATGCCGTCGAAGTTGCCGGTGTCGCAGGTCGCGAAGACCTCGCCGCCGGCGAGCGTGGCATCGCCGGTCACCTCGAAGACCCGCATGTGCTGGCGCCTGCTGTCCACGATGTAGAGGGTGCGCTCGTCCGCGGAGAACGCCAGCCCGTTGGGCCGGTCGAAGTCGTCGGCCACCACGCGCAGGTCCCCGCTCGCCGGGTCGAGCCGGTACACGTAACACGCGCCGATCTCACTGTCGGCCCGGAAGCCCTCGTAGTCGCTGTCGATCCCGTAACTCGGGTCGGTGAACCACAGCGAGCCGTCCGCGCGCTCGACGATGTCGTTGGGGCTGTTCAGCCGCTTGCCGTCCCAGTTGTCGGCGAGCACGGTGACGGAGCCGTCGTGCTCGGTCCTGGTCACCCGGCGCGGGCCCTGCTCGCAACTGACCAGCCGGCCCTGCCGGTCGACGGTGTGGCCGTTGGCGTAGCCGGCCGGCTGGCGGAACACGCCCACCGTGCCGGTGGCCTCGTCCCAGCGGAGGATCCGGTCGTTCGGTATATCGCTGAACACCAGGTAGCGCCCGGCGGGGAAGTAGGCGGGGCCCTCGGTCCAGCGGCACCCGGTGTGCAGGCATTCCAGCCAGTCGTCTCCGCCGGATCGCCTGAACCGCTCGTCGAGCACCTCGAACTGCGCCTTGACCGGGTCCCGCATCGCATCCTCGCAACCGTCGGCGAACCAAGCTCACCCATCATCGCGCGGTATCGGGAACCGGGCCCACCGCTCGTGCGTCCCAGTAGTGGGCCTGCCGTGGCGGCGGCACCCGGCGCTGGCGAGGAAGGCGCGGCCGGATGCGGAAGCGATTCTGGGTGGCGATGGCCGTCGTGGCCGCCTGTGCCGCGTTGGCCGTGGTAGCTGTGGTGGCTGTGGGTGCCCGGCGGGGGACGCATCCACCCGCTCAGTTCTCGCTCGACATGGCCCCCGTCCCGCCGCTGACCGCGGCGGCGTGTGTCTCCGAGGCGAGGCGTTACGGGTTCAGCGCCTCGGCCGGGGCGATCATCTGCGCGCCGGGCGCGAGGTACGTCTGGTACCAGGCCACTCTGGCCAACCGGGGGCCCTATGGGCTTCCCGCCTGCGCCGCGACCGGCTTCGACGCTCACGGGAAGCCGGTGTTCACCGGGCGGCTGTTCTTTGACATCGGCGGTATCCGGGGGCTGTTCGTGCCCGGCCACGGCTCGATCACGTTCTACTGGTACCTGCCGCGCAAGACCCGTGTCCCGGTCTCCCGGTTCACCGCCACCTGCTCGCCCGTCCACGGCCCGCCGAACGTGTGAGCGCTAGCGGCCCATCCGGCCGGGAGAACCCGTTGCTGGGTCCCGGGGGTTGCCCTGGGACCAGCGTCCCGCCAGCCCCATTGCCCGCAGCCAGCTGGCCGGCGTGGGCAGGGCCCGTACCGCGGGGCCAAGCGTGGCAGAGCCCGCCAGGTGCCGATACCGGCGCGGGAGGTAGTCGGCGGTCAGCGGGTGGGCGGCCAGCATCTCTGCCAGCGACGGATAGCACGGCACCCCGTAGTAGCTCCCGAGAACCTCGGCAACCTCGTCGTGGCGCAGGACTCGCGGCTCACCGTCGGGATCGTCGGGACGCACGTGCAGGCCCACGATGCGGGCCTTGGCGCACCGGCATCCGCGGGTGCCGATCCTGGTCCGCCCGTAGCCCTGGATGATCCCGACCACTTCGCCCCGCCAGTAGTAGTCGCAGCGCCAGGCGTACCGCAGCGCCCAGTACGCCCAGAAGCCGCACCCGCATTCCGGCGCGGGCACCAGGTCACCGGGGCACGGCGGGGACGCCTGGCCGCCGCCGCAGACGGCCACGTTCTCCCCGCGCCGCCAGACTCCGCCGAAGACGCCGGTCAGCAGGCCGCCCACCGGCCCTGGACCGCCGTTCGCAACCGTCTCGGGAGAGGCGTTCGCAACCGTCTCGGGGGAGCCGTTCGCGACCGCCTCGGCCGAGGCCATGTCCACATGCCACAGCCGCACGCCGGTCACCGAGCCGGCCGCCAGCGGCAGGTCGCTGCCACTGAACCCCGGGAGGCCCTCCCCAGCCGGCGTGATCATCCCGGGACCGGCTCCGTGGCCGGCTCCACGGGCACATCCGCGGGCGTCTCGGTTGCCGGCGCCTCGGGCAACGGCTCAAGCTCGATCTCGGTGATCTCCTCACCGATGTCGCCCATCATCGGCGGGCACACACGGACAACATACTCAGCCACCGGCGGAGCCGCCTTTCGCTCAGCACGTCGGCGGGTCTTCGCGGCCTTTGGTGAACGCAGCACCCACGGGCCGCTCCCTTACTCACGCAACGCTACTCCCGCCGCCGCCACCGGCAAAGCTGGCCCTGTTCCACATCAGTGTCGAGGACATGGACACCGCCATGGGCTGGTTCCGCAGCGACAGCTTCAAGGAAGCGACCAGGCTGGCCAAGGTGACCAGCCGCAGCTTCTACCTCGCCCCGCCGCAGACCTGAACCCCCGGCCGGTCACCAGCAGCGGCCACCCATGCCCCGCCACCACGCCGTGGCGGGGCATGGGCGCCCTTAGGGAGCCGGGGCCGGGACCGCGGTCTGCGGCACGTTCCACCCGGAGACGGTGATCACCGGGATGGCGCCGCGCAGGCTGGCCGAGTCGTAGCTGACCGTCAGCGTCTGCGACTGGCCGGGGAACAGCGTGATGTCGTTGCCCTGCCAGATCGAGGACTGCAGTTCGCTGTCACCGGGCAGCACGTGGCCACCCGCCGTGCCGCGCCGCACGTCCGCGCGGAGCAGGAACGCGACCGCCGAGGCTGAGGTGTCCCGGATGGTGACCGTGGTGGCCAGGTCGGCGCCGTCCGGCCCGGCGCGCCGCACCGTGGCCGCCGTGACAGAGACGCCGGTACGGGGCAGCGTCTGCAGCGCCTTGAGCCGGGCGTACTGGCTGATGATGCCCTGCGGCAGGTCCAGCGACTTGGCGAAGTTGGTCACGTCCTGGTGCGTGGACAGCCAGTACACGTTGCGGTCCACCAGCGTCCCGTGCTGGCGCAGTTCCACCTCCACGAAGTAGACGCGGGTCGGGGACCCGGTCGGCACCTTCGGCGTGAGCAACCCGGTGCGCACCTGCTGGCTGGCCAGCGTGATGCCGCTGGCGGACTGGTCGTCGAGCAGTTTCCCGGCGAGGCTGTACACCCGGGCCCGCACCGACAGCCCCGTCTCGGTCCGGCTGCTCAGGTTGTCCGCCGTGACGGTGCCGTTGTCCAGCGCGTAGAGGACGTGCAGCGGCCGGTTCGCCTCCTGCGTGCCGAAATAGCTGCCCGCCTGGTCGCCGTCGCTGCCGTACAGGTTCCACAGCAGGCTGGGGAAGCCCTTGTTCATCTGCCAGTAGATCGTCCCGGTGGACGGCAGCGGCCCGTGGTGGGCGTGGTCGATGAACGCCTCGAACTGCGCCCTGGTGTTCTCGTAGTCCTGGGCCTGCGCCTCCTCGACGTACTGGCTCAGCCCCGACCAGGCACCGTACCTGGCCTGCAGCGCGGTATCGAAGTGGCACAGGGTGCCGAAGGTGTACCCGGTGCCGCAGCGTGGCTCGTAGTTGGCGTGGTACTGGTTCGCGAGGCGGTTCCGCCACAGCGCCGACAGATCCGCGGCCGACATGAACCGGTGCAGCGAGTCGGGGGTGGGGATGGTGTCGCCCGCGCTCTCCTCGCTGTCGTAGCCCCACGCGCCGCCAGCGTTGGTCTGCGTCGAGTCGTGCTTGTCGAACTGCATGCTGTACCAGTAGTTCGGCGGCACCCAGTCGTAGGGCCCTTCCTTCTCCCCGGCCTGCCCGAGCTTCGGGCTGGCCTTGTACTCGGCCGAGGCGATCAGCGGCTCCTGGAAGTCGGCCTGGTGGAAGGCGGCCAGCGACACGGCCTCCTGCTTGCGGGTCGGCTGGTTGTCGCTCCACTGGAAGCTGTCCACGCTGGGGTGGTTGCGCAGTTCCTGCCCGATGGTCAGCGCGGACAGCCCCATGATCTTGAAGTCGGCGGGGCTGTTCAGCCTGTTGACGACGAACTGCCACGCGTCGCAGCACTGGTACCCGGCGTTGACCAGGATCCCGGCCTGGTCCATCTGCTCGAAGAACCCGGGCGGCATGATGTGCCCCTCCAGCCGGATCGCGTTGACGCCCATGTTCTTCATCAACGCGATCTGCCTGGCGATGTCGGCGGTGGAGTAGTGCAGGAAGATGTCCGGGGAGAACCCGCCGCCGCGGATCACGATCGGCACACCGTTGATCTTGAAGGCCCGGGCGCCGGCGGGCTCGGCGGGGGAGTGCCCGGTCAGGTAGGACGTCACGGTCCGGATCCCGAACGTCTCGCTGGTGGAGTTCAGCGTCTTGCCGTGTTGCGACACCGACGTGGTGAGCTGGTACAGCGGCTGGCCGCCGAGCTGGTAGGGCCACCACACCTGCGGATTCCTGATGACGAGATGGCCGAACGTCACCGTCTTGGTGGTGTTCGGCGGCACGGTCACGGTGCCGCCGGCCCCGATCCCCTGGTGGTGGCCCGGGAAGGTGATCGTCGCGACGACCTCGCCGGTCTGCGTCAGGTTCGTGTTGTTGGTGATGTCGGTCTTGACCGTCAGCGTGGACCGGCTGAAGTCCGCCGCATTGGCCTGCAGGACATGCGCGTTGCTGTCGGACAGCGCGCCGTCCACCGCGAGCTGGACCGGGAACTGGATGCCGGTGTTGTTGTCCGGCGGGATCTGGTTCCAGTCCACGTCGTCGAGCGTGAACATCGTTTGCGGGTTGTTCGGGTCGACCTCGATCGCCACCGCGTTCGCGCCCGGCCGGACCAGCCCGGTGATGTCGAAGGCAAACCGGGTGTACGCGCCGGTGACGGTGCTTGAGGTGGCCACCTGATGGCCGTTCACCCAGACGTTCGCCTTGCCGATCACCCCGTTGACGACCAGCGTGGCACGCTGCCCCGCCCCCAGGCGCGGGCTGAACTCGGTCCGCCACCACCACGGCACGCTGAACAGCGGCACCGTGTCCGCGCCGATCTGGGTCTCATACCCGTAGCACTTGCGCATGTTGTCCGAGAAGAACACGCTGTGCCGGCTGTCGCTGCTCCGGTCCACCGGCTGCAGGCCGGAATCATCCGGGCAGCGGCCGTTCTGCAGCAGCGCCTCGATCTCGGTGCCCGGCGCGCCCGCGGAGTCGTTGGCCACCCGCAGCCAGGACCGTGCGTCGTACGACGGCGCGGAGATCTGCGCCCCCGGCTGCGTGGCGGTGGCGCTGCTCGCCACCTGCCAGCCGCCAGCGCCCAGGTCGGTGACGTCGCTGGCGCCGGTACCGCCCGGCGCAGGCAAAGGTTTTGCCGCTGCGCTACGCACGACCGAAGCAACCGTGGCCGCCTGGGTGGCCGGCACTCCCGGGGCCAGCCAGACCACAGACGTGGCCGCGCAGGCGATCGAGGCACACAAGATCAGCGGGGTCCGGAGGAATCGGTTCACGGCTGGCAACTCCTGACTGCGGCCCGTCCGCCGCGTCGCGGTGCCCCCATTACGGATTCGTGCAGCCCCCGTTCCAGAACAGTTAGTTCGTATACTTTCCAAACAAACTCTGTCAAGCCCCGTACCCGTTCCCAGTGCCACCCGAGGCGGGTCGTGCCGGCCAGAGTGCCCCGGCTGCGCGCGTTTGTTGTTATGGGCACTCCACCCACACTCTGGGGTGTTGCACCCGCTGCTGGGCGGTCCGGGTATGTTAACCCGCGGTGAGATTGCCGTGTCGCACGACTGACCGCTCAGCCCGGCGGCGAGGTTCAGACTCGATTGCCGCAGAATGTTGGACCGGTGGCTTGTGAAGCAGCTCCGCATCAGTTCAAAGCCGTGCACCGCTTCTGGCTGCGATTATCGCGCTGTGGTGTTTCGCTGGCATAGTGGGCCCGGCGGGATGTGTTTGCTGGCCGCCGGGGCCGCGTTGCTGTCTGCCTTTGGTGTTCCTGGCGTGTCGCCGCCGGCCGCCCTGGCGGCTTCGTCTTCGGTCCTGACCTGGACCAAGCAGGCCCCCGCGGCGAGCCCACCCGCCAGAGACGATGCCGCGATGGCCTATGACGCGGCGACCCGCGGCGTGGTCTTGTTCGGCGGCCGGCGCCCCGATGGCAGCGCGCTCGGCGATACCTGGGCCTGGAACGGCACCACCTGGACCAAGAAGGCCCCCGCGGCCAGCCCGCCCGCCCGGCAGGGCGCCGCCATGGCCTACGACGCGGCCACCGGCAACGTGGTCTTGTTCGGCGGCTTTGCCAGCGGCCCCACGTTCAACGGCACCTGGGTCTGGAACGGCACCACCTGGACCAGGCGGTTCCCCCCGGTCAGCCCATCCGCCCGGCTGGGCGCCGCCATGGCCTACGACGCGGCGACCGGCAACGTCGTCCTGTTCGGCGGCGCCACCGCCACGGGAGGCCCCAACGCGCTCGGCGATACCTGGGTCTGGAACGGCACGACCTGGACCGAACAGGCCCCCGCGGCCAGTCCGCCTGCCCGGCTGGGTGCCGCCATGGTTTACGACGCGGCGACCGGCAACGTCGTCCTGTTCGGCGGCTTGGGCCTTGGCGGCGGCGAACTTTCCGGCACCTGGGTATGGGACGGCACCACCTGGACCAGGCGTGTCCCTGCCAAGAGCCCGGCCGCCCGGTCTTTTGCCGCAATGGCTTACGACGCCGCGGGCCGCAACGTCGTCCTGTTCGGCGGTGCGGGTGGCCGCAGGCTCTTCGGCGATACCTGGGTCTGGAACGGCACGACCTGGGCCAGGCGGGCCACTGCCACCAGCCCGTCCGACCGCTGGGCCGCGTCGATGGCCTACGATCCAGCGACAGGGAACGCGGTCCTGTTTGGCGGCAACAACGGCATATCGTTCGCCGACACCTGGACCTGGGGACACTGATACCACGGTTCGGTGTATGCCGCCGTGGTCCCTCGCTGACTAGCGGTTCGTAGTGTATGGGCGCTGTGCAGGCGGTCAGCGAATGAGCGGCCCGACGCCGTACACGATTGCCTTCACTCCAGCGGCCCGCCGCCGGCTGGACAAACTTCCGCTCGCAGCCGCTACGGCGCTGTATGAGCACCTGACGGCCCAGTCGCCGAGAATCCCCACCGGCTGGGCAAGCCGTTAGATGAGCCGCTCGACGAGGTGCGGGCAACCCGGCGCGGCGAATACCGGGCTCTGTACTCCATCGATGACAATGCGCGTGTGGTGACGGTGCTGGCTGTAGCTCATCGCCGTGACGCCTACAGGCCCCGATACGGTGCCCACGACGAACACCCGATAGCCTGCTACGCCTCACCGAGGCCAGCGGCCTGCCGGGTCACTCGTGCCTACGCCGGATTGGCCGGGCGGTCCATTCGATGGTAAGGCTCCGTTCCTGATCAGCGAGGCGGAGATTGTCCCTATCTCCACGGCACCCCCTTCGGTGATGGCTGCGCCAGCCAGCACAAGCGGTCCTGGGCGGCGGTCAGTGCCGACCGGCGGCCGGGGAGAGCCGCGCGGCCCACTCGATGGTCGAGCGGCACTGGACGGCACGGTCTGAGTTTCCGGATCTGTTCAGCCGCCCCCAGCGATGACCCGCACCACGATCAGCCTCGGGCACATCATGGTCGATGACGCGGCGGGCCAGGCAGGAGGCCGGCCTCGCCCTCCGGTTATAGCGTCGCGCCGGGCGCCGGGCATAGCCTGCACGGGAACACCCGCAACCGGTTCAATCCACAGTAGTGACTGGTGCCCCGGCCAGGGCCGATGACGAAGGCCAGACTGCGATGTGCGTTTCGGCGCGCAGGTCGGTGCCGGGAGGGATTTGGATGCGAACGGTGAAGCTTGCCCCACACGCCACCAAGATCCTTGTTATGCCAGTGCTGGCAGGAACGATGGCCTGGGCCGCCTCCACCGGATCTGCCGCAGCCCTGATGGGCCGCGCGGTGGTTGGTGGCTCAGCAGCATCCTTTACCGTCAGCGGCGGCCTCGACGGTGTGGCCGCCACGTCTGCCAGCAACGCCTGGGCGGTCGGCGGCAACGGCAAAGGCGGCAGCCTGATCGCGCACTGGAACGGCACCGCCTGGCAGCAGGTGCCCAGCCCGGACCCCTCTGACACTGACAACACCTTCTCCGGCGTGGCTGCCACCTCCGCCGGCAACGCCTGGGCGGTCGGCAGCTTTGTCACCAGCGTCAACCTCGGCGGCCAGCCCTTGATCGCGCACTGGAACGGGTCCGCCTGGAAGCACTTTTCCGGCCCAAACCTCGGCGACTGCTTCACCTGCCCGCTTACAGGCGTGGCCGCCACCTCCGGCAGCAACGCCTGGGCGGTGGGGTTCATCGACAACGTAAAAACAACCCCCCAGTCCCTGATCCTGCACTGGAACGGCACCGCATGGAAGCAGGTCCCCAGCCCGAACCCCCCCACATCCTCGGACTTCCTGTACGGCGTGGCTGCCACCTCCGCCAGCAACGCCTGGGCAGTCGGCTCTACGATCGTCTCCGGCGAGTACCACAGCCTTGTCATGCACTGGAACGGGTCCGCCTGGACGCAGGTGCCCAGCCCGAAGCTAGGCGGCCCGCTGTACGGCGTGGCCGCCACCTCCGCCAGCGACGCCTGGGCAGTCGGCAGTCTCCCGACCGGCGGGACGCTGACCCTACACTGGGACGGCACCGCCTGGACGCAGGTGCCCAGCCCGGGCCCGAGCGGGTCGGTCCCCTTCTTCTCTGGCGTCGCCGCCACCTCTGCCAGCGATGCCTGGGCGGCCGGCACCGACGGCAGCAACACTCTCATCGGGCACTGGAACGGCACCGCCTGGACGCAGGTGCCCAGCCCGAACCCCAGCGCGCCACAGCACTTCCTCTATGGCGTGGCTGCCACCTCGGCCACCAATGCCTGGGCGGTGGGCAACACCTCAGCCGCTAATGGCACTAACGAAAAGACGCTGATCGTGCACTGGAACGGGACCACCTGGACGCAAAGCTGACCATCACCTCGAAATCTGGGCACCGCAACGTGACCTGCTACGGCACCAGCCTGCCGGCAGCGGCTCCGCACAGCCAGTCTCACAGGTTTGCGGCCCACTCAACGATCAAGCGTCGGCCCTGGTCATCAGAGGCGGCCGGGTTGGCCCATTCTTCACAACACATTCATTTGTGGGTGGAGTGCCCACCACCACATACGTGACTGGCCGGGCGGCCTGCTACGAGGCCGGGATGAGGACGATGACGGCCGGGAGAGTGGGCTGGATCGATCCGCCGGCCTGCTGGACGCTCACGCCGAGGGTGTCGCCTGCGAGAACGCCGGAGACGAGCACCGGCCCGGTGCGGCCGTTGTTCGGGGCGGCCAGCAGGCCCTCGGACCGGATCTTGTGGCCCGGCGCGCCGATCAGCCAGAGCTGGTAGACCTTGCCGGCCTTGAGCGGCGGCAGCCCGGACGTTGTCACCACGAGCTGGCGCTTGGCCGCCGACTTCACCACGGTCACCCGGCCACCGACCTTGGTGGCCTTAGTCACCAGGGTCGCATCGGCGGCGGTCCGGACGGCGTTGATCGCCGCGAGCTGGGTCTGGGTCAGGATGAGCTGGCGCTTGGCCTGGCTCAGCTCCTGCTGGGTCTGGCCGAGTTGCTGCTGTGTCTGGTTGAGCTGGTTGTTCGTGTTGACAAGCACGACGGCCAGGACGATGGCGGCGGCAAGGCCGAGCGCGGCCCCGGCCATGGCCAGCCGTGGCAGCAGGGTGGGCCGCCGCGCGTGCCGGGCACGGTCATCGGCCGCGGGCGCCTGGCGGGTCCGCGCCACGTCGGCCATGACCGCCGCGCGGAGGGTCGGCGGGGGCTCCTGTGCCACCGCCATGGCGAGCCGGGTCGCGGTCTCACGGAACCCGCGCACCTCGCTGGTGCAGCCGTCGCACCTGTTCAGGTGGCGCTCGAAGCGGGCCACCTCGGCGGCGGTGTCCAGGGCATCCAGGGCGTAGACGCCGGTGAGCGTGTGCTGGTCGTTGCGCAGCAGCGCCATGGCTAGCTCACCCCCAGACAGTCGCGCATCCGGATGAGCCCGTCCCTGATCCTGGTCTTGATGGTGCTCAGCGCGGTGCCGAGCCGTTCACCGACCTGTCGGTAGCTGAAACCGCCGTAGTAGGCGAGGGCGATCGACTCGCGCTGGGCCTCGGTGAGCCCCTCCAGGCACTCCCGCACCCGCTGGGCATCAAGGCTGGCCTCCACGATCGCCGCCACATCGTCGTGCGGCACGGGCACCTCGGCGGTGCGCTGTTCGCGGGCCGTGGCCGCGGCGGCCGAGCGGACCCGGTCCACGGCGCGGCGGTGCGCGATGGTCAGCACCCAGGTGGCAGCCGTGCCCTTGGCCGGGTCGAAACGCGCCGCCGTCCGCCACACCTCGAGCAGGACCTCCTGGCTGACCTCCTCGGATTGGGCAGGATCCCGGACCACTCGCAGGATGAGGCCATAGACGGGCCCGGCGAGAGTGTCGTAGACAGCCTCGAACGCCGCCTGGTCTCCGCGCGCCACCCGCCCGAGGAGACCGTCCAGGTACTGGTCGCCGCCCTCCGGGCGGAGCGACTCAGGCTCGGATGCACGCATCGCGCGTGGCCTCATGCCTTCCATTCGGCGCCCCGGCAAGAACGGATGGCCCATCCAGCCGCCGGGCTTACACGGACACCTTTCCGGCTTTAGAGGGCTGGTACGGAGCAATCGGTAACGGTTTGGTAACGACCGGGTCCTGGTGGCATCCGGATGACCGCCCACCCCGAAGAAGCGAGCGAGGCCGGGCGGTTCGAAGCCTGGCACAGCACGGCGTTGGCTGCCTTCGCACGACAGGGAGGGGAGTTGTGCGGAGGCCGCCGCGCCTGGAGGGGAACTGTCTCATGTCGTCACAAATCCACCCGGATCAGTCGGCGGACGGCTCGGCAGAAGGCGCCAAGCACCCCGGGCCATCCCGGCGATCTGTTCTCCACGGTGCGGCGGGCCTCGCCGGGGCCGGCCTGGCCGCCACCGCGATCGGCACCCTTGCCGGTCCCGCGGCCGCCGCCTCCGCAGCGGCCGCACCGCGGGCGCACACCGGCCACGCGGCGGGAGCGTCCAGCCCGGCAGGGCCGGTCATCGTACATGTCCGTGACCTGAGGTCCGGCGAAATGGATGTGTTCGCCGGGGAGTCCAAGACCCGGCTCCACGACCCTGGCCTGGCGGCCAAGCTTGCGCACGCCATCCGCTGACCGCCGCAGGCACTGACCGAGGACAGCCGCACCGCCGACCTGAGACCCGCTCCATCTCCTAACACACCCAAACAGGCCGTCCGCGCTGTCTGGCGGACGCCCCGACCGGTGCTGCCCGGATATGGCGCGGTCCCCGGCCGGCCCGGCGATCCAACCAGTCCGCTGCCGCCAAAACCGCACCGCCGCGCCGAACGCCGGACCCGGCCAGGCGCCCGTCACAACAAGCCTGTGAGGTAACTGATGTCTTCCCACCGCGAGGCTCCCGAGATCTCCATGGATCCGGTCGCCGACAGCACGGACCTCTACGCGTTCGTGAGCCCCGACCGGCCCAGCACCGTCACCCTGATCGCCAACTACATCCCGCTTGAGTCACCCGCGGGCGGCCCGAACTTCTACCAGTTCGGCGACGACGTCCGCTACGAGATCCACATCGACAACGACGGTGACGGCAAGGCCGACGTCACCTACCGGTTCACCTTCCAGAGTCGGCTGCGCGATCCGGAGACGTTCCTCTACAACACCGGGCCGATCAAGGCGCTGAACAGCCCGAACTGGAACTCCCGCCAGTTCTACTCGGTCCGCAAGCTCATGGACAACGGCGGCACCGGTACCGAACTGGGCAAGAACCTGGCCTGCCCGCCATGCAACATCGGCCCGCTGTCCACCCCGAACTACACCAACCTTGCCGCCGAGGCGGTGCACGACCTCGGCCGTGGCATCAAGGTCTTCGCCGGCCAGCGGGCCGAGGGCTTCTACGTGGACCTCGGCGCGATCTTCGACCTCGGCGACCTGCGCCCGTTCGAGAACCTGCACAACCAGTACGGGATGAACGTGTTCTCCGGCCCCGCGCCGGGAGTGAACGCGACCAACAAGTTCAACGTCCACTCCATCGCCATCCAGGTGCCCATCAGGGAACTGGTGCAGAAGGGCGCCAGCGGCGAGTCCGACCCCAAGTCCGTGATCGGGGTGTGGACCACCGCGAGCCGCCAGTCCGCGAGCGCGTTCGACGAGCAGACCGGCAAGACCGTCAACACCGGTCCGTTCCGTCAGGTCTCCCGGCTGGGCAACCCGCTGATCAACGAGGTCATCATCGCGCTCGGCGACAAGGACCGCTGGAACGCCCTGCCGCCCGCGGGCGACAAGCAGTTCGCCCACTACTACGCCCAGCCCGGCCTGGCCGCCGCGCTGCCTTCGCTCTACCCGGGCGTGTTCCCCAACCTCGCCGCGCTGGTGGCGTCCGGCAAGGCGCGGGCCGACCTGGAAGCGATCCTGCTCACCGGGATCCCCGCCGGGATCATCCCGAACTTCCAGAACAACACCGGCTCGGTGCTGTCCGACATGCTCCGGCTCAACACGGCGATCCCGCCGTCGAGCAGCCCGAACATCCTCGGGATCCTCGGCGGGGACCTCGCCGGGTTCCCCAACGGCCGCCGCGTGTTCGACGACATCGTCACGATCGAACTGCGCGCCGTCGCGGGTGTGACCTACGCCCTGGTGGACAGCAGCTTCACGCCGGACGCCGCCGCGGGCGAGGTCACCGACGGCCTCACGCCGTCCAGCGTGTCGAACCCGTACCTGACCAAGTTCCCCTATCTCGGGGTGCCCTACAGCGGGTTCGACGTCCCGTCCTCCTGATCGCCTCTCCCGGCGGGGCAGGCGCTGGTCCCGGGTCCTCCAGCCCGGGACCAGCGCCTGATACCCCGCCGGCCCGAACGGAGCCAGCGAAATGAGCCACAGGTACGGCCCCACCAGCGCGGGCACGGTGCTGCTTGACCTTGGTGCCGACACCGGCGCTCTGGTCATGTACACGCCGGCGGGCCTGCTCGGAGCGGAAATCGAGATCAGCCCCGACACCCCGGGCGCGCCGCGGACGCACGCCGCGGTCCGGGCCCGGCCGGTTCCCGGCGGGACCAGGTACGCGGTCGTGTACGAGGGGCTGGCCGCCGGTCGCTACACCATCTGGCAAGACCACGACACCCCGGCCAGCCAGGTCACCGTCATCGGCGGCCAGGTCACCACCCACCACTGGCCCGGTTAGGGCATGAACGTGACGATGAGGCCCCGAGAGGGGCACCAGATTTACATTCACGGCCGCGGCATGCTTTAGCCCTTCAGGGCGCCGGAGACCAGGCCCCGCACGTAGAAGCGCTGCAGCGAGACGTAGACCGCGATGCAGGGGATCATCGCGATCACCGCGCCCGCGAGCAGCAGCCCGTAGTTGACCGCCCCGTAGGTGCCCGTCTCCGCGTTGCTGAGCGCGACCGGCAGCGTGAACAGGCTGTCGTTGGTGAGGAAGCTCAGCGCCCCGAGGAACTCGGTCCACGAGAACAGGAACGCATACAGCGCCGTGGTGGCGATCCCCGGCATGACCAGCGGCCGGTACACCGAGATCAGCGACTTGGTTACCGATGCCCCGTCCACCCGCGCCGCGTCATATGTCCCACGAGTGGCCGTGAACGGCTAGGCCTGGGCGGTGGTGTGCACCCGGCGGGGTGCCCGGCCGGATGGCCGGGCACCGGGTTGGCCGGTGGCCGTGCCGTGCGCCCTGGTTCGTCGTGGCTGCGCTCCGCGCTCCGGGCGCCAGGGGATGGCGGGCGTGGCCGGTTCGGGTGGTGCCGTGGTGCTTCGGAGCCGCCGTTCGCCGGTCCCGAGCCGTCCGGATACTGCCTTACCGGTGATGCTGTTGGATCATTCTGTTGCCTGCAGTCCCTGGCCGCCGATCCCGAGCAGGTGGCGCCTGGCGAGCGCCGCGGGGGCGGGGGCCTCGGGGGGCTCTGGCACGGGACCAAGCTGGCTAAGGAATAGGTTTTCCTTCGTAAGGTACGATGCTCGGGACACGGCGTCAAGACCGGTCATAGCCCATCTTTTCGGCGCGCCGGCCCGGCGGACAGCGAGGGAGCGATGGAGCAAAGGTTTGTCACCGCAGGACACTAGCCCGCGGCGGGTCACCATCCGTGACGTCGCCGCCATGGCGGGCGTCTCGATCGGGACCGCTTCCAAGGCACTGAACGGCCAGGGCAAACTCCGGGCCGAGACCAGAGACCGGGTCGCCGCGGCCGCTCGCGAACTCGGCTTCGCGCCCAACATGCTCGCCAGGGGACTGCTGGCCGGGCGCACCTACACCGTAGGTGTGATCACCACGGACAGCTTCGGGCGGTTCAGCATCCCGGTCATGCTGGGCGCGGAGGACGCCCTGGGCGTCGGTCAGATCTCCGTGTTCATGTGCGATACGCGGGACGAGCCGGACCGGGAGCGCCGCTACCTTGACATGCTGCTCAGCCGCCAGGTGGACGGGCTGATCGTGGCCGGGCGCCGGATCGAGCCCAGGCCGAGCATCGGCGCGGGCCTTGGCGTGCCCGTGGTTTACGCGATGACGCAGTCACTGGACAGCGACGAGCCCGCGATCCTGCCCGATGACATCGGCGGCGGGCGGGTGGCGGCCGAGCACCTGCTGGCCATGGGGCGCCGCCGGTTCGGGCACATCACCGGCCCGGAACGGTTCCTGTGTGCCCGCAAGCGCGCCCGTGGTTTCTGCGACACGGTCGCCGCGGCCGGAGTGGACTTCGGGCCCTCCGACGTGCTCTATGGCGAGTGGAGTGAGGCCTGGGGCCGGCACGCCGCCGAACTGCTGCTGCGCCAGTCGGATGGCGTGGACGCGATCTTCTGCGGCAGCGACCAGATAGCGCGCGGGGTTTCTGACACGTTGCGGCTGGCCGGGCGCCGCGTGCCCGACGACATCGCCGTGGTCGGCTACGACAACTGGAACCCCATGGTGCTCGGCGTGGACCCGCCGCTTACCAGCGTGGACATGTGCCTGGAGAACGTCGGGCGGGTCGCGGCGGAGCATCTGCTTTCCGCGCTGAACGGGGAGCCGACCCACGGCGTGCACACCGTGCCCTGCGAACTCGTGGTCCGGGGTTCCACCATGGCGGAGCCCGCCGTCCGGGGTTAAGCCCGGACCTGCGGATCAGTCGGGCAAGCGGTGATGCGGCTGCCGCGGCGGCCGGCACTCGGCGGCCGGCGCAGGCGCGGAGCGAGTGGTCAGCGAGGCAGCCAGAAGTCGATGCTGGTCAGCGCCCGCCGGTCGGCCTCGGCCACCATCCGGCTGACGCTGTCCCACAGCAGTGCGTCTTCCTCGGGCAGGTACAGCGCGCCGCGCTGGCGCGCATGGCTGACCCCCCGGCGGACCTGCTGCCAAATCAGCGGGTTCCGTACCAGTACCCGGACGTCGATCTCGGCCTGGTTGCCATGCTCATCGGCGAGCACGACGCTGCCGGCCACCCGGGGATTGGCCGACAGGCCGGTCAGCCGGCCCGTGTCCACCCGCTGCCAGCGGCCCAGCCGGGACACGGTCAGCCAGTCGCCGCGGAGCAGCACGCGCGGTGGCCGCGCGGTGAGGTCGGCGGCCAGCCCCGCGGCCAGCGCCAGGACCGATCCCGCCGCGATCAGCGCCGGCACCGGGACCGGGTGGGCGCGGAACCGGGTCACCAGCAACAGGAGCAGGGCAACGGCGGTTACCGCCGCGCCGCCGAAGACGTGTGCCTGGCGGCAGGCCCGTCGCCGGTCCCGGTCGGTAATCGTGCTGGATGGCAGGCGGGCGGTGGTCACGGCCGGGTCACTTCCTCTTCAGGACGGCCGGAAACCCGCGGTTCCCGGTCGCGGGCGGCCAATTCGACGGGGCAGGCCGGTTGCGGGCATGCGGCCAGGTCACACAGGCGGCAGATCTGGTCGGCGTGCGCCCGGTCCGTTGTGATTCGCGAGAGCACCTTCTCCAGTGCGGCGGTCAGGGCCTTCCGCTCGGCCGGGGTGAGCGCGCCAACGGCGTCGCTGAGCGCCCGTTCCCGGTCGGCGAGCACCCGGGCGGCGGCCGCGGTGCCCTGGGGGGTAAGCACCACCGCGACCGAACGCTGGTCGCGCCCGGGACGCCGTTCGGCGTGGCCTTCCGCCACAAGCTGGTCGACCACGCGGACGGTGGCGGACTGGGTACGCCCCAGCGGCACCCGCAACTGCTCGATGCTCAGGCCGGGCTCTTGCGCCAGCGTCGCCAGCGCGGCGCCCATGGCCCCGGCATGACCGGTGGTTGTCTCCACGGCCGAGGAGATGGCGTCGGACAGTCCGACGGCCAGCGCTCCGAGCAGGTTCTCCAGGCGTTGGCTCACCTATCTAATGATGTATCACTCATGCATCTATGGCCATCTTATTTTGCGGGGCTCTTCGGCTGGGCACACCGCGTGGTCAGCGGCAGCCTCGGTGCCCAGGTTCCCGGGCGCTCCGCCCCGCACGAGCGTCAGCTGGCGACGATCGTGGCCGCGAGCGCGATCCGATGGTCCTTGGTCCATGGCGGGCCCAGGGCTGCCCGCGGCCCGTGCAGCACATCGCCGGCTCGCGCACCGAGGATTCTGGCCGCCTGTGCCTCGACGGCCTGCGCATCGAAGAAGTGAACCGCCCAGCCGCGCTCATCGGCGCACTCGGCGAGCACCTGGCAGTACATGACGGAATCAGCCCGGGACGAATAGGGCGGGCGGCGCTGGGCGGCGATGTCGTCCGGAAAGTCGAGCGGCCAGGCTCGCAGCGACACCGAGATGAGCGGTCCGGGCAGCGAGCCGGCAAGCTGATCCAGCGACGCCGATGTTGCCCGCAGCGCCGACGCCCGGACCTCCGCGACCATCCTCGCGGCGGCATCGTCATCAAGAGGTCCGGCTTCGTGTTCGACCGGCGCCGCCGGCATGCCGGGTTCGATCAGGCCGATCCGCCTGCGGTCCACGACTTCGTGGCCGGCGGATGCGGTGACGGCCACGGCCCAGCCGAGATGATGGGCGATCCCCACGCGCACACTCTCGAGTATCCCGGGTGCCCGGTCCTGCCCGCCGGGCTGCTCCCGGCTTACCCCGGCCGCGTCCGGGGGCCCGGAGGCGATCAGGGGTTCTGGTCGTAGGCCGCCCGCACCAGGTGCAGCAGTTCGTCGTCCACGTCGGCCACGCTGCGCAGTGCGACCTTGTGGGTGGCCTGCCCCGGAGCGCTGGCCGGCTGCAGGCGGCCGCTTGCCGGCGGGTCGGTGAACCGCAGCCCCAGGTCTACCCGGTCCCGCGCCGCCGCCGCGACCGCCGCGAACTGCCGGCCGCGGACGAACGGCGTGTAGCCGCCGCGGCCTTCCACCCGCACGTCCGTGCCGAGCCCCATGATCGCGCTGGCGAGGGCGTCGTAGATCGGGCGCAGGCCAGCCTTGGCGCCACGGTACTGGCTGTCGATGTACTCCTCGACGCTTGGCCGTACCCACCCGGCGGCGCGCGCGGCGGCATCGGCGATGGCCCACTGGCTGTTCTGCTGGACGCCGTGCTCGGACCGCAGCCAGCGGCGCACCGCGTTCTGGTCCAGCGGGTCGATCCCGGACGCCTCGACCAGGGCCAGCCATTCCTCCAGCGAGCGACCGGTGCGAGCGGCCAGCGACCCGGTCACCGCGCCCATCATGTCGTCGGGTGTCTTCGCCACGGTGGCAGCCTACGCACCCCGGGCTGCCCGTTCCAGGCGGCACCGCCCTGCGCACCCGCGGCCGCCCGGTCCCTCGCAGCGCCGGACACCCATCGCGGCCGCCTGGTCCCTGGCAGCACCGGCATAGGCGTGGTGCCTGGAAGAATGCCCTGGACCGGGGTGTGCTGCCGGCCTCAGGTAGGGTCTCCAATGGCCTCGCGGGGCGATGATCGCACAGATGTAACGGAATCGGTCACGCAGCCGTTTCCACCACCGAGATGTCTCCCCCCGCTCACCGGAACCCCTACCCGGGGCCGTCCTCCTCTGCCGGGCCAGTAGCCATCGAGCCCTCGGGCCGGCACGCGCGCCCGAATCCTTACCCGGGGCCGCCCTCCTACGCCGGGCCGGTAGAGGCCGAGCCCCCGGGCCACCGTGCACGCCAGGTGATGGCCGGTGGCGTGAGCGGCGAGACCCTGGCCGAGGACACCGACCTGACCATGGCGATCTGCCGCCGCGGCTGGACCGTCACCTACGAGGAATACGCGATCGCCTGGACCGAGGCTCCCACCAGTCTTCGCCAGCTCTGGCGGCAGCGCTACCGGTGGTGCTACGGGACCATGCAGTCCATGTGGAAACACCGCCGGTCGGTCATCGACCGCGGCGCCTCCGGCAGGTTCGGCCGCCGCTGCCTGATCTACCTGGTGCTGTTCCACGTCCTGCTGCCCCTGTTCGCGCCCATGGTCGACGTCGCCATGGTCTACAGCCTGCTGTTCCTGAACCCGGGGCGGGCCGTTGAGTTCTGGCTCGGGTTCGCCTGCCTGCAGGCGCTGATCTGTGCGTATGCCCTGCGGCTGGACGGCGAGCGGCTGACCACGCTGTGGGCGCTGCCGCTCCAGTTGCTGGTCTACCGCCAACTGCTGTACCTGGTCACCGTGCAATCGCTGATTACCGCGCTGCTCGGCAGCCACCAGCGCTGGCAGCCGATCCGCCGGGCGGGCGTCTTCGCCGCCGGCGGCCCGGCCAATGAGGAGTACGCGATCCAGTACCAGCCGTAACCGCAGGCCAGCACACATGGGCGCACGTCCGTGGGGTGCCCTGGACCCGGCGCCCGTCAGGAGCCTCCGGTAGGGTCTCGAACGTGATCCTGCACCCGGGCGGGGGGATTCGCACAGGCCGCCGGCCTGCGGGACACCACAATCCTGCGCGGTCACCAAGGGGGTTCCGGACCGCGCGAGCCGGCCGCCGATGAGCCGATGCCAGACAACCTGAGGCGCCGCTTCACCGCTGACGCGTCGCCGTTCCAGGAGAGGGGAACGTCATGCCAACACGTGATTCCTACGCGCAGGGCACGCCCAACTGGGTGGACCTGCAGACCACCGACCAGGCCGCAGCGAAGGCCTTCTACGCCGGGGTGTTCGGCTGGTCCTACGACGACCAGCCGATGGACGGCGACGCGGTCTACTCGATCGCCAAGATCGGTGACGAGAGCGTCGCCGCGATCGCGCCACAGTCGCCGGAACTGGCCGCCGCCGGAGCGCCGCCGATGTGGAACACCTACCTGGCCGTCGACTCGGCCGACGAGGCGTCCGCCAAGGTCGGGGCGGCCGGCGGCATGGTCGCCATGGAGGCCTTCGATGTGATGGATGCGGGGCGGATGGCCTTCGTCCTGGACCCGAGCGGCGCCGCCGTGGCGCTCTGGCAGGCCGGTCAGCACATCGGCTCCACGCTGGTGAACGAGCCGGGCACGGTGATCTGGAACGAACTGATCACCGACGACCCGGCGGCCGTGACGTTCTACGAGCAGGTGCTGGGGGTGACGACGGCCACCGCGGAGATGGGCGGGAACAAGTACACGATGTTCCAGGTAGGCGGCAAGGAGGTCGGCGGCACGACGCCGCCGCAGATGGAGGGCGTGCCGAACCACTGGCACGTGTACTTCGCGGTCGCCGACGCGGACGCGTCCGCGGCCAAGGTCGCCGAACTGGGCGGTTCTGTCATGGTGCCGCCGTTCGACACCCCGATCGGGAAGATGGCCGTGGTCACCGACCCGCAGGGTGCCGTGTTCAGCCTCTTCCAGGCCTCGATGGCCTGACGCCGACCGGGCTGCGCCCAGGGAGCGGACCATGGAAATACCCAAGCCGAACGACGCGGACAAGGACTTCTTCAGATCCGTGCTTCCCGACGACCCGACGGTCGAGGTCAAGCCGATGTTCGGCAACCTCGGCGCGTTCGTGCACGGCAACATGTTCGCCGGGCTGTTCGGGCCCGCCGTGGGAGTCCGGCTCGACGACGCCGGGCGCACCGAACTCGAAGGCATCGAGGGGTCGGGGCCGTTCGGGCCGGCCGAGCGCCCGATGGGCGGGTATACCAGCCTGCCCGAAGCCTGGCGCGGCACGCCCGACGTAGCGGCGCAGTGGGTGGAGCGGGCGCTCGCCCATGTCAGCACGCTGCCGCCGAAGGTGAAGAAGCCCAAGGCGCCCAAGAAGTAGCGCCTCCGCGCCGGCCGCTCGGACGGGAGAGGGGGACAGGCTCGTCAGCCTGCCCCCCTCACGCCGATCACTTGTGCGGCCGGCGAACTGCCCGGCCGGTCGGTTGCGGATGGCCAGCACGGCGCGCTGGCGGGCGGCGCCGCGCGGTGAAGGTCAGAGCTGCGCGGTGACGGCCTTGACCTCGGTGTAGGCCTCGAGCACCTCGTGGCCCATCTCGCGTCCCCAGCCGGACTGCTTGTACCCGCCGAACGGCAGCGACGCATCGAACACGTTGTAGCAGTTGATCCACACCGTGCCGGCCCTGATCTTCTTGGCGAGGGCGTGGGCCTTGGAGATGTCCTTGGTCCAGATGCCCGCGCCGAGGCCGTAGTCGCTGTCGTTGGCCGCGGCCGCGATCTCGTCGAGGTCGCTGAACGGCGCCGCGACCACTACCGGCCCGAAGATCTCCTCACGCACGACCTTCATGCTGGGGCGGGTGTTGGTGAGGACGGTCGGCTCCACGAAGTAGCCGCGGTCGCCGAAGCGCCCGCCGCCGGTCAGCGCCGTGGCGCCGTCCTCCTTGCCCGACTCCAGGTAACCGGTGACCCGGCGGAACTGCTCGTCGGACACCAGCGGGCCCATCTGGGTGCTCTCGTCCAGACCGGAGCCGAGCTTGATCGACTTGGCGATCTCGGCGACGCCGTCCACCACCTCGTCGAACCGGCTCTGCTGCACGAACAGCCGGGAGCCCGCGACGCAGCACTGGCCATGGTTGAAGAAGATCGCGTTGGCGGCCCCCTCGATCGCGCCCGGGTCGGCGTCGTCGAACACGATGTTCGGGCTCTTTCCGCCCAGTTCCAGGCTGACCTTCTTGAGGTTCCCCGCCGCCGCGGCGACGATGAGCTTGCCCACCTCGGTGGACCCGGTGAACGCGACCTTGTCCACGTCGTTGTGGGCGGCCAGGGCCGCGCCCGCGGTCTCGCCGAAGCCTGTGACCACGTTCACCACGCCCTCGGGGACCCCGGCCTCGGCGATCAGTTCGGCGAGCTTCAGCGCGGTCAGCGGGGTCTGCTCGGCGGGCTTGAGGACCACGCAGTTGCCGGTGGCCAGCGCCGGGCCGAGCTTCCACGCGGCCATCAGCAGCGGGAAGTTCCACGGGATGATCTGCCCGCACACCCCGACCGGCTCGCGCAGCGTGTAGGAGTGGAAGTTGGCGCCCGGCATGTAGGGCACCGAGATGTTGATCGTGTTGCCCTCGATCTTGGTGGCCCAGCCTGCCATGTAGTGGAACAGGTCGGCGGCCAGCGGCACGTCGGCGGCGGCGGCGATGACGTACGGCTTGCCGTTGTCCAGCGATTCGAGCTGGGCGAGCTCGTTGGTGTGCTCCAGGATCAGGTCACCGATGCGCCAGATGATCCGCCCGCGCTCGGACGGGCTCATCCTGCTCCACGGCCCCTCCTCGAACGCCTTCCTGGCCGCCGTGACCGCACGGTTGATGTCTTCGGCGTCCCCCTCGGCCACCCGTGCCAGCGTCTCCCCGGTCGCTGGGTTGGGCGTGTCGAAGGTCCTGCCCGATGCCGCGTTCACGAACTGCCCGTTGATGAACATTTGGCGTGGCGCGCCGATGAACTCCTCGACGCTCCGGTCCAGTGTGACTGTCATGGGTGCCTCATCTCTCCTTGCCCCGTGCCTTGCGGAAGGCACCCCGTCGCGGCTGGATTCACCCCACAAGGGGCCAGCTCGCGGCCCCCAGGGCGCCGCTCAACTCGGTAGTCTCAATGAGACTACGCACTGCCTGGCTGGCGCAAGGGTTTGACCGGGTGGTGCGGGGGATCTCGTGGTGCACGACTTCAGCCGGTCGCGCAGCTCTGCCACGCCCCGCAGGTGCTTGCCGCGGCCGGCACCCTGCAGGGCCGCCGGACCGCCGCCTACCCGGCGTTGGCCCCCGACGTGACCGCGGCGGGCGCCGAGTTCGTGGATGCCGCCGCCGTCATCGACGGGCAGATGGTCTCGGCCAGGGCCTGGCCCGACCATCCGGCCTGGATGCGCGAGTTCATCCGGATCCTGCGCGCGAAGTCTCCCGCGTAAGGTCCTCGAGAAAGCTCAGCGTCGCGGCGGTGGTGGCCCGGCGCCAGGCCAGCAGGGTCGCGTCGAAACCGTGCTCCCCCGGCTGCTCCGCCTTGATCGCTTCTGCGATCGGCTCCAGCGTCGCCTTCTGCCGTTCCAGCAGCCCGCTGGGGTCGCCCCCGGCCCGGTCCAGCAGTGCCAGCTTGAGCAGCAGGTGCGAGCGGACCTCCCGGATGTGTGTGACGGGCGTGTCCAGCCAGTGCCGCACCGCCTCGCGCCCGGCCGGGGTCACCGAGTAGAGGGTCCGCTGCGGGCCGCGCCCTGATTCCACCGCCCCGGGGACCAGCAGCCCGGCATCGAGCAGCCGCCCGATGGCCCGGTATATGACCGGCCGGGGGATCTGCCAGATCCGCCCGAGTTCCCCCTGCGGCGCGGTGAGCTGGGCGATGGCGAAGCCGTGCGTGGGGTGTTCGTTGACCACCGCGAGCACGGTCCACTCCGGTAGCGACAACGTGGGCCACCCGCTCATGCGTTCGAGCCTAGAGGAGTCCGCGCCGGGCAGGCGGGCCGTCGGGCGGCCGGGACCAGGGATCGCGCCGGAGGGAGACCCGTGACGGGCGAGCCGCGAGTGGGTAGTCTCTTTGTGACTAGCTAGCCTCCCGGGAAGGCCGGTCATGTCCGCCGAACTGATCAGCGCCGTGTTCCGGTCCCCCGTGCCTGTGGGCGTGCTGGCGGACGGCACCTTGTACTACGCCCCGATCGGCGAGGTCGTGGTGACCGGCGCGCTGGTCACGTGCCATCTGTGCGGGCGGTCGCTGCGGTCGGTCACCGCGCACCTGCGTGTGCACGGGTGGACCAAGCTGGCCTACTGCGAGGTGTTCGGCCTGGAGCGCGGCCAGTCCCTTGAGGGGACGGAGACCCGCAAGCTCCGCGCCGCCGCGCTGACGTCCCGGCTGGTCTTCGAGCCCGCGATGCGCGAGGGCAGCGCTGCGGGACGAGCCAGGGCCCGCGCCGGGGACCTGACCCGTGACGCGGTCCGGGCAGCGCGCGGCCGCCGCATGCCAGAGCAGCGGCGCCGTAAGGCGGTGGCGGCGCTTGCCGCCATCCCGCCCCCGGTCGTGGCGCAGGCCAACCGGGATCGCGCCAGCCGCCATCTCGCCGACGTCGCGGCGGCGGTGGCCCGCAGGCACGGGTATGCCGACCTGGGCAGTTTCGTGCTTGCCCGGATCGAGCAGGGCGCCAGCCTGGCCGCGATCAGCCGGGAAGCCGGGCTCAACAAAGACTGGCTGTCGCGCCATCTCGACTGCGTGGACCCGGCGGTGGCCGAGGCGGTGCGCCGCCGCCTGCCGAACCGGACGGACGCCAGGTGGCTGCCCGCCCTGACCCGGCTCGGCTTCCCAGACGTGCCCAGTTACCTGCGGGAACGCCACGTCAGCCAGCACTGGACCGTAAACGCCATCGCCACCGAGGTCGGCCTGACGCACCACACCGTGGAGACCGCACTGCGCCGCCACGGCCTCGCCCGTACCGCGCACGCAGCAAAACGGCACCAAGCGCACCAGCGTGCGGCCCAGGTCGCCGCCCACTTCGGCTTCGACAGTATGACCGACTATGTCGCCAGCCGCCGGGGGGCAGGCTGGACCTGGCGGGCGATGGCGGCAGAATGCGCCCAGCCGCCGTCGTGGCTGCGGCGGCAGGCGCAGGCCACGTCCCCGCCAGCACCGCGCCGATAATGCCAGACGCTCTCCGGCGCTGGCTGCCCCGGCCGTGACTCGCCTCGCGTGGCCCGCCTCCGATGGCACCGGGGTGCCGGCGAGAACGTGGGCCGGTAGGCAGCGTTGCTCAGCGCAGCGCCGGCAACGTTTCGGGAGTTACAAACATGCAGCTCAGTGCGCGGAACCAGATCCAGCCCTGGTGACGGGCATCAACAGCGGCGAGGCCATCGCCAACGTGGAACTGCGGACCTCGCCAGGAGCGGGGCGGCGTTGTTCAATCCGTGGGGCGGTCCCCGCGCCACTGGCGGTAGAGGGCGATGAAATCGTCCTGCATCTCCGGGGTCAGGTCATCGGGGG
>Ga0207664_10000480_pt1 | contig 28371 bp, 36 predicted proteins | sample LARL83metaG_FD_184349 | JGI IMG/M metagenome (GOLD analysis project Ga0207664, IMG submission 184349) | Corn, switchgrass and miscanthus rhizosphere microbial communities from Kellogg Biological Station, Michigan, USA - LAR L8-3 metaG... | ecosystem: Host-associated > Plants > Roots >... | reverse complement strand
CCGCAGTCTCGCCGGACTCCAATTCTCATTTTCTTCGTCATGGCCGGACTTGTTCCGGCCATCCACGTGTTGTTTCTTTTGGCTCACGGAAAACAACAGAAACGCGTGGATGCCCGCCTGCGCGGGCATGACGCTGGAATTGAGATTGACGTTTAGCGAACTCCCCGCTCCCCGCCTGCGCGCGCGAAAGCGGGGGTGACGAAGGAAGCGATTCGATTCGACTGGATCGTGCCTTCGACGACACGGGCAAGTTGACCGATGTCGCGTCAGGACGCGGCGTCGGAGCCCGGCGTGTGCGACGGCTCGGTCGCGGGCTGCGACTCGCCGCCGGCGTCCTGATGCTCCTGATGAGCGCCCTCGGGCGGCGCGGCTGTGTCGCCCGCCGCGGTTGCCGCCTGGGTCGCCGCCTCGGCGCGCTGCTGGGCGCGACGGGCGCGGCTTTCGGCGCGCGCCCGGGCGCGGCGCGCGCGGGTGACGGCGGCGTGCAGCTCCTCGAGCGAGCACATGCCGAGGTCCACCGGGTCGTGCGGCTTGATGCTCGCGGTCTTCCAGTGGCTGCGGTCGCGCACGGCGTTGATCGTCGCCTTGGTCGTGCCGACGAGGCGGCAGATCTGCGCGTCGGTCAGCTCGGGATACTGCTTCAGCAGCCACAGCACGGCGTCGGGACGCTCCTGGCGCTTGGACACCGGCGTGTAGCGCGGCCCCTTCGACTTGGTCTTGGGCAGCGGCAGGTCCTGGCTGGCGATCTTGAGGCGCGCCTTGGGGTCCTTCTCGACGCGGGCGATCTCCTCGCGCGTGAGCTGCCCGTTGGCGACCGGGTCCATGCCGACGATGCCGACCGCGACCTCGCCATCGGCGATCGCCTGCACCTCGAGGGTGTGCATGTTGCAGAAATCCGCAACCTGCTCGAAGCTGAGAGCGGTGTTTTCGATGAGCCAGACGGCGGTGGCCTTCGGCATCAGGGGATGGGCCATGGGTGCTTCCTTGAATTGACGGGCGCGTCTCGTTCCTCGGTCCCGGGCAGGTAGCCCTGGCGGGGCGGCGCGAACTTATAACGTGTAAGGGCTGTCGGCGGCATACTATAGGCTTGAGCCGACAGGGAAAAGAGGTCGCGATGGACGACGACGATCTGCCCCGTCCCCCCACTCGAACCGGCGTGGCGCCTCGGGATTTGACCCCCTTGGGCATAGCCGAGCTGGAGGCCTATATCGCCGAGCTCAGGTCCGAGATCGCCCGCGCCGAAGCGGCGATCGCGGCCAAGCTCGGCCAGCGCATGGGGGCCGAATCCATCTTCAAAAAATAGATGGGGACGAGGGCCGGCGTTAACCATGTTTAAACGAACTGGGCCGTAATCTCCTTCTCGCGCGGGTTCCCGCTCCCGGGGATCCCGCATCGATGCCTCCCTTGAAAGACTTCAAGCCGCTCCTCCCGGGGCGGCTTTTTCTTTGCGGCGGCGGCCCGCAACGACAATTCATTCGTATTCTAATAATATTGCGTAACCATGAATTATGGCGAAACTTTGTTGACTTGGGACGTCCGCGCCCTAAGCTTCCGTCCGGCTTGCAAGTTTAACAGGCCGAGGCCTCACGAACGACGCAGCCCCGAACCGGTCAGCCGGCGCGGGAGTGGGCGCGAAAACAAAGGAGCCGCCCCTTGAGGGCGGCTCCGGCGTTTTCAGCCTGGCGACGGCTGTCGCGCCCGCGTCAGGCCGCCTCTTGGGTCACCGCCGGCTTGGCCTCGCGCGCGGCGATCTCGATCCGGCGCGGCTTCAGCTCCTCGGGCACCTCGCGCTTGAGCTCGATCGCGAGCAGCCCGTTGGCGAGATCGGCGCCGATCACATGGACGTTGTCGGCGAGCTCGAAGCGGTGGCGGAAGGCGCGCCGCGCGATGCCGCGGTGGAGGACGTGCGTGTCGCCCTCGGTGCGGTCGGCGACCTGGCCCGTCACAGCGAGTTGATTCTCCTCGACGACGATGTCGAGGTCCGCGCGGTCGAAGCCCGCGACCGCCAGGGTGACGCGGTAGCGGTCCTCGCCGAGCTTCTCGATGTCGTAGGGGGGATAGCCCGTCTCGGTCTTGGCGGCGGCGAGGCCGCTTTCCACCATGTCCATCAGCCGGTCGAAACCGACGGTGGTGCGAAAGAGCGGGGTAAGATCGAAGTTAACCATAGTCAGATCCTCCTTGAAGCAATCTGGAACGATGCGGGTCCGGCCCCGCAATGGGCACCGGACGATCCGCAGCGTTTATTTGGGCCCGCCGCGGAGCCGTTCAAGGGGGCGCGAAGCCGCGCGCAGTTGTGGAGAAACGCTGGTAAAATTTTGGGCCCGCCGCGGAGCCGTTCAAGGGGGCGCGAAGCCGCGCGCAGTTGTGGAGAAACGCTGGTAAAATCGGCCCATGACCGAGCCGTCCTCCATGGTTCATCCACCGATCGCCTTTCTCGACCGCACCTACGACGAGGCGCTGGCGCTGACCCGCGCCGCCCGGGGCTGCATCGCCGCCGGCCTTGCGGCGCCGTTGCGCGGCGCCCCGCCCAGGTCGGCGCTGGCGGCGAGCCTCGAATCGATGCGCCTCACGGTGCGGATCACCCAGATCATGGCGTGGTGCCTTGCGCAGAAGGCGATCTTTGCCGGCGAAATGCCGCGCGATCCGACGACGGTCGAGCGCTTCGCGTTGGGCGCCCGCGATCTCTGCCTCGGCGGGATCGAGAACGCCGACGACGAGTGGCTGCCGAAGACGCTTCGCGCGCTGCTCGCCCGGAGCCGTGCCCTCTACGTCCGCGTCATGCGGCTCGACGCGTTGATGCACCATGAGATTGCCTGACGGCGATGGCGGAAACGAACAAGGCCGGCGTCACCGCCGGCCTTAATTCTTTTGTGCGCTCGATCCGAGATAGGCGGAGCGGTCTACTTCTTGAGACCGATGCCCTGAAAGCGCTTGTTGAACTTGGCGACCTGGCCGCCCTGGTCCATGACGCGGTGCACACCGGTCCACGCCGGGTGTGAGACCGAATCGATTTCGAGCCGCATCGTGTCGCCGGCCTTGCCCCACGTCGTGTGGGTCTTGTAGCTCGAGCCGTCGGTCATGATGACCGTGATCTCGTGATAGTCCGGATGGCCTTCAGCTTTCATGGCGCCCTCGCTTGCGAAGGGCGGTTGTATAGCGAACGCAGGCCGGGAAGGCAAGGGCGCGGCACCAGCCGGCCGAAAAGGGCAAGCCGCCCATGGTTTTGGCCACTCAGCGCTGGTCGAGCTTGAGTTCGATGCGCCGGTTGCGCTGATAGGCTGCCGGGGTGTCGGCCGGGTCGAGCGGCTGGTATTCGCCGAATCCGGCCGCCGCCAGCCGTTCGGGTGGGATGCCGTCGGCGATCAGCACCTTCACCACGGCGACCGCGCGGGCCGTCGACAGCTCCCAGTTGGAGGGAAACTCAGGAGTCGAGATGGGCACCTTGTCGGTGTGGCCGTCGACCCGGAGCACCCAATTGATCTCCTTCGGGATGCGGGTGGCGATCTCCTTCAGGGTCTGGGCGAGGCTGTCGATCTGCTTGCGGCCATCGGGGTTGAGGTCCGCGCTTCCCGACGGGAACAGCACCTCGGACTGGAACACGAAACGGTCGCCGACGATGCGGATGTCGGGACGGTTGCCCAGCACTTCGCGGAGGCGTCCGAAAAACTCGGAGCGATAGCGGGCGAGTTCTTCAACGCGCCCGGCGAGCGCCAAGTTGAGGCGCTTGCCGAGATCGGCGATCTGAGCCTGATCGGCCTTCGCCTTGGCCTCCGCATCCGACAGCAGCGCCTGAAGCTGGGCCATCTGCTCCTTGAAGGCGTTGAGCGCGTTGGTGAGATCGGCGATCTGGTCGCGCTGCTTGCCGCTCAGCTCCTGCTCCGAGGAGAGGGCTCCCTGAAGCCGCTGGGCCTCACCGGTCGCGGCCTGGAGGCGGGACTCGATCTCGCTCCGCTCGGAGGCCAGCCGATCGCGCTCGGCCTGGCTTGTCTGCAGGCTTGCCGACATTTCGGACAGCGAGCGCTTCAAGTCTGCGTTGGATTGCTTCTCGAGACGCAGAACATCGGAGAGCTCGCTCAATTGCTGGCGCAGCCGGTCGAGCGCTTCGTCGCGGCGGGAGATCAGCGCGCTGGCGGTGATGTGGGCAAGCGCGAACAGCGTCAGCAGGAAGATGACGATGATGAGAAGCGACGACAGGGCATCGACGAAGCCCGGCCAGATGTTGAGAGCGGACGCTGTATGACGCCGGCGCATCGAGCGTTCCTAGCGCTCGCTCGGGCTGACCGCGCGACCCTGGGATGCGGCGACGGTGCGGGCAAGGACGCGGATCTCGGAGCGGATTTCCTCGATCGATTGCGCGCGACCGCTCGACATTTCCTCGATCACGCGCGCGAGATAGACCTCGATGTTGCGCACCGGACCGGTGAGCGCGTCGACGCCGCCCGATTTGGCCGCGTCCGCCAGACGGGCGATTGCGGTGCGCGTCTCCGCGTCCGTGTCGGCCATGCGCGTGAAAAGGGCTTCCTGGGCTTTCAGACGGTCGGCCAGCACGCCCAGGCGCTCGACCAACTGCACCGAGGCGCCGGCGGTCCGGCCACGCCCTTCCTCGGCGCGCGCCATCAGGCGCTCGAGACGGCCGAGACTCTCAGCGGTCTCTTCCAGGAGCGCCTGGACGTAAGCCGGCACGGTTTCCTCGCCGGTGCCGACGCCGGTGCCGGCCGACAGGCGGGTTTGGCCGGAGAGCCATTCTTCGAGCGTTTGGATGAAGCGGTTCTGCGCCTGTCCCGCTTGCAGGTCGAGAAAGCCGAGCACCAGCGAGCCGGCAAGGCCGAACAGCGACGACGAGAATGATGTACCCATGCCGGCGAGCGGCTGTTCGAGGCCGGCCTTCAGGCTTGCGAACGCCTCGGTGACATCACCGCCCACGGTGAGGCCGCCGACGACGCCGCCGACCGCGCGAATGGTTTCGAGGAGTCCCCAGAACGTGCCCAGAAGGCCGAGGAAAATGAGGAGGCCTATAAGATAGCGGGCGATTTCGCGCTCTTCGTCGAGCCGCTGGGCGATGCCGTCGAGGACCGCGCGCGCGCCCAATGGCGACAGCTTCAAGGAAGCCTTGCCTTCGCCAAGCGCGGAGGCGATCGGGGTGAGGAGCCGCGGCTTTGGACCGGGAGCATCGCCGTTTGCCGCTGCCGCCGCGCGGCCGCGGTCGCGCGTCAGCATGTTAAGCCAGGAGAAATCCGGGGCGAGCCGCGTCGCTTGGCGAACGATGTAGACGATGCCGAGGAAGGCAGAGCCGAGGATCAGCGTGTTGAGCGCGGGATTGGCGAAATACGCCGACATCAGCCGGTTCGCCAGCAGCGCCACCACCACCGCCACTGCGACGATGAACAGCGCCATGCGCACGAGGTAGACCCTGAGGGGTACCATGGATGCTCCGCTCCTCGGGTTGATTCGATGGGCTCAGTTCGCCGCCCGTGAGCGGCCCACGCGCTTTAGCGTGCGGCGAGGGCGATGTCTACCCGATCGGGCGAGCCACTGTCGACCTGATGACCCAAGGCGCGAACGTCGAGCCGAGTCGATGCCACGCCTTTTTCGATCAGATACGCGCGGACGGCGAGGGCGCGCGACAGCGACAGGCGCCGTGCTTCGCTGGCCGAATCATTGCTTCCCGCGGCATAGGCGATGATCTGGGCCCGCAGTCGCTCGTTGCTGGACATGCCGCGAATGACCGAATCGAGGCGCGCCTTGGCCTCCTCGGGAAGGCGCGACGAATCGGCACCGAACGAGATGGAGGTCGGCGATCCGATCGCGCTCGTCGACGGCGGTGAAACCGGCCCTGTCGATGCCGGGAGCGAAGCGACGGCGTGCGGTGCGCTCTCGGGTGCGGCGGCGATCGATGGAACCGGCGGCGGCCCAGAGGTTATGGAAACCGGGATGGCCGGTACCTGCACGATCGGCTGCGACGAACGGGCGGGTGTCGCCGGTACCGATGTGCGCTGAATCGTCGATGTCGTATCCGCGACGGAGGCGACAGCCGCTACCGGTGGCATCGTCGGAACGACCGGCGGTGCTGGAATCTCCGCGAGCGATGCTGCGTCACCCGAGGCAGGTTTGCCGGCATCGGCAACGGGTGACGATGCCTGCGGGGCGGCAGGCGCGGTCGGCTCGGAGCTTGCTGCTGTTTGGGCCGCGCTTTTTTCGGCTTTGGCGGTCGTGTGTTGCGACCGCGATGCCTTTGGAGCGGCGGCTACGGCGGGCGGGCGGGCATGGGGCCGAGGTTTCGGCGGCGCCAGCACGAGCGGGCCGTTCGCTTCGATTCCTGCCGTCGAGCGTCGCCCGGACCCCAGGCTGTCGAGCACGCTCCAATCGACTGATACCGATCCGCTTGGATCGGTCAGCATGCGCCCACTGTCGCTCGCTGCCCCTGTCTCCGAGCCGCCGATGATGACCGGTCCGCTCTGGGCCAGTGCTGCTGCGGGAGCAAGGACGGGAGAAAGAAGGATTCCGAGAATGAACGCGCAACGTGGCGCGCGGGCACGATGTCCTGGCGAACCGTGTGTCGACGAACGAGCGGTCAGACGAGCCATCCCCTGTCGAGCCTTTCCCGACGAAAACCGCTGGCCCATATCCGGCCGGCGGGAAGCGCTGTGTCAAAGTAGTAGCTTAACGGTGGCCCGCCAGCAACGGGCTTTGACACAACCAAGGGGGCGGCCGTGTCCACGACGGCCAAGCTTCGTCAGGATGGGAGGAGCGTGCCGGAAGCGGCTTCGGCCAGGAGCTCCGAGAGCGGCCCGTGAAGATGGGGATTGGCGGCGAGTATGCTGCCCGAGCCGAGGGGGTCGGTGCCGCCGTCGATCTCCGTGACGAAGCCGCCCGCCTCGCGGATCAGCAGAATTCCGGCGGCGACGTCCCAGCGGAACAGGCCGAGCTCGAAAAATCCGTCATGGCGGCCCGCAGCGAGCCAAGCGAGGTCGAGTGCCGCCGCGCCTGCGCGGTGGATCGAGGCGACGTTCTCCATCAGCCGGCCGAGGCGGCGAAGAAACAGGCCGTGATCGGAGCGTCCCTGAGTCGGAATGCCGGTGGCGATCAGCGAGTCGGACAGCCGCGTGCGGCTCGAGACGCGCATGCGGTGCTCGTTGAGGAATGCGCCCTGACCTTTTTCAGCCCAGAACATTTCGTCGCGGGCGGGGTCGAGGACGAGCGCGGCGATGATCTCGCTGGTCGCCCCGGTGCGCTTCTCCACCGCGATCGAAATGGCGAAGTGCGGAACGCTGTGAAGAAAATTGGTCGTCCCGTCGAGCGGGTCCACGACCCAGCGGTGCTCGCCGTCCTTGCCGGCGACCTCGCCGCCTTCCTCGAGAAGAAAGCCGAAATCCGGGCGCGCCTTGGCGAGTTCCATGCGGATCGTCTTTTCGGCACGCACATCGGCGGCCGAGACGAAGTTGGCCGGCCCCTTCTGCGATACCTGGAGCTGGCCGACTTCGCCCAAGTCCCGCAGAAGGCCACGGGCGGCCTTGCGGGCCGCCCGTTCCATGACATTGATGATCGCCGACTTGACGGCCAAACCGTGCTCCTCAGTCCTTCGCGCGCTCGACGTAGGACCCATCCTCGGTGTTGACGACGATGCGAGTGCCGGATTCGACATGCGGCGGCACCATCACCCGCGCGCCGTTCTCCAGCACGGCGGGCTTGTAGGACGACGACGCCGTCTGGCCCTTTACGACCGGATCGGCCTCGACGATCTTCATGGTGACCGTTTGCGGCAGATGGACCGCAGCCGGCGCGCCCTCGATGGTATCGACGGTGACCGGCATATTTTCCTGCAGGAACACCGCCTGATCGCCGACCATGTCCTTCGGCAGCGAGAACTGCTCGTAATTCTCGCTGTCCATGAACGCAAGCTGCTCGCCGTCGGCATAGAGATAGGTGCACTCGCGCTCGTCGACGCTGAGCCGTTCGACGGTGTCCTGGGTACGCCAGCGCTCGTTGGTCTTGTTGCCGCCCTTGACGTCGCGCATCTCGACTTGGATGAAGGCGCCGCCCTTACCGGGCTGGATGAGCTGGATCTTGAGCACGTTCCAGATTCGTCCATTGTGGTCGAGGACGTTTCCGGGGCGGATGGTGTTCGCCTGGATCTTCATGGGATTGGCCGTTCGGGGGTTGGAAAGCGGCGGGAAGCTAGCAGCTTGTGCGGAACCGAGCAACCCGAAGCGGCGAGCTTTAAAGGATAGCTGTCAAAGCCCCAATCGTTGCATTGCGACCGCGGCGCCCTGATACTCGAAAAAATACGTGAGGCCGGTGCCGATCGACTGCCGGAACAAGCGCACGGCCTCGTCACGGTTGCCGCTCAGCAGCAATTCCTCGCCGAGATAAAAACTTGCCTCGCAGAGCTGCTCGCGCTGCCGCTGCGCCGTGCCCCTCCTGGTTGCCGCCATGACATCGTCCGCTGTCGCTTCGCCGAGATAGAAGCGGACGATCGGGCCGGGAAAGGATGCGAGATTGAGCTCTTTCGATTGGGCGCGCAGCGCCGCAGCCTGGTTCTTGCCTTGATGGAGGCGTGCCAGGTAAAGCCAGAGCACGCTGTAGGCATTCTTCGGCGCCGCGACAACGCTGGCCGCGAGATCCGCCTCAGCGTCGCGATATCGGCCGGCATAAAAACGCGTGATGCCGCGAATCGACGTTGCCGCGGGAGATTTTGGATTTAACCGCACGGCCTTGTCGAGATCGGTCAACGCATCAGCGTAGGCGTGCCTGCCGACGGCAACGAGAGCGCGCTGGATGTAGGCGCTGTCGTTATCCGGCTTGAGGCGGATCGCCGTGTCGAAATCGGTGCGCGCTCGGCGCAGGTCGTTGGTAATGCGCCACACTTCGCCGCGCCGCTCGTAAAGCGCCGCGTCCTTCGGCGCGATTGAAATGGCGAGGGTGTAATCGGCGAGCGCCCGGTCCCAATCGCGCTTGGTCGCGTAGGCGGCGGCACGTGCGCCGAGAATCGTGACCTCGCGCGGCGCGGACTTGAGAGCCGCCGAAAAGTCGGCGATCGCAGCATCGGTGTCGCCCTTGCCGGCATGGGCGAGGCCGAGAAGATAGTTGCCGCGGGCGCTTGGACCGTCGAGCTTCAAGGCCGTCTCGAAGTCGGCCACAGCCTGGGGAAACTGACTGCGACGCATCGACACATCGCCGCGGGCGAAGTAGTGCTCGGGCTTCCTGGGATCGAGCTTGATCGCCTCGGTGAGGTCGAGGATGGCGTTGGAGAGATCGCCCGAGCGCATACGGTGGAGTGCACGGTTGTGATAGGTGCGCGCCTTCTCGATGGTGTCGAGCGCGCCGGAATCGATCGCGCGCGTGCAGGCGGCAATCAGCGCCTTGTCATCCGTGCCGTTTTCGGCGCATCGCTGAGCATCGCCGTTCCAGGCGGCTTGTGCCGCCGGTGCGGCCAGAACGGCCAGCGCCAATCCGGCTGCGAGAGCATGATGAAGCCGCACTTTCGTCGAGCGCACGATCACCCCGCCTTTGGAGGATAGAGATGCGTCCGGCCATCCGGGTCGGCGACCCTCGTCACACCGTCAGTTTCCTCATGGACCCAGGACGGCCCGATCGGCACCTTGCCGAAGCCGCCGGGAATATCGAGCACATACGCTGGCTGGCACAAGCCGGAGACGGGGCCGCGCAGGGTTGCGACCAGCTTTTGCCCCGCCGCGATCGGCACGCGGAAATGGGCGGTCCCCGGCGCGAGATCGGGATGATGAAGATAATAGGGCTTCACCCGGGCGCGCACGAGGGCGCGGAACAAGGCTTCGAGCGTTGCCGCGTCGTCGTTGATGCCGCGCAGGAGCACGGTCTGCGACAGCACCGGAATGCCGGCATCGACCATGCGCGCGATGGCCGCGCGCGCGGGTGCGGTCAATTCACGGGCGTGGTTGCAATGAACGACGACGAACGTCGCCTTGTCGCGATCGATCGGCGTGCGCAGCGCGGCGACGAGATCCGCGTCGATGGCTTCCGGAACCGCAGTGGGCGCCCGGGTATGGACGCGAACGGCGCCGAGGTGCGGAATGTTCGAAAGCCTCTGCATGATATCGGCGAGTCGCCGCGCCGAAAGCAGCAAAGGCTCGCCGCCCGAAAGGATGACCTCCCAAATGTCGGGATGCGCGCCAATGTAGGCGATGGCGGCATCGAGCTCGGCGGCGGTGAGCGCCTCCTTGCCCGGGCCGACCGCCTCGCGGCGAAAGCAGAAGCGACAGTAGACCGGACAGGCGTGCTGCGGTTTCAGCAGCACGCGATCCCGGTAGCGGTGGACGATGCCTTTGACCGGCGCGTGGGCTTCGTCACCGATCGGGTCGACACGTTCCTCGGGAGTGGTGGTCAACTCGGCCGTGGTCGGCACGAACTGGCGCCACAGCGGATCGGATGGGCCGCCGCTGCCGATGGCGTGGGCGAGAGTGGGCGGCACGGCGATGGCGTAGCGTTCGGCGACGCGGGCGATGGCAGCGGTGTCGCTCGGCGCGATCAAGCCGCACGCCGCGAGATCACCGGCCGAACGCAATGTGGGACGTGGCTTGCGCTCATCGGGCTGTGCGGAATGGGGCGGCGTTCCGTCGGGCGGGGTCATCGTGTCTTTCCGCCGGTGCTGCACGCCGGCGCTGGTTTCCTTGCGCCGTCGCCACGCTCCGGCTGGCGCCGTTGCCCGGTGGGGCTCGGGCCCGTATCCTCACGGCACATTCACGCCGACTATGTAGCGCGCCCGCACCGGCCGCGCGAGAGCCCTTTAAAGACGTCATGGCGCCGCCCGCCCCGAACGATTCGTCCTCAAATCCCAGGTTGCCGTGGTGGGATAAAGCGCGTTTTGCCGCGCGGCGACCACGGCTTGTCGCCCGCGCGCGCATGCTGGCAGCGATCCGGGGCTATTTTCTCGCGGCGGGCTTCGCCGAGGTCGAGACTCCGGCGCTCCAGGTCTCGCCGGGACTGGAGGTCCATCTGCGGGCCTTCGCGACCCGGCTTGAAGAACCGTTCGGCCAGGGTGCCCGCACGCTTTATCTCCACACCTCGCCCGAGTTCGCCATGAAGAAGCTCCTGGCGGCGGGCGAGCCGAGGATTTTTCAGTTCGCGCGCACCTATCGCAACGGCGAGCGCTCGGCGACCCATCACCCCGAGTTCACCATGCTGGAGTGGTATCGCGCCGATGCCGGCTGGCGCGATGCAGTCGAGGACTGCCGCGCCTTCGTGATTGCCGCATTTGATGCCGTTCCTCCTGAATTGCGTCCTGCCGACGGAGTCGGGTGGCAGGGCCGTACTTGCGATCCGACTCTGCCGTGGGAGTATCTCTCCGTCTCCGACGCTTTCGCTCGTTACGCCGGGATCGATCTCGCGGCCTGTCTGGCGCCCGACGATCCGATGAATCCGAATCCGGAGCTGCTGCGGAGGGCGGCGAAAGACGCTGGTCATACGCTTCCGAAAAATGGCGAGTGGGACGATCTTTTTTTCCATGTTTTCCTCGCCTGCATCGAGCCGAAGCTCGGGAGGCCGGCGCCGACCGTGCTGCACGACTGGCCGGCGGCGATGGCGGCGCTTGCCAGGATATCGCCCGTCGATGGTCGCTTCGCCGAGCGCTTTGAGGTCTACGTCGCCGGCCTCGAGCTTGCCAACGGCTTTAGCGAACTGACCGAGCCTATGGAGCAGCGCATGCGCTTCGAGGCCGACCAGGCGAAGAAGGAATGCCTCTATGGCGAGCGTTATCCGATCGACGAGGATTTTCTCGCGGCGCTGGCGCACATGCCGCCGGCGGCGGGCGTGGCGCTCGGTTTCGACCGCCTCGTCATGCTGGCGACCGGTGCGACGTCCATCGACGATGTGCTGTGGGCTCCGGTGGTGGAGGAGCGTTGAGCGGCGATCGGACGATTTATCGCAGGAGTTGCCACGCTGCCATGGCCGCACTCACGATTGCCCCGAGGCCAATGACGACACCGAACGCCCTGGCGGCTTGTGGATAGAGCTCCGGCCGATCGTGGACCAGCTTCCACAGCTTCAGCGAGGCGATCGCGGAGGCAATCGTCAACAGCAACGCCACGATGTATTCGACGAGCGCGCCTTCGTGGAACCGCGACTCCAGAACCGCGACCCAGAACACGGAGCCCAGCGCGAACAGCGACAGGTAACTGATCGCGGCCCAGACGCCGAAGCAGAGCATGACAAAGACCTTCAACGCGGTTGTTGATCCGCTGCGAAGGCCGGTGCTCACGTCATTGCGTCCTTGATTGCCCGATTGAACGCTTTCACGGCCGCGGCAGGACCGTCGGGGTGATTCCACACGCCCGACGAGACGGCGAGGAAATCGGCGCCGGCTTCGACCAACGCGCTGCAGTTCTCGACCGTGATGCCGCCGATGGCGACGCACGGCACGACCATGATGTCCGCCCACCACACGAGAATGTCCGGCTCCGGATGGCCTTCGGCGATTTTGGTCATGGTCGGAAAGAAGGCGCCGAAGGCGACATAATCGGCGCCGCTCTCGCCTGCCTCCATGGCGCGATGACGCGAATCGTAAGCCGACGCGCCGACGATGGCGTCGGGGCCGACAACGCGGCGGGCCTCTGCGATCTCGGGATCGTCCTTGCCGACATGGACACCGTCGCAGCCTGTCGCGGCGGCAAGGTCGGGTCGGTCGTTGAGAATGAAGGCGACATCGCGCGCCTGAGCGACGGGACGCAACGCATCGACCGCGCGGCGCACCTCGTCGTCACTGGCACCCTTCAGGCGGAGTTGCACCGAGGCAACATCGCCGGCGTCGAGCGCCCGCTTCAGCGTTTCTGCAAATTGGACGGGATCGAGGACCGCCGGGGTGACGAGGTAGAGCCGGCAGTCGACGTCATCTGCGGACTGCTTCGGCTGGGAAGGGGTGGAAATTACCGGCACTCCATGAGTTCGAGGCGATTGCCGCCCGGATCGCGCACGAAAAAGCGTTTCAACGTGAAGTTCCGCGCTTCGGAGCGGACAGCCTCGGCATCCTCGATCTCGAAGCCGGCATCCTCGACCGCCTGGCGGGCGGCTTTCAGATCGTAGACCTGGAAACCGATGTGGCGCTGGAGATTGCGGTTGTTGACGGAGTCCGGGGCGTTGGCGATGCCGAGGTGCAACTCCTGGCCGCTTTCATAGCTGACTCTGTAATGAGCCCCGCGGCGTCCGAGGTTGTCGGGCTTGACGATTTCCTTCATCCCCAGAACCTGGCCGTAAAAACGTTTTGCTTCGCCCTCCGCCTCAGGCGGCACCTGCACGTTGATGTGATCGATGATCTTGACCAACGCCATGGCCGCTGTCTCCGCTGTCGCTCGCTCGGGGCTTATGCCTTGCCCTGATAGATCTGCGTGAGGGTGTCGAGCATCTTGAGCGCGTCGTCGCGGGGGCGCTGGAACGTGTTGCGGCCGATGATCGAGCCGTTGCCGCCGCCTTCGCGGATCGCCCGCGCCTCGTTGTAGACGCCTTCGAGATCTTTCGCCTCGCCACCGGAGAAGACGACAAGGCGTCGACCATTGAAGCACGACTGGACGACGTGGCGGACGCGCTCGGCGAGCGTGCCGATCGGAATCTTGCGCTCCTCATACACTTTCTTCGCCGCGGCGAGCTCGAGGTGCGCCGTCGGCAGTTTGACCTTGATGATGTGGGCGCCAAGGAGAGCGGCCATATGCGCCGCGTAGGCACATATGTCGATCGCCGTCTCGCCCTCCTTGGAGAGGTTGCCGCCGCGCGGGTACGACCACACCACCGCCGCGAGACCGGCGGCCTTCGCTTCCTCGATGTGCGCGCGCAGTTCCTCGAACTGATCGTAGGCGACATCGGAGCCCGGATAGATCGTCATGCCGATCGCCGAGCAGCCGAGCCGGAGCGCATCGTTTACCGAGGCGGTGACGGCTTGATCGGGATCTTCCTTGGCGCGAGACAGCGAATTGGCGCTGTTCAACTTGAGGATGGTCGGAATGGCGCCGGCGAACGTATCGGCGCCCGCCTCCATCATGCCGAGCGGAGTGGCGTAGGCCGAAAGGCCGGCATCGATCGCGAGCTGAAAATGATAATGCGGATCGTAACCGTCCGGGTTGGGCGCGAAGGAGCGCGCCGGGCCATGCTCGAAGCCCTGGTCGACGGGAAGGATCACCAGCTTGCCGCTGCCGCCGAGGCGGCCCTGCATGAGGATTCGGGCAAGGTTCGCCTTTGTGCCGGGATTATCGCTCTCGTAATTGTCGAGGATCTTCTTGACGCGCTGAGTGATCTTCATGGCCGGTTGGCTCCCGTGGCAGGATTTTTGGCCCGGCTGCGCGCTTTCGGCGCCGGACTCCGCGTTGCGGTTCTCTTAGCCGAGCGGCGGAGGCTTTGCAACGACGCCTCGGGTGACGAAAACCAGGCAAGAAGCGCCTCGGAACCGTGGTTTCGCGTCATATCGAAAGCATCCATGGGCGGCGCGTGCATGGCGACTCCGGCGCGCCTGGCGATGGTGGCGATGCGCGCGCGGATGGGTTCCTTGCCGCGGAACGCAATTGCCTCGACGCGTGCGCGTATGGCCGCCAGCGCGGCGCCCGGCGCTTCGCCACAATCGAGCACGAAGATCACGTCGGCGTCGACGCCGCTCTCGGCGCGTGTCGCTCGGACGAGAGCCCTGAACCAGATCGGGCCGGCAAACAGCGCCGCCCCGGGCGGGCTCACGATCATGAGCGAATTGCCGCTCATCGCCGCGGCGCGCATGGCTTCGACCGCCTCGGACCTGTTGCGCACCATCACGACGCGCGTTCCCCGTTTCTTCATGAGCCATTGTCGAATCGCGCCGAAGCGGGAGCAAGCGAAAGTGCGTTTTGAGGTCGCCTTTGGAGGCTCGCGCGTTGCGATGCCGTGGCGACGGAGGTATGGTCGTTCGGCGGTGTGTGGATAGATGAGAATGAGCGAAGCCGAGGCAGTCCAAGACGTATCTGGCGGCGATGCCATTCGCGAACGGCTCGCCGCGGCGCTCGCCCGCCTCGACGAAGCCTCCGCGACGGCTGCCGAGCGCATCGGCCGCCTTGAAGCCGACCAATCCCGTCTCGAATCCGAACTTGCCACGATCCGCGATGCCGCGGCGAGCGTTGGCCGCCTCGAAGCGGTCGTCGCGGCGGCGGAAGCCGACCGCGAGCGTCTTTCTGCCGAGCGCGACACGGCGGTTGGCGATTCCAAACGAACGACGGCCGAACTCGCCGTAGCCCGGGACGAACGCGACCGCGCTCATGGCGAAGTGGCAACGGCTCGTGCCGGCAAGGAGCGCCTGTCCGCCGAACGCGAGGCGGTAGCCGCCGAGTTGCAGCGCACCGCGGCCGAACTCGCTATCGTGCGCGACGAGCGCGACCGCTTCCAGGCCGAGCTCGCGTCGGAGCGCTCCGACAAGGATCGTCTCAATGCCGATCTGGCGGCGCGCTGCGCCGAGCTTGCCGGCGCCCGCACGGAACTGGAACGCCTCGCCGCCGACCTGATGAGGGCTGTGGAGGACGGTGCCCGGCTCGCTACCGATCTCGCGTCGACGGGGGAGGAACGTGGGCGACTCGCCGACGCGCTGATGGCCGCAGCCGAGGCGCGCAAATCGCTCGAGGTCGATATGGCTGCCATGGCGGATGTCCAGGCACAGCTCGAGGGCGAGCTTTTACAAGTGCGCCATGCCGGCGAAACCGCGGCGCAGGCGGCGAGCGATGGGCGCATCGCGATGGAATCAGCCCTGGCTGCTGCGCGCAGCGATGCGGCGAGCGCCGATACCGCAGCCCAGGAGGCGCGTGCGCGCCTTGCCGAGGCGCAAGAGGACAGCGACGTGCGGGAGCGGTTGACCGCGGCTTTGTCGGCGGGAGTCGATGAGCGCGACCGGCTCCTCTCCGAGCTTGCCGCGGCTCGGCAGGCGGAGGCTGGCGCCATGGCACGGGAAGCATCGGCGCGTACCGCCGCCGATTCGCTCCTGCGCGAGCGTGATGCGCTTGCGGCGGAAAAGGATCACACGGCGAGGGCCCTGAACGCCGCCCGCGACACCGCCGAGAGAGCCACCGTTGTGGCTTCCGAGATGTCGCAGGCGCGCGAGGATTCGGGCGCCGAGATCGCCACGCTCCGCGCCGAAATGGCGGGCCTTCGCGCGCATCTTTTGCGGGCCCAGGCTGCGAACGAGAATGAGACGGTGCGCGTTCGCGCGCTCGCGAAGCGCGTCGATTCCGCGATCGGGCTTCTCAAGGGGTTGGTGGACGCCTGATGGGACAGGTCACCGTCACGATCAACGGCCGCCCCTATGACATCGCCTGCGACGATGGCCAGGAAGAGCACGTCCGTGGCCTCGCGGGCTATCTCGACGAGCGCGTTGCGGGATTGGTCGGTGGAATGGGGCAAGTCGGCGACGCGCGGCTTCTCGTCATGGCGTCGCTGCTGATCGCCGATGAGCTGGTGGAAGCGGTGCGTGAGATCGAGGCGATGAAGACGCGCACCGAAGCGGACACCGAAGCGGAGGTGATGGCGCGTGAAAGCGAAGGAATAGAAGCGCTTTCGTCGCGTCTCGAGGAGCTTGCCGTGCGCCTGGAACGTGCCTAGATTGATTTCAGGACGGACGCTGCTCGGTTTGTTAGGTCGCTTTATATCCCTGGGGCCAATATCTACCTCGAGGGAGCTGTTCCTGTCCGGATCCTGGTCCGGTCACACGGCGCCCACCTGCGCAAGCAGGCCACAGAGGATGAGCAATGGCCGACGGCTGCGGTGGCTCCGTCCGCTCGTATCACACCCTCTCATGATCGGATCGATGCTTGGCTGTGAGCGCCGGTCCTGAAAATCTCGAAAGCGCCTCCATCCGCGACGCCAAGGTGCGCGCGCGTGCCCACGCCCACGGCGCACGCGCCAAGGCATTCGTCGCCACGCCCGATGCCGCCCGCCGCATTCGCGACCGTTTCCTGGCCGAGCTGCTGCCCGGCCTTGCCGTCAGGCAGGGCGCGACCGTGTCCGGCTACATTCCGATCAACGACGAACTCGATCCCAGGCCGCTCCTGTCCGCGCTCATGGAAAGAGGGCATCCGCTCGCGGCGCCCTGCGTCGTCGCCAAGGGCCAGCCGCTGATCTTCCGCATGTGGGATATCCATGCCGGCCTTGCGCCTGGGCCGTTCGGAGTCTCTGAGCCGCCGCCCGATGCGCCGGTCCTCGAGCCCGAGCTTCTTCTGGTCCCCATGCTGGCGTTCGATCGCCGTGGCCATCGTCTGGGCTACGGCCGCGGCTACTACGATCGGACCCTGGCGGCGCTTCGCGCGCGACGTTCGATCGCGGCCATCGGCCTCGCCTTCGCCGGCCAGGAAGTGCTATCGCTACCCATCAGCGACGGCGATCAGCGCCTCGACTGGATCGTCACCGAAACCGCGCTGATTCATCCGTTGCCTCAGCCGACCCAAGCAAAAGGATAATCCGTGCGTGTTCTGTTTCTCGGCGACGTGATGGGTGAAGCGGGGCGCAAGGCCGTCCTCCGCCACGTCCCGCGTTTGCGCGCCGATCTCGCCCTCGATTTCGTCATCGTCAACGGCGAGAACTCCGCCGCCGGGTTCGGCATCACCGAAAAAATCTGCGAAACCTTTTTCGATGTCGGCGTCGACGTCATCACCACGGGAAACCACGCCTGGGATCAGCGCGAGGTGCTGACCTACATCGAGCGCGAGCCGCGGCTCCTCAGGCCATGCAATTATCCGCCCGGCACGCCCGGGCGCGGCGCCGGCCTCTACACCACCGCGGGCGGAAAGCAGGTCCTGGTGGTTCAGGCGATGACGAGGCTGTTCATGGACCCGCTGGACGACCCGTTTCGCGCTGTCGATGAGGCGCTTGCATCCCACCGGCTGGTCGAGACGGTGGACTTCGTCCTGCTCGACATTCACGGCGAGGCGACGAGCGAGAAGCAGGCGTTGGCCTGGTCGTTCGATGGCCGGATTTCGGCGGCATTCGGCTCCCATTCCCATGTCCCGACGGCGGACGCGCGCATTCTCCCGAACGGCACTGCCTATCAGACCGATGCCGGGATGTGCGGCGACTACGAATCAATCATCGGCATGAAGCCGCCGGCGGCGGTGAACCGGTTCCTGACCAAGATCCGCACCGAGCGCATGGAGCCCGCCGATGGCGAGGCCACGCTGTGCGGGGTGTTCGTCGAGACCAGCGATGCCACCGGGCTGGCCCGGAGCTGCATGCCGGTGCGGATTGGAGGCAAGCTTTCGCCGGCCCTTCCAGAACTGGCCAAGGCGGCGCGGTAACGGCTCGCTTGGCCGCCGTCTTCTGTTTTGCGGCACAAGATATGGTATAAATGAACGCTTTTTTCCCCGATCTAGAGGTTCGGAATGGCCGGTCATTCCCAATTCAAGAACATCATGCACCGCAAGGGCGCCCAAGACGCCAGGCGGGCCAAGCTGTTCACCAAAATCATCCGCGATATCACAGTGTCGGCGCGGGCCAATCCCGACGTCAACGCCAACACCAAGCTGCGCGCGGCCATCGTTGCTGCGCGAGAGGTCAACATGCCCAAGGACACCATCGACCGCGCGATCAAGCGTGGCTCGGGTGGCGAGGACGGGACGAACTACGAGGATGTGCGCTACGAGGGCTATGGTCCTGGCGGCGCCGCGATCATCATCGAAGCGCTCACAGACAACCGCAATCGCACAGCGAGCGAAATCCGGACGATTTTCTCCAAGCACGGCGGGACGCTGGGCGAGACCAATTCGGTGAGCTTCATGTTCGAGCGCGTCGGTCTCGTCCATTATCCGGCCAACGCCGGGAGCGCCGATGCGATGTTCGAAGCTGCTCTGGAAGCCGGCGCTGGCAACGTCGAATCGAACGGCCAGGGCCATGACGTCACGTGTCCGGTCGATGATTTCAGCGCCGTCGCGACTGCTCTCGAAAAGCGCTTCGGCGCGCCCGAGCGCTCCGGGCTCGCGTGGCGGCCGCTCAACACGGTCGCGGTTTCGGGCGATGCTGCGGAGATGCTTTTCAAGATGCTGGACGCGCTCGACGACAACGATGACGTGCGCAACGTGACCTCGAACTTCGAGGTTTCCGATGAGGAGATGGCGCGTCTGAGCGCTTGACGGGCGGGCGCCGGGCATCAGGTCCGCGGCGCCGGAAAGAGGACGATGAGGCTTCTTGGGCTCGACCCGGGATTGAACCGCACTGGCTGGGGCGTAATCGAGGCGGAGGCCAACCGCCTCGTCTACGTCGCCGATGGCGTGGTGGAAAGCGATTCCAGCCAGCCACTGGCGGTGCGGCTCGCCACGCTGTACGAGGGCATTCTCGGCGTCATTGCCGAATTCCGGCCCGAGGAAGCGGCGGTCGAGGAGACGTTCGTCAATGCCAATGGGCAGTCGACGTTGAAGCTCGGCCACGCCCGCGGCGTGGCGCTGCTGGCACCGGCGCAATCGGGGCTTTCGGTCGCGGAATACGCCGCGCGTCTCGTAAAGAAGTCGATCGTCGGCACCGGTCGCGCCGAGAAGAACCAGGTCGCGCACATGGTGCGCTGTCTTCTGCCCGGGGCGCGCATCGCCGGCGCCGATGCTGCCGATGCGCTCGCCGTCGCCATCTGCCACGCCCATCATCGCCGGCTGCAGATCGTGCTCGCCGGAGCCGGCGCGCGTTCGCGCGTTCGCGCCGGCGTGGGAACGCCATGATCGCGAAGCTCGCGGGCATCATCGATTCGATCGGCGACGGCACCGTCGTGGTCGACGTCGGCGGCGTCGGATATCTTGTCTTCTGCGCGAGCCGGACGCTCGCCCGGCTGCCGCGGCCCGGCGGCTCGGCCACGCTCCTGATCGAGACTCATGTCCGCGAGGACCACATTCATCTTTACGGCTTTGCCGACGACGCCGAGCGCGCGTGGTTCCGTCTCCTCACCACGGTTCAAGGCGTCGGCGCCAAGATCGGGCTCGCGATTCTGTCGGCGCTCGGCCCCGACGATCTCGTCCGCGCCATCGCCGCCCAGGACAAGGCTTCGGTGGCGCGCGCCAACGGCGTCGGCGCCAAGCTTGCGGGCCGCATCGTCTCTGAGCTCAAGGACAAGGTGCCGGGATTCGACGTCTCGGCTGGTCCGGGCATTGCGGCAGGCGCGCCAACGGCGTCGGCGCCAAGCTTGCGGGCCGCATCGTCTCTGAGCTCAAGGACAAGGTGCCGGGATTCGACGTCTCGGCTGGTCCGGGCATTGCGGCAGGCGCACCGAACGGTGTAGGGGCTGCGTCCGATGCGGTTTCGGCGCTCGTCAATCTCGGCTATCGCCGTCTCGACGCGTTCGGCGCCGTCGCCGGCGCTCAGAAGTCGCTTGGAGCCGATGCCGCCGTGGCGGATCTCATCCGCGCCGGTCTCAAGGAGCTTGGCACCGGAGGGCGGCCGTGAGCGCGAAAGCCAAGCCGCCCGCCAGCCCGGAAAAGGGCGCTGTTGCGGAACGCGTGGTCGACCCCAAGGCGGCACCCGACGAAGCGATGGAGCGTGCGCTGCGCCCGGAGCGTCTGGCCGACTTCACCGGACAGGCGCAGGTGCGCGAGAATCTCGCGGTGTTCATCAAGGCCGCCGCCGAACGCGGCGAGGCAATGGATCATGTCCTCTTTTCGGGGCCCCCAGGCCTCGGTAAGACGACACTCGCCCGCATCATTTCTCGCGAGCTCGGCGTCGGTTTCCACGCGACGTCGGGCCCAGTGGTGGCGAAGGCTGGCGATCTCGCGGCGCTCCTCACCAATCTTCAGCCGCGCGATGTCCTCTTCATCGACGAAATCCACCGCCTGCAGCCGGCGGTCGAGGAAATTCTCTATCCGGCGATGGAGGATTTCGAGCTCGACCTCATCATCGGCGAGGGGCCGGCGGCGCGGAGCGTTCGCATCGATCTGGCGCCCTTCACGCTGGTCGCCGCAACGACGCGGACCGGCCTTCTGGCGACGCCATTGCGCGACCGTTTCGGCATTCCGCTCCGGCTCGGCTTCTACACCGACAGCGAGCTTGAGGCGATCGTTACGCGCGCATCCCGTCTTTTGAGCTTCGATCTGGCGCCCGACGGCGCGCGCGAGATCGCGCGCCGCGCCCGCGGTACGCCCCGTATCGCCACGCGGCTTCTGCGCCGGGTCCGCGATTTCGCGGCAGTGGCGGGAACCAACGTCATCACCCGGGCGATTGCCGATAAGGCGCTTGGCAGGCTCGACGTCGACGCCCAGGGACTCGATGAGATGGACCGGCGCTATCTGCGCCTGCTGGCCGAATCTCATGGCGGCGGACCGGTCGGCGTGGAGACGATCGCCGCCGCGCTGGCCGAGGAGCGCGACGCAATCGAGGAGGTGCTCGAGCCGTATCTCCTCCAGCAGGGCCTGATCGCGCGCACGCCGCGCGGCCGCCTGCTCACCGAGGCGGCTTGGGCGCACCTCGGTCTGCGCCCGCCGAGAGACATCAAGAATCAGCTGGAGCTTCTGTCGGGAACGGACGATGACTGATCTCCGTGCCGGCCGTTCCTTCATTCACAAGGTGCGCGTCTATTACGAAGATACGGACGCGGCGGGAGTCGTTTACCACGCCAACTATCTCAAATACGCTGAGCGCGGACGAACCGAGGCGCTGCGGGCGCTCGGCATTTCGCAGCGCGCGACAGCGGCGCTCGATAGCATCCGGTTCGTCGTCCGACGCATTACCGCCGACTTTCGCGCACCGGCGCGACTCGACGATGCGCTTGAAGTTGTCACCCGAACCGCGGATATAGGCGGCGCGACGCTCACGATGGAGCAGATCATCCGCCGCGATGGTGAAACGCTTGTGACGCTCTCGGTCGACATCTGCGCCGTCGGAGCCGACGGCGCCCGTGCCGGTCGACCGGTGCGACTCCCGGCGGCTATCACCGAGCGTCTTGCCGCGACCGCAACTACGTCAATCCGTCCCGGGGCTTCCGCGACGGCCAACATTTCGCCACAAACTTCAAGGAAGAAGCGGGTTTAGAGATGGACGATACTGCAATCCAAGCTGTGAACCTGGGCGGTGCCGCCGCTGCCCAGGTATCGATCTGGCACCTCTTCATCCAAGCCGACTGGGTGGTGAAGACGGTCATGGTGGCGCTGCTCATGGCGTCGTTCTGGTGCTGGGCCATCATCTTCGAAAAGAGCCGTCGCCTGCGGCAGCTTCAAGCGGCAGCGACCGAATTCGAGGACAACTTCTGGAGCGGGCAGGGAACGCTGGAGGATCTCTACGATCGTATCGGCACCCGACCCGACGATCCGATGGAAAGCCTGTTTGCAGCCGCCATGCGGGAATGGCGACGATCGACCACGAAGGGTCTGGTGACCACCGAAGCCGCTCGGCAGGCCCTGCGCGACCGCGTCGAACGGGTGATGGTGACGACCATGAGCCGCGAAATAGAGCGGCTCGAGCATCGCATGATCTTCCTGGCGTCGGTCGGCTCGACCGCCCCGTTCATCGGCCTGTTCGGCACGGTATGGGGTATCATGAACAGCTTCACCTCGATCGCCGTTTCGAAGAACACCTCGCTCGCGGTTGTGGCTCCGGGCATCGCCGAGGCACTGTTCGCCACCGCCATCGGCCTTGTCGCGGCGATTCCTGCGGTCATCGCCTACAACAAGCTTTCGGGCGATCTCGGACGTTATTCCGGCCGCCTCGAGGCCTTCATCGGCGACTTCGTCGCGATTCTCTCGCGTCAGCTCCAGGAGAAAGCCTAGATGGCCGTCCAGCTCCTCGGGGGCGGTCGGGGTCGCGGACGCCACGCGCGCGCGCGGCCGATGAGCGACATCAACGTCACGCCGCTGGTCGACGTCATGCTGGTGCTTCTCATCATCTTCATGGTGACGGCGCCTCTGCTGACCGTCGGCGTGCCCGTTGACTTGCCGAAGACCGAGGCCAAGCCGATCACCGGCCAGGACGAGCCGCTGGTGATCTCGGTCAACAACGCGGGCAAGATATTTCTTCAGGAAACGGAGATCGATCTCGGCGATCTCGTGCCGCGTCTTCAGGCGATCACCACCAACAAGCCCGACACGCGCATCTTCGTGCGCGGGGACAAGACCGTCGCCTATGGCCGCATCGTCGAGGTGATGGGGACCGTGTCGTCAGCCGGCTTTACCCATGTTGCCCTCATCGCAGAGTTGCCGCGCAGCAGTCCGGCGCCGAAGCCCGCGCGCGGGAGCGGGCAGAAAGGCTAGTTCATGCGTCGGGGCGTCGTATGGTCGGCGGTGCTGCATGTCGTGGTGATGCTCGCGATCATCATCGGCCTGCCGCATCTTGCCCGAGACATCCCCGAGGATACGGCGATTCCGGTCGAGATCGTCACCATCGCCGACAAGACGACCCAGAAGGACCGTCCGCCAGAACCACCGCAGCCGCCCAAGCCTCAGGTGAAGCCGGAGCCCCAGCAGGCGCAGGCGAAGCCGACGCCTGCGCCGCCAACCCCGCCTCCGCCTCCGGCTCCGCCGCAGCCGAAGGCGGAGGCAAAGCCGACGCCCGCACCCGAGAAGGCACCCGAGCCCAAGGCCGAGCCGCTCCCCGACCCGAAGAAGAAAGAGCCGGTCAAGACCAAGGCGCCCGAGAAAGCCGCGCCGCCTCAGCGATTCGCCGAGGCCAAGCCGCAGAAGAAGCCGCAGCCAACGCGTGACGATTTCGTCGCCAATCTCCTGAAGAACGTCGCGCCGCCGAAACCCACGTCGACGGAGCCCACTCCGGAAAAGGCCAAGAATCCATCGCCGCCACCGCCGCAGCCGCGCGCGACGGCGATCGACGATCAGCTTACGATGTCGGAGATCGATTTCATTCGGCGCCAGTACATCGAATGCTGGAACCCGCCGGCCGGTGCCCGCGATGCGCGCGATCTCGTCGTCGCGATCCACGTCGATTACAATCCCGACGGTTCCGTCCGTCGGGCGCAGATCGAGGACACCGCCAAGATGAGCGATCCATTCTTCCGCTCCGCAGCGGAAAGTGCGCTCCGTGCCGTTCTCAATCCGCGCTGCAACCCGCTCAAGGTCCCGCCCAAGAAGTACGATTCCTGGAAATCGGTGACGCTCAATTTCAATCCGCGCGAAATGCTCGGCACTTGACGCTTGCTCTCGCCTCCCACCGCCACCACCGTTTGTCGCCACCCGAGGGAACGCATGCTCGCCGTTCCTGGAAGAAGAAAGCTCCGCCCATGATGCCGACGTTCTCTCTTGCCGCATTCCGTCGTCGTGCCGCAGCCCTTGCTTGGGCGCTGGTCCTGCTCCTGTCGGCAACCGCGCCGGCCGCCGCCGACCTCAAGATCGACATCACGCGCGGCAATATCCAGCCGATGCCGATCGCGCTCGTTCCGTTCCAGGGCGAATCTCCGCGCGAGGGCCAGATCGGCCAGGACATCGTTCGCGTCGTCAGCGCCGATCTCGAGCGTTCGGGCCTGTTCAAGCCGATCGATCCGCGCTCGTTCATCCAGACGGCGGCGTCGCTCAAGGCGGGCCCACGCTACGGCGATTGGCGCGTAATCGGCGCCCAGGCGCTGGTTTCCGGCCAGACGCAGCTCCAGAGCGACGGCAAGATCCGGGTCGAGTTTCGCCTGTGGGATGTGTTCGCCGAGCAATACCTGGTCGGCCGCGCCTATTTCTCCCGGCCCGAGGACTGGCGCCGCGTTTCCCACATCGTTGCCGACGCGATCTACAAGCGCATCACTGGCGAAGACGGCTACTTCGACACGCGCATCGTCTACGTTGCCGAGTCCGGCCCGCGCAAGAAGCGGGTGAAGCGCCTCGCCATCATGGACCAGGACGGCGAGAACCATCGCTACCTGACCTCCGGCCGCGCTCTGGTGCTGACGCCGCGCTTCTCGCCGTCGACCCAGGAGATCACGTATCTTTCCTTCGTCAACGACAAGCCGCGGGTATACCTCCTCAACATCGACACCGGGCAGCAGGAAGTGCTCGGCGATTTTCCCGGGATGACTTTTGCTCCGCGCTTCTCGCCCGACGGTAATCGCGTGGTGCTGTCGCTGGAGCAGGGGGGGAACTCCAACATCTACATCATGGATTTGCGCACGCGCAGCGTGCGGCGCGTGACGAACGATCCGGCGATCGATACAGCGCCGTCGTTCTCTCCAGACGGCGCCCGCATTACGTTCGAATCCGATCGCGGCGGCACGCAGCAAATCTACACCATGAACGCCGATGGCTCGGACGTGCAGCGCATCAGTCACGGTGAAGGCACCTACGGCACACCGGTGTGGTCGCCGCGCGGCGACCTGATCGCCTTCACCAAGCAGACGAGCGGTTCGTTCTACATCGGCGTCATGCGCACTGACGGCTCGGGCGAGCGCCTGCTGAGCAAGGCATTCCTAGTTGAAGGACCGACCTGGGCCCCCAACGGGCGGGTCCTGATGTATTTCCGCCAGACCGCGGCGGACATGCAGGGGCAGGGGGCGACGTCCCGGCTCTACACGGTGGACGTTACGGGCTATAACGAGCGCCAAGTGGTGACCCCGGGGGATGCCTCCGATCCTGCCTGGTCTCCCTTGATTCCCTAGGGGTTGGCCGGTATAGTGCTTCGGCTCGGTAGTAGGCAAATGAGGGCGTGCGCGATGCGCGCTCTTCGAGATTCTGCCGCATCCTCCGGGTTGGGTTCGGTCGCGTGTCGGTGTGATCCGATCTTTAGTCGAATGTTCGTCAAAGTTTAGGTTTCTGTTTCCGGTGCGTTAAGCCTCGCTGGTCCACTATCGGGAACCGGAGGCGGCGTATCGTCCACGTCCGAACGTCTAACGCCATGTCCGCAGTTCAGACTCCAAACAAGGGGATTAAGAAGATGTCGTTGCGATTGCTGAGCGCCTTTGCCGCGCTCCTCCTCCTCGCCGCTTGCGAATCGTCGCCACAGACGACGGGCAACGCTGGCAGCGAAGGCGCCGGTTCGAATTCCTCCTCCTCCCAGATCACTCCGGGCACCCAGCAGGATCTGGTCGCCAACGTCGGTGACCGTGTGTTCTTCGACCTCAACAAGTGGAACATCCGCTCCGATCAGCGCGGCGTCCTCGATCGTCAGGCCGAATGGCTGAAGCGGTTTCCGCAGGTCACTGTGACCATCGAAGGTCACACTGACGAGCGCGGTACCCGCGAGTACAACCTTGCCCTCGGTGCGAAGCGTGCCGCGGCCGTGAAGAATTACCTCGTCGCTGCCGGCATCAACCCGAACCGCGTCGACACCATCTCCTACGGCAAGGAACGGCCGGAGGTCGTTGGGTCCAACGAGGAAGCTTGGCGCCAGAACCGTCGTGCTGTGACGGTCGTCAAGCAGCCGCGGGCCGGGAGCTGACGGACACTTCGAGCGCACGGCGTTTCGGACGATAAAGGGCGCCTGTCGGGAAACCGGCAGGCGCCTTGCTCTTTTTCGGGCCGTCGGCGGGTCGTTTCCCGCGACCCGATCCGGTGGTGCTGGCCAGAGTCGGCCCGACGCCTTAAATTTGCCAGGATGACGTTCGAAATAGATGCCAACGTCAGGTCGACCGCCGATTCGCTCCGATGAATGGCGCAAACGAATGGCGCGATGGAACGGCCCATGATCACTCCTTTTTCCTTTCTTTCGCTCGCTTGCCGCGCTGCTGTGCTGTTGCTGCTGCTCGCCGGTGCGGCCTGGACGCTGCCGGCGCCCGCTCGCGCGCAGACCTCGGCCGACGACACGCGAGCGCTTTTGGATCGCGTCGATCGCCTGCAGCGCGAGATGACCACGCTGCAGCGACAGGTCTATCAGGGCGGCAGCGCACCGAGTTCCAGCTCGACCGGTGCCGCGCCGACGGGAAATGTCGCTACATCGCTCGAGCTCCGTATCCAGGATCTCGAGGAGCAACTCCAAAATCTGCGCGGTCAGATCGAGGAAGCCAACTACCACAACAAGAGCGTCGCGGACCGGCTGGACAAGCTCTCGTCCGATGTCGACTACCGGCTCGGCGCCATCGAAAAGAAAATCGGCGTGAGCTCCGGAGCGGCCGATGATCAGCAGACGAACGGCACCGCGGCTCCGGTCCTGACGCCGCCGCCGGCGCGCTCCGCATCGGCGGGCAATGGCGGTACGCGGGTGCTGGGCCAACTCCCCGCCGACGGTTCGGGCGGTCCGGCGACGATGAACACGCCGGCGCCCCCGTCGGCGCCGCTAGCGAAAAGTGCCCAACCCCAGCAGCAGGCGGCGCTGCCGCCTGGCGCACCCAAGGATCAGTACGCATACGCGTTTAGTCTTCTCAACCAGAACGACTACGCGGGCGGCGAGCGGGCGTTGAAGGAATTCATCGCCCAGCATCCGAAGGATCCGCTTGCCGGCGACGCTCAGTACTGGCTCGGACGCACCTATTACGCGCGCAACAACTTCAACGAGGCGGTGCGCGCCTTTGCCGAGGGGTATCAGAAATATCCGCAGGCCCAGAAAGCGCCCGACAATCTCCTCTACCTCGGCCGCAGCCTTGCCGGCCTCAATCAGAAGGGCAATGCGTGCCAAGCCCTCTCGCGCATGCTCAGCGAGTATCCCAAGGCGTCGGCAGCGACGAAATCGAGCGCCCAGGCCGAGCGGAAGAAACTCGCCTGCAGCTAGAGGCCATCCCCGTGCCCGCGGCGCGCTCCTCCACCGCCATGACGGCGGTGCGTGGGACGATGGTGCGGCCGGTCGACGCCCAGACCTTCGCCGCGGCGCTTCGGGAACTCGGGCCGTTCGAGCCCAAGCCGGTGCTTGCCGTCGCCGTCTCCGGTGGTGCCGACAGCATGGCCCTGGCGCTTCTCGCCGATCGCTGGGCGAGAGCACGCGGCGGCAGGATCGTGGCGCTTACGGTCGACCATCGCCTGCGCCCGGAGTCGGCCGCTGAAGCCCGTACCGTCGCCCTCTGGATGGCCAAACGCGGTATCGGTCATGTCCGGCTCGACTGGCGGCGCGCTCCGGCCGAGGGCGCCGTCGCCGGCAACGTTCAGGCGCGTGCGCGTGCCGCGCGCTACCGGCTGATGTCCGACTGGTGCAGTGCGCGTGGTGTGCTTCATCTTCTGCTTGCCCATCACAGCGACGATCAAGCCGAGACGCTGCTGCTGAGGCTGGGACGCGGCAGCGGCGTCGACGGCCTGGCGGCGATGGCGCCGGTCAGCGAAACCTACGGCGTTCGCCTGTTGCGGCCACTTCTCGCCCTTCCGCGCGTCCGGCTCGAGGCGACGCTGCGCCGCGCCGGCCAGCCGTGGATCGACGATTCATCCAATCGCAACATGCGCTTTGCGCGGGTCCGCATCCGTTCGCTTGCCCCGGCGCTTGCCGGCGAGGGTATGACCTCGGATCGCTTGGCGGCGACCGCAGTGCGGTTGCGGCGTGCCCGCGAAACCCTGGAGGACATGACGGCTGATTTCCTCGTTCGGGCAATGACACCGTTTGCGG
>Ga0207664_10000479_pt1 | contig 28390 bp, 26 predicted proteins | sample LARL83metaG_FD_184349 | JGI IMG/M metagenome (GOLD analysis project Ga0207664, IMG submission 184349) | Corn, switchgrass and miscanthus rhizosphere microbial communities from Kellogg Biological Station, Michigan, USA - LAR L8-3 metaG... | ecosystem: Host-associated > Plants > Roots >... | reverse complement strand
CGCGGTGGACCTGTTCAGCTGCGGCTCGATCGCCGCCGACCGGGTGGCCGGCGAACTGATCAAGTCGCTGCGGCTGGCCGACCCGCAGGTGCGCCGTATGGAGCGTGGCACGATCGGCCGCTGAGCAGTGCCAGCCCGGCGCTCAGCCAGGCTCCGACAGCGACAGGCCGAACCTGCCCTGCTCGTCGGTCCACCAGCCGGCCAGGGTGAAGCCGGCCGCCGCCAGTTCCGCGGCCACCCGTTCCCTGCGGAACTTCGCCGACACCTCCGTCCGCATTTCCTCACCCTCGGCGAAGCTCACCTCCAGGTCGATCGCGGGCAGGGTCACCACTTGCGGCTCCAGCGAGCGGAGGCGCATCTCGATCCACTCCTCGCGGGCATCCCACAGCGCGACATGCTCGAACGCGTCGGGGTCGAAGTCCGCGCCCAGCGCCGTGTTCAGCACCGAGAGGATGTTCTTGTTGAACGCGGCGGTCACCCCCGCCGCGTCATCGTAGGCGGCGACGAGCACCGCGGGATCCTTGACCAGGTCGGTGCCGAGCAGGAACGCGTCCCCGGGGCGGAGCCTGGCCCGCAACGAGGCGAGGAACGCCGCCCGCTGCCCGGGTAGCAGGTTGCCGATGGTCCCGCCGAGGAACACCACGAGCCGGCGCCCGGTGTCGTCGGGAAGGCCCAGGTGCTCCTCGAAGTCGGAGACCACGGCGGTGACCGCGAGCCCGGGGTACTCCCCGTCCACCCGGCGTGCGGCCTCGATCAGAGCGGTCTCGCTCACGTCCACGGGGACGAAGCTGGCAAGCGTGCCCGCCCCGGCCAGCGCGTCGAGCAGCAGCCTGGTCTTGTCCGCCGCACCGGCGCCGAGTTCCACCAGGGTGCGGGCACCGGTGGCGGCAGCGATCTGCCCGGCGGCCGCGCGCAGGATGGACCGCTCGGCCCGGGTCGGGTAGTACTCGTCCAGGCGGGTGATCTTCTCGAACAGTTCGCTCCCCCGCTCGTCGTAGAACCATTTCGGCGGGAGCACCTTCGGGGTGGCCGACAGGCCCGCCCGGGCGTCCGCCCGCAGTGCCTCGGCGAGGAAACCGTCCGGCAGGCAGCGTTCGACACGCAATGCCGTCATCGGGGGGATCGTCCTTTCTTCCGCGGATGGGGCGGTCACTAGCTGGGTGTGGTCACGGGCGCGGGCAGCGGCCGGATATCCACCCCGCCCGGGGTCGCGAGGAGCACGGACTGGTCACTGACCTGGATCCAGCCCGGCTCGTCGTCCCCCGGCTCCGAGGCCACATGAACCGCGTCGCCGCTCAGCCGGTAGCAGAGGGTGTCACCGGCCGCGGTGGCGGCGATCACCTCCCCGTTGCTGAGCAGGAAGTTGAAGCGGCCACTGACCTGGTGTTCGGCCAGGGCGCCGACGACCTGAGCGAGGGCGTCCGCCGGGCCACAGCCTGCGCGCAGGCGGGCCGACACCAGGGCCCAGGCCAGCGCCGAGTCACACCGCGCTTCCAGCGCGAGCAGATCGGTGGCAGCCAGCGTCGCGGCGAGGGACCCGGTCGCGATGGGCCATCCGTTCAGCGTGCCGTTATGGGAGAACAGCCAGGGACCGGCCGTATACGGGGCCGCGGCCGCAGCGCCGGCCTCGGTCCCTTCCGTCGCCGACCGGACCGCCGCGAGCAGTGCCCGTGTCCGGGTGACCCGGGCCAGGTCGGTGAAGCCGGGGTCGGCCCAGATTGGCCCGGCCCGCCGGTATCTGGCCGGCACCGGGTCCCCTTCGGCGTACCAGCCGACACCGAACCCGTCGACGTTCATGGTCCCGTGGCACTGGTGGCGTGGCGCCCACGCCTGGGTGCCCAGCCCGTGCGGCGGGTCGAGGAGCAGCGACCGCAGCGTCGCGGGCGGGCCCAGGTAGGCCAGATGGCGGCACATCGCTAGCGGGCCGGCCCGGCGCCGGGAACCGCTGGCTCTGCGTCGCGGGCGGTGCGGAATCCCGCGAAGATCTGCCGCCGGATCGGGTAGTCCCAGTTGCGGAACGTGCCACGGCAGGCGACCGGGGCGACGCCGAACGAGCCACCGCGGAGCATCTTGTACTCGCTGCCGAAGAACACCTCGGAGTACTCCTTGTAGGGCCAGGCGGTAAAGCCCGGGTAGGGCAGGAAGTCGCTGGAGGTCCACTCCCAGACGTCCCCGATGAGCTGGCGCACGCCCGCCGGGCTCGTACCGCGCGGGTAGCTGCCGGCGGGGGCCGGCTGAAGGTAACGCTGCCCCAGGTTCGCCCGGTCCGGCGTGGGGTCCTCGTCGCCCCATGGGAACCGGCGCGACCGCCCGGTGGCCGGGTCGTGCCGCGCGGCCTTCTCCCACTCGGCCTCTGTTGGCAGCCGTCTGCCTGCCCACGTGGCGTACGCCTGCGCCTCGTACCAGGACACGTGCATGACCGGCTCCGCGGGCGGCACCGGCTCGGTGATGCCGAACCTGGTCCGCACCCAGCCGCCGCCTTCCCGCCGCCAGTACAGCGGCGCGGCAAGGCCCGCGCGCTGCCGGTGGGCCCAGCCCGCCGGGCTCCACCAGCGCGGCTCCTCGTAGCCGCCGTCGGCGAGGAACTCCTGGTAGGCCGCGTTGGTCACCGGAGCGGTGTCGAGGAAGAAGGCGGGCACGCTGACCGTGTGGGCGGGCCGCTCGTTGTCCAGCGCCCAGGGTTCGGTGGAGGTGCCCATGGTGAACGGCCCGCCGGGGATGAGCACCTCGCGCGGCAGCGACGGCACATCGGCCGGCGGTGCGGGCGGCGGCGCGGCGGTGAGCGCGGGCGCGCCCTTGCGGAGCTGATGGGTGATGAGCATGGTCTCGTCGTGCTGCTGCTCGTGCTGGGCGATCATGCCGAACGCGAACGCGCCGGTGAGCAGGCGGGTACCGCCGAACGCGGCCGCCTCCACCAGGTCGAGCACCCGCCCCCGCACCTCATGGGCGTAGGCGCGCGCCTCGGCCGGCGGCAGCAGCGGCAGTGCCGGCCGTTCCGCCCGGGGGTGCTCGAACGCGTCGTAGAGCGGGTCGATCTCCGGGTGCATCGGATCCCGGCCGCCGACCTCCCGCAGCAGCCAGAGTTCCTCCTGGTTGGCGACGTGCGCGAGGTCCCACACCAGGGGCGACATCAGTGGCGAGTGCTGGCGCACCAGGTCGGCGTCGTCCACGCAGCCGGTCAGCAGTTCGGTCCGCTCCCTGGCCGCCACCAGGTTGCTGGCGACCAGGTCCCGCAGTCCCTCGGCGCCGGTCGGTGTCATGGGCTGATTCCTTCCACGATGGGTGTGCCGTCGTAGGCGCTGGCCGCCGCGCGGGCCTCGTCGAGGCGGTCGTCGGCGGGACATCGGTACCGGGTGACGTACCGCTCGGCGAACGCGGCCACCGCCTCCCTGACCGGGGCCGGGGCGCCGAGCCGGGCCAGGGCCGGCTCGGCGGCCTCGAAGCACTTCACGCTGATGTCCCCGATGATCGGATCGGTGGGACCGTGCCGCGCCGCCCACTCCCACGGGCTGCCGCAGTCCCAGCCCGCCCCGCCGCCCGCCCCGGCCTCGTCGCCGAAGTCGCCGCCGCACGCGGTGCCCGCCGTGTGCCAGAGGGCTTCCGCGGCGGCCATCGCCGCCTGCGACGCGGCCTCGTCGTCGAGCAGCGCCGTGACCACGGCGGCCGGCACGATCCACCCGTCACCGGCCTGCGCGTCGATGACCCGGTACTCCAGGTGGCCGCGCGGCCGGACCGGCGGGAACAGCGTGGACAGGTGGTAGGAGAGGTCCTCCAGGGTGGGCCGCCGCTCGCCGCCGCCGCGCAGCCAGTCGCGGAATGTCAGCCCCGCCGGTGCGGTCCAGGGCTCGTCCCCCGGCCTGCGCACGCACATGACCTCGGCGGACAGCGCATAGTCGATCCATGCCTCACGCGGGTCGGCGTCCGGCGGCCACCTGCGATCTTGGCCCGCCGCCGCGGGCACCGCGTTCTCCGGCGGCCGGGTGCGGCACGGGTCAAGGCGGGCCCAGATGGCCTGCCGGGTGGACTTCCAGCCGGTCGGACGGCCCTCCCGCAGCGGGGAGTTGGCGAACGCGGCGACGAACACCGGGCCGAGCCCGTGCAGCAGCCGCCACCGCCACCCGACGCTGGCCGGGCCGGTGCTCTGCTCGCCGGCGTCCAGGCAGACCTGCACCGAGGCGGTGCTGCACATCATCAGCCTGCCCCATGGGCCGGCCCGGTTGAAGAACTCCTCCATCGCCGCGTACCGGGGCACCTCGAGCACCCGGTGCGGGGACCGCAGCGGGTCGAGGCCCTCCCCGGCCAGGCACAGGCCAGCGGGAAGCACTGCCTGACGGAGGGCGGTGAGATCGCGGCAGGTGATGTCCACGCAGGGGGCGAGGCCCTCCGCTGGCGCGGAACTGATCTCCACCTGCCCGCCGGGCTCTGTGGTTAGACGGCCGCCACCAGGGAGCGCGCCAGGCGCGCTCAGCCCGGCGAGGGCGGCGGCCACTCGCTGCTGGTCGACGCGGATACCGGGGTCTCGGCCATCGCGGACCAGCCATTCCAGTTCGACCCCGACCCGGCGGGGCGGGCCGGTCTTGAAGCAGATCCCGTGGATGTGCTCTTCGGCGTCGCTCTCGGTCAGCGGCTCCGCAGCGGGCTCGCTGACCTGGGGATGCGTGGCGTCAGGGCGGCTGCTCGTCATGAGTTTGGCCCCGTCCGTCCGTCGATCACCGGTCAGTCCTAGAAACCTACCTGCCGGCACTGACATTCCCCGCTGCCGTACCCTGGGGCGCCGGGCTGATGCCCCTGGGGAGGGAAATTGAGCGGGAGTGGGCGAGACGTCGATGTTGTCGTCATCGGCATGGGACCAGGGGGCGAGCACGCCGCGGGCACGCTGGCCGAGGCCGGGCTGGCGGTGGCCGGCGTGGAGGGCCGGCTGGTCGGTGGCGAGTGCCCGTACTGGGGGTGCGTCCCCTCGAAGATGATGATCAGGGCCGCGGACCTTATTACCGAGGGGCGCCGGATCCCCGGCATGGCGGGCCGTGCCGAGATCGTCCCAGACTGGGCGCCGGTGGCCCGCCGGATCCGCGATGAGGCCACCGACGACTGGGACGACACGGTCGCCGCGGACCGGTTCACCGGCAAGGGCGGCATCCTGGTCCGCGGGCACGGCCGGATCACCGCGCCCGGCGAGGTTACGGTCACCCCCGCGGGCGGGCCCGCCGCCGGGGAGACACAGGTGCTGCGGGCGCGGCTGGGCATCGTCATCGCCACGGGCACCACGGCCGCGGTGCCGCCGATCCCGGGTCTGGCCGGCACGCCGTTCTGGACCAACCACGAGGCGATCGAGGCCGAGCAGGTACCGCGGTCACTGGTCGTGCTCGGCGGCGGCGCCGTCGGCGCCGAACTCACCCAGGTATTCGCGCGGTTCGGCACCCGGGTGAGCGTCGCCGAGGGCGCGGGCCGGCTGCTGCCGCTCGAAGAGCCAGAGGCGGGTGACCTGCTCGCCGGGGTGTTCGCCCGGGAGGGCATCACGGTGCGGACCGGGCGCCGGGCCGCCGGGGTGGCCTACTCCCCCGGCCGTGGCTTCATGGTCGCCCTGGACGGCGGGGAGGAACTCACCGGCGCCGCGCTGCTTGTGGCCACCGGCCGCCGCGCCGACCTCGCCTCGGTCGGCGCCGGCGCGGTGGGCATCGATGAGACCCTCAAGGCTGTCCCCGTGGACGACCACATGCGGGCCGCCCCCGGCGTGTGGGCGCTGGGCGACATCACCGGCAAGGGTGCCTTCACCCACATGTCCATGTACCAGGCGGGCATCGTCATCGACGACATCCTGGGCCGCGAGCACTGCGGCGCCGAGTACCACGCGGTGCCCCGGGTCACCTTCACCGACCCGGAGATCGGCGCGGTCGGGCTGACCGAGGAGCAGGCGCGGGAGGCGGGGCTGACCGTGCGCACGAGCGTGAGCCAGGTACCGCAGTCGGCCCGCGGCTGGATCCATAAGGCGGGCAACGACGGGTTCATCAAGCTCGTCGAGGACCGCGACCGTGGCGTGCTGGCCGGTGCCACCTCGGCGGGCCCGTGGGGCGGCGAGGTGCTTGGCGCGCTGGTGGTGGCGGTGCACGCCGCCGTGCCGGTCCAGCGCCTGCGCGAAATGATCTACGCCTACCCCACGTTCCACCGGGCCATCGAAGACACCCTGGCCGGCCTCGGGCCCGGCGCGCCGAACCGGGCCCGCTGTGACGAGGCACGGGTGCCCCGGGCCCTGCGGTAGCGGACAGCCCGGCGGCCGGGCCCCACGGGGCCCGGCCGCCGGATACCTGCGGGCGCGGCTAGGACGCCGGCATCGTTCTGGTGTAGATCTGCTGATCGTTGGCGATCAGCCCGTTCGGCTCTGCCGCGGTGCACACCGCGGGTGGCACGCCCGGTGCGGCCGTGCCTGGGCACAGGAACGCGTCCGGGTTCCTGGTGTCCGCCCAGATCGGATGGGCACCGGACACCGAGGTCAGGCCCGTGTAGTCGCCGATGAACTGGCTGTTGCCCTGGGCGTCAGGGAACTGTGTCGGCAGCGGCATGGACGCCGAAGTGGCGCGCATCACCGTGAAGCCGGACAGGTTCGCCGAGGTGGACACGCTGAAGTCCATGTCCCCGGTGAACTCGGCCGAGCCGTACTGCCGGTCGTAGTAGGAGGTCACCAGGGTGCCCCTGGGCGTGAACGATGTCCACTGCCACCACTGGTCGGTCGTGGCCTGCCTCGTTGCCGTGTTGACCACGGGCAGCAACCGCGGATCGACGGTGCTGCCGGTGAACGAGGCCCCGGCGTTGTTGGAGACGCTGAGCATGATCTTGTTGTTGCAGGCCCCCGGCGTCTTGACGCCGGTGTAGAGCTGGCCGCCGGTAGTCGTGCTGTTCCCGTTGGGTGCGCAGCCGTTGGACTCGTTCGAGTCGCGGTTGATGTAGGAGCCGACGGTGACCACGACCCGGTTCGGGTTGCGCGGGTTCACCGCGCCCGAGGCGTAGTTGCTCGCCCGGAACACCGAGTTCTGCGCGGTGCCCTTTTCCGGGACGCAGGCACGGAACGGGTCCTGGCCGCCCTGGAACGCGGCGCAGTCGGGCAGTTCGAAGTAGTCGGACACCTTGACCGGCGCGCCGAACGTCTGCCCGCCGTCGGTGGACTTGGTCAGCAGCACCTGGAAGTGGTTGTCGCTGGCAGAGGAGGGCGTGGTGTTGAAGTTGGAATAGGCGATGTACAGCGTGCCGTCGGGGCCGATGAACGGGTCAGCGCCCTGGTTGAAGTTGCAGGTTCCCTGCGGGGTCGGCAGCCCCAGAGTGTTCGTGCACAGCGACGGGCTGGTGGTGCTCACCAGCACCGGGCTGCTGAAGGTCTGCCCGTAGTCGCTGGAGTGCGCCGCCAAGATGTAGGCCGTGCCATCTGCGGCGAACAACGTCCACGCCACGTAGATCCGGTCGCGGAACGGGCTGGTCGGGCTGGCGTCGATGGCCATGTACTGCTTGTCGTTCAGGATCGTGCCGGTCGTGTCGAAGGTCTCTGTCACGGGGTGGCCGGTGAAGTTCCAGGACGCGCCGGCGTCGCCGGTGGACCGGAACACGTAGAAGGCGCTGGAGGCGTCGGGGTTGTTGGTGACGCCCGGCCCGCGCATGAACACCTGGCACGCGTAGTAGGCGTTGCCCCTGCTGTCCCAGGCCACCGACGGGTCGCCGCCGGCCTGCCAGTACTGCCGCGCCACGCCGCCGAAGTTCGTGCCGCGGGTGAACCCGTTGGGCATGGTGCTGTCGGTCCAGCTGGACCCGCCATTGGTGCTGAACGCGGTGCCGCAGGTGCCATCACCGCGCCGGTAGTCGTTGAACCCGGCCACGATCTGGCGCGGGTTGAACGGGTTCTGCGCGATGGCGGTCTCGTTCTGCGCCTGGGCGCGGCCCTGCAGGTCCGGGTCGGTGACGTTCAGGCAGTTCTGGTTGACCAGAACGTTGGTCCCGAAGTTATGCGGGCACAGGTTCACCCCGGAGCTGCTCGCCCGGGGGCGCGTGCGGGCCGCGGGCGTCTTGGTCGACACCCCGATTCCGGCCTCGAACGAGGCGAACCCGGACAGGTGGTTCTTCTGCAGCTTGGTCAGGTGCAACGAGAGGCCGTGCACGGCGGCACTCGCGCGCTGTGTTCGTGATGCAGACGGTGCAATGGCTAGTGCGACGGCCAGCGCGACGGCGCAAACGCCCGCCAACGCCAGGATCAATCGAGATTTCACGTGGTCGTCCTCCCGTGATCAGTGCCTTCGTGCTAAGTGCATCGGCCACGGCGGCGACACGCGGGGCATTGCTCGGAGCCCCCGCCGCGGCGTCATTGCCGACGGCGTCCTCCCTATTCGTCGGTGCAGGCGGCCGGGCAGGCGTCAGGCCCGCACCAACCGGCCTTGCGTGCGCCCCAGACGGTACGCCGCTGGGGCCAGTTAGACAACACCCGTCTCGTTATTGGCCGCCACTCTCGGCCGTTGCGCTGAGCTGGGCCCGGTAGCGGGTGAAACCGGGCAGGGCGAGGCAGACCAGGCCGACCGCCCCGGCACAGAAAAGCCCGCCGGAGGCGATGGAGAACCGCGCACTGGTGACGCTGGCCACCGCACCGGCCCGGATCTGCCCGGCCGAGGGGCCGACGCCGTAGCTGAGCAGTTCAAGCCCGGCCATCCGGCCGCGCAGCCGGTCGGGGATGGTCTGGTTCCACAGCGTGTCCCGGAAGATCCCGCTGATCATGTCGGCCGCCCCGGACAGCACAAGGAAGCCCAGCGCGGCCCAGATGTCTGGTGCCAGGCCGAACCCGGTGATCAGCAACCCCCAGGTCGCGGCCGAGACAGCGATGGCTATGCCATGCCTGCGCACCCGGCCCATCCAGCCGCTCGTCACGGTGATCGCGAGAGCTCCCGCCGACGGTGCCGCGAACATCAGCCCCACGGCCCAGGGGGCGTGCAGATCGGCGGCCACGAACGGGAACAGGGCGGCGGGGTAGGCGAGCGCCATCGCGGAAAGGTCGGCCAGGTAGGAGCCGAGCAGGTCCTGGCGCCGGCGCGCGTAGGCGAAGCCAGCGAGAACGCTCCGCAGGCCGGCCGTCGGCTGATGCTCGGCGGCCGGTGCGGGCAGCGGCCGGACCAGCCACAGGAAGCCAAACGATATGACGAAGCTGACGGTGTCCAGCCCGTACACGTACTCCGGGCCCGGACCGGCGGCGAGGACGCCGCCCAGGGTTGTCCCGGCGAGGTAGGACACGTTCCCGGACATGGACATCAGCGCGGCGGCCGCGGTGAGCTGATCCCGGGGCACCACGCGCGGCATCGACGCTTCGAGTGACGGCCGCTGAAGCGCGGCCATCGCCATCATCAGCGCCGCGACCAGATACAGCGGCCAGACGGCCGGATGCGGCGCCAGCGCGTTCAGCATGAGAAGCGCGGCACAGCAGGCGAGGCCGGCCTCGCACGCGACGATCAGCCGACGCCGGTCGAGCCGGTCCGCGAGCACCCCGCCGTACAGGCCGAACACCACCAGCGGCACCAGTTCCACCGCGCCGAGCAGGCCGACCGCGAAGGTGGACCCGGTGAGCTGCTTGGCCTGCACGAGCAGGGCCACCTCGGCGGCGTCGGTGCCCAGCCCGGTAACGCTGCGGCTGGCGTACAGCAGCCGGAAGTCGCGTGAGGTCCGCAGCGGGGTCAGGTCGGCACGCAGCCTGGGCCGGCTCAACGCGGCACGGTCACTCGGCTCGCCCTGGCGTGGGCCCCTTGTCCAGGCACGACGCGACGCTATTGGGCCCTGACACGCCGCTGCAACCAGGTTTTGGCGCTAGCCCCAGACGTCCTGGGCGACCTTGACGATCAGCTCGAGCTTGGCCACTTCCTGCTCGTAGCTCAGCACGTTGCCCTCGACGGTGGAGGAGAAGCCACACTGCGGCGACAGGCAGAGCTGGTCAACCGGCACGAACTTGGCCGCCTCCTCGATGCGGCGCTTGAGCACGTCCGGGTTCTCCAGCTCGCCGCGCTTGGTGGTGACCAGCCCGAGCACGACCATCTTGCCCCGCGGCACGAAGCGCAGCGGCTCGAAGCCGCCGGAGCGCTCGTCGTCCCACTCGCAGAAGAACCCGTCCACGTTCAGCTCGCTGAACAGCGCCTCGGCGACGAAGTCGTAGCCACCCGAGGCTGCCCAGGAGGACCGGAAATTGCCCCGGCACATGTGCGTAGTGACCGCCATGACCGCGGGCTTGGCCACCAGTGCGTCGTTTACCTGGCGGATGTAGCGCAGGTGCAGGTGCTCGGCGTCTTCGCCCCGCGCGGCGATCTCGGCCCGCTGCACCGGGTCGTTGAGGTAGGCCAGGCTGGTGTCGTCGAACTGGAGGTAGGTGCAGCCCAGGGCGGCCAGCCGGGCGACCTCGTCGGCATAGGCGGCGGACAGGTCGGCCCAGAACTCCTCGATGTCCGGGTAGACCTTCGGGTCGATCGCGGCCGGGCCGCCACGGTAGTGGACCATGTTCGGCGAGGGGATGGTCAGCTTGGCGGTGGAGCTGCCCGCCAGCGACTTCAGATAGGTGAAGTCCTCTTCGAAGATCGTCTTGGCCATGTGGATCTTGCTGCCCACGTGCAGGGCGGCCGGGGTGAACTCGATGTCCCCGGCCGGGTTGTGGAACTTCACCGCCAGGTTGCCCGGCGCCTTGCCGACCCCGCCGATCTGGTAGATGAAGTCCATGTGCCAGGACGCACGGCGGAACTCGCCGTCGGTGGCGGACTGCAGGCCGACGTTTTGCTGCATGGCCACCACGTCGGCGATGGCCGCATCCTCGACGGCCCGCAACTGCTGGGCGGTGATCCGGCCGGCCGCGAAGTCGTCGCGGGCCGCGAGCACGCTGGCGGGGCGGAGGAGGCTGCCGACGTGGTCGGCGCGGAACGGCGGAGTGGTTCGCATGCGCAACATCGTTGCGCTCTCCGCACGCGACGGTCAATCCGCCCCGGTATCGCCCGCCCTGTCAGGGCGTGTGGGGCCTGGGCATGCCCGGCAGTGAATGCTCCGCGAGGCCCTGGTCGTCGGCCACGCGCTGGAGCAGGGCGGCGAGCTGATCCCGCTCCGGGCCGGTCAGGCTTGCGGTGATGGCGGCCTCGTGGGCCCGGGTGACCTCCCTGACCCGCGCCAGCATGGCGGTGCCCGCCTCGGTCAGGTAGAGGGCGTGCGAGCGCCGGTCGGCGGGGTTGCGCCTGCGCTCGACCAGCCCCAGCTTTTCCAGCTCATCGGTGAGGAACACCATCCGGGTGGGGTTCACCCCCATCAGCTCGGCGATGGCCTGCTGTGAGCGCCCGTCGTTCTCGGCCAGGCGGACGAGCATCCCGGCCTGACGCTGCTCCAGCCCCAGCGGCTTGAGCCGTTCGCCGTAGCGCCCGGCGACGTGGAATCCCAGCTGTACCAGCAGGAAGGCGACGCTGCCGCGCGGCTGGGGTTGCGGTGCCGGGTCAGGGGTCTGCACTGCCTAATACTATCACTGCCGTAATATATTTGCGACTTGGAATCATTGCGAGTAAAAACTATCGAGAGACGAAACTTAGCTCTGGCACTGGAGATGGTGGCGATGATCGACTCGGGTTCCACTGAAGTGCGCGGCGGCACGGAAGCCGCCCATCTGGAGATCGTGCGGCGGACCAATCTGGGCATGGGGATTGGCGTGGTCGTCCAGTACGCCCTGGGCATATGGGTGAACCTCTACGTCACGGTGCCAGCGCGCGATGAGGGCGGCGGCTTTCTGGCCGCGATCGGCCGGGCGCTGGCGAACGGCCCGGTGGCGCTTGGCCTCCATGCCGGGCTGGGCCTGCTGCTCGTCCTCGGGTCCATCAGCCTGGTCGTCAGGTCGGTCCTGTCCCGCAACCGCGCCCTGATCGCGGCGTCGGCGGTGTTCCTCCTCGCGTTGCTCGGCGCGGCGTCCTCCGGCGCCTCCTTCGTCAACGCAGGCAACGACAGCGCGTCGGCGTCGATGGCCATACTGACCGGCGTGGCGCTGATCTGCTCGCTGATCTCCCTCTACGTGCTGGGCAGCGCTCGTGGCGCCGCCCAGCACGAAGGACGGGTCACTCCGGTCAGCCCCCGATGATGCAGGGGGTGTTCCACGGGTCGTAGCTCGCGCAGACGGCCGCAGGGTTGCCGAAGATCCCGATGGACGGCAGCGCGGCGCCCTGGAAGTCGAACAGCGTCAGGTTGACGTTGGGCGACCCGACGCCGGCTCCCGGCTCCCAGCCCACGCCGGGGATCCATTCCGGCGCCCAGTAGAACAGGCCCATGCCGAGCCCGTTCGGCACCTGCGCGAGTATCGACAGTTCGTCGCTGACGAAGGAGAGCTGGCCGCCGGGGCTGGCCGGGTAGCCGGCCGAGATCTGGCTCGGCTGCCAGACGAAGTCGCCGGTGCTGTCGCCGGCCTGCTCGTTGCCGTTGGCCAGGGTCCAGGCGTACTGCGTCTCGGCGATGATGATCGGCTTGCCGAACTGGGTCGCCAGCGCGTCCACGTTCGCCTTCATCTGCGAGATGGTGCCGTGGAAGAACGGGTAGTAGGACAGCCCGATGACGTCGAACGGCACACCACGTGAGATCAGGTTCTGGTAGAACGCCTGGCTCAGTTGGTTGTTGCCGCCCTGGTCGTAGTGCATCATGATCAGCAGCTTGTGGCCGCGGGGGTTGCCCGCCTGGGCACCGGCGACGCCGGCCTTGAGCAGGGTGGCGAGGTTGTCCCAGCCGGTGCCGGCGGTCGGGTCGACCTGGCCGACCGGCCACAGTATCCCGTTGCGGATCTCGTTGCCGATGGACACCAGGTCGACCGGGGTGCCCTGCTGGGCGAACGCCGAGATCACCTGCTGGGTGTAGGACTGCACGGTCGCCGTGAGCTGGGTGAGGTCCTGGCCCTGCCAGGCCGCGGGAATGTCCTGGTGCTGCGGGTCGGCCCAGAAGTCGGAGTACATGATGTCCAGGTAGATCTTCATCCCGGCCTGGTGCACCTGCTGGGCCAGGGCCAGGTCGCTGGCCAGGTTGCTGTAGCCGGGCGGCGGGTTGACCCACAACCGCATCCGGACGTAGTTGGCGCCGTTGGCGCGCATGATCTGAATCGGCGTGCCGGGGAAACCGCGGTCGGTGAAGTGGGCTCCGGCCGCGAGTTCCTGCGGGGTGAAGGACAGGTCCGCGCCGAGCGCCATCCGCGCCGCGGCCGGGTCGGGCCCGAACATCCGGAACTCACCGACGCACACCGGCGCGCCCGTCCCGCTCTTGACGTTGATCTGGGCGTACCGCGCCTGCGTGCCCCGCGGCACCTGGATGTACATCGGGCTCCCCGCGTCCAGCGCGAGGTTCTGCGCGATGGGCACCGTGGTCCACTGGCCCGAGGTCGTGGCCAGCTGGATGGTCGCGTCGGCCGACGGGGCGGCCGCGTCCAGGGTGATGCCGAGGCCGTCCAGGAAGCGTGCCTGGCCCAGATCGATGGTGAGGGTGCCTTCCCAGGCGTTCGGGCACCAGTCCGTGCCCGCGTCACCGTCGATCGCGTTCGACGCCGGGTCCCCGGACTGGGAGGAGTCCGCGCTCGCCTGGCCGGACAGCGCCCAGTTGATGCTCGGTCCCTGCGCCCACGGCCAGTCGCGGTGCGGGCCCTTGCGGGCGGCGCCGGCGGCCGCCCCGGTGGTCCGCGCCTGCGCCGCGGCGTGCCCGGGGAACGGAGAGGTGCCGGCCGCGCCCCCCGCAGGTCCGGCGGCGGCCGCGCCGACTCCGGCCACCAGGATCAGCGCCGCCGGGGCGGCTGCCATGGCCGCTGCCCTGATCAGCCCCCGGCGGCGCCCGCGGCGAACCGCCTGGAGGCGCCCTGGCAGGCGCAAGAGAACGTGACGAGACAGGTTCGGCATAGCAAACCTCCGTAATCACACAAAACTAAAACTTGAGCGCACAATAACGCGCACCGCACCGGCCATCAATGGGATTCAGTGCACGTTTCCGGGCAGGAGCGCCAGCTTTCCGGTAACCCGCCGTCCGCCGAGTTCGGCGAGTGCCTCGGCGGCGCGCTCGAGCGGATAGGTCTGTGGGGCGACGGGGTGCAGCACTCCGGCCGCCACACGCTGGAGCAACTCGGCCACCAGCGCCCGGTTGCCGGCCGGGTCCTGGCCCGCCCACGCGCCCCAGTCGACCCCGATCACCGTGCGGTTGCCCAGCAGGATGCGGTTGAGCGGCACCCGCGGGATGGAGCCGCCCGCGAACCCGACCACCAGGTAGCGGCCGCTGTGGCCCCGCTTGGCCGGGCTGGATGCCGCGGCGATCACCCGTGCGCCGAGCGAACTGGCGACGTCGAACACGGCGAGCCCGATCCCGCCCCGGCACCGAGGACCACCACCCATTCGCCGGGCCGCACGCTGGTGCGCCTGGTCAGGGCGAAGAGCATCGTCGTGTAACTGTCCACCGCGGTCGCGGCCACCTCGAAGCTGACCGCCTCCGGCAGTGGCACCACCGCCCCGGCGGGGAGCAGCCGGTGCGTGGCGTAGCCGCCCAGGCCCATCCAGCAGCCCACCACCCGGCTGCCAGCGGGCAGGCCGGGCACATCGTCCCCGCCACCTCGCCGGCCACCACCAGCCCGGGGGTGAAGGGCAGCGGCGGCTTCACCTGGTACAACCCGGCGACGATCAGCCCGTCCACAAAGCTGACGCCCGCAGCACGAACGCGAACCAGCACCTCACCCGGGCCCGGCCGCGGATCCGGCGCGTCCTCGAGCACCAGCCGCTCCGGTGGCCCGAACCCACGGCACACAACCCGGCGCACCTGCCACCTCCTCACACAGCCACCGCCATCTTCGCGCGGCCATCGCACGCAGAACAGGGCACCGGGTGCCCTGTTCTGCGAAGCCACGGGCCGTGGGAATACTGTGGTCGGCAGGCGCGGGTCGCGCAGGGCAACGGAGGTAGCGCATGAGCGGCGGGATCGAGCACCTGATCCTGTCTGGGCCGCTGCTGTTCGCCGTCCCTGTGGCCGCCGCCGCGGGCGCGGTGACGTTCCTCTCCCCCTGTGTGCTCCCGCTGGTCCCCGGCTACCTCTCCTACGTGACCGGCATGTCCGGCGTCGACGCGCAGCAGGCCGGGGAGACCGGCGGTGCCGCGACCGGTGGCAATCCCGTACCCGGCGGCGGGACCGCACAGGGCCCGGCCGGCGTCGCGGTGACCACGGTGGCGCCGAGCACGCCGGCCACCGCGGCACGGCCGCCCAGGCGTCGCGCGGTTCTCGGCACGCTGCTTTTCGTGCTTGGCTTCACGGCCGTGTTTGCCAGCGTGGGAGTCGCCTTCGGCGGCCTCGGTGCCCTGCTGGAACGGCATATCGTGGGGCTGACCCAGGTCTTCGGGGTGCTGACGATCGTGCTGGGGCTGCTGTTCGCCGGGGTCTTCGACCGCATCCCGGTCACCGGGCGGATCCTGCGGCCCTCGATACGCCCCCGCGCCGGGCTGGCCGGCGCGCCGATGCTCGGCGTGCTGTTCGGCCTGAGCTGGACCCCGTGCGTGGGCCCGACGCTCACGTTCGTGCTGACCCTGTCGATGACCTCGGGCACCGCCGTGCGCGGCGCCATCCTCACCGTCGCCTACGGCCTCGGGCTCGGCATTCCGTTCCTGATCGTGGCGCTGGCGTTCGAGCGCGGTGTCGCCGCGTTCGGCTTTGCCCGGCGGCACGCGCGCGCGTTCAGCGTGGTCGGCGGGGCCATGCTGGTAGCCGTGGGCATCCTGGAGGTCACCGGCGCCTGGTCCAGCGCGCTGCTCTGGCTGAAGACCCACTGGATCTCCAGCTACCAGTCGCCGCTCTAACAAAGAATGCGCTCGAGACATCGTCATCAGCGGCCCTGCCGCGATGATGACCCGGGCTGCCGCCCTCCTCGCTGCGGTCGCGCCCGCGGCGCGCCTGCACGCGGACCCCCTGCCCAGCGCCCGCCGGCCGCTATGATCGGCCCCGTGAAACAGGGTGCGCCGACCGACGAGCAGACGCGCGGGGCCGCGGGCAACGGGACCGGCCCGGCGGTCGCGAACGGGTCGCTTGCGCTGGTCAACAGCGGGCTGTTCGCGGATGCGTCCAACTTCGACCTGCGCTACGTGCCGGATTACGACCGGATCCACGCCATCGTGGGCGCGCTCCGTACGCTCGGCCTGAAGGTCGTCCTGACCAGCGGCTCCTTTGACATCCTGCACGAGGGTCACTCGATGTACCTCGAAGCGGCCCGCCGGTTCGGCGACTTCCTGATCGTCGGCCTGGACAGCGACGAGAAGATCCGGGCCCGCAAGGGCCCGCACCGGCCCGCGGTGCCCGAGATGGAGCGGCTGCGCATGGTGACACACCAGCGCGGCGTGGGCCTGGTCACGCTCAAGCACCTGACCGACGAGCGGTGGCGGCTGATCAAGACGATCCGCCCGGATGTGCTGGTGGCCACCGCCGACACCTACTCGCCCGCCGAGATCTCCGAGCTTGAGGAGCGGTACTGCGGGCGGGTAGCGGTGCTGGAGCGGATGGCGACCGTGAGCACCTCGGCCAGGCTGCGCCGGATCCAGCTCGGCCTGCCCGAGCCGTGGGATCTGTCGGCCGGCGAGGCGGGCGGGCCCGCCGACGGCGGCGAGCCGGGCAGGTCGCCGGCCTCCCCGTGAAGCAGGTACTGCTCTACCTCCCGGTGATTCATGCCGGATACGAGGCCTTCCTGCGCAAGCACTCGGACGCGGCCGGAATCCTGCTGCTCGGGCACGGGTTCACCGCGGACTATCCCAGCCTGGCCAAGGACATCCGCGCCCTGCCCGCGGCACGGGCCGCGGACTACCTCCGGCTCGTCAGCGGCGATGCCAGCGTCCGCGTGGTGGAGCCCGCGGAACTGGCCGGCGCGGTGACCGGTGACCTCCTGGTGCTGCCCGACGAGGAGGTGATGCGGGACATCGCGGGCAGGTACGGCCTTGGCGCCGGCCGGAGCCTGGTGTTCGACCGCACCTTCCTGCGCTGGGACCGCGACTGGGCCACCGCCAAGACGCCTGTCAGCTTCGACGGCGAGGTCACGGCCGCCGAGCTTCCCCGCGAGCTGCTCGGCCGGGCCCAGGCCCTGGCCGGGCGCAGCTCGGACTGGTGGCGGCAGGTAGGGGCGGTCGCCGCGCGGGCGGGCCAGGTGCTCGGCTGTGCCTGGAACCACCACCAGCCGACCGAGTACGCCCCCTACCTCAACGGGGATCCGAGGGATGCGTTCGAACGCGGCGTCCGGGCGGACCTGTCCACGGCGATCCACGCCGAGGCGTCCCTGATCGCCGCGGCGGCCAGGGACGGGATCAGCCTGGCCGGCGCCGACCTCTACACGACGACGTTCCCGTGCCCGGCCTGCGCCAGGCTCATCGCCGAGGCCGGGTTCGCCCGCTGCTTCTTCGCCGGCCAGTACTCGGTGCTCGACGGTGAGCAGACGCTGCGCGCCCGGGGTATCAGCCTGATCTGGGTGGATACCCGGGCCGGGAGCTGAACCTCATCCGTACCGGCGGCGCGCCCGGGTCGTCCGAGCCCACCAGCACGTGCGCATGTACATGGGCGATGGTTGCGCCCGTGAAGCGGCAGTCACCGTTGCGGACACCCAGGCCGTAGTGCCGCACCCCACAGGCCTCCGCAGTGGCCGCGAGCGCCACCCAGAAGTCGCTACGCACCTCATCACTGAGTTCTAGCAGGTCTCCGGCATGGTGGTGGGGCACAAGCAAGAGATGGAGGCTCGTGCCCTGATACGGGAACGCGTTGGGGGTGACGCTCCAGTGCTCGGTGGACAGCAGGATCCGCTGCTGCGGATGGCTGGCCAGGTACTCGGGGCAGAACAGGCAGATTCCGGCGGCGTCGAGCCGGGCCATCTCGGCCCGCTGCTCGGGTGTGCGCACGTTCTCGAAGCAGTACAGGCTCACCGCGCCGCCCGCCGGTAGTCGAGGAACGAATACGGCAGCGGGCCCTGCGCGCCGGCCTCGTCGTCCCGGCCGGCCAGCTCGAACCCGGCCAGCCAGCCGTCGGGCATGGCCCGGTCCCCGGTCACCTCGCCGTGTACCCGGGTCAGGTACACCCGGTCGGCGAGCGGCAGCGCGTCCCGGTAGACCGACTCACCGCCGATGACGAAGAACTCGCTGTCGCCCGCCTCGGCCGCGAGCGCCTCGGCCAGGGCCAGAGCCTCAGGGAACGACCTGGCCACCCGGACCTCCGGGTACCCCGTTTCGCCGAGGGTCCGGCTCACCACGACGGAGATCCGGCCGGTCAGCGGGTGCCCGAGCCGGTCAAGGATGGACTGATAGGTGAGTCGGCCCATGACCACCACGTGACCGGTGGTCAGCTCGCGGAACCGGCGCAGGTCCCCGGGCAGGTACCAGGGCAGCGCGCCGTCGGCCCCGATGATCTCGTTGACCGACGCCGCCACGACCAGCGAAACGATCATGGGGAAACCGGGATCGACGAGATCGCCGGGTGCGGGTCGTAGTCGCTGACCTCGAAGTGCTCGGCGCGGAATTCGTGGATGTCGGTGACCTTCCGCCCGTCCTCGGTGATCTGGACCGTGGGCAGCCGCCGCGGCTCGCGCTCCAGCATGACCGTGACCGCATCCCGCTGGTTCTCGTAGACGTGCGCGTCGGAGATCGTGTGGTAGTAGGCCACGGCCGGCATGCCGGTGAGCTGCTCCAGCATGAGGAGCAGCGCGGCGTACTGGATCATGTTGGCCGGCACGCCGACCGGCACGTCCCCCGAGCGCTGGAACATGTGCAGGTGCAGGCCGCCCGCCAACACCCGCACGTGCACCCAGCCGTGGCATGGCGCGATCGTGGTCTTCGGCGTCTTCCCCTTGCCGCGGACCTGGTATTGCGGGATCCACGGGGAGACGAAGTGAGTCCGGTCACCCGGCAGTTCGGTGAGCTGCTCCACCAGGTGCTGGAACTGGTCGAACCCAGGCCCTTCGGCGGTGGGGAAATTACGGAACGCACCACCGTAGGACCCCGGCCCCAGGCTCCCCGGCGCGAGCCCGCGGCGGGAGGTCTTCTCCGGCGTGGCCCACGGGCCCCACCAGTCGCAGCCGAACTCGGCCAGTTCGGCGAGCGTCGTCGCGCCGTTGATGAACGCGCACAGCTCGCCGATGGACTTGCGCCAGAACGACTTCAGGCTGCGCTCGGTGATCAGCGGGAAGCCGTTGGCCAGGTCGAAACGCATCGCCTGCTGCATGAGCGTGAGCGCCGCGGGCCCCTGCCGGGTGGGCACACTCACCCCGCCGGACACGATCCGGTCAAGCAGCAGCCGGTACTGGGAGTCGGGCTCCCGCTCCCCCGGCGGACGGTACTCCACGGCCGGCCTCCCTGCCAGTCGACACTGCCTCACATCCTCGCCGATGCACTGACCTGCTGTCTGGCTGCCCCGCCGGTAAATGGGATGCAGCCGCCTGCCCGGCTGCCGATGATGGAGCATGGCCTGGCAGCTCACCGAGGACCTGGAGACCTTCCTCACCACCGCGGACGGTTTCCTGCGGCGCCGCCCCGCGGCGAACACGATCATGCTCACCGCGACGGAGTTGCTGCGGGCCAAGGGTGCCGGCGCGTACGGGGACGTCACCCCGCTGTTCGGCTGGCGGGCAGGCCCCGGCGGCGCTGTGACCGCGGCGTTCCTGCACACCCCGCCCTACCCGGTGGTGCTGACGGACATGGCGGACGCGGCGGCCGCCGAGCTTGCCGTGGATCTGGCGGGCCGCGGCCACCGGCCTCCCGGGGTCAACGCCACGCCGGCGCCGGGCGCGGCCTTCGCCGCCGCGTGGCAGGCGCACACCGGCCAGCCCGCGCACACCGGCATGCGGATGCGCCTGTATGCGCTGGACACGCTGCGGCCGCCGGACCCGCCGCCGCCCGGCACGGCCAGGGCCGCGGATGCCGGGGACCGCGACCTGCTGCTGGCCTGGCTCGACGCGTTCAAGGACGAGGCGCAGCCGGCCGGGCCGCAGGAGTCGGAGCGGGTGGTGAACGACCGGGTCGGCTGGGGCGGCCTGGTGCTCTGGGAGGACGAGGGCAGGCCGGTGTCGCTGGCCGGGCGCAACCGGGCCGCCGCTGGCCAGGCCCGGGTCGGCCCCGTCTACACGCCGCCGGAGCTGCGCGGCCACGGTTTCGGCGGCGCGGTCACGGCCGCGATCACCCAGGCCGCGCTGGACGACGGCGCCGAGGGTGTGGTGCTGTTCACCGACTTGAATAACCCCACGAGCAACACCCTGTACCAGCGCCTCGGCTACCGCCCGATCAGCGACTGGACCCTGCTCCGCTTCGGCGCCGCTAGGGGGTGATGGCGATGGCGTCCGGGTTGCGGCCGGTCTTGATCGGTGGCAGGGCGGTGTTGGTGGCGGTCCGGATGGGGGTCACCGTGCCCGAGCGGAGATTGGTCACGTAGGCGGTCTTCCCGTCCGGGGTGATCGCGATGGCGTACGGGCTGAGGCCGGTCTCGATCCGTGTCAGGGCGGTGTTGGTGGCGGTCCTGATCGGGGTCACCTTGCCCGTGCTGATGGCCACGTAGGCGGTCTTCCCGTCTGGGGTGATCGCGATGGCGTCCGGAAAGACGCCGGTCTTGATCGGCGGCAGGGCGGTGCCGGTGGCGATATCGATCGGGGTTACCGTGCCCGAACCGGTGCCGCCCACGTACGCGGTTCTTCCGTCCGGGGTGATCGCGATGGCGTCCGGGCCGTTGCCGGTCTTGATCGGTGGCAGGGCGGTGTTGGTCGCGGTCCGGATCGGGGTCACCGTGTCCGCACCGGCGACGTAGGCGGTCTTCCCGTCCGGGGTGATCGCGATGACGCCACGGCCAACGGCACCGATCTTGATCGGCGGCAGGGCGGTGTTGGTCGCGGTCCGGATCGGGGTCACCGTGCCCGCACCGTTGCCGGCCACGTAGGCGGTCTTCCCGTCCGGGGTGATCGCGATGTCATAAGGGTGGCGGCCGGCCTTGATCGGTGGCAGGGCGGTGTTGGTCGCGGTCCGGATCGGGGTCACCGTGCCCGACTCGATGTTGGCCACGTAGGCGGTTTTCCCGTCCGGGGTGATCGCGATGAAGCCGGGTGCCACGCCCACCCTGATCGGCCTGCCCGCGGTGCCGGTGGCGACATCGACGGGGGTCACCGTGCCCGAATTGCCGTTGGCGACATAGGCGGTTTTTCCGTCCGGGGTGATCGCGATGGCGTCCGGGCCGTTGCCGGTTCTGATCGGTGGCAGCGCGGTGTTGGTCGCGATCCGGATCGGCGTCACCGTGCCCGAACCGCCGTTGGCCACGTAGGCTAGGGCGGGATGAGCTGGGCTGCCCCCAGTGGTCGCCCGAGGACCGTGGAGTGCGTTGGAGACGGCCGCGGTACCAGCTACCACGGCGACGACCGCGGCGGCGGCGGCCAGCGGCGCCACCCGGCGCGGCCAGCGGCGCCCGGGCTTGGCCAAGGTGGGGAGGCGCGAGCCCAGCATCACCCGATCCCACAGGTCTCCCGGTGGTTGCACGTTCTTGAGCTTGCGCAGTTCTCGTTGCCAGCGCTCAGGCATGGCCGGCCTCCTCCTCGCTCAGCAGTTCGCGAAGCCGGCGCCTGCCCCGGAACAAGTGCACCTTGACTGCCGCGACCGACGTTCCCATGTGCTCCGCCACCCCCCGGAGGGGCAGATCGGCCTCGTAATGCAGGACCACCGCAGCGCGCTGCGCCGGGCTGAGCTGGCGGAGGGCCGGAATCAGCGCCTCCAGCCCCGCCGCCGCTGCCATCCCCTGCTCCGGCTCGACCTCGGGCTCCTTACGCCGGAGCTCCTCGACCGCAATCCGGAAGGCGGTGCGGTACAGCCAGGGCACCGGTTCGCGGATCTGGCCGACGCGTTCCAGCGCCCGGGCAAACGCCTCGGCCACCGCATCGTCGGCCACCGCGGCACGGCCTCCGGCAAAGGCAAAGATGGTCCGCCACAGGCCGGGAGCGGCCTGCCGGAACAACTGCTCAAATGCAGCCACACCCACCGGCTCCAGCCGGTTCGGCTCCTGCTTGCGCACGTCTGACACTCCAATAGAGCGCTCAGCGACCGGAATGGTTAACAACCTGGCCCGAAATCACAGAACCGGCGATCCGATCCAATCCATATCGCTGCGTGTGGCAGGGCCGTGGATATGGCCGTGGGAGTTAGTCTGCCCCCATGGGTACTTCGCCGTTGTCCACGGAGGACATTCGTGCCGCCGCCGGCGCGCACCACGAGCTAGGCCCCGAGTACAGCGACGCGGTCGTGGCCTCGTTCCTTGAGAGAGTTGACCAGGAGATAGCCGCACGTGTCGATGAGCGCCTGGCAGCGGCCGGCCCGCGCCGGGCACGCCCGGCGGAGCCGGGGAACCGCCGGGCGATGATGAAGGGCTTCGCGATCGGCGTCGCCGTCAGCGTTGCCGTTGTCTTCTTGGTCGCCGGGGCCAGGGCGGGTCATCACAAGCTTCTCCTGCTGCCTGTCCTCGCGGTGGTCTGCGGCGCTGGCGCACGCTGGGCCAGCCGGCATTGGGCGATCCACAGGGCTGCGCTGCGGCAGGGGCCTCACGCCACCGCCCGCGGCGACTACCGTCGATTGGTCTAGCCGCCCCGGCTGATCCACACCGATAGGCAGGCGGGTTCGAGGGCCTGCTGGACGGCACGGGTCAGGTCGTCGCAGACCGCGTCCAGTTCGACCGCGTCCTTCAGCCGGGCCGCGAACGCGGCCACCATCTGGTCGGCGTCGTAGCGGCCCCGGTTGAACCGGCGGTCCACCGCCCGCAGCACCCGCCGCCGCAGCGGGCTGAACAGCGCGGCCGCGGGTCGGCCAGGGGTACGTACAAGACGGCCAGCGCGAGCGACAGCGCACCCAGGCAGACCGCCAGCGCCGCAGACGCCCCGCGGAACCGGCGGGCACCCTCCGCCGCCGACGCCCGCGCTGCCGCTAGCCGTGCCTCCCCCACGAAGGCAAACACTACGCCCGGATCGTTCCGGAAACGTTACCGCTCAGGGCATAGAACAGAGCTGCGCGGCAGTGATCGCCGTGGTGAAGCCCACCGGTGAGCAGAAAAGGCGCATGATGTAGCTATGAGTTCATCCCGCGCCGCGGCCCGGCGCCACCTGCCCGGCAGCCCGTTCGCCCCTCCGGCTCCGGCGCCCCCGGCCGAGACGTTCGCCGTGCACGATCAAGTTACCCACGACAAGTACGGGCTCGGGCTGGTCCTCGGCGTGGAAGACCACGCCGTGATCGTGGACTTCCGCCCCGATCACCGGCGGATCGCGCTCCCCTGCGCCAAGCTCACCAAGCTGTAACATCCCCGGCCGGGGCGCGCACGATGGGCCTGGGTCCGCGGCATGCGTCCAGGCTGCGCTGGTGTCGGCGGGTTAGCTGAAGGCCCTGACGTTTTCCGCCTGGGGGCCCTTCTGGCCCTGGGTGATGTCGAACTCGACCTTCTGTCCCTCATCCAGGCTGCGATAGCCGTCGCCGGTGATCGCGCTGAAGTGCACGAACACATCCGGGCCACCCTCGACGGCGATGAAGCCGTAGCCCTTGTCAGCGTTGAACCACTTCACAATGCCCTGAGCCATGTGCCTTCTCCTGATATGACGATCTCCGGGCCACGCATCCGCGCGCGGCCCAGGCTGGTGCGGACCGCCTGCCCGTGAGGCTTGGCTGTGGGGGCCCGACGGCGCCCGCTGTCAGAATTCGCAGGCGCTGTGACACGTACACGAACTTCGACTCCAACCGCGCCCATTAAACACCATCGCAGGCCTCCGCGGCCTGACGAGCGGCGAGTAACCACGGAATGAGACGGGGAGTCTGCCGTGAGTGGTGCTGTTTGCCGTATAGGAGGAGAATCTTTGCAAGGAGCGGGGGTTGGTCCATGGAGTTGCTCGAGCGATCGTCGTTCCTCGACGCGCTGGGCGGATATGCGGCCGAGGCCAGGGGCAGCAGCGGACGGCTCGTGCTGGTGTCGGGCGAGTCGGGCATCGGCAAGACCGCGCTGGTCGAGGCGTTCCAGGCACAGCTCGGCGGGGCGCGCTGGCTCTGGGGCGCGTGCGATGCCCTGCTGACGCCCCGGCCGCTGGGCCCGCTGTTCGACATCGCCGCGCAGGCGGGCGGCCAGCTAGCCGAGCTGTGCGGCCAGGGTGCCGGGCCGGACCGGCTGTTCAGGGCGTTTCTTGCCGAACTCGACTCGCCGAAGGCCCTGACCGTCATGGTGATCGAGGACGTGCACTGGGCGGACGAGGCAACGATCGACCTGCTGAGGTTCACCGGGCGACGACTGGGCCGGATGAGGGCGCTGGTCCTGGTCACCTACCGGGACGACGAGCTGAGCGACGACCCGCTCCGGCTGCTGCTCGGCGATCTCGCGACCCATCGTGCGACACGCCGGATGGGCCTGCCGCCACTGTCCGATGACGCCGTCCGGGCGCTGGCCGGGCAGCGAGACGTGGACGCGGCCGAGCTGTGCCGGGTGACCGGCGGCAACCCGTTCCTGGTCTGCGAGGCCATCGAGGCGGGCTGGCCCGCGATCCCGCCGACGGTGCGCGACGTGGTGGGCGCCCGGCTGGCCCGTTCGAGCGCCCCGGTCAGCGAAACCCTGCAGGCGGCCGCCGTCATCGGCCCACGCACTGACCGGGATGTTCTCGCGGCGGTTCTCGGCGGACCGGCTGCGCCGCTGGATGACTGCCTCAGGACCGGCCTCGTCACCGCCGACGCGAGCTCGATGCGGTTCAGGCACGAGCTGGCCCGGATGGCGGTGGCCGAGACGATCCCGCCGCATCGCAGGGGTGAGCTGCACGCACGGCTGCTGCGGGTGCTTGAAGACGTTGGCAGCACCGACCCCGCGGTGCTGGCCCACCACGCCGAAGGCGCCGGCGACGTTGCCGCGACCCTGCGGTATGCCGCGGAGGCGGCCCGCCGGTCGGCGGTACTGAGTGCCCATCGTGAGGCGGCCGCGCAGTACCAGCGGGCGCTGCGTCACGCCGGCGCCGCCGACCTGCCGGACCTGGCCGGACTGCATGAAGGGCTCGCGGCTGAATACGCGCTGCTCGACCGGCTGGACGAAAGCGAGGCGGAGCTGCGCACCGCCCTGGAGATCCGCCGCGGTCTCGGCGACGCCATGCGCGTCGGCGAGGACCTGAGCATGCTGTCCGCCATCCTGTGGCAGCAGTGCCGCGGGGAGGAGAGCATCCGGGCCGCCGAGGAGTCGCTCCGGGCTTTGCAGCCGCTGCCGCCCGGCCCGGAGCTGGCGGCGGCCCAGATCGATGTGGCCGCCGGCATGTGGAACACGGGACGGCACGCTGAAGCCCGCGACCGCGTCGCCCAGGCGCTCGACCTCGGCAAGCGACTGGGCCGGGATGATGTCGTGAGCCAGGCTCTGATCATGACCGGGGCCTTCCTCGTCGACATCGGCCAGGATGGGATCGGCCCGACCGAGCAAGGGCTCCGGCTGGCGCTCGACGCCCACCTGGAGCAGGAAGCGGGCAGCGCTTACGTCAACCTGCAGGACATCTGCGTCAGCGTGCAGCGGCTGGACGAGGCCCAGCGCTACTACCAGGCGGGCACGGCCTTCTGTGAGCGGCGCGAGCTGCGCTGGCGCACGCGCTGCATGCACGGCGCCCAAGCGGACACGTTGCTGCTGCTCGGGCGCTGGGACGAGGCCGTGGATCTCTGCAACGACGTGCTCGCCATCCCGGGTGTCTCGGCCTCGAATCAGCTCTACCCGCTGCGGATCCTCGGCACGATACGCGGCCGCCGCGGCGAACCCGGCTACGCCCAGCTACTGGACTCCTCGGCCGCCCTGGCCGCGGGAATCGTCTCGCCGGTATGGGTCGCACAGGTCCGGGCGGTGCGGGCGGAACTGCTCTGGCTGTCGGGGCAGACCGATCTCGCCTGCCAGGAGGCACGGGAGGCTTACGAGCTGGCACTCGGCCGAGTCGATCCGTGGAAGCTCGGGGCGCTGGCCATCTGGCTGTGGCGGCTCGGCGCGGGAGTGGACCTGCCCACCGGCCTGCCGGAGGCGTATGCGCTGGAGATCGCGGGCGACTGGCAGGGCAGCGCCGCCGCCTGGGAGCGGCTCGGCCGGACCTATGACGCCGCCCTGACGCGGATCGTTTCCGCGCAGGACGATGCCGAACTCCGGGCGGCGCTCGCCGTGCTGGACGGCCTCGGTGCCCGCGCGACCGCCGCCGCGGCCCGGCGGCGGATGAGGGAACTCGGCATGACGTCGATCCCGCGCGGGCCCCGCGCGGCCACGCGGGCCGCCCCGGCCGGGCTGACCGCCCGTGAGCAGGAGGTCCTGGCGCTGCTGTCGCAAGGCCTGCCCGACCGGGAGATCTCCCGGCGGCTGTTTATCTCCGAACGGACCGTGCACCACCACGTCTCCGCGGTCCTGGCCAAGGTCGGGGTCTCGTCCCGCACCGCCGCGGCCCGCGAGGCCGCCCGGCTGGGCATTGCGCCCTGACCACGGCCGGGTGCCGGGTCACCGGCTCATTGGGCTCGCCGTGGCGTGCTGGCGGGCGGCGCACAGGCGCAGCACGTTGGCGATGACCTGGTGGCCGGTGCCGCCCGCCGCGGTCAGGATCGACTCCGGGTGGAACTGCACGCCCCACCGGCCCGCCACAGCGTCCTCGATCGCCATCACCGCGCCGTCGGGGGTCACCGCGGTCACCGTGAACCCGCCCTTGACCTGGCCCGGCACCGCATGCAGCGAGTGATACCTGGCCGCGATGAAGTCCGGGGGCAGCCCGGCAAGCAGCCCGTCGCCGGAATCGGAGAGCCGCAGCACCGCGCCCGGTTTCCCATGGGCGGGCTCGGGCAGCAGCGCCAGTTCCCCGCCGGCGTGCTCCACCATCGCCTGCAGCCCCAGGCACACGCCGAACGCGGGCAGCCCCCTTCTGTCGAGTTCGGTGAGCAGGGCGTCGCAGTCGAAGTCGGACGGGCGCCCCGGCCCGGGTGACAGCACCACCAGGTCGGGCCGGTAGCCGTCGAGCGCCGCGGCGGGGAACCCCGCGCGCAGGGTGGTGACCTGGGCGCCCTGCTCGGCGAAGTAACCCGCCAGCGTGTGCACGAACGAGTCCTGGTGGTCGACGAGCAGCACCCGCAGGTCAGCGCCGGGCGGCGGTTCCGCGGAGCGGGCGGTGACCGGCCCCGTGGAGCGTTCAGCAGAAGAAACCGCGGTGGTGGCCTCGGCCAGCGTTTCCAGCAGCGCTCGCGCCTTCAGCTCGGTCTCCTGCTCCTCGGCGGCCGGGTCTGAGTCGAACAGCAGCGTCGCCCCGGCGCGCACGGTGGCCACGCCGCGCTCGATGTGCGCGGTGCGCAGCGTCAGGCCGGTGTTCATGTCGCCGTCGAAGCCGATCATCCCGACCGCGCCGCCGTACCAGCGGCGCGGCGCCTTCTCGTGGTCCTCGATGAACTGCATGGCCCAGGTCTTGGGCGCGCCGGTGACGGTGACCGCCCACATGTGGGTGAGGAACGCGTCCAGCGCGTCGAGCCCGGGGCGCAGCCGGCCCTCGATGTGGTCGACCGTGTGGATCAGCCGGCTGTACATCTCGATCTGCCGCCGCCCGATCACCCGGACGCTGCCCGGCACGCAGACCCGCGACTTGTCGTTGCGGTCCACGTCGGTGCACATGGTCAGCTCGGACTCTTCCTTGGCCGAGTTGAGCAGCGCGCGGATGTTCTCCGCGTCCTCCAGCGGGTCGGTGCCGCGCCGGATGGTGCCGGAGATGGGGCACGTCTCCACCCGGTCGCCGGTCACCCGCACGTACATCTCCGGCGACGCCCCGACCAGGCACTCCCCCTCGCCGAGGTTGAAGAAGAACTCGTACGGCGCCGGGTTGCGCGTGCGCAGCGACTGGTAGAACGCGGCGGCCGAGGCGCATGGCGCGCGGAACGCCTGGCTCGGCACCACCTCGAACAGGTCGCCGCGGACGAAACGCTCCTTGGCCTCCGCCACGATCCTCGCGTAGGCCCCCGGCTCGTTTTCATGCGTGACGCTCCCCGTGCCCGGCCCGGTTCCGCCGGACGCCGGCGTGTCCCGTGGCATGCCCTGGGTGGACACACCGGCCACGGTGAACTCGTAGGAGTAGCGCATCGCCGTCTCCCGCTTGCGGTCCACCACGAACAGCTCGTCGGGCAGGTGCAGGACCAGGTCGCGCTGGCCCGCTGGCCGGTCGATGCGCGGCGTGACCGGCTCGAACTGGAACGCCAGGTCGTAGCCGAACGCGCCGTACAGGCCGAGGTGCGGGTCGCCGCCCGCGAAGGCGGCGATGATCTCGCGCACCGCCGAGAACACCGTCGGGCGCCTGCTGCGGTCCTCCTCCGCGACCAGCCCGGCCGGCTCGGGGATCGTGACGCTGACCTCGTCCGGGCCGGACGCCGCGGTGAGCCGG
>Ga0207664_10000478_pt1 | contig 28408 bp, 28 predicted proteins | sample LARL83metaG_FD_184349 | JGI IMG/M metagenome (GOLD analysis project Ga0207664, IMG submission 184349) | Corn, switchgrass and miscanthus rhizosphere microbial communities from Kellogg Biological Station, Michigan, USA - LAR L8-3 metaG... | ecosystem: Host-associated > Plants > Roots >... | reverse complement strand
CGACCGAGCTCAAGAAGCGCATCTGGTTCACGCTTGCGGTGCTGCTCGTCTACCGCGTCGGAGCCTACATTCCGGTTCCCGGGATCGATCCGCAGATCCTCGCCGACATCTTCCGCCAGCAGCAGAACGGCATCCTCGGCATGGTCGACATGTTCGCGGGCGGCGCGCTCGGGCGCATGACGATCTTCGCGCTCAACATGATGCCGTACATCTCATCGTCCATCATCATCCAGTTGATGACGAGCGTGGTGCCCAGCCTCGAATCCCTGAAGAAGGAAGGCGAGAGCGGCCGGCGCAAGATCAACCAGTACACGCGCTACGTCACGGTGGTGCTGGCGGCATTCCAGGCCTACGGCATCGCCATCGGACTCGAGGGGCTGTCCTCGTCGGGCGGCGCCGTGGTGCACGACCCGGGCCTGCTGTTCCGCGGCAGCACGGTCATCACCTTGGTCGCCGGCACGCTCTTCCTGATGTGGCTCGGCGAGCAGGTGACCGCGCGGGGCGTCGGCAACGGCATTTCCCTGATCATCTTCGCCGGAATCGTCGCCAATCTGCCGAATGCGCTCGTCGCCACTCTCGAGCTCGGCCGCACCGGCGCGCTGTCGCCGGTGGTGATCGCCGTCCTGCTGGCGATGGTGGTGGCGATCGTCGCCTTCGTCGTGTTTATGGAGCGCGCCCAGCGGCGCATCCTCATTCAGTATCCGAAGCGTCAGGTCGGCAACAAGATGTACGGCGGCGAAGCCTCGCATCTGCCGCTGAAGCTCAATACCTCCGGCGTGATCCCGCCGATCTTCGCGTCGTCGCTGTTGTTGATGCCGACGACCATCGCCAGCTTCAACGTCAACGGCGGGCCCGAATGGCTGACGCTGGTGACGTCGCAGCTCGGCCACGGCCGACCGCTCTATCTGCTTCTGTACTCGCTGATGATCGCGTTCTTCACCTTCTTCTACACCGCGGTCGTTTTCAATCCGACCGAGACCGCCGACAACCTGCGCAAGTACGGCGGCTTCGTGCCCGGCATCCGCCCCGGCAAGAACACGTCCGATTATCTCGACTACACGCTGACGCGCCTGACGGCGATCGGCGCGGCGTATCTGATCGCGATCTGCCTGATCCCGGAAATCCTGATCTCGCGGTTCTCGGTGCCGTTCTACTTCGGCGGCACCAGTCTGCTGATCGTCGTCACCGTGACGATGGACACCGTCGCCCAAATCCAGTCGCATCTGCTCGCCCACCAGTACGAAGGCCTCATCAAGAAGTCCAAGCTGCGCGGTCGCAACGGATGAACCTGATCCTTCTCGGACCGCCGGGCGCCGGCAAGGGCACCCAGGCCGATCTCCTGAAGCAGCGCTATGGCCTGATCCAGCTTTCCACCGGCGACATGCTGCGGGCGGCGGTTGCCTCGGGCTCCGAGCTCGGCAAACGGGTGAAGGCGATCATGGAGGCGGGACAGCTGGTCCCCGACGACATCATGATCGAGATGATTTCCCAGCGGATCGAGCAGCCCGACTGCGCCAAGGGGTTCATCCTCGACGGTTTCCCGCGCACGACCCGCCAGGCGGAGGCGCTCGACGCCATGCTGGCGAAGAAGGGAACGAAGCTCGGCCGTGTGATCGAGCTCAAAGTGGACGACGACGCCCTGGTGGCGCGCATCAGCGGCCGGTTCGCCTGCGGCAAATGCGGCGCCGGCTATCACGACACCTTCAGGCCGCCGAAGAAGGCGGGAGTGTGCGATGCCTGCGGCTCGACCGAGTTCGTCCGCCGCAAGGACGACCGCCCGGAAACGGTGGCGGCCCGGCTGAAGGCCTACCACGCTCAGACGGCGCCGCTATCGGCCTATTACGGGGCCCGCGGACTCCTGGTCCAAGTCGACGGAATGGCTGAGATTCCCGAGGTTTTTCGCCAAATCGAAGCGGCCCTCGGCAAAGCGTTAAAGGTTGACTGAAGGCGAGTTTTTTCTATAATCGCGGCCTCCTCGCGGACCCGGGCATTTTCCCGGGTTTTTCATCGTTTAGACGGGAGTCGTTCCCTTGGCGCGCATCGCTGGCGTAAACATCCCCACCGACAAACGGGTGGTGATCGGCCTCACCTACATCTTCGGCATCGGTCCGCATCGTGCCAAGGACATCTGCAGCAAACTCGGAATTCCCGGGGAGCGTCGCGTCAATCAGTTGACCGAGGACGAGGTCATCCGCATTCGCGAGATGATCGACCACGATTATCACGTCGAAGGCGATCTCCGTCGCGAGACGGCAATGAACATAAAGCGGCTGATGGACCTCGGCACCTACCGCGGCCTCCGTCATCGCAAGGGCCTCCCGGTGCGCGGCCAGCGTACGCACACCAATGCGCGCACTCGCAAGGGGCCCGCCAAACCGATCGCCGGCAAGAAGAAGTCGGTCTAAGTCCAAGGAATGAAGTCATGGTAAAGGCCGCCGAAACGCCTGGCGCCGGAACGCGTCCCCGCCGCCGCGAGCGCAAGAACATCACGTCGGGCGTCGCGCATGTCAACGCGACGTTCAACAACACGGTGATCACCATCACCGACGCCCAGGGCAACACCATCGCATGGTCGTCCTCGGGCTCGAAGGGCTTCAAGGGTTCGCGCAAGTCGACTCCGTATGCGGCGCAGATGGCCGCCGAGGATGCCGGCCGCAAGGCGATGGAGCACGGCATGAAGACCCTCGAAGTCATGGTCAAGGGCCCCGGCTCCGGTCGCGAGTCGGCGCTCCGCATGTTGCAGTCGGTGGGTTTCACCATCACGTCGATTCGCGACGTGACGCCGGTGCCCCACAACGGCTGCCGGCCGCCCAAGCGGCGCCGGGTGTAGCGGAACCACCGCTTAACGCAGTCGCGTTTTTCCGGCGAGGCGCTTCCGCCTTGCCGCTTCAATCCGGCGGCCTCGGCCGCCCTTAGATAGATGCGGATATCCATCCGCGTCGGGACAACGAGGATATGCTCGTGATTCAGAAGAATTGGACTGAGCTGATCAAGCCGAGCAAGCTCGACATTCAGAGCAGCAACGAACCCGCCCGCCGGGCGACGATCGTTGCCGAGCCTCTCGAGCGCGGCTTTGGCCTTACGCTCGGCAACGCGCTTCGTCGCGTGCTGCTGTCGTCGCTTCAGGGCGCGGCGGTGACGGCGGTGCAGATCGAGGGCATCCTGCACGAGTTCTCGTCGATTCCCGGCGTGCGCGAGGATGTGACCGATATCGTCCTCAACGTTAAGGCGCTTGCCATCCGCATGCACGGCGACGGCCCGAAGCGCATCGCCCTCAAGGCGACCGGTCCCGGCGAAGTTCGCGCCGGCCAGATCGAGACGGGCCATGACATCGAGATTCTCAACAAGGATTTGGTGATCTGCACGCTCGACCAGGGTGCCAAGATCAACATGGAGATGACTGTGGCGTCCGGCAAAGGCTACGTGCCGGCCGCGCAGAACCGTCCCGAGGACGCGCCGATCGGCCTCATCCCGGTCGATGCGCTCTACAGCCCGGTTCGCAAGGTCGCCTACCGCGTCGAGAACACCCGCGTCGGTCAGGTCACCGACTATGACAAGCTGTCGCTCGACGTCGAAACCGACGGCACCGTGACGCCGGAAGATTCGGTGGCGCTCGCCGCCCGCATTCTCCAGGACCAGCTTCAGCTCTTCATCAACTTCGAGGAGCCGAAGGTCGAGGAGAAGGGCGAGCATGCCGAGGAGCTGCCGTTCAACCGCAACCTTCTCAAGAAGGTCGAGGAGCTCGAGCTTTCGGTGCGATCCGCCAACTGCCTCAAGAACGACAACATCATCTACATCGGCGACCTGGTGCAGAAGACCGAGGCGGAAATGCTCCGCACTCCGAACTTCGGCCGAAAGTCGCTGAACGAGATCAAAGAGGTGCTGTCGTCGATGGGGCTCCATCTCGGGATGCAGATCCCGGGCTGGCCGCCGGAAAACATCGAGGACCTGGCGAAGCGCCTCGAGGAACCCTACTAAACGCGCATTGCGCGAGAGGAAGTGTCATGCGTCACCGTCTGAGCGGTCGTAAGCTCAACCGCACCAGCGCCCACCGTAAGGCGATGTTCAGTAACCTCGTCGCGGCGTTGATCCGCCATGAGCAGATCACCACGACCCTGCCGAAGGCGAAGGACCTCAGGCCCATCGCCGACAAGCTGATCACGCTCGGCAAGCGCGGCAACCTTCACGCCCGCCGTCAGGCGATCGCCGTGCTGGGCGACGTAAAGCTTGCGGCCAAACTGTTCGATACGCTGGCGCCGCGTTACGCCAAGCGCAACGGCGGCTACACCCGGGTGCTGAAGGCCGGGTTCCGCTATGGCGACGCCTCGCCGATGGCCGTGATCGAGCTCGTCGAGCGCGATCCCGCCGCCAAGGGCGCCGAGGACAAGGTCCGCGTTGCCGAGGCCCAGAAGGCGGCCGAGGCCGCAACGGCGTAAGCGTCTGCGAATTGCATCTTTGAAAGGCCGTCCCCCGGGGCGGCCTTTCTATTTTGACCCCGTTCGATTGCGCGTCTTGGCTCGGCCATCGGCGGCCGTTGCCCCCGTGTTAGAATGAGCGTCCATGAGCACGCTGTTCGAGAAAGACGCGCCGCGGCCGCTCGCCGACCGGTTGCGCCCCAGAACCCTCTCCGAGGTGGTCGGCCAGGACCACCTCCTGGGGATGGGCATGCCGGTCCGCCGCATGGTGGAGGCGAAGCGCCTCGCATCGATGATCCTGTGGGGTCCTCCCGGCTGTGGCAAGACCACCATCGCCCGGCTTCTCGCGGCGGGCACCGATCTTCACTTCGAGAGCCTGTCGGCGGTATTTTCGGGCGTCGCGGACCTCAAGCGGGTGTTCGAGGCGGCACGGTCCCGCCGAGGCATGGGAAAGGGCACGCTCCTCTTCGTCGATGAAATCCACCGCTTCAACCGGGCCCAGCAGGACGGCTTTCTGCCCTATGTCGAGGACGGCACCGTCATCCTGGTCGGCGCCACCACCGAGAACCCGTCGTTCGAGTTGAACGCCGCGCTGCTGTCGCGCTGCCAGATGTTCGTGCTGAAACGCCTGGATGATGCGGCTTTGGAGGAAATCCTCGTCCGTGCCGAGAGCGCCGAGCGCCGCAAGCTGCCGCTCGACGGCGAGGCACGCGCCCAGCTCCGGGCGCTCGCCGACGGCGACGGACGCTACGTGATCAATCTCGCGGAGGAGCTGTTCGCGCTGAAGCGCAACGCCGGCGATCCTGTACTCGATCCGAAGACGCTGATGGCGGCGGTGCAGCGCCGCGCGCCGGTTTACGACAAGTCGCGCGAGAGCCATTACAATCTCATCAGTGCGCTGCACAAGTCGCTGCGCGGCTCCGACCCCGATGCTTCGCTCTATTGGCTCGCACGCATGCTGGCGGGCGGCGAGGATCCGCTTTACGTCGCCCGTCGCTTGATCCGGTTCGCCTCCGAGGACGTCGGCCTTGCCGATCCCAATGCCCTGGTGCAGGCGTTGGCCGCCCGCGATGCCTACGAGACGCTGGGCTCGCCCGAGGGCGAGCTCGCCATCGTCCAATTGACGGTCTACCTGGCGACGGCGCCGAAATCGAACGCGCTCTATGTCGCCCAGGGTCAGGCCTGGGCGGCGGCCGAGCGCACCGGCTCGCTCGAGCCGCCGCTCCACATCCGCAACGCGCCGACCAAGCTTATGCGCGATCTCGGCTATGCCGAGGGCTATGCCTACGATCCGCGGACCGCGGAAGGCTTCTCGGGACAGAACTATTTCCCCGACGGCATGGCGCGCGAGACGTTTTACCGCCCGTCCAAACGGGGCTACGAGCGCGATGTCGGCGAACGGCTCGCCGCCTGGGCCGAACTGCGCAAGAAGCTGACAAAGGCATCCGACGAGGGTGGAAAGAGCTCATGAACATCCCATCAATCGGTCCATCCGCTCTCGGCGTTGCGGAGATGCGGTTCCCCACGCCATGAGTGGGGTTCAAACGCTCGCGGTGGCGGAGAACGAGGCAGAGCTGAGGCTCGACCGCTGGTTTCAGCGTCGCTTCCCCGGTCTCGGCCATGGGCGGCTGTCGAAGCTTCTGCGCACCGGTCAGGTGCGCGTCGACGGCAAGCGCGCCGAGGGATCGCTGCGCCTCGCGACCGGCATGCTGATCCGGGTGCCGCCGCTCGACGAGAAGGATCTCGCTGCTCCGCGCGCGACGCCAGCGATCAAGCGCGCGGCGCCACCGAAGGAGCTGGCAGCACTTCAGAACGCTGTCCTTTACCGCGATGCCGATGTGCTGATCATCGATAAGCCGGCCGGACTCGCCGTCCAGGGCGGCACCGGAATCGATATCAGCGTCGATTCGATGCTCGACGCGCTGCGCTTCGACGGTCGCGAGCGCCCCAAGCTGGTGCACCGTCTCGATCGCGACACCTCGGGTGTTCTGGTTCTGGCCCGTTCCGCGCGCGCCGCCAAGTGGCTCACGGCAGCGTTCAAGGCGCGCGAGACCGAGAAGACCTACTGGGCCGTTCTGAACGGCGTCCCGAAGCCCGGGCGCGGCAAGATCGACATCCCGCTCGCCAAGCTGCCTGGCCCTAAGGGCGAGAAGATGGTCGAAGACGGTGAGGCGGGCAAACGCGCCGTCACGCTCTACACCGTCCTCGACCGTGCAGCGGACCGGGCGGCATGGGTCGCGCTGGCGCCGTTGACTGGCCGCACTCATCAGTTGCGCGCCCACTGCGCGGCCCTCGGCACGCCGATCCTCGGCGACGGCAAGTATGGCGGCCGCTCGGCGTTCATCGAGGGGCCGGGCATCGCCAAGCGGCTTCACCTCCACGCGCGATCGATCCGCCTGGATACCCCGGAGCGCCGAACGATCATGGCAACGGCACCGCTGTCACCTCATATGATCAATACATTCAATGTGTTCGGTTTCGAGGCTGATGCGGCACCTGAGGACCCTTTCTCGGAGGTGCGATGAGCGTCGGACGGTCTCCGCCGCGAACGCCGAAGCCGCCTCCGCCGCTGAGCGTCGAAGCGGTGGTAAACGGCTTCGCGGTCGTCGCCGGCGATCGGCCGTGGCGAACGCCCGCGGGCGCCGATCTGGTCGTGCCGACACGGGCTCTCGCCGAGGCCCTGGCGGATGAGATCGCGGCGGCGCGTGTCGCGGGCAAAGCTTGGCGTCCGCGCATGGACGCGCTGGGCCTGACGCGGCTCGCCGCGACCGCAATCGACCGGATCGGCCCCGCGAGCGTGGCCACCTGTGGGGCGTTGCTGGGGTTTGCGGCGACCGATCTCGTTTGCTACCGCGACAGCGGCGCCTCGGCGTTGCGCACGCGCCAGGAAGCGGCATGGCAGCCATTGCTCGATTGGCTCGCGGAGAGCTTCGACGCGCGCCTGATCGTGGTCGAAGGCGTGATACCCGAGCCGCAGCCTCAAGCGGCGCTCGATGCCCTGTCCGCCGCACTCGACCGCTGCGACCCGTTTACGCTCGCGGGGCTGGGTCTCGCCGTGCAGACCGCGGGCTCGCTTGCGATCGGCCTGGCGCTTGCCCATGGTCATCTCGACGCGGCACAGGCCTCGGCGCTGGCCGACCTCGACGAGGCGTTCCAGAACGAGCAATGGGGCGCGGACGCCGAGGCTTTGGCCAAGCGGCGCTTGCGCGCCGACGACATGGCGCTCGCCGAGCGCTTCCTCAAGCTCCTCAACGCCCCCGCCGCCCGGCCGTCCATTACCCGGAGCCAATCATGAGCCCAATCGACGAGATCGATGCCATCCATGTCCGTATCCAAGGGAAGGTGCAGAAGGTGCATTTCCGTCATTGGACGATCCAGGAGGCGATCAGGCGCGCCCTGCGCGGCTGGGTGCGCAACCGCTCCGACGGCTCGGTCGAGGCCGTGTTCGTCGGGCCGCGTGCGGTGGTGCGCGACATGATCGATGCCTGCCGCAAGGGGCCGCCCAGGGCCGAGGTCGAGCGGGTGGTGGAAATTCCCGGCGAATACGCGCCGGACGAGGACGAAACCGGCGCGGAGTTCCGTCAGATGCCGACGGTCTGAAGACGCCCCGCGTCTGTCGGCGGATCGTCGGCGGGAACGAGGCGGGCGTCGAACGTCTCCTCGAAGGATGCGCACAGAACGTCGTCCACTTCGGCCATGTCTGCTTCGACGCCCAGCGCCTTCAGCGAGGTCACGCCGTATTCTGCGATGCCGCACGGCACGATGCCGGCGAAGTGCGAGAGATCGGGATCGACGTTGAGGGCAATGCCGTGGGTCGTGATCCAACGGCTGATGCGCACGCCCAGAGCCGCGATCTTGGCTTCGCCGCTCGGTGTTTTCACCCAAATGCCGATGCGGCCTGTGCGCCGCTCGCCGGTAACGCCGAGGCGGCCGAGCGCGGCGATCAACCATGCCTCGAGGGTCTGGACGTAGCGCCGCACGTCGGGCGGCCCGGGCCTGCGCAAGTCCAGCACTGCGTAGGCGACGCGCTGGCCGGGGCCATGATAGGTGAAGCGGCCGCCGCGGCCGGTACGAAACACCGGAAAGCGTTCGGGCGTCAGAAGTTCGTTGTCGGCGGCCGAGGTGCCGGCGGTGTAGAGCGGCGGGTGCTCCAGAAACCACAGGAACTCCGACGCCGTGCCTTCGCGCACCTGGCGGGCGCGCAGGTCCATGGCGGCGAGCGCATCGGGGTAGGCCACCAGACCCCCGGAGCGGTGCCAGGCGACCGTCTTCGTGGCCGGCCCGGGGACCGCCCCGGACGCCGTCCCGCACCCTCCTGGAAGGGGTTTTTGCGCCCCGGTCATCGCTCCTCCGTCAAGCCCGAAGCCGCGGGTCAGCGCCCTTGCGCCGCCTCGGACCATTTGCTATTCCCCTCAATCCCCGGCGCCCCGGGCTTTTGGAGCTTAGGGCGCCCGCATACTACCCGGACATGCGGTCGTGGCGGAACTGGTAGACGCGCAGCGTTGAGGTCGCTGTGGTGGAAACACCGTGGAAGTTCGAGTCTTCTCGACCGCACCAAGTCTGAACGACTAGGGCCCGATCGACCGATCGGGCCCTAGCTGTTTCCGGCAAATGCCGTCGGTGCCGTTACGGTACCGAAATCGGCGATTGCCGGTGGCATCGGAGCGCGGTGCCGATATGATTTCGCCTCCACACGAGAGCGAAGGAGGAGATCGTGGCCACTATCCTGATCACCGGAGCCTCGCGCGGCCTCGGTCTCGAATTCGTCCGTCAGTATGCCGGCGATGGCGAGCGCGTGATCGCGGCCTGCCGTCATCCGGAGTCGGCGACGGGGCTCCGCGGCATCAAGGGCGACGTGCGGGCGGTCGCGCTCGATATTGCCGATGCCGGCTCGATTCATGCCCTTGCCGACACGCTCGGAACCGAGCCGATCGACATTCTCATCAATAACGCCGGCGTCTACGGCAAAGCCCAGAGTCTCGGCAAGATGGACTACGCCGCCTGGGAAGATGTATTCCGCGTCAACACCATCGGGCCGATGCATCTCACCGACGCGCTGCTGCCGCGGATCGCCGCGGGCCAGCGCAAGCTGATCGTTGCGATCACCAGCCAGATGGGCTCGATCGACGACAACACCAGCGGCGGCTACTACGCCTACCGCTCGTCGAAGGCGGGGCTCAACGCCGTCGTCAAAAGCCTGTCGGTGGACCTGAAGCCGCGCGGCATCGCCGCCGTCGTGCTCCATCCCGGCTGGGTCAAGACGGACATGGGAGGCGCCAATGCACCGCTCGAAGCGAAGGACTCGGTCGCCGGCATGCGATCGGTGATCGGCAAGTTGAACATCAAGGACAGCGGCCGCTTCTTCGATTACCACGGCAAGGAGCTGCCTTGGTGAACGCCCCGATGGCGCGTCCGCGGGCGCGATGATTCATCTTCTCAAGACCGCTGCCGGCTGCGCGTCGCTCGAGGATCTGATCGAGCGGCAGAAGCCGCGCGCCGAGCGCAAGAAAAACCTCGGTCTGGTTTTCATGCACCGTACCCGCAACGCGCCGAAGCGTGCCGACGAGGTGCTCGACGGCGGTTCGATCTACTGGATCATCAAGGGGGCGATTCGCGCCCGTCAGCCGATCGTGGCGATCGGCCCTGCGGCGGGGCGCGATGGCCGGCCGCGCTGTGGGCTGACGCTGTCATTCCCGCCGGTGCCGACGCTGCCGATGCCGCGCGGCGCGATTCAGGGCTGGCGCTATCTGGAAGCCGGCGATGCACCGTCGGATTTGACCAAGGCCGGTGCGGGCGCGGCGAAGCTGCCGCCCGACATGGCGGACGAGTTGCAGCGGCTCGGGCTTCTGTAGCCCAATCGGGCCGACGATCAGATCGAGAACGCCGCGTGGAAGCCGTCGATGACGAATTGGACCGCCAGCGCGGCCAGAACCAGGCCCAGTACGCGCGTCACGACGTTGACACCGGTCACGCCGAGGAAGCGCATCATGCGCGTCGTCACCATCAGGACGGCGAAGAGCGCGGCCAGCACGATCACCAGCACGAGCAGCACCAGCCCCTGCTGGAGGGGATTGCCGCGCGCCATCCCCATCAGCAGCACGACGGAGGTCAAGGCACCGGGACCGGCGATAAGGGGAAAAGCGAGGGGAAACACCGAGACGTCGCGTTTGCGCTCGGCTTCCTCGTCCTCGGTCTCGCTGGTGCGCCGGAGCGGCGTATCGTGGGCGAACAGCATGTCGAGCGCGACGAGGAAAAGAAGTATGCCGCCGGCGATGCGGAATGCCGGCATGCCGATCCCGAGGAGCTTGAGGAACGCTTCGCCGCCGATGGCAAACAGGATCAGGAGGATCCCGGCGATCATCGTTCCGCGCCATGCCGTGCGATGGCGATGCTCCTCGTTCTGCCCGCGGGTGATGGCGGCGAAAATCGGCGCCATGCCGATCGGATCGATCACCACGAAGAACGTGACGAACGATTGGATCAGCAGCGCCGCGAGCGATTGGCTCATCGGCTACGGCGCCGTTCGGATCGCGTCCAGCGCTGCGCTCAGGCGGGCGAGGCCGTGATCGTCGGCGAGGCCGATGCGCAGCCACTCCGAGCGCTCGATGAAGGCGCGGACGAGGATTCCTTGCTCGGCGAGCCGGTTGAACAGCGTTCGGGCGCCGGTGCTGCGGATCAGCCGGAACAGCAGCGTGCGGCCGACGATGTTGAGCCCGGCCTTCTCCAGCACAGCATCGAGTGCCGCACCCCGCGTCTGGAGCTTGCCTCCGGCGGCATCGCGCCACGCCCGATCGTGAAGCGCCTTGGCGCCGATCAGGCAGGCAGGGCCGCTCACCGGCCAAGCGCCCAAGCCCTCGCGCAACGCGCTGGCAAGGCGAGGAGCGGCGAGCGCGCACCCCAGCCGAAGTCCGGCGAGCCCATAGAACTTACCGATGGAGCGGAACACCACCAGGCCCTCGCGGCCGGCATGAGAGCCGAGGCTCGTCTCCGGCTCGCCGTCGGCGAACGCTTCATCGACGACCAGAAGGCCGCCTTGCTGCTGTAGCCGATCCGCAATCCCGAGCAGCACATCGGGTGGAAAGCGGACGCCATCGGGATTGTTGGGATTGCCGACGACGAGAATGCGCGTCTCGCCGAGGCGGTCGGCGAGGACATTTTCGGCGGCCATGCTCTGAATGCGATGGCCGGCAGCCTTCCAGGCGATGGCATGACTGCCGTAGCCCGGCGACAGAATCGCAACTTTGGTCGGCGCCAGGAGGCGCGGCAGCAACGCGAGCACGGCCTCGCTCCCGGCCGACAGCACCACCGCTTCGACCGGCGCGCGATACGCTTCGGCGGCGGCGATCGCCAGATCCGCAAGATCGCCGCTGGTGGGCAGCCGGTGCCAGAGAGCCTCGGGTACCGAAGGGATGGGGTAGCCGTCGGGATTGATACCGGTCGAGAGATCGAGCCAGCCCCCCGAGGGTTTGCCGAAACGACCTTCGGCCCAGGCAACGTCGCCGCCATGAGCGGGCAGCCGACGCTCGGCCGGAGGCGCGAACAGCGAAAGGGAAGGAGCGTCAGCCACGAGAAAAATCCGCCGGTTGTTCGAAGGGTGTTTGCGGCACTGTAGGCGGACGAGGGCTCCGGTCAAGACACCATGACCGCCGATTGCGTCGGTTCGTCAGCGTTCCACTTGGAACGAGGGGCGGACCGCCACCACCCATCCGAGCGTCGCGCAGCCCGCGACGAGCATGAGCCCGGTCATGACGAAGCTCGCTTCGAGGCTGATTGCGTCGGCGATGAAGCCCATGATCGGCGGCAGGGTGACGCTGAACAGGCGGTTGGCGGTGGCGCGCAATCCGACGACGGCACCCTGGAAATCCTTTCCGGCCGCCTCCGACTGGATCGAGAACATCAGCGGCTGCATGAAGCCCTGGGCGACGCCGCGCAAGGCCTGCATCAGCATCAGCAGGGCGAAGATGCCGCCGAGGAACGGCGTGACGGAAACCAGTACGATGCTGGCGGCAGTCGTGATCAGGAGCACCGTCTCGGCGCGGCCGAGCTTCCTGACGGCGCCGACGTTCAGCGACGCGAGTCCGACGGTGACTTCGAGAACCGCGAACAGGATGCCGATGGCGGTGCCCTCCAGGCCGATGCCTTCGAGGTAAACGATATAGATCGAATTCTGGATGCTGGTTGCCGCGTTGCGGAGCCCCGAGACGATCATGGTGAACGCGATCACCGGAATCAGCATGAGCGCGAACGAACGCGTGTAGTCGGAGATGCGCGGCAGAACCGCACTGATCGGCTGGCGCGGTTTTTTGGCCAGATCGGGATTGGGTTCGGGAACGAGTATGACGAGAACGTGCATGATCCCCGCCCACACTGCGATCATGCCGAAGGTCGGCCAAGCGCCGCCGATGTCCCACAGCATCCCGGCGATCAGCGGCGCACCGATGGTGCCGAAGCGGCAGATGAAATTGAACCGCCCGAGCGGTATGGGATCGCCGTAGGCGATCTGCGCCACCAGGGTCTGGGCGCCGATCCAGTTGAAGGTGATGAACAGGCCGGAGAACAACTGCGCCAGCAACAAGGCGGGGAACCAGGGCGCAGCCGGGAACACCAGCGCCAGTGTGCCGACGGCGATGGTGGACGCCAGCATCACCCGGCGGGTGCCGAGCCGATCCATCAGCGACCCGCCGTGGATCGAGAAGAACGCCGGCAGTATGGAGCGCGCGCCCAGCAGGAGGCCCACCTCGGTCGCGGAGGCGCCCAGAGATACCGCATAGAGCGGCACGATCATCGCGTAGAGATCGAGGAGGGCGATTCCGAGCAGCCCCATGCCATACGCGGCATAGAGCGCCCGTGGCGCCGGCTTGGGGTTCGCGGTCGCGTCGCTCATTTTCAGGTCTGGAAGCCCGGCAGGCGCCGCACCACCAGCGCAACGACGCCGCACGCGCCGACCAGAACGATTCCGGTCCACAGGAAGGAGGCCTCGAGGCCGGCGACGTCGACCAGGACGCCCATCGCCGGCGGAATGACCATGGTCGCAAGGCGGTTGGCGGTGGTGCGAAGTCCGATGCTGCGCCCCTGCTCGCGGGGATCGACCGCGCGCGACAGGATCGCGAACATCACCGGCTGGCTCAGGCCCTGGGCGTTGCCGCGCAGCGCCGAGAACAGGAACAGGAGCGCCGCGATGCCGCCGAGATACGGCGTGATGCAGACGGAAAAGACCGAGGCGGCGACGAACAGGATGAGCGTCCAATGCGGCTTGAGGCGCTTCTCCAGCCAGCCGGCGATGCCGGCGCCGAACAGGCCGAAGCCTTCGCCGATGCCGATCAGGGTGCCGATGATGATGCCGTTGAAGCCGATCTTCTCGAGATAGACGACGTAGAACGACGCCTGGATCGCCGACGAGGCGATGCGCAGGAACGTCATGGCGACGATGAAGGCAACCGCTGGGATGGCGATCATGGCGAACGCCTGAAGATAATCCGACAATTGCGGGATGACGTCGCGGAGGCTGACGCGCTGGCGCGCGCCGGTCAGATCGGTGTTGGTCGGCGGCACGAGCAGCAGCGACACCAGCGTGGCGAGCGGCCACAGGGCGACGAACAGGAACGTGCCGACCGGTCCGAACGCGTCCCAGACGAAGCCGGTCAGCACCGGCGCGCCGAGGTTGCCGAGGCGCGACGCCATCGAGAAGCGGCCGATCGCGGTGGTGTCGCCCGGCGCGTATTGAACGATCAGCGCCTGGGCGCCCATCCAGCCGATGTTGCTGGCAAGCCCCGAGACGAGCTGCAACGCGATGACTCCGGCCACCCACGGCAGGAACGGATAAAGGGCGATCGAGATCGCCGCGGCGACGGCGAACACCAGATTCACGCGCCGGGTGCCGAACTTGTCCATCAGCACGCCGCCGTGGATCGAGAGAAGGAACGGCAGCAGCCCGCCGGCGCCGACGGCGATGCCGATCATGGTGGGAGACATATCGAGGCGGAGCGCCCACAGCGGCACCACCACCTTCATCATCAGGGTGAGCGCGTTGGTGGTGAGGCCGGCGGCGTAGGTGGCGTAGAGGGTGCGGGAGGAGGAGCGAGGGACGGCCGGCGCGGCAGCGGATTCAAGCGTGCCTTTTCCTCCCGCGTCCACGGCCGTTTGCCCCCTGTCTCGCGATGGGATGGCAGCCGATCGGCCGAGCATCCCTTTGCCATCGTTGCTCCAAAGGTACCGCCCCGGAGCATGGCTGCAAAGGACGATTCATCCTGCAGCGCCTTACGAGGGCAGGTTGACCGTGGCACCGTCGGGCGTGAGCCGGAAGGCGCCGCGCGCCGTGCCGCGGAACGTCCGTTCGAAGAACCACTCGCGGGCGGCTTCGGCGAGATAGCGTCGGCCCCGTTCCCACAGCATGAAATGGGTGGCGGAGGCGGCGGCAATGAAGACCTTGCGATCGGTGCCGAGAGTGTCGAACAGGATTCGATTGGCGGCGATCAGACGGTCCTCCTCGCCGACGATCACCAGCGTCGGCACCGGAACGCGAGCGGCGATGCGCGCGTTCCATCCCCAGTAGGTGCGGCCGGGTGAGCGCAGCACACCCGAGCCCCAGGTTGCGCCGACGGGGTCGCTCAGCATGGACTCGCGCCAGAGGGCATCGGGCACGTGCCGCTCGACCTGGCCCTCATCGCGGATGCGGGCCAGCCAGCGCTCGCCTTCGCCGACGGCACGGTCCTGGATCTGGAACGCGGCACCGGGCTTCGGCAGTGGCGGCGGCGAGTCGAAGACGCTGTCCTTTTCCTCGAAATTGGATGAGGCGTGGATGACCAGCGCCTCGACTTTGTCGGCATGGAGGGCTGTGTAGGTGCCGGTGCGGAAGCCGCCGCCCGACCAGCCGAACAGCAGCACCTTCGCGGCTCCGGTCCGGGCACGGGCGAAGTCGACGATGGCGTCGAGGTCGGCCCGCTCCGAATCGGCGTTGACGATCTGGAACGGGTAGGACGGCTGCGCCGCGGCGTCGGCCCCGATCAGCGCGCGCTGATCGGGGGAAAGATTGGCGGGATCGTCCATCATCGGCCGCGGCGAGCGGCCGTAGCCGGTCATGTCGGGAGCGAAGGTGGCGAAGCCCGACCGCGCCAGCGATTCCATAAGACTGTAGCCGGCGAGGGGAGGGTCGAACGCCACCGTGCCGGGCCAGAAGCCGCCGTGCACCAGAACGATCGGCGGGAGAGCGGTGTCGTGCGGGCGAGCGGGCGAGCGCTCGCGAACGAACTGATTCACGATCTGCCCGGCGATGGCGGGCACCGTCGAGCGGTGCGGAACGAAGTGGTCGCGGGTGAGAATGTCCATGGCGTGCCGGCGGAAGCGTTCGGGTGATGCGTTTCAGGCGAAAAAAGACCCGCGGCCTGGGGCCGCGGGTCGATGGAGCATAAATCGCGCGACGTTACTTGATCAGTTCGCCGACCTTGTCGACGACCGGCTTCGGCGTCGCGTAGATCTTCTTGACCAGCGCCTCGAGGCGCGCGCCGTCTTCCGGTTCGACTTCGAGCTTCTGCTTCTTGGCATCGGCGAGAAAGGCGGGATCCTTCATGGTCGCGTTGAAGGCGTCGCGCAGCATCTTCACCTTGTCCGCAGGCATTCCCGGCGGCGCGATGAACGGCCGCCCGATTCCCTGGCCGGCATAGAGGAAGCTGATCGCCTGCTTCTGCTCCTCGTTCTTGGCGAAATCGAGCACGAACGGCACGTCCTTGAGGTCGGGGTTCGGCTCGGCGCCGCCCTGAAACAGGATGTTGATCTTCTTTTCCGGGATCCATGTCGGGCGCTTGCCGCTGACGCTGTCGAGGCTTTCGCAGATGCCGTCGACTTCGCCGCGTTCCATCGCCAGGAACACGTCCGACGACGACGGGAAGCCGCCGATGATCTTGAACTTCATGCCGATGAGGGTGTTCAGAGCCTTCGGATAGCTGTGGGTGCCGGTGCCGACGCCGGTGTCGCCGACGATGAGCTGCTTGTCGAACAGGTCCTTCGCCGTTTTCACCTGGGCGGTGGCGTTGGCGATGCAGACGTTGGTCTCGGTGGTCGGCGTGCCGATCCATGTGAGCTTCGTCGCATCGAAGCGGGCTCCCGAGGCTCCCGTGAGCGGGCCGAGCGCCGCGTCGCGGGCGATGATGCCGATCACGGTGCCGTCCTTCGGCGCGATGTTGTAGATGTAGTTGGCGGCGTTGTAGCTGCCGGCGCCCGGCATGTTCTGCGGCACGTAGTTCGCGTTGCCGGGAATGTGTTTCTCGATGTGGCGGGCGACCGTGCGGCCCCACAGGTCGTAACCGCCGCCCGGGCCGAATCCGATGATCATTTGCGCTGCCGATGCGGGCATGGACGCCAGCGCCGTCGCCGACGCGATGGCGCCAGCCGCCAACGCCGTCAGGCTTTGCCTCATAAGCATAAAGGGCCTCCGTTAGGATGCGTTTCCAAGTATTGGTCGGTATTGTGTCAAACGAAGGTGGCCGCGTCCACTGTTGGGGGCACTGGCCGGAGCATGGAAATTCGTCGATGAAGCCGATATTTCTGCCACACCGCTGCCGTTCCGTGCGAGGAGCGCATGGAGGTCGATGCCTTGCCATCGTCTGATTGGCGGAGCCGATGCTGCTAAGCGTTCTGATCGGCATTGCGGCCCTAGCTCTCCTTTGGCTGTTGGGCCGCCTCTTCATCTCCACGGCTCCGGCGACGCTTGCGCGCGCGGTGCGCTGGCTCGTCGCCTTGCTGGTCGCGGTCGCAATCGCGGTGTTTGTCTACGCCGGACGCGAAGCGCTCGCGGCCGCGCTCGTGCCGGCGTTCCTTGCGGCGCTGTTGCGTTGGCGTCCGTTCGCCGCGCGACGCTCGAACGAGGATGCTGGACGCGGCGATGGCCACGCGCGCATGACGCGCGCCGAGGCGCTGCAGATTCTCGATTTGAAGGAGGGGGCCGGCGAGGACGAAATCCGCGAAGCGCATCGTCGGCTGATCGTCCGGATTCATCCCGACCGCGGCGGATCGACCTTCCTTGCCGCGAAGCTCAACGAAGCGCGCGACGTGCTGCTGGGACGGAGCTAGAAACGGCATGTTTGTGGCAGATTCGCGGCTTTTGGACACACCTGGGCCGGTTGCGAAGGCCAGGCCCGTATGGCACAAGATGAACCTCATTTCCGGCCGCAGCCGAAGCGCGGACCGGCCACATAAACAAACAGATATTTGTCCGGTTTCCGTTCATGCCAAAACCCGTCCGTAAGGCCGTCTTTCCCGTAGCCGGCTTAGGCACCCGCTTCTTGCCCGCCACCAAGGCGGTTCCCAAGGAAATGCTCCCCGTCGTCGACAAGCCGCTGATCCAGTATGCGGTGGAGGAAGCGCGGGCGGCCGGCATCGAGCACTTCGTCTTCATCACCGGCCGCGGCAAAGGCGCTATCGAGGATTATTTCGATCGCGCCTTCGAGCTCGACGCGACGCTCGAGCGCGGCGGCAAAAAGGCGGAGCTGACGATGCTCGCCGCCGAACTGCCGGAAGCCGGCACGACGAGCTTCGTCCGTCAGCAGGAGCCGTCGGGCCTCGGTCACGCGGTGTGGTGCGCGCGCGACGTGGTCGGCGACGAGCCGTTCGCCGTCATCCTTCCCGACGACCTGGTGATGGCAAAGACGCCGTGCCTGAAGCAGCTCGTTGACGTTCACAGCCACAAGGGCGGCAACGTCGTCGCTGTGGAGAACGTGCCGCGCGATCAGGTCAATCGCTACGGCGTGCTCGACATCGCAAGCGACGACGGCAGGCTGGCATCGGTGAAGGGACTGGTCGAGAAGCCGTCGCCCGACAAGGCGCCGTCGACGCTCTCGATCATCGGCCGTTATATCCTGCAGCCGGAGATATTCGCGATTCTCGATCGCAAGGAGCGCGGCGCCGGCGGCGAGATCCAGCTCACCGACGCGATGGCGAAGTTGATCGGCCGTCAGCCGTTCCACGGCCTCCGGTTCGAGGGCACGCGCTACGACTGCGGCAACAAGCTCGGCTTTCTGCAGGCGAACGTGGCGTTCGCGCTCGCCCGCGACGATCTCCGCGACGGCCTGTCCGCGTGGCTCAAGAACGTTCGCTGAACCCCATCCAAGATAATACCCAAAGGGGCTTTTCCTCATGCGCGTCGCGATGATCGGCACCGGCTATGTCGGCCTCGTTTCGGGAGCCTGCTTCTCGGAATTCGGCCACGACGTCACCTGCGTCGATATGGACAAGTCCAAGATCGACCGGCTGAATGCCGGCGACATTCCGATCTATGAGCCGGGGCTCAACCGCCTGGTCGAATCGAACGCGGCCGCGGGGCGTCTTCAGTTCACCACCGACCTTGCCGCGGCGGTCAAAGACGCCGAAGTGGTGTTCATCGCCGTCGGCACACCCTCGCGCCGCGGCGACGGCCATGCCGACCTGAGCTACGTGTTCGCGGCGGCGGAAGCCATCGCCAAGGCCGTCTCGGGCCCCACGGTGGTGGTGACCAAATCGACCGTGCCGGTCGGCACTGGGCGAGAGGTCGAGTCGATCGTCCGCCGCATCCGTCCCGACGCCCGGATCGACGTCGCCTCGAATCCGGAGTTTCTCCGCGAAGGGGCCGCAATCGGCGACTTCATGCGTCCCGATCGCGTCATCATCGGCGCCGACGACGATCGCGCCCGCGATGTCATGCGTCGCCTCTATCGCCCGCTGTCGCTGATCGAGGTGCCGATCCTGTTCACCAGTCGCGAAACGGCTGAAATCATCAAGTACGCGACCAACAGTTTTCTCGCGACCAAGATCACCTTCATCAACGAGATCGCCGATCTTTGCGAAAAGGTCGGCGCGGACGTCCACGACGTCGCTCGCGGCATCGGTTTCGACGGCCGCATCGGCCGCAAGTTCCTGCACCCGGGCCCCGGCTACGGCGGCTCGTGCTTTCCCAAGGACACGCTGGCGCTGGTGCGCACCGCGGAGACTCAGGGCGTGCCGATCCGGATCGTCGAAACCGTCGTCGCCGTCAACGACGCGCGCAAGAAGGCCATGGCGAACCGTATTGCCGAGGCTGCGGGCGGCGACATCAAAGGCAAGACCGTTGCGCTCCTCGGACTCGCCTTCAAGCCCGATACCGACGATATGCGCGAATCGCCCGCGCTCGACATCGTCCCCGCGCTCATCGACATGGGGGCTCTGGTGCGCAGCTTCGATCCGGCGGCGATGGGCGAAGCCAAGAAGCTCCTGCCCGGAAAAGGGCTGGCGTTCTGCAAGGACGCCTATGACGCGATGACCGGTGCCGATGCGCTGGTCATTCTGACCGAGTGGAACGAGTTCCGTTCCCTCGACTTTGCAGAGGTCAAGAAGCGGCTGAAAAAGCCGGTGGTGGTGGATCTCCGCAATATCTACAGCCCAGCCGAGATGGCGGCCGCGGGATTCGATTACTCCTGTATCGGTCGCCCGCGCGGCGCGGCATGACATCAACCTCCACTGCAAAGGCTCCCACCATGGCCGGACGCATTCTCAATCCCAGCATTCTCCGCGAATACGACATCCGCGGCATCGTCGGAAAAACTCTTGGCCCGGACGATGCGCGCAGCATTGGCCACGCGTTCGGCACGCTCGTCCGCCGCAAGGGCGGCAAGCGGGTGCAACTCGGCCGCGACGGCCGACTGTCCTCTGCCATGCTTGAAGACGCCGTCGCCGACGGGCTGATGGCTACGGGTTGCGACGTCTATCGCATCGGCGAGGGGCCGACACCGATGCTCTATTATTCCGTTCACGAACGGAACGCCGATGGCGGCATCCAGATCACCGGCTCGCACAATCCGCCCGAATACAACGGCTTCAAGCTGATGCTCGGCAAGAAGGCGTTCTTCGGCGAAGACATCTTCGGCTTGGGCAGGTTGGCCGCCAGCGGCGACTTCGAGCGCGGCTCGGGCGTCGGCCATGACGATCCCGTCTTCGATTCCTACATCGCGCGGCTCGCGCGCGATTTCGAGGCGGGCGGGCGGGCGCTCACCGTCGCGTGGGATTCCGGCAACGGAGCCGCCGGGCCGGCCATTGCGGCGCTGACCAGGAAGCTTCCCGGCCGCCATGTCCTCCTCAACGTCGAAGTCGACGGCACCTTTCCCAATCACCATCCCGATCCGACCGTGCCGAAGAACCTGGAGCAGCTTCAGGCCTGCGTCGCCAAGGAGAAGTGCGACCTCGGCATCGCCTTCGACGGCGACGGCGACCGCATCGGGGTGGTCGACGGCAAGGGCCGCATCCTGTGGGGCGACCAGCTGATGGCGGTACTCGCCCGCGGCGTACTGGCCGCGCTCCCGGGTGCCACCATCATCGCCGACGTCAAGGCGAGCCAGATCCTGTTCGACGAGATCGCGCGGCTCGGCGGCAAGCCGCTGATGTGGAAGACCGGCCATTCGCTGGTCAAGGCGAAGATGGCCGAGACCGGCGCGCCGTTGGCCGGCGAGATGAGCGGCCACATCTTCTTCGCCCATCGCTACTACGGTTTCGACGATGCCCTTTACGCCGCGATCCGGCTGCTATCGATCCTCGCCCATGCGAAGGAATCCCTCGCCGACATGCGCGATGCGCTGCCGTCGGTGATCAACACGCCCGAGCTCCGCTTTCAGTGCGATGACGACCGCAAGTTCAAGGTCGTGGACGAGGTCAAGGCGCGGCTCGCGGCCACCGGCGCCGAGGTCAACGATGTCGACGGCGTGCGGGTCAAGAACGCCGACGGTTGGTGGCTCCTGCGGGCGTCGAACACCCAGGACGTGCTGGTGGCGCGCGCCGAATCGACGACGTCGGGTGGCCTTGAGCGCCTCAAGGCGGCGATCGCCGACGCCGTGACGAAGTCCGGCGTCGCTCCGCCGAACTTCGATGCCGCTCAAGGCGGCCACTGATCGAGTCAAGAAGGCGGAAAGAGCCGGGGCTCAGTTCGGCACGGCGGCCAGGCTGTGGCCGGCGGAAGCGGGGCTGATGGCCATGCAATCGGTGCCGCTCTTGCGCAGCAGCCGGCAGGCGTCCTGCGCCGACGATTCGGTCAGGCCGACGATGCGGGCGCGGTACAGCGCCTTGCCGCCGCCGACCACCGCGACTTCGGCATCGGCAACGAGCTGATCGAGCTGCGTCATGGCCTTCGTCGCGGCATTACGGGCAGAGGCCTGGCGACTGTAGGCGCCGACCTGGATCGCCCAGTTCGTAAAGGTATCGCCGAAGCTCGCTGACGAGCTGGACGCCTCCGCGACGACGAGCTTGCCGGCTGGCGCCTTCGGCGGCTTGGCCGATGCCACCGCCTTGGCCCTCTTCTTCGCTTTGCTCGGCCGGTTCGGCAGCGCCGCAACCCGTGTGGTGCCTGGTTTGAGATCGCCGGCAAACGCATGCTCGAGCAGCGATGCCGCTTCCTGATCGCGGGCCTTGGGAGTCGCGCCGCCGAGCACGACGGCGATGTAGCGTCGCCCGTTGCGCTCGGCCGAGGCGACGAGGTTGAACCCCGATGCCTGGATGAAACCGGTTTTCATTCCGTCCACGCCCTCGACCTTGCCGAGAAGGTGGTTGTGGTTGCGAATGACGGTGCCCTTCCAGTTGAACTCACGGGTGCTGAAGTAGTGGTAGTCCTGCGGAAAATCGCGCTGCAAGGCGAGCGCAAGCTTCGCCATGTCGCGCGCCGTCGTCATCTGGCGCAGATTGGGAAGACCGGACGCGTTCTTGAACGTCGTATCGCTCATGCCGAGCGCATGGGCTTTCTCCGTCATCATCGCGGCGAACTTGGGCTCGGTGCCGCCCAGGGCTTCGCCGAGCACCACGGCGCCGTCGTTGGCCGACTTGGTGACGAGCCCCATGATGAGATCGTGCACCGAGATGCGCTGGCCGGTGACCAACCCAAGCTTCGTCGGCGCTTGCGCTGCGGCGTGCGCCGAGATCGGCACGGTCTGATTAAGGGTGATACGGCCGGTGTCGAGCGCCTCGAACGTGAGGTAGAGCGTCATCAGCTTGGTGAGCGAGGCGGGATAGGTGCGGACGTCGGCATTGACCTCATGGAGGACTTGGCCGGTTCGTGTGTCGAGCACGATGTCCGCATAGCGCGCCCACGCCGGAAGAACGGCCAGGACGAGCGCGAAAAGAGCAAGAGCGGAAAGCACGCCGGCCCGACGGGCAACGGCGGCGGCCGAGGTATATCGCAAGGTCACGGTGGACCAATCCCCCACGTTAGGATCCATCGATACTGCAATCGATCACCGAGTCCGCCGATGGGGCGGAACCCGGCCCTCCCGACCGCTTGCGGAAGGGACTGTAGGAAATTAGCGAATCGCTGTCTACTATTTGGTTAACACGGTCAAAACACCGGCCGGACCCCGGCTTGCGCGGGAACGCGGTCGTTCCCATATGGCGGCCATTATTTTCGCGTGCCTGTTGGTGTTGCGCACGGTTCGGCGTGTCGTGCGCGTCGTTTTTCCGCGGTGGTTCACGTCGACGGCCCATCCTCAACTTGCCGTGATGGCGCGCGCCGGCTCGTTCGCGGGCGACGCCCGGCCGTGCGCTAGGAGGGTTCCGTCGCGAAAGGCGGCCATCCGCTCAGCTTATCATTTGCGCAAGTCTCGCCGCGCGTGAGGCGTGCGGCCGGATTGTGGCGCAGGCGCGTCCGAAACCGCCACAGAGATGAAGAGATCGAGAAGTTTGTCGTGTCGCTCCGGATCGGCGTGTCTCAGCCGCGGCTTTGTCTGTCGCTTCTTTGCCTCATCGATTTTTGTGAGCGCCTCGGCGGATGTTTACCGCTCGTTTTTCTTTGGCGGTCTATGATGCTCATGAGAATCCCTTTTACAAAGAGAGGGGATCACCTATGATTTTCGGCAGTGTTCAGTGCAATCGCGCAGCCCGTAGCTGCGCCGTTCGGAAAACATGGGCGAGGTCTTTGCTGGTTCCAGGGTCGCTGCTTCGGCGACGTCCGCCAAGGGCGGAACATGGAGTGGTTTCCGCGCCGGCCCTCCGGGCACCCCGGATCGGCCAGGCGGCGGCGGTGACGGTTCGCCGCAAACCGGCATCATTACCCGCACGAAACCGCGCACCCAGCGGCCGTCCATGTACAAGGTTCTCATACTCAACGACGATTACACGCCGATGGAGTTCGTCGTTCACATCCTCGAACGGTTCTTCAACAAGAACCGCGAGGAAGCCACGCAGATCATGCTTCACGTCCACCGCAAGGGCGTGGGCATCTGCGGCGTGTATCCTTACGAGATCGCGGAGACCAAAGTGAACCATGTCGTCGATTTTGCCCGCAAGCACGAGCACCCTCTCCAGTGCACGCTGGAAAAGGAATAGTGTGAGGCACATCTATTAGGGGCGATCAGGGAGAGCCGGGGGAGAAGCGTGCTGCGACACTGAGCCAGGAAAGGATTTCACCATGCTCTCGCGTAATCTCGAACAGACGCTCCACCGGGCGTTGGCGTTCGCCAATCAGCGCCGGCATGAGTATGCGACGCTCGAGCATCTTCTCCTGGCGCTCACCGAGGATCAGGACGCCGTGTCGGTATTCCGGGCCTGCGGAGTGGAGATCGGCAAGCTCCGCGACAGCCTCGTCTCCTTCCTCGACAACGAACTCAAGAGCCTGACGCTCAACCGGGCGGAGGACGCGAAGCCGACCGCCGGTTTCCAGCGCGTGCTCCAGCGTGCGGCGATTCACGTCCAGTCCTCGGGCCGCGAGGAAGTGACCGGCGCCAACGTCCTGGTCGCGCTGTTCTCCGAGCGCGAATCCCATGCCGTTTTCTTCCTGCAGGAGCAGGAGATGACGCGGCTCGATGCCGTCAACTACATCTCCCATGGCATTGCCAAGGTGGCGCCACGGACCGAGAAGCGTACCGTTCAGGGCACCGACGAGGAGACGAAGTCGGAGCGGGTCGTGAAAAAGGGCCATGAAGCCCTTGATACGTATTGCGTCAACCTCAACAAGAAGGCGCTTGCGGGGAAGATCGATCCGTTGATCGGCCGCGCCGACGAGGTCGAGCGGACGATCCAGGTCCTTTGCCGCCGCACCAAGAACAACCCGCTCTATGTGGGCGATCCCGGTGTCGGCAAGACGGCGATCGCCGAAGGCCTCGCCCGTCGCATCGTCCAGGGCGAGGTGCCGGAGGTGCTGAAGGGCGCCACCATCTACGCCCTCGATATGGGCTCGCTGCTGGCGGGCACCCGCTACCGCGGCGATTTCGAGGAGCGCATCAAGGCGGTGCTGACCGAGCTCGACGAGCAGGAGGACGCGATCCTCTTTATCGACGAGATCCACACCGTGATCGGCGCCGGCGCCACCTCGGGCGGCTCGATGGACGCCTCGAACCTGCTGAAGCCGGCTCTGGCTTCCGGTACGCTTCGCTGCATTGGATCAACGACTTACAAAGAATATCGCAACTACTTCGAGAAGGACCGGGCGCTCGTCCGGCGCTTCCAGAAGATCGACGTCAACGAGCCGACGGTCGAGGACGCGGTCAAGATCCTGATGGGTCTCAAGCCCTACTACGAGCGCCATCACCGGGTGCGCTACACCAACGACGCGGTGCGCGCGGCGGTCGAGCTTTCAGCCCGCTACATCAACGACCGCAAGCTGCCGGACAAGGCGATCGACGTGATCGACGAGTCGGGTGCGGCACAGATGCTGGTGCCGGAAAGCCGCCGCAAGAAGGTAATCGGCCTCAAGGACATAGAGAACGTCGTCTCGAAGATCGCCCGCATCCCGCCGAAGACCGTCTCGGCCTCCGACAAGGAGAGCCTGAGAACGCTTGCCGACGACTTGAAGGCCGTCGTCTATGGCCAGGACAAGGCGATTGGCGCGCTCGCGAGTTCGATCAAGCTGGCGCGCGCGGGACTCCGCGAGGGCGAGAAGCCGATCGGCTGCTACCTGTTCTCGGGCCCGACCGGCGTCGGCAAGACCGAGGTCGCCCGCCAGCTCGCCCGCATCATGGGCATCGAGCTGATCCGCTTCGACATGTCGGAGTACATGGAGCGGCATTCGGTGTCGCGCCTGATCGGCGCGCCGCCGGGTTATGTCGGCTTCGACCAAGGGGGATTGCTGACCGACGCCATCGATCAGCACCCGCACGCGGTCATGCTGCTGGACGAGATCGAGAAGGCCCATCCCGACCTGTTCAATATCCTCCTTCAGGTCATGGACCATGGCAAGCTCACCGATCACAACGGCAAGAACGTCGACTTCCGCAACGTGATCCTGATCATGACGACGAACGCGGGCGCCTCCGACGCGGCCAAGCACGCCATCGGCTTCGGCGGTACCGGCGAGCGGACCGGCGACGACGAGGAGGCGATCAAGCGCCTGTTTACGCCGGAGTTCCGCAATCGGCTCGACGCGGTGATCCCGTTCTCGGGATTGGCGCCGGAGATCATCGCCAAGGTCGTGGACAAGTTCGTGGGCGAGCTCGAGGCCCAGCTTGCGGATCGCGGCGTCCGTATCGAGATGAGCCCGGAGGCCCGCAAGTGGCTCATGGAGAAGGGCTACGACAAGGCGTTCGGCGCCCGTCCGATGTCGCGCGTGATCCAAGACCACATCAAGCGGCCGCTCGCCGACGAGCTTCTGTTCGGCAAGCTGCTGATGGGCGGCGTCGTCAAGGTGAAGCTCGACGACGGCAAGCTCGCCTTCGACATCACGCCGAACCCGGCCAAGCCCAAGCCGAAGTCGTCGGACTCCAAGGAGCCGAAAGAGCCGGTGCTGGTGGAGTAGTCATCGCTCGGTTGTGGAGCCGAAGGGCCCCGGTCGCGAAACCGGGGCCCTGTCGTTTCGGAGAACCGCACGCCCGGGGCGATGCCGGGGCGCGCCGTCAGCAGATCGTGTAGCCCGCTGGACAGACCTTGGTGCCACCGGACTGGGGCACGACCACGGTGTTGTTCTGCGGCGGCGTGGATTGGGTACTTGTTGGGCGGATTGACGATAACCGTCTTCGGCTCGTCGCTGCCGCATGCGGACAGCGGTATCAGCGCCGCGAGAGCGGATCGGCATGAGACGCAGGACCCTCCTTCGCTTGCCGTTTCCATCGATAGGAACGCCATGCTGGAGCGACGGTTCCGAGCGAGGCGGTGCCGTGCATCGCGCAACCGAAGACGCTTTAAACCGCCTGCCAACATGATCAGACTGCCTCATGCGCATCTTCACCGTCGGCCACTCGAACCGTAGCCTTGCGGTCTTCCTCGCTCTTCTGAAGAGCGCTGGCGTCGATCTGCTCGCCGATATCCGCACCCGGCCGGCATCGCGCTACGCCCCGCATTTCAACGGCAGGGTGCTGGCCAAGTCGCTCGCCGGCGAGGGCATCGGCTATCGCCACATTCCGTCTCTTGGCGGCCTGCGCCCGGCGGCCGACGAGCCGTCGCTCAACACCCATTGGCAGGTCGGCGGGTTCCGCAACTATGCCGATTACGCGATGACGTCGGAATTTCGCGCCGGCCTGAGGGAGCTTCTCGCGCTCGCGGAGCGGCACGCCGTCGCCATCATGTGCGCGGAAGCCGACTGGCACCATTGCCACCGCCGCATCGTCACCGACTATCTCCTCGCAGCTGGCGTCGACGTCCATCACATCCTCGACAGCGGGATCGAGGAGGCGGCGCTCCACGACGCAGCCTTTGTCGAGCCCGATGGCCGCATCGTCTATCCGGGCGAGCCGACGTTGCTATAGGGGCGGAACGTCAGGGCTAGCGGTAGCCGAGCCGCTTGCGCAGCTTTTTCACGTCGACCTCGTCCGGCACGCCCTCGGAAAAGGTGCGTACCTGTCCCTTTTTTCCATGGCGCTCGCCGAGCGCGGCATCCTGGGGATGCTGCTCCAGCATCTTGAGGCGGCGCAATCGCGCCGTGCCTTTGAGCTTTGACGTCATCGCGTGTCTCCGCGTCTCTCGGCTCTGGGATGAGCCCAGTATAGCGCGATCGACCGGAAATCGCTCCCTGCGAATGCCGCTCGACCCGATTTGTCGGGTTTATCGGCATCGCTGCGTTCCGCGTCCTAAAGGGTGCGATGCATCACCAGGGCGTCGACGAATCCGTGATGCGGGTGCCGGAATCCGCCGGGCACGCGGCCGATGATGGCGAATCCGAGGCTTTGCCACAGGCGCACCGCGCGCTCGTTCGTCGCGACGACGAAGTTGAACTGCATGGCGTGGAAGCCGCGCACCTTGGCTGCGCTGAGCGAGTGCGCGCACATCGCGCGGGCGATGCCTCTTCCGGTCGCATCGGGAGCGGTGACGTAGCCGCAATTGGCGACGTGCGCCCCGCCGCCCCGCTGGTTGGCACGGAGATAATAGGTGCCGACGATTGTGCCCTCGTTCTCGGCGATGAAGATCTCATGGCCGGGGCTCGCCCAATAGGCGAGCGCCGCGGCGCGGTCCATATCGGGCGGCAGGGCATAGGTCTCCCCGGCCCGGATCATCGGCTTGAGAATGCGCCAGATCGCATCGTCGTCGGCCGTGGTCGCGGGTCGGATCAGCATGTCTAGAAATCGTCCTCGTCGCGCGACCGGGCGTCCGACGCGCCCATTCCCTCGTCGTCCTTCTTGAACGGGCCGTGCTCCGAGAGGGCGTCGCGCTCATGGGCGACCTGGACCCGCTCGGCCGACAGGAACCGCGCCACCGCCTCACGGAAGCGCGGGTCCTTGATCCAGTGGGCGCTGTAGGTCGGCGCCGGAAGATAGCCGCGGGCGATCTTGTGGCGTCCGCCGGCGCCGGCCTCCACCCGGGCGAGGCCGCGCTCGATGGCGAAGTCGATGGCGCGGTAGTAGCAGGCCTCGAAGTGCAGGAACGGGTGGTGCTCGACGGCACCCCAGTTGCGGCCGTAGAGAACTCCGTCTTCCCCGGGGGTGCCGCCGATCAGGTTCAGGGCTCCGGCGATCGGCTTGCGGCCGTTGAAGGCCATCACCAGGACCACGCGGTCGGCCATGCGCTCGCCGAGACGATCGAAGAAGGCACGGGTGAGATACGCTTGGCCCCATTTGCGGCCGGCCGTGTCCTCGTAGAAGCGGTAGAACGCG
>Ga0207664_10000476_pt1 | contig 28417 bp, 23 predicted proteins | sample LARL83metaG_FD_184349 | JGI IMG/M metagenome (GOLD analysis project Ga0207664, IMG submission 184349) | Corn, switchgrass and miscanthus rhizosphere microbial communities from Kellogg Biological Station, Michigan, USA - LAR L8-3 metaG... | ecosystem: Host-associated > Plants > Roots >... | reverse complement strand
AATCCAGTCTGGATATTCACCATTATTTTCGCATTGTGGTCGCGCCACCGGAATCCGCTCATCGAGCGCGACTCGGCTGACGACCTTTTCTCGATTTCTGTGATTATGCTGATCGCCTTCCCCTACCTGCGTGCATTGGCGCTCGGGGTGGATGATGCCTTCGGGGAATACTTACGCCTCGCACATTTTCTCGTTCCGATCTATACACTCGCCGGAATTCTTTCGCTGCGAATTCTTGCGCGCCGGGAGCTTTTTCGATCCTTTCGACCGAAGCAGATTATTTTCGGATTGGCGGGTACGCTCGCTGTTTCTGGCCTCGCCTATATTTTACTCTTCGAACGAAGTTCTGCCTCCCCGGTCGTGCCCGTCGTAAACTGCGGATTGCTTCTATTTTTTACGGCGCTTCTGTTCCTCGCGGGACTTCGCCACGCAGGAATCCCCTTTCGCAAACGTGAGACGGCCTCCTTCGTAACGGAAGAAGAGCGCAACAAAATGAAGCTCACACTGCAGGAAGATAGTGGAGACGACGTACACTTAAGCGCGCCGGCAGTCGCAGTCCTGAATGCCGCCCTTCTCATTTCGCTTGCCTGGAACCTCGCCATACTGCCCCACGCTGCAAACGATTTCGGGGCGGAAGTGCGCGAAATCAATCGGCAAAAGCCAGCCTATTCCGTTATCTCTCGCGATACGAACGTCAGGCGGTGGGCATTCGAAGCAGATAACCTGCTTCGAGCGCCGCAACTTCTCGCAGGCCCGGCACCGTCCGCAATGCGTTGACTTTAACAGTCGGTAAGCCGAATTTGAGCTTGAAGACAGGCCGCAGAAAATAGAGTTCCTCATCGACCAGTTCGAGTCCTACGGTTTTTACGGCATTGCGGAATTTATCGATGGTGAGACGAATCGTCCGAAGCCTTGTCACTTCCTCGATGTCAATCTCGCGGCCCGATTTTATGAGCGTTTGAAAAACAGAATCCGGCAGAAATTGAAGAAATGGAAGCTTTCCCCAGCGATTATGCAGCAAATGCTGATGACCGCCAAAGGGTGAATAGTAAGGGGGAAAAACGATATAAAGATAGCCGCCCGGTCGCAGAAAATCCATCACATGCCGTAAGCTGCGTTCGGTATCGTCCAAATGTTCCATCACATCGCGTAGTGTAACGAAATCGAATTTCGCGCGCCATTCCGGCGGCGTCTGTTGATTCGTTACGTCGTGAATGCCGAAATCCCAGCTTACTCTCTCTCGCTCTTTTCCTTCGACAGGAAAAGGAAAAAGAGTACGGAAGATAATTTCGGCGCGGTCGATGGCTTCCGGGCGAATGTCAATGCCGAGCGCGTAAGCCACACCCTGGTCGGCCAACGCCGCAAGTACGCCGCCTTCCCCGCAACCGATTTCGCAAATATTCTTCTTTGCAAAGCTAACGCCTTTGCCACGTAGATACGGAACGATGTGCTCTGCGCCTAAGCCGTATTGATAGCCGAAGTAATATCGCTCGTTCGCGGTAATTTCCTTGACCTGCTCGAGTTCTCGGACGCGGGCGTGCTGAGTGGCGGTTTCGTGCATTCAGAAAGTAGGCTTAGTGGCAACAATCATGACGGAAGTAGAAAGAAATGGAATTCGCGTCTCATCGTTCCGGAAGAATGTGGTTCGAACCAGCGATTGCAAACGCGGCGGCTGTAGCATGTCCATGGGAGCGGTGACATAAACGCTCTTTTGAATTTCGAATCCCGCACTGCGAACGAGCGTTTCAATTTGTGCTTTGCGATAAATCCGGGCCTTCGCATATTTCGAATGAATACGTTTCGGCAGCCACGAAAAAAACGGTACGCGGTTCCAGGGAATAAGCGGCAAGTTCGCGCCGTGCGTTTCGAAAATCCACCATTTGTTCGGCACAGTGAGGATCGCCATTCCTCCGGGCTTTAGCACACGGAATAATTCTTTCACGGTCCGTGCGTCGCTTTGCGTATGCTCGATCACTTCGATACACGTAAGCATATCGACGGTGTTATCGCCCAGGGGGATTCGCTCGCCATCATACCGTACAATGTCGTGCTGCTTCGTTCGGGCTTCGTAGGATCCACGTTCTAATTCTTTTCGAAATTCTGCGAGTCGGCCCTCTTCGACGTCGATGGCCATCCATCGTTCAAAATGGCGGGCGAAGAAAATAGTCTGCGCGCCGTTGCCGCAGCCGACATCGAGATAAAAACCGCCACGCTCGAAGGCTGGCCGCGCATAAGTCTTTGCCAGCTTATAGCGGCGTTCTAGAATAAATTGCCCGTATTCGGCGGCTTGCCAAGTTCAATGGGCACGTTTAATTACGAATTACGAATTTCAAATTGCGAACTGCAAACCTGAAGTAGGATAGTCTAACACAAAAATATTCGTAATTCGTCATTTGTCATTCGTCATTTTTTCAATCCCATCTGCAAAAGCATCCCACGAATACTTCTGTTTTTCCTGAATAACGCCTTCGGTCAAGGGGGGTTCGAGCTTTTCCTGGAAATAGTGAATGACGTTCTCGGCAATTGCTCCCGGCGTCGCTTCTGACGCGATAAGACCGCTCGAGCCATCTTTCACGACTTCAGCCAAGCCCCCCACATCCGTTGCGATGACGGGTACATCGAAGTTATAAGCGATCTGCACAATGCCCGATTGCGTTGCGCTCCGATAGGGAAGCACACAAACATTCGCGGCGCTGAAATAGAGTGCGACCTCCTCATTCGGAATATAATCCGTTGCAAGAACAAGGTTTTTCACCGGAATTCCAAGCGAATCGATAAGCGAACGATATTCTTTCTTGTCATCATAAAATTCTCCAGCAACAATAAGCCGAAGCTCGGGAAGGCGCTCCAATATTCGCGGCATGGCGCGAAGTAAAATATCGAGACCCTTATATTTTCGAATGTAACCGAAAAATAGAATCGCGGGCGCATCTTCGGGAATGCCAAGTTTTTGCCGCGCATGAGTACGATCCGTGCGCGAGCCGAAAATTTCGTATATCGGATGCTCCAGCCGGACAAATCTCGCGGTCGGATCGACGTGCTTCAAATCGCGCTCGACCGCATCGGACTGTACGATGAAATAATCGACGGTTCGAAATGCAAATTTCGTAAACATCAGATCGCCCGGCCGCTTCTCATGGGGAAGCACATTGTCGGCAATAAAAGCAATCTTACATTCGCGACCGTGTTTGCGCGTCAGGCGCTTCGCCGTTCGCGCAATAACGCCATAGGCCGGTGCAAAGAAGGGAATCCAATATTTGAAGAGAATGAGATCGGGCTTGAATTTCGCGGCCACCGCGCCGGCTTTCATCCAGGTGATCGGATTGACAGAGTCGATAAGTATCTCTGCGGGAACGGCAATCGGTGATTGTCGAATGGTTTGGGGATTCTTATCGACCGTTTCTTCCTGCGATTTACCAGGAAAGAGAAACTTTGGATATTGGCGCTTGAAAGTAATCACCTTTACCTCGTGGCCGCGGCGAATAAGCGTTTGCGCAAGCAGCGAGACGTAATGCGCGATTCCGCCGCGTAAGGGATAAGCCGTTCCGACGATGACGATTTTCATGCTAAGCTATGAGACGGTTTCCGCACTGTATCGTGCTACAAGGCCGGTGCGGACGGCGTGAAGATACATTCCCCGAAAGAACCAGGAGGCAAGAACGACATACACGCCAGCGAGCGCACACCCGGTCCACAATTCTTCCATTGGTACCGGCCGCCGGGCAACCAGCGCGCGAAGACATTCGAATAGATAGGATGCCGGCAAGAGCCGCGCGATAAGCTGCAGCCAATTGGGTAGAGCCGAAACAGGATAGAAGACCGCCGCAATCGGTGCCAGCACCGCGGGCATTGGCCAGATGAACCACTCCGCCGCCGGACCCAAGCGCAAAACAATTCCGATCGCGAAAATCCCGAACGCAATCCCAAATAGGAAAAGGCCGAGCACAATCACCACGACTAACACTCCGTAGGAAAAAATCCAAAGGCCAAACACAACCGTGGCAAGCACGAGCATCACAACCAGGCCAATTACACTCGTCATCATACTCGCGGCAACCAGGCCGACGAGATATTCGGATAAACGGAGCGGCGTGGCAAAAATATTCAGGAAATTGCGCGACCAAACATCTTCGAAAAACGAAGTGGAAATTCCGAACATGGCACGCGTGAAGAAATCCCAGAGCAACACGGCACCAAGCAGCGTCGAAACAAAATTGAAGGTCGATTGAACGGTATCCAAATAACGAGTGATAAAGCCCCAGAGAATAATATCGATCGCGGCCCAAGCAAAAAGCGGAAACACGCGGGTAAAGCTGCCGCGCATAAGATAAAAAATGCGGAGTACGATGGCGAACGATCGGCGAATATTCATAGAGACATCGCCTCCCGCGTAGATGCCTCTAACGAGAGCGGTTCTCGCGCCACGGTGACAAACAGTTCTTCCAATGAAGTTTTTCCATGGACTCCTGGCAACTGTTTCGGATCTCCTTCCAAAAGAATTTTCCCTTTGGAAAGAAACAGCACGCGATTGCACACATCCGTCACCTCATACATATTGTGCGACGTCCAGAGCACTCCCACCGAAATCTTGCCCACGTAATCGAGAATAGTCTCGCGAATATACCGCGCGGCGGAAGGATCGAGCGAAGCCGTAGGTTCATCGAGCAACAGAAGAGCGGGTTGGTTCAGTAGTGATTTCGCGAGTCCCGAGCGAGTTTGCTCGCCAGAGGAAAGCACGCCGCATTTCGTATTGCGAAATTTTTTCAGGTCGAAGGTCTCGATCATTTCCTCGATCCGCTCCGAAAGGTTCGGCACGTCATAAAGAAGGCCGAACACTCTAAGATTTTCCGTTACCGTCAGATTTCCCGGCAACGGTGCGTAAACAGCTGCAAAATTCGTACCTTCCAGCGCTCTCGAACGATTGCGCGCGAGATCGATGCCATTGATCGCGATCGATCCTTCGGTTGGAGCGAGCACGCCGAGTATCATATTGATCGTCGTCGTTTTTCCTGCTCCATTCGGCCCAAGCAGGCCAACAATCTCTTTCTGTCGCACGTCAAACGAAAGACCATCCACTGCAAGCGTGGTACCATATTTTTTTCGAAGCTCCCGAACGGTCAGCGCGGGAACCGATTCGTGATCCTTGCCTATTGGTCGGGATGAAAGAGTTGAATTGGCCATTTTCTATGCTGGAATCGCCGCCTCGTCCCTCATGGCCGGTTCCTCATTCAAGACCCGCTCATATACGGCTTCATACACCGGGACAATTCGTTCTTTCGCAAATTCTTCTGTCGCGCGGCGATAGGCTGCTTTAGCCATCCGCGCGTGGAGCGAGCGGTCGGTAAGCAACTCGATCGAACGCTCGGCAAGTGCGTCAATATCCCCGACGGGCACAACAAAACCGGTCTCGCCCTCGATATTCAACTCTGGAAGCCCGCCAACGTCGCTCGAAAGGACGGGCACGCCGCACGCCATTGCTTCGAGCGCGGAAAGTCCGAAACTTTCGTTTCCCGAAGGAATAAGAAATAGATCGCTCGCGCTCAAAACCGAGGCAAGCTCGCTCTGCTTTCCGAGAAAACGGGTTTGCTGCCAAATACCAAGTTCACGAGCGAGTGCCTGACACTCGCCGCGGTCGGGGCCGTCGCCGATAAGCAGTAATTTGGCTTTAATGCCACGATCGAGAATGACTTTGAGAGCGCGTATCGTATCCTTCACTCGCTTGACTTCGCGAAAGTTGGAGGTGTGGACAAGCAGCTTTTCGCCGTTCGGGGCGAGCAATCGCTTCAAATTTTTGGAGTCGATCGGGCGGAAGGTTTCGGTGTCGATAAAATTCGGGATGACCTCGATCTCTTTTTCTACATCGTAATTTCCGATCGTCTCATCGCGCAAGTATTTGGAGACGGCGGTGACCGCGTCGGACGACTCGATCGAAAATTTCATCAAGGGCTCGAAACTCGGTTCGAGACCCACAAGCGTGATGTCCGTGCCGTGCAGCGTGGTTACGATCTTAATGTCGTTCTTCAGAATTTGTTTGGCGAGCACCGCGGCCGTGGCATGAGGAATGGCATAGTGAGCATGAATCAGGTCCAGCTTTTCGAACCGCGCTACTTCCACCATCGCGCTCGTGAGCGCCATTGAATAGAGCGGGAATTCAAAAAGCGGGTACGTGGACATCTCGACTTCGTGATAAAAAATATTGTCGAGATAGCGGGCGTCCTCATGACCGGCACCGGTAAGCCGCATGGGAAGCGCATAGGTGATAAAATGGACGTGGTGCCCGCGCTCCGCGAGCGATTTCCCAAGCTCCGTGGCGACCACGCCCGAGCCGCCATACGTGGGGTAACAAGTGATTCCGATATTCATAGAGTTTATGGAAAACAACGACGCTCCGCACTTCGTCCCTTCCTTGAATGTTGAGGAGCAATATATGTCTGTCGACGATTTTTATTACACGATCGATGCTCCGCTCCGGGCGCCGGACCTGAAAGTCAAAGGCTCCCGGTTCATTGCGGACATTGCTCCCGTTCAGACGAAAGAAGAGATCGAACATTGTCTCGCGAATATTCGCAAGGAATTCCACGATGCAACTCACCATTCCTTTGCCTATCGCCTCGGCGCGGACGCTCTCCAAGTGCGTGCGGCGGACGATGGGGAGCCTACGGGCACGGCCGGTAAGCCAATCCTGCTCGTGCTTACCGCGCGAAAATTGACAAACGTCATACTCGTCATTACTCGTTATTTCGGCGGTACGAAACTGGGGACAGGTGGCCTCGCCCGAGCCTATGCCGAAGCCGCGCAACAGGCGGTATCGATGTCGAACGTGGTGCGCGTATACCTGACTTCGAGTGTTTCACTTGAAGTCCATTACGAGGATGTTCCGCACATGGAACGGCTGATCCATGCTTTTGGAGGTCGGATCGAAGAATCGACCTATCTCGCAAGCGTGACCTTTCGCGTTGCGGTTCGCAGATCGCAATGGGAAGCGTTTCTTCAGGCTGTTACGGAGACGTTTCAGGGGCGAGTCGTCCCTCGTTCGTAAAGGACAATTCCGCGCTTATCTCCCGGGTTTCCTCCACAATAGCGCGTGAATATTTGGGCGGACAAAAATTGGTTGCAATGATAAGATCGTTTCTTCGCTGCGGCTCTGCGGCTGGAAGATTCGCAAAATGCAGTGCAATAAGGGAGATTGCGAGCGAATCATCCGAGCTTACTTGCCCGGCTGGCTTTTCGAAGGTCCGGATTCCATTGCCGAACGGATCGGTTTGCGACGCACCGATAAATTCGCCTTTGCGCTCCAGAAGGAGTGCGTAGACGTATCGCAGTACGAAATCCGTCCGATCGAAGCCTGGCTGCGGACGATGGTCTCTCCAAAGGGGCAGGAACGATTGGAATTCCGGGGAGCGGCCGGTATCCGGCATGTACTCTTCCTCAAGATATTTAACCCATTCACGCTGAAGCGCGGAGTGGAGCAGAACGCGATGGACATACCCGGCGAGGAATGTTCCGCCGCTCAATTTTGCATCGAGAGCGCATGCATAGAGGCTATCGGCCACGAGCGTATCGCCAACAATGGCGCGAAGGTCCGCCCGTCTCGCAGCGAGCACGATCCGTTGTTTTTGAATGATAGATGTGCGTGCCGTATCGAGAAGCCAAATTGCGGCATCAAGCCGGCCCATTCGGAGCAACGCATTAGCAAGCCCTGAGAGAGACTCGATACCGCCGCCCTCTTCGAGAGCGGACCGGTAAAGATACGAAGCATCCCTTAACCGATTTTCCCGGTATGCGATGGCGGCCTTTCGGTCCAACTTGCCAATCCGCCGAAGGCATGGATTGAAAATAATCGAGGTGCGATCGTAATAATATCGAAAATGTTCGGAATCGCTGGCATCCATCGGCGCCATTCGTGGCCGAAGCCACCGTTTCCACTCTGCTTCCAGCGAGTCGAGCGGTTTGCCATATTCTTTAGTCCAATCGAGCGAGGCATAGACACGGTCGAACGGCGCGGGACCATACGCACTCAAAAGATAACGCGAAAACGATCCTGCCAGCACGTAGCTTTTTTGAGATGCGTTCGCCGCGAAGCCGGTAAACGACATGATCTCCTTTACGCCACTCGCATAGTTTAGCTGGAAGATTCGCGCGGCATGTTCGTCAAGCGTATAGATGCCATCGTATTCCGGCTCGACCGACATGGCGGCCCCTTCCGTAATGCCGGTGGACCAACTGGCATAAAATGGAAAGACCCCCTTCGCCCGTAAAAGCACATGCGTCAGTTCATGCTTGAGCGATTCCAAATTCCCTTTTGCAATATGGACTTCTCCAAGCCACGGCTTTGCAATCGATGCGACTCGGGTGCCTATGGCATCGAACATTGCGTCGTTCGAGGGATAGATATAAATTCGGATGGGCACGCGCGGAGGACCGAGCACAAAACGGCGTTCGATGTCATGGAGATACCATCGAATGTTCGCCTCGATTTTTTCGACTTCGTCATTCGAAAGTGAACCGGGCGCATAGTAAATCGTGCAATTGAGAGCTGGCTGAGCTTGCTGGCTTAGAAGCATTTGAACCGAGGCATGGGAGGAGGTGATGCCCATTTGATCCTGCAAAATAAAAAATATGACCGCGCCAATCAGGAGCAAACTCATTATAATCCAATGGCTCCAATGCGTCCACTTGCTCCAGGGAATCCCAATTTTTGGCACGCCAATAAATTTTACAAAAGAGAGTAGTAACGCAATCCAGACCACCTGCTCGACCCGAGAGGCAAAATATGCGCTGGTAAGCTCCATGGCCTCGTCCCACACGAAGCCCGGAAAAAAACCGTATTGCCAGCCATAGGTGAAAAGCTGAGGATTGAAATAGCCAGGTAATAGGGAGAGAAAAAGCGAAACAATCCAAAAAATAACAAAATACAAGACCGCCCGTTTTGTAAACAGGATTCGAAACCCCAGCCCAAACAGGCCGCCAAGCATCGCGCTGGGGAATGCAATTTCGGAATAGAATAGGAGGCCATCCCAAAACGAGCAATTATGCAGGATCGGCAGCGAAAGGATGGAAACAATGAGAGGGACAAAAGCCAAAACAATGCTTATAAAAACGGCTTCCGTCTTTTCCGTACTTATTGACCCTTTTCCTCTTTGGGTGCTGGCCAAAAATATTCCGCAGACCAAACTAAGCACGAGCGCCATGAGCGCCGAGTATTCGAAGCCGAGCACGGCAAAGAGCGGACTTGAAAAAACAATCGTCAGGACGGCTACTGCCGCGAGCGCGAGAACGCCGATCATCTTTTTCGTGCTAATTTCAAGGGAGGCTGCTTTTCTTTTCGTAACTTTGTAAGAATTTTAATAATAGACGGTGCATCCGATCGTTTTTCTCATGGCATCTAACACACTCGTAACCATTACCTATTCCGTAGCCGACGCCAAGCGGCGCGAACTCGAAAATATGCTTCCGGCTCTGGTGGAGCGCATTAACGGCGAGCAGCAAGCCGTCCGGTGCTCCGTTTATCAGGACGACGACGAGCCCTCGACCTTCGTGGAAGTGTATGAGTGCAATTCCGCCGACGACTTCGAAAACCTGGAGGACATCCTCGATGAGGAGACCAGCCAGCAAATCCGCCGCATCGCTACGGATTTCGCTCAGGCCCGCCAGGCTGTCATGACCCTGCGGAAGCTCGTGTAGCCGTAGCCGGTCGGTCATGGTCTCTCCTATGAGTCACTACGGCTCCGTGACCGAACCGTCACGGTTGTCATAGCTAAAAATCTTCACCGAGCGAGAGGAGATAGTTTGGCGGCGACCAGGTTGCTATATTAGTCGTCCAGGCCAGGTCAAAATGGACGTAAAATCCGAAGAGGTAAGTCCGTATTCCGGTACCTGTTGAAAGCAATAAATCGCGAGTTTCCCAATTGGTCGTCGCCGGATTGCGCTGGAAGAGATAAACGCTGTGGTTCCAAGCGGTCCCCGCATCGATGAAGCTATCGCCAAAAAACGCAAGCGGGAATCCGCCAACGCTAATCGGGAATGGATACCGAAGCTCGATATTTCCAATAACGTAGTGCGTCCCAATTTTTTCATCGTAAGCAAAACCACGCAGTGGCAATCCGGGAGTGAAGAATGCAAAATCCTGCGGGTCCGTGATCGGAACGCCCTGCGTTTTGTAATAATAGTTGATCCAGCTATCGACGCCACCGATAAAGAAATGCTGGGGCGTCGGCCCGAAGCTGGCCGCGCCGGCGATCCGAGTGGCTAAAGAAAAGAGTCCGGTAATTCTCAAGTACCGCCGAATATCGATCTGTGGGGTAATGAAGCCGAGCCAATTATTCGCAATCTTTGGCGCGGCAGCAACCCCGATATTGAACCGCGTCCCGTCGATCGGATAAAAATAGCTCATCAGGGCATCGTCATGCACATAAGAAAATTGCGGAAATATGGCATAGACGGTCTTCGTCGGAATGTTTTCGGGCACGAGCAAATCCTTTTGGAAAATAGCACCGGAAACCGATAGGTCGAAGCGCGAAAACCGGTTGAGCGGATAGGCGGCTACGCCTGCGATACCGGTAGAATTGAACCTCGCAATGGGATAGGACTCCGTGGGCGCATCAGGGTCTGAAACTTCCTGCAAGAATGCAGCGCTATGATAACCCTGCAATCCCCAGTTAACTCGCTTGGCAAGATTATAATACGCCAGCAGGTAATCTGAATTTCGAAGGTCGAGGATGAGGTTCGTCGCAAAGAAAATTTGTTGGTTGCCCAATTCGTCGGAAAATAGCATTTGCGTCGTCCCCTGCAAGCCATAGAAACCGGAATATCCAGCAGAACCGATGATGACATCGGGTGAAAACACGGTCTTGTAGGGATGCGCAATATAGCGGCCGCTCGTGTCCTTGTAGTTCGTCACAACGTCAACCGGGGCTTTATGTTCGGCTACCGGAGGGCCACCACGATTTTCCGAGGAACCGCTGCCAAAGACGTAATTTTTTAAATCGACTCCGACCGTTCCATAGCCATTGGCTGTGTCCGATTTACTCGCAGAGGTATCGATGTGCGCGATCATCAGGCCGCCTTCATTTTTCCGGTAGGCCGTGAGCGGCAGCGAATCGATGTGGCGTTCGTTCGGATTCCGCAGAAGATAAAGATCGTAGCCGCCGCGGTGCATCGTCGAAAAGCAGAGCTTGGTCCCATCGCTCGAAACGGAAATCTGGTCGATCTTCGAAACGGAATTCGTGATCGGATGCGCGTTCGAACCGTCCGCATTCGCTTCGTAAATATTATTGATGCCATTGGCATCGCTGATATAAAACAGCGTATTATCTTTCGTGATCACGGGATAATATTCCCCGGACTGACCGGTCGCGGTAACACGCGCGATCGTGTTCGAAGCGAGATCGTAACGGTAAATATCGCGGTTCGGGCTTTGAAGATTAACGGGGCTCGGGTACGTAAGCGGATATTGACCCGGTAACAGATTTTCTTCGCGCTCGCTCGTAAAATAAATCGATTTCGAGTCCGAAGTCCAGGACGGCTCATGGTCCGAGAAGACATCGTTTGTCACATTCCGAAGCTGGTGTTGGTCAAAATCGTAGAGATAGATATCCGACTGCCCACTCTTCGTGCCGGCGAGGGCAAGATATTTCCCGTCCGGCGACCATTTGAGTTCTTCAATGCCATCGAGATCGATATTCGGCAACTCCTCTTGCGGCCCCGATCCATCGACATCGAGAATGAAGATCGCGTCGGTCTGGCCGGCCTTCGAGGCAAGCGCGACATGCTTCTCGTCCGGCGCCCAACTGAGGCCGGGCGTAAGTAAGTGCAATTCTTCGAAGTTGGCGGTTGCACCACCCCCATTTAAAATTTTCTTGATGCGCCCGGGATGGACAAGGCTCTGGACATATACATCGTAATAATCGCTGCGGTCGCTTATGAAGGCTACCTGATCCCCCTGCGGAGAAACTTCGGGAGCGACATTCATATAATCGTTTAACTTTTTATGATCGGCCAGCGACTCGGCGTAATCGTCCGGATCCTGAAAACGCGCGATGTCGGGATAATAGAGCACTTTAAGCGCTTCGATATATTTATCGCTGAACTCGCTCACGGTCAGCCCAAAGGTCGATCGAAACCCCGCTTCGACGCTTCGGCTCGCCCGAATCCGGTGCAGTAACTCCCCAATCTTATCGGGCCCATACCGCTGCATGATATACCAATACATCGTTTGTCCCACGCGATATTGCACATATCCTCCTAACCGTTCGAGCGAGGGGACCGAATTGGTAAGTGTGGCGTCGCGCATAAACATATCGGTCGCAATGTCCAGCCCGTGCAGCGAATTGAATTCCGCAAGACCCTCATTCATCCAGGAGGGAATTTCCATTCCGCCACCTGTCAACAGCGATTGATACGTGCCACCGATGAACATATCGTTGACCACCGCATGAGTAAGCTCGTGATGGATCACGTGGCGAAATAGCTCGTAATCGCCCTCATAGGGAAGGATAACGCGGTTCTTTAGCAACTCCGTTACGCCGCCCACCCCCTCCGGCAAAAACTCGCCGACGGCGTTCGTCTGCTGAAAATCGTTATGCGAATTATAGATTAGGATCGCTACGCGATTCGTTATATCGTACTTCATATAGCGCTCGATGGAATCGAGCGCTTGTTCGGCATGGTCGGCGGCGAACTCCGCCAGCTCGCGACCGCCCTGATAAAAATAGACGTCGAAGTGCGGCGACTGGATAAATTCCCACTGGAAATTCTTGTACTCGACCTTATTTTTGCCAAAATTCGCGCCGACCTGGGCCGCGCTGCTTCGAACGATGACGCTTAGGACCAAAAGGACCAACAGCGATGAAAGAAGAAATGGAGCTTTACGGTGCATGGAGCTTATGATACATAGCTACCCGATTTGGGCAATTTAACCCGAAATTTCATTTGCGCAATTATCACACCAGTAATAATTAGTAATCCACCTAACAAATCTAGAAAACTAATTTGTTCAGTGAGAAATAGTTCAGCAATGAGCATGGCCGTCACCGGCTCGATCATGTAAATAACTGCTGCCGTCGCCGGAGAGACGACATTTTGATAACGAGCTTGCAAATAAGCCGTCGCGCCGGTCGCAATGAGCGCTGTAAAAACAAGGGCGCCAATGCTAAATGGCGTCAGCGCAAAGCGTGGTGTTTCAACCGCCGGCAGGAAAAGAACCAGCAAAAGCGAAGCCGCTACCATTTGTGTTGAAGTGACCATCATTGTCGCCGCGTGCTCACTGCCCGCCACGGCTTTCGCATGGAGCACCGCGCGGTCGATCCATACAATATAGACACCAAACATGATCGCGCAACCGAGCGTCAGCAGATCGCCGATCGTAATTCCCTCTGCGCGGTAAGGCTGCGTCATCAAAAATACTCCAGCCAGCGTGACGAATACGGCCGCCGCAAGTTTCCCCGTAATTTTTTCGCGGCCAACAAGATAGGATATAACGGGAGTCCAGATCACCGCAGTCGAAGTGAGAAACGCGGATTTCGAAGTCGTCGTGGTAAGCAACCCAGCCGTCTGCAGAATATAGCCTAACCCGAAGGATGCCCCGAGGATCAGAATATCTCGCCGGAACAGCCGCTCCGCGCTTGTCTTGGCGCGAAAGAGAAGGAGCGCCCCTTTCCGCGCCGCGCTGGAAAGCGCCAGAAATGCAACGCTCACGAGCGCAAGACGCACTACCACGAACGTCATAGGCGTCGCATCCACGAGCGCGCGCTGCACGATGGCAAACGTCGTCCCCCAGATAACGGGGATCGAATAGAGCGAGAGGAGGCCTATCGCGCGGTGGTCTGAACTGTGATTTATGTGATTCGACTGATTAATAGGATGATTCTTTTTGCGAATTAGCTTCACGTTAACACGCAATCACAAAAATCATTTTAATCCTACCATCATTGCGAGGAGAATCGAACGACCGAAGGAAGTTCTGTTCGACGAAGCAATCCGTCAAGATTTGGCTTTACAACCCATCGCAAAAAATCATTGAACCACACGAAAACCTTATTCAGTCACTCATCCCCTCCCCGGCCATCTTCTCCGCCCCTGATTCGCTTTCGGCTTTTGATGGGAATGCGGAGCGGGTTTATTCGATGGACGGTTTGAATTCGAATCCTGTTGCTTTCCATCCTGGCGATTCGCATGCCTCGGGTGCTCTTGCTTCGCGTGCTGCTGCCGTGGATACTCTTGCTTCGCGTGCTGCTGCCGTGGATGCTCTTGCTTTGCGTGCTGCTGTCGCGAGTGCTGCTGCGGCCGGACATGGGTTAGCTGCGGCTCGGGCGTGCGTTCACTTTTTGCGAAAGGATGATCGTGCGCGACCGGAATTTTCTTGCCGGTCAGTTTTTCGATATCACGCACGAATGGCTTTTCGTCCGGCGCGCAGAACGAGAGCGCCGTCCCCGCGGCACCAGCGCGGCCCGTGCGGCCAATGCGGTGGACGTAAGTCTCCGGGACATTCGGAATTTCGTAGTTAATAACGTATTCGAGATCATCGACATCGATGCCGCGCGCGGCAATGTCGGTCGCAACGAGCACCCGTGTTTTTTTAGCTTTGAAATTCGTGAGCGCGCGCTGACGGGCATTCTGCGCTTTGTTACCGTGGATTGCTTCCGCGTTGATGCGATTTCGCTCCAGCGTTCGTGCCACGACATCGGCGCCGCGCTTCGTCCGAGTAAAGACAAGTGCGGACCGAATGCGATTGTCCTCCAAGATTTGCAGCAAGAGATCGGGCTTCTTCGACTTCTCGACATAATAGAGCGACTGCTGAATCATATCGACGGTCGTTGCCGGCGGCGTGATCGCAATTTTCACCGGATTATGAAGGATATCTCCGGCCAGCGAAACAATGGCCGGCGGCATCGTCGCGGAGAAGAAAAGTGTCTGACGTTTATCGGGTAGCTCCGCGATGATATCCCTCACATCGCGGACGAACCCCATATCGAGCATTCGGTCTGCCTCATCGAGCACGAAAATCTCCACATGGTGCAGATCGACGAATCCCTGGTCCATCAAATCGAGCAAGCGCCCCGGCGTTGCGACGACGATATCCACCCCGCGATGCAATGTGCTCGTTTGCGATCCCTGTTTTACGCCACCGAAGATCACAAGGCTCGAAAGCCCAACGTGTCGGCCATAGGCCTCGAAACTTTCTTCAATCTGTACGGCAAGTTCGCGTGTGGGGGTAAGGATGAGGCATCGAATGTGCTTACGCTTCCCATGCCCTTTTTGTGCGTGGAGCCGGCCTGCGGCCGTTCGGTCCCCCAGTAATTGAAGAATCGGGACGGCAAACGCGGCAGTCTTGCCCGTCCCGGTTTGCGCAACGCCGAGAAGGTCTTTTCCCTGAAGGACAATAGGGATGGCCTGCTGCTGAATGGGCGTGGGAGTGCGATAGCCCTCTTCATGCAAAGCACGAAGAATAGGCTCGATAATACCGAGATCTTGAAATAGCATGAGCGCTGTAACGCTGAAACACCAACTATTATTTTAGGCGAATATCATTTAGCTCCGCACACTCATAAAAATCAATCCCGTTTCATCGGAGGCCGCCCGACCCACAGCGAGTCGAAGATGTAATGACCGGTCGAATCGCCGAAGCCGAGGCTTAGGTGTTGCAGGATACTATCTTTCGGGAAGGCGGCCCAAAACACACTGGCCATCGTGGGAACATGAATGTGCTCCAATAATTTAAGAGTCCCACAATCTTTGCTGCGATCGGGCGGCGGATAATTACCGTCCCATTTTTGCATGAGACAAGAGACCATCAGAGCAGAGTATAACCCGTCCTTCAGATCGTCGGCGGCTTCCGGGTCACCTTTCGATGCATCCCATGCCTTTGCAAAATCGATCGCGATTTTTGCCGCGTGGTCCTCTTCGATGAGCCCGATCCATTCTATGGCTGCTTCGGTCGCCGTGTGAATGGCAAAAAGCTGATGTTGGACTGCGCTTGCCGAATCGAACGCCGGATGCGCTCCGAAGTTGTGATATTTTATTTGCGAGCCACCATTATAGTAAAGCTGCGAATTATCGTGGTTCATGTCCGTATGAGACATTGGAACGCCAAGGCTGGTGAGCGGCACGCTATCGGCCGGCGGAAATACTCCACTGCAAATCCGAAATTTCCAATTCTCCATTCGGCTTCGCGCGGAGGGTGCCCCAAGCTTTCTGCGGACCTCGAACCAGGTCGGCGCGCGGTCATCCCCCTGCATTGTTTTTTGCTGCTGGAACCCCTTCTTCACAAAATTAAAGTGGACCCAATCCGAGTGGCTATAAAAATCTTCCACCATGTGCAGCGATGCACCGAGCGCAATCAGGATAAGCATTTTCCGCTCATCCTCTTTGAGCTTCGTGTTTTTGTAGTACCCATCAATCGTCGTGCGAGTATTCTGTAGTAAACGCGACCATAAATAATCGAACTTCCAATTGCGGTCCAACTGTCCGGCAAGATTATCGAAGTGCATAAAATTGGACGCCGCATGGGTCTCGCCCGTCGTGGGAAGATTGCGAAGCTCCAGATAACTTACGTTTTTTACAAAGCCACCGATCACTTCCGTAACGAACGGCCCGAAATAATCGACACAAAAGCTGCTCAACTGGAGGACCTTTACAGCGTCGGAGCTAAAGCCCCATCGCGTACCAACTTCCGTGGCCATGCCGGTATGCCAATACGTATCGAAGGCGTTTAGGGAGCGATAGCTCGCCATGAGCATCAGGCACGGCAAAAAAGCGCGCAGAAAAAACCGCCCAAATCCCGATGGAGCCGTTCGGAAAATGTTATATACTCTCAAAATGATGATTGCCTTGTGGGGTGGGATGCGAACGCTTAGCGAGAATAAATCATCGGCACCCGTTCCGCACGCCCATTCAAGCGCAGGATGCACTCATACATTCCCGGAGCGAACCCGTTCGCATCCCAGGTGAACGAATGCTCGCCCGCAGACAACTCGCCAGAAAAGAGATGCGCCACTTCCGCCCCGAGCAGGTTCACCACATGCAGGTCGGCATAACCTTGCGATTCGGACGTGAAGGTGATCGTCGTCGATTGCGAGAAGGGATTGGGGTAGCTTTGAATTTCCATCGGCGATGACGGTGCCGTTTGCGCGACGGAACTAATGCCAAAATCGGAGAGAGGGCGGCGCCAGACACCGAAACTATCGGTTCCGGCAAAGAGATTGGAATTGTTAATTACAAGCGCATGAATAATCGACCCTGGCAATCCTGTGTTGGCGGATATCCAATTCCGACCATTGTTTGTAGAAAGAAAAACGCCACTATCCGTTCCCGCAAAGATATTGGCGCCGTTCATGACGAAATCGTAGACATACCTATTCTTTAATCCATCATTAGACCATGTCCAGGTATCTCCAAAATCGGTCGAACGAAAGACGCCATCAGGGTAAGTAGCGGCTATGAAAATGGAGTCGATCGCAACGAGCGCCAAAATATCTGTATCAGTCAAGCCACTATTGCTTATACTCCAGCTTGAACCGCCGTTCGGTGAACGGAAAATGCCGGCGTTAGAGGTTGCGGCTATCATCGTAGATCCGATCATTGTCAGTGCAGTGACGTTGTTGTTAAGTGCGTAATTAGTTAAGCCGCTATTGAGCAAAGTCCAATTTGAGCCGTCGGTAGAACGTAAAATTTCGTCACCATCAGTACCGGCGAACATAGTCGTATCATTTATCAGAAGACAATAGAATGAATTTATATTATTTCTGCCAAGGGAAGCCCACGTTTTTCCACTATCGGTTGATCGAAGTAACCCATAGTCATCGGACGGTGCGAAGATCGTCGTACCCTTTGCTGCCAAAGTTTCAACCGGATCCCCGATACTCATGGAGGCATAACTTGTTTTAGTCCAGCTGGAGCCATTGTCGGTTGAAAAGAATACATTCGCCGCAGGAAAGCCGAAGAATGACCCTGCCACTAGATTCGAGCCTTGAGTAGTCATCGAATAAATATTCGTGGAGGGGAGGCCACTCAATTTCCACGTGCTCCCACTGTCGGTCGAACGATAAAGTCCATTTACTGTGGCTGCCAGAAGGGCGTTATCCAGCACTGCGGCAGTTTCGATATAGTAATCGGCGAATCCACCATCAATCCACATATCGCCATTATTTGTCGAAAGAAATAGACCACTATCGCCACAGACTATGAGAAGAGAACTCAAAGAATCGCATTCCACAATGAAGCGAGGTATTCCGCGGGGCAATGCTGTCGTAAGATGCCAGGATGCGCCTTTATCCGTCGAAACATAAAGTTGTTCGTGAGTAAAGGAGCGGCTGGATACCACTGCGAATAATGTACTATCGAGAAAGTCGAGGGACAATACAGAACTATCCTTGAACTTGGTACTTATCATATTCCAAGTTTTTGCTTCGTCATAAGAAACAAATATACCACTATCGACAGCGGCGAATATTGTTCCATTGCGGACAACAAATACACCCCCACCAAGAGGCAACGAATCCTGGGCCCAGCTTTTGCCGCTATCGAGAGAGGAATAATTCGCGGTGCCTCCTCCATCAAAGTGCTGTGTGGCGTAGAGTTTCCTTCCCACAGACACCATGCCGACAATCGGCGCAAGTACACTACTCCAAATATTCGTAGATTGAGTCCAATGCGCCCCGCTATCGGTCGAAAAATACAGGCCATCATACGTTGCGGTAACGATCGTGGAACCCAGCACGACAAGACAATCGACGCCGGAGAAATTCTTGATTGTCTTCCAGCTGGAACCGCTATCGGTGGAACAGAACACCCCGGCGTCGTAAGCCCCTGCGAAAATATACGTTCCCATCATCGCAAAACAGGAAGCGTCTCCCCCACATGGCCCATTCGTCTGCACCCACTGCCCGCGAGCTAACCCACCGTGGATCAAAACCGCCGCGAAGAGACCGATAGCGAGGAGCCGTTTCGGGAACATGACCGTGACCTCCTATAAAGCGTGAAGAGATAATGAAATTCTCATGTTTCAAACGGGGCGGGAAGGGAAACGTGCCCAGGAATGCAGCTCGTTGCTCTTGAGTGACATGTCTCGCAAACGGAGCTAAAATTCGAAATGTCCTACTCAGCATTTTTGAGAAAAGAGAATTCACAATTTTTTGAAATAATTTTAAGATCACTCGAAAATTTTGCGTATATTTATAAGTGCATTGATGGGCACCAATTTTTGAACTGCCATGGATATTTCGACCTTCATGAATAATTCATGAATGAACAGCGAAAAAATAGCATTTCAATAGTTTTCTGATGAATATGAAAAGAACAACCACACCGGTTGTTGCAACAAACAACTAAATGTTTTCACGCTGCTTTACCGCTACTACCCAAGGCATCGAAGCCTACACCGTTGAAATCGAGACGCATGTCGAGGCTCACGTGCCCGGATTTGCCATTGTCGGACTGCCGGATTCGGCTGTGCGCGAAAGCAAGGAGCGCGTGCTTTCGGCGATGAAGAATAGCGCGATCCCCTTCGATACGAATCGAAAGATCACCATCAATCTCGCTCCGGCCGATATTCGGAAGGAAGGCAGTTCGTTCGATCTTCCAATCGCAATGGGAATGCTGGCCACCGGCGGCGTAGTCGATAGCGATAAATTAAAAGAGTATGTAATGCTCGGCGAACTCGCACTCGATGGAACACTACGTCCGGTGCGAGGCACGCTGAACGTGGCGCTTCATGCACGAAAGATGCGCGAGAAATTCCCGGAGCTAAAGAGCATGATCGTTCCTATGGCGAATGCCGGCGAAGCGGGACTTGTGAAGGAGATGGATGTGTATGCGGTGACGACATTGCGCGAGGCCGTCGATCTGATGAACGGGCTCTTTTCGCCGGAACCCGTCCGAGTCGATATTGAAAAAATATTTCGGGAAGATAGCCAGCATACGCATTTCGATTTCGCCGAAGTAAAAGGACAGGAAGCGGTGAAGCGTGCGCTGGAAGTCGCCGCCGCTGGCGGACATAATTTAATTATGGTCGGCTCGCCCGGTTCGGGCAAGAGCATGTTGGCGAAGCGGTTTCCATCCATTCTTCCTCCGCTGACGTTCGAGGAAGCATTAGAAACCACGAAGATTCATTCCGTCGCCGGTACGCTTCCGCCGCATACTCCCCTGCTTACGACGCGGCCGTTTCGCTCGCCACATCACACGATTTCCGATGCCGCGCTCGTCGGCGGTGGAATGGCGAATATTCGGCCCGGAGAAATTTCATTGGCACATCATGGCGTTCTCTTCATGGACGAACTTCCAGAATTTCAGCGCAACGTCCTCGAAGTGTTGCGGCAACCGCTCGAAGATGGCACGATCACGATTTCGCGCACACGAATGACGGTTGAATATCCGGCGAACTTCATGCTGATTTGCGCGATGAACCCGTGTCCGTGCGGAAATTTTGGTTCCACGGTCCATTCCTGCTCCTGCGCCGAGGGGGCCATTCAGCGATATATGAGCCGCGTATCAGGCCCGCTTTTAGATCGCATCGATATTCACATCGAAGTTCCGACCGTAAAGATCGAAGAGTTAGGGAAGAAATCATCCGGTGAGCCGTCAGCAAAAATCCGCGACCGCGTACTGGCTGCCCGCGAACGCCAGCAGGAACGTTACAAAGGCCTGATGCAGCCCGGCGGCAAGCGTAGAGTTTTCAAGAATGCAGACCTTCCGCCAAAGTTGCTTCACGAATATTGCGAGATTGGCGAGGAGGGGCGCTCGATCCTAAAAATGGCAATGTCGAGAATGGGATATTCGGCCCGAGCCTATGATAGAATTCTGAAAGTATCGAGAACGATTGCCGACTTAGCCGGCGCGGAAGCGATTACTCCCGCGCATTTGAGTGAAGCAATTCAGTATCGCAGTTTGGACCGGCAATTTTGGAATGCGTAATGACGAACTGGTTATTTTAATCGTTCTGAATGACGCTCCTGTTCTTATGCCTCGCTGCCTTCGCCGCCGGATTTGTCGATGCCGTGGTCGGCGGCGGTGGACTCATTCAAATACCAGCTATGCTTATTCTGCTTCCGGGCGTGCCGGTTGCCACAGCTATCGGTACGACTAAAATTCCCTCATTCTGCGGGACGAGCCTTGCGGCGCACCAATACTCTCGGAAAGTGCAGCTCGTGCCAAAACGCATTCTTCTCATGATGGCTATTGCAAGCCCGCTGGCGTTTCTCGGTTCGCACGCGCTCACTCTCGTGAGCAATGCGTTTATGAAACCGATGCTGCTCGTTATTCTGATCGGAGTCGCTCTCTATACCTACTCGAAGAAGAACTTCGGTTCACATACGGAGCAGGAGCATACGGAGCTGGCGCACGTCATCTATGCCGTCGCGATCAGCGCGGTCATCGGGTTTTACGATGGGTTTGTGGGTCCGGGCTCGGGAAGTTTTCTTATCCTTGCATTCATTACGTTCCTCGGGTACGATTTTCTTCGAGCGAGTGCGTATGCGAAATTCGTGAACCTTTCGACGAACATTGGTTCGATCGTGCTTTTCGCGCTGGCAGGACGCATCCTCTATGCGTATGCACTTCCGATGGCTGCGGCAAATGCCGTAGGCGGGGTGCTCGGCGCGCGATTTGCGATTCTGCGGGGCAACCGATTCATTCGCCTCTTTTTCCTGGCGATCGTGAGCCTGATGATTGTGCGGTTCGCATATGACATTTTTCTGAAGTGAGCACTTCGAAGCTAACGTAGGTGAAGCCTTACACTAACTTGAGCATATTGTTGTTGAATGCATAAATGCCCGTTTTAACCGCACTCAATCTCAGCAAGGATTTCCGCAATAAGCCGCTCTTTTCCAATGTCACATTTGGCATAGACTGGACGGATCGCGTTGGGCTTATCGGCGTCAATGGCTCCGGAAAAACGACGCTCATGCGAATTCTGGCGGGGGAACTTGCTTCCGATTCGGGCGAGATCGTTGTTGCCGATGGCGCTCAGATTGGCTACTTGCCGCAGCATCCAAAGTTCGACGAACATCTTTCCGTCCTTGATGCGCTCTTTTCGAAGAGCAGCACGACGATGCAGCTTATTCACGATTACGAGGCAACGTGCGCGGCACTGGCGCATGACCATGAGAATAAGAAGCTCCTGACGTTGATGACGGACTTATCTCATCAACTCGATGCCGCTGGAGCCTGGGAACTGGAATCAAACGCGAAATCGATTTTGGCGCAGCTTGGCATTGAAGATACCGAACAGTTGGTCGGAACACTCTCGGGTGGTCAGCGAAAGCGCGTCGCGCTGGCCCATGCACTGATCACGCGGCCCGATCTTCTTATTCTCGATGAACCGACGAATCATCTCGATGCGGAGACGATCCAGTGGCTCGAAGATTATTTGGAACGGTATTCGGGCGCGCTATTTCTCGTGACCCATGACCGGTATTTTCTCGACCGAGTCACAAACCGGATCGTCGAGATCGAGCGCGGAACGACACAAACATTTTCGGGGAATTATGGATATTATTTAGAAAAAAAGGCCGATCAGGAAGCACGCCGCGATGCGGAGCATCAAAAGCTAAAGCAGCTTATGAAACAGGAGCTGGCCTGGCTGAGACGTGGCGCGAAAGCGCGGTCGACTAAACAAAAAGCACGCGTGGACCGAGCGCAGGAAATGCTTTCCGCGCCACGAGAAGGACCGAAGAAGGAGATCGAAATCGGGGCTGTAGGAAGAAGGCTCGGCACGAAGGTGATCGAGTTCGAGAAGGTCTCCAAACGTTACGACGATCTAATGCTGATCGAGGATTTTACCTACATCGTTCAGCGTAACGACCGGCTCGGAATTATTGGTGCGAACGGGACTGGGAAGACGACACTCCTCGATATGGTCGTGGGCCGGGTTCATCCCGATAGCGGTTATATCAGTCTCGGCCCTACGGTAGCAATTGGTTACTACGATCAGGAAAATCGGAGGATGAACGAAGATCAGCGGCTCATTGAATATATAAAAGAAGCTGGCGAAAATCTCAAGACCGCCGATGGTTCGACGATCAGCGCGAGCCAAATGGCCGAGCGATTTCTATTTCCTCCAGCCATGCAATTTGCACCGATTTCAAAACTTTCGGGCGGCGAGCGAAGGAGGCTTTATTTGCTTCGCTTGCTCATGGAAGCTCCAAATGTGCTCCTGCTCGATGAACCAACGAACGATCTTGACATACCCACCCTTGTCGCGCTCGAAGAATATCTCGATACCTTTGCCGGCTGCGTTATTGCCGTGAGTCACGATCGTTATTTTCTCGATCGTGTAGTCGATCGGGTGTTCCGCTTTGAGGGCGGCGGCCGAATCCGGGAATATCCTGGTAATTACAGTGCATTTTTGGAAATACGTGATCGAGAAGAAAAGGATAGGCAAACCGCCGAAATGGAATCGAAGAAACCCAAGTCTTCAAGAACCCCGATCGCCACCGTTCCTTCTGCGGTAAAATCTCGAAAACTTTCCTTCAAAGAAAAACAAGAATTGGAGCGATTGGAGAAAGACATTGCACAAGATGAATCGCGCAAGAAAGAAATTGAACTGGAAATGAACGCGCCGGAAACCGATTATAAGATTATCTCCAAGCTCCTTGCCGAACTGACGGAATTGAATGAACGAATGAATAAAGCATTGGAGAGATGGACGGAACTTGCGGAGATATGAACGAAGCAAAGAAGTATGAAACGAAGCACAATGGCATTTGACTTGCAACTCTCCTACAAAAAATCATTTTCTGGAGGTCACTATGCCATCAACACGAACAGTATCACGCAACGGATCGCACGAACACACCACCACGGGCCGCCGGTCATCCTCGACGATGCACCCGCGCCGCTCGCATTCTATAACATCGGAAGCCGATCGCCATATCGTTCGACCGGCCAAACAAGCAATACGATCGGTTTCGCGTAGCCTTCCTGGATGGGTGCCATGGGCAATTGGAGGGATTGGAGTCTGTGCAATTGTGTACGGTCTGTTTCAACTTGAATCCGTCCGGGATTTCATGAGCGGCGTAACCGAGCCCATCAGTGACTTTCTTTCGGGAGACGAATTCGAAGAGAACGAATATGCGCCTCGAAGCTACGAAGATGAGTCGGATTTCGGCTCGGGCGATTTCGGATCAAGTGCTAGCGAACGTTTAAGAAGCAGGCTCTGATAATTTCGCTTCTTTGGCATTCTTTTGGATATTATCATTTCATCAAAGTGATTGCGCCAATTCTAACGAGAGTTGGCGCCTGTCCTATTTTAATCGTCCGCATCGGCTTGTTCCAAAGTTAATATGTTTGCAACATGTGGATGCTTCACCGGGAACCGCGTTAGGCGCTATCCCGTTTGTCCGGCCACGCAAAAATGCGGGATCGATCCCGCGGGCATGATCGATCATGCGGGCCGGGCTCGTAGCTCAGTTGGTAGAGCGCTTGAATGGCATTCAAGAGGTCAGGGGTTCGATTCCCCTCGGGTCCACCAGTTATCTGAACCACGATTCTCTGAATTATCAGGATTGATTTTCCAGAATGATGGGTTAGATGACGCGCAATCGGTGACAGCGAATTGCCCTCTTGAAGGACCCCTTCGCTGCCGCCCACTGTATGGAGTGGTAGTTCAGCTGGTTAGAACGCCTGCCTGTCACGTAGGAGGTCGCGGGTTCGAGTCCCGTCCGCTCCGCAATGGAAAGTTGCTAAAGTGCGAATATGCGCGGCAAAAACTTGTAATCTTAGGATCTTTTCCTCCTACGTTTGCTTAATTCTTTGAATTAAGTACTTTTAGTATCTTCAATCTTCTACTAATTTTTTCTCACGTAACTTTCCTTCCGTTGTTGCGTCGATTTCCTTAGAACTCACAATTTACTAATCGAAGACTTATGAAACGCTTCAAATTATCGGGACTTTTTGGCGCCGTGGCTGCGCTTGCGATTGGCGCGGGCGTAATTTCGGCAAGTTTAAACTCGTGTGCGACGCTCAACGCGCTTTCGGGTCTTTCGCGTATCCAGTTCAAACTGAACAATGTGCAATCGGTCCAGCTTGCCGGCATCAATCTTTCCAATAAACATAGTATTTCGGATTTCAACGTAATGGATGGCATCAATCTCGCCGCCGAGTTTGCCTCGGGCCACCTTCCGCTCACTTTCACACTGAATGTGGCGGCAAAGAATCCGAATTCTCCTTCAAACTCCATCTTAAGTGCTTTACAAGTGACCGATTTTCCGTGGCGGCTGCTTTTGAATGGTCAGCAGACGGTTTCCGGCAACATTGGCGCGCCTTTTGGCGTCCCGCCCGGTGGGACCATAGCGATTCTCCCACTGCAAGTGAGCGTCGATCTCAAGCAATTCTTTGCAAACCAAGGCTACGATCAATTGCTACAACTGGCGCTGGCCCTCTCGGGGCAAGGCGGTGCTTCACAGGTTCAGCTTTTGGCCACGCCGACGATGTCCGCTGGTGGCTTGAGCCTGCGCTATCCCGGAGAACTCACGATTGTGAACACTCAGTTCTCGAGCTAATCGTAATTCTCGGATAGGTAACGGATAACGATTTGGTGACGAAACGATACCGCTATTCGTTACTCCATACTTGCGCAAGAACGGAATCATCATAGCGATCGACGGCCCGACGGCCTCCGGTAAAAGCACGACGGCAAAGCAAGTCGCAGCTCGGCTCGGTTATCTGCATTTGAACACGGGTGCAATGTACCGGGCCTTCGCGCTGCTTGTTCGGCGCCGCGACCATCATGGGCACAATGCGGAGCGTGTGCATGAACTCTTAGCCAATACCGAAATAGGGTTCGATCCCAAGGGGAATATCCTTCTCAATGGCTCCGATGTCTCTCGCGAAATTCTGGAACCCGATATTGCATTGCTTGCCAGTGAGCTTTCCGTCGATCCGGCGGTGCGAGCAAAATTAGTTGACAAACAACGTGCGCTGGGGAGCCATGGCGGCATCGTCCTCGAAGGCCGCGATATTGGGACCGTGGTCTTTCCCGATGCAGAACTTAAGATTTTTCTTGTTGCCGATGCCAGCGTTCGCGCCGAACGCCGTCAACTCGAATTCGAAAAGATGGGCACACATATCCCTCTCGAAGAGTTACGCCAGCAGCTCGAAGAACGCGATAAGCGCGACCGCGAACGGGCAATCTCCCCTCTTCGTAAAGCTGCCGACGCGGTGGAAGTCGATACGACCAACTTGACCATCGAGGGGCAAGTGGAGCGAGTTTTGGAATTAGCGCGGGAAAGAATTGGTTAGATATTTCGATTTGATTTCGGAAAAACCAGCGATCAAACACATAATTCCGATATGATTTTTTAAAGCACCTATGAGATTCATTTTGCTCGCTACATCTCTTCTGCTAATCTGGACGCAGTCCTCATTCGGTCAATCTTTTCGAGCGAATGCCGATACGAGTTATGCTTTCATTGAAACCGTGAGCGGTTCCCACTTCTATGGGCATATTGTTAACGAATCGTTGGATACTGTTTTTCTCGTAACGGATGACGGCGTTTCGATGAAGCTTCCGCGAAGCAGTATCTCGGCTATTGATTACAAGGCAACAAAAATTCCCGACCACTTTTGGGCGTTTGGTGGCGTCTTCGGCACACCCGCTGGCGGAAACTTTGTTGTCGGCAGCTATTGGCGGCGGACGGGCGTTCGCCTTGCCGTGGGGTATTGGGGCAGTACTCTTGCTGGAATAGAACTCTCACTGCCGGTTAACCTCTATCGGAGTGAGCATACTTCGCACGACGTTGCATTTGTTGCGTGGAGTTCGGTAATCGAATCGACTGAAACAAGTTACGATGCCTTTGGAGGACCGTACCAATACACGACCAGCCGCTCGTTCACTGGATATGGACCAGCCTATCAAGTAAATTTAAGTGGCTTCTCCGGAGAATTTGGCCTTGCATTTGGTTCCGGAGATTTCTCAAGCCCACAGATAATGTTCCAATTGGGTTATGTGCATGAATTCCGTTAACTAACCATTCTCACATTACTTCTGTTAATCTTTTGTGCACGTTACCGTCGATAAAAATTCCGGGTTTTGCTGGGGCGTTGTCCGGGCCGTAAATATGGCCGAGGCGGAGCTTTCCGGCCAAGACCAGCGCGGTCATGAGCAGAAGCTCTATGTACTGGGCGACATTATTCACAATCCCGTCGAAGTCGATCGTCTCCGTTCCGAAGGATTGAATACGATTTCGCACGCCGATTTCGAGCGCATCGCAAGCGAGAATAATGACTCCGGAGGCGCAGCGAAAATCCTCATCCGCGCGCATGGTGAGCCGCCCTCGACCTACGAAACATTAGGCAAGTTAGGAATTGAAATTGTCGATGCTACCTGCCCCGTCGTCGCGAAAGTACAGGAGCGGATTCGCAAGTTTTACGACAAGGGCTATCAAATCGTTATTTTCGGAAAAAAGGAACACGCCGAAGTAATCGGGCTTCGAGGTGTCGTGAACGATGAGGCAATAGTGGTGCAATCGGTCGAGGAAGCCCTTGCAAAAATTAAGTTTGACCGGCCCACGGTTCTCTTTTCTCAGACGACAATGGACCGCCCGACCTTCCGCGAAATCCGGGATAAACTCAAAGAACGGATCGCCGATCTTGTCGTCGATACGATGGAAGAGACGGCTGTGGAGTTTCAGGCGAAGGACACGATCTGCGGGCAAGTTTCCGGACGCGAAACGAAGCTGGTGGAGCTTGCCCGCTCGCAGGATGTGATGGTCTTCGTCGCCGGACGAAACAGCTCGAATGCGAAAGTGCTCTATCACATCTCGCTCGATGCGAACCCGCGCACGCACTTTATCGAAGACGAGCGCGAGATTGATCCCGCGTGGTTTGCCGATGCCGAAACCGTCGCCGTCACCGGCGCGACAAGCACTCCGCAATGGCTCATGCAGCGCGTCGCCGACGCCATTTATAAGATGTGCGGAGAACCGGAGAAGATGGAATTGCTGCCGGTGGTCACTTGATGCATTTGACGAACTATATCGAGTTCGCTTCCTTCAACGCCGCCTTAATCAATTTTCCAACATTTGCAGCCACCTCCGGCTGATCGCGCAACACATCGCGAATCGCTTTTTCCGCCGCGGCGCGTTGGTAGCCTAAGGCGAGCAGCGCTTGCAGGGCATCGCTTCGTACTTTGCTGGACGGAGTGGACTCCGTGGAGAGAATTTCTTCTTTCAGGAGCTTGTCTCTTAACTCGACGATGAGCCGTTCCGCCGTTTTTCTTCCGATACCGGGAATGCCAATGAGCCGGTGAATATCGCTCGCGCGAATGGCTTCCCGAAGTGGCTCCTCGCCAATGCCGGAAAGTATACCGATGGCAGTCTTCGGCCCAATACCGCTGATCGAAATAAGGAGATCGAACAGTGCCCGCTCCTGAACCGAGGCAAAGCCGAAGAGCGTCATTGAATCCTCGCGGACAACAAGGCGCGTC